>Ga0187765_10000405_pt1 | contig 15804 bp, 17 predicted proteins | sample 0216_QUI02_MP05__3_FD_133018 | JGI IMG/M metagenome (GOLD analysis project Ga0187765, IMG submission 133018) | Tropical peat soil microbial communities from peatlands in Department of Meta, Colombia - 0216_QUI02_MP05_10_MG | ecosystem: Environmental > Terrestrial > Soil > Wetlands > Peat ...
GCGTGGCTTACTCGCAGGGCTAGGCGCACAATGAGGCGGTCAGTTAGCGAGGCCGATCTCGCACGCACGCATTCTCACCCTCTCATTGCCCCACAGTCATTCTTCCTTGGCTGGGACGAAATCAATACCATTGCGACTCGGTCCGCGCTCCCGACTTCAGGGGCTCTGATGTCACTGGTAGAGATTCGTCCCGAGACGCATGGCGTGGCTCTGGAAATCGCCTATGCGACGCCGCGCAATTTCACGGGGCGGCCGGTCTATGGGCGCGCCGCCTGCTATTTACGCGAGGAATCCGCGGCGCGGCTCGCTGACGCCGTGGCGCTCGCGCGGTCCTTGGGACTGGGCCTCAAGATCTTCGACGCGTTTCGCCCGAGCGAGGCGCAGTGGAAGCTCTGGGAATTCCGCCCCGACCCAGAATTCCTTGCCGATCCGCGGCGCGGCTCGCCGCATTCGCGAGGCGTCGCGGTAGACTTGACCTTGCTGGATGCAAACGGCGTCGAGCTGGAGATGGGCACTCCCTTCGACGCATTCACTTCGCTCTCGCACCACGGCACTACCGAGATTCCACCCGCGGCGCAGCGCAACCGCCTGCTGCTGCTCGGCCTGATGAGCGCGGCCGGGTGGGACTTTTACGGCAAGGAGTGGTGGCACTATCAACTTTTCGATGCGCGGCTTTACCCGCTGCTTTCGGACGCCGATCTGCCGACCCCGATGATGCGCTAACGGCCGCGGTGCAAAGCATGCCGGCGCCGCTGCAGGAAGTGGCGGACGGTGGGATCACGCTCGAGGCCGATCGCCCCCTAGGGAGATGGAAATTCAACAAAGAGGCAGTGAGATTGACTCACTGCCTCACCTGATTCCCTGCGTCTGGGCCTCGGCGGTGCCGTCGGTTAAACCGCGCGCACCTCGTGCACTTCCGGCACATAGTGGCGCAGCATGTTTTCGATGCCGGCCTTCAGCGTCGCGGTCGAACTCGGGCACCCGGAGCAGGAGCCCTGCATGTGCAAGTAGACCACGCCATCCTGGTAGTGGTCGAAGATGATGTCGCCGCCGTCCTGCGCCACCGCTGGACGCACGCGAGTCTCGAGCAGCTCCTTGATCTGGGCAACAACCTCGTCGTCTTCCTCCGAATCGCCGGTCGAAGATGGGGCGCTATCGAGCAGCACCGGCCTCCCGGCGGTGAAATGCTCCATGATCGCGCCCAGCACCGTCGGACGGAGCGCGTGCCAGTCGTGCTCGACGTCCTTGGTCACGGTGATGAAGTCGCTGCCGAGGAAGACGCCGGTGACGCCGTCGAGGGCAAAGAGCCGCTCGGCCAGCGGCGAGCGCATAGCGGCCTCGGCGCTGGTGAAATTAGCAGTGCCACTCTCGAGCACAGCCCGTCCAGGGATGAACTTGAGGGTGGCGGGATTGGGGGTCTGCTCGGTCTGAATGAACATCAGGAAACTCCGGCGTGGGCTTGCCCGCCACAACGTTGTGTTTCGTAGGCTCTAAGTCAACCCTTACCGGTGTGGGGTCAATCCTGCGGTAATCCGGGGTTGCTGGGACCCGCCGAATGCCCCAAAAAGGCGCATGTCCGACCTAAAGACAACTCCGGTCGTCGATCCCGGTACCGCCGCCCACACGCTCGCGGACTGGATGGTGCGACGAGCGCGGGGTATCCTTGAGAATCCGTCCGCATTTTTCGGTGAAATCTGCGAGCGGATTGTCGCCGCCGGGGTTCCGCTGCAGCGCTCCACCCTGCACGCCCGTTTCTTCCACCCGGAGTTCCGCGCCATCACTCTGCAGTGGCACGATCGGGCCACATCGAGCCTCGCGCCACGATTTCACTCCTACGACGTCGAATCGACGCCCGGTTTTATCAACAGCGCGATCCACTGGATTTACGGCGGCGCCGATCGCTTCCGCCGTCACATCGAAAATCCCCAGGTGGTGCTCGATTTCGACGTCCTGACCGAGCTCAAGGCGCAGGGGTTCACCGACTACATCGCCGAGCGGGTGCCGTTCACCGACGGCAGCAATCAAGCGGTCACGTGGGCGACGCGGCGCCCCGGCGGGTTCACGGCGGAGGATGCCGCCCTTTTGACGGCGCTCGTGCCCTACCTCGGCGTGGTCTTCGAAGTGCGCGCGGTGCGGCGGCTGACCGAGGCACTGCTGCGCGCCTATCTCGGCGCCGATGCAGCGACCCGCGTGCTCAAAGGAGAGGTGCGGCGCGGCAGCGGACAAACCATCGAGGCGGCGATCCTGTTCGCGGACATACGCAGCTTCACGGAGATTTCGGAGCGGCTCACCGGCGATCAGGTGATCGGACTGCTCAATGATTATTTCGAGAGCGCGATCGGGCCGGTCGAGGATCACGGCGGCGAAGTGTTGAAGCTGATCGGCGATGGCATGCTTGCGATCTTTCCGCTGCAGCGCGGCGGACCCAGGCCCGCCTGCCTCGCCGCGTTGGCCGCGGCGCGCGTCGTCTTCGCGAACCTCGCTGAGGTCAATCGGCGGCGAGATGTGGCGGGCATGCCGACGATACGGATCGGCATTTCGCTGCACATCGGCCGGTTGATCTACGGCAATATCGGCGGCGCAAGCCGCCTCGATTTCACCGTGATCGGCCCTGCGGTCAATCTGGTAGGTCGGCTCCAGGGATTGTGCCGAGCCTTCGGCAAGGGTGTGCTGTTCACCGCGGACTTCGCGAAGGAAGCGGGAATCCCGGCGGTCTCGCTCGGCCATCATCGCCTGCGCGGCGTCGCCGAACCGCAGGAGGTGTTCGCGCTGCCGCCCTCGGATGACCCGTACTTCGTGCCTCCCGTCAAGTGACGTGGCTGAGCTGCTCGTCGGAGAGCCCGCCGGGCACGATGGTGATGGGGAGCTTTAGCTTGTGGGCGAACTTGCCGGTGAGCGCGGTGATGAGCGGGCCCGGCCCTTCTGGGCGCGGGCTCGACGCCAGCACCAGCACGGATATGCTGGGATCCTCGTCCAGCAGCGCCAGCAGCTCATCGCGCCGCCGGCCCTCGCGGATGTGCACGATCGGCGGCGACCCCGAGAGTTCCACCACCTGCTGCGAGAGCTTTTGCAGGAATTGTTCCGCTTCCTGGCGGCGCTCCTCGCGCATCAGCGATTCGACCGCCATCCATTGCTGCAGATCGCTCGGCTCGATCACGTAGAGCAGCGCGGTGCGCCCGCCGGTCGCGCGCGCCCGCAACGCCGCATAGCGCAGCGCCACGCCCATCTCCTCGCTTTCATCCACCACGACCAGGAAGATGCGGTGCTGTTGGGGCTGAGGTGCGGGTGCGCTCATCGCGGTCACTCCTCATGCGTTGCGGAACGCCAAGCTTGCGAGCCAACCGGCGACGGCGGCTAGCGCCACCGCCATGATGCCGTAAGCGAGCGCGAATCGGTCGGCAAATTCGTGCACTCTGGCGTCGAGTCCGACCTGCGACACCACCAGCGGCACGGTTTGCGCACCCACCACCGCGCCGTTCCGCACCAAGAACACCTGCACCAGGAAGTTGCCGGTGGGTACGTTCGCGGGGAAGGCGATGGTCGCGCGAAACAGCCGGTTGGCGAGGAAGCTCACCGGCGCGGCCGCCGGCACGAAGAGGCCGGCTCTCTCCTGGTTGCGGATGAGCGCATCGCGGAACTCGTTGGCTTGATTCTGCGGCAGGTTTCGATCGGGTGTGAGGTGCAGATTTTCGATGCCGATCCGCTGCATCTGCAGTAGCGCCGACGGTGCGATCTCGCCGAGCGGTCGGCTGCTGGCGACACTGTAGAAGCTGGGCACATCCTGAAACGTGACCTCGCTGGTGTTGACCCAGACGGCTGCGATCTTGCTCTTGTGGCGGACCACCATGTCTCGCGCGGGCCCCTGCACCACCACGATTACGTCGCCGGCCCCGTCCGTCGCGCCGAACAGCACCACGCTGGTGCCGGTAAAGGCGGTTGTAATGGCAACGAGATGGCTGCTGAGGTCGGCCACCAGTGCCTGCGCGCGCGCAGCGGGTGCGGTAAGCGCGAGTAGGAGGAACATCGCGATTGCAGCGGCCGCCCTCATCCGCCTCCCTCCACGACGACGGAGTAGAGATCCTCGGGTCGAATACCCAGGTCGCGCGCCAGCTTAACCGCGACCGCCAGCACCAGCAGCGCCAACAGCGCGCGCAATTGCTCGCCCCGCAGTTGCGCCCCGAAGCGCGTGCCGAGCTGAGCGCCCACCACGCCACCCACCAGCAGCACCATGGTGAGGACGGCGTCGACCGTGCCGTTGCCGACCGCCTGCAGCACGGTCACGTTGGCCGCAACGAAGACGATCTGCAGCAGCGAGGTTCCCGGCACCACGGCGGTCGGCATGCCGAGCATGTAGATCATCGCCGGCACCATCACGAAACCGCCGCCGACCCCCATCACCGCCGACAGCACGCCGACCAGAAACCCGAGCCCCGCCGGTACGGTCGCGCTGATATAGAGCTTGGAGCGGCGAAAGCGCATCTTGAGCGGCAACCCATGGATCCACATGTGGGTGTGGAGCTTGCGCCGAGCGCCGTGCGGATGGCGTTGGCGCAGGATCGCGCGCGTGCTCTCGATCAGCATCATCACGCCGAGCACGCCCAGCAGCGCCACGTAGAGTACGCTCACCGCGAGCTCGATCTGGCCGATCCGACGCAGTACCGCGAACAGCCAGACGCCCAGGCCCGAACCCAAAAAGCCGCCAATCAGCAGCACAAAGCCCATTTGGAAATCGACGTTGCCCCGTCGCCAATGGGCGATTGCACCCGAGACCGAGGCGCCCACGAGCTGGTTTGCGGCAGAACCCACCGCGACCGCCGGCGGGATACCGATGAAAATCAGCAGCGGTGTCAGCAGGAAGCCGCCGCCGACCCCGAACACGCCCGAAAGGAACCCGACCGCGCCGCCCAATCCCAGGAGGACGAACACGTCCACGGAAATGGCGGCGATCGGCAGATAGATGTCCATACGGGGGGCGATGCGGCGCGCGTGCGGGATTCGTTGGCGCTCCTCGCACCTTACAACCGGGACTCCGTCAGAGCCAAGCGGATTTGGGGATCTGCAGAGGAAAATGGTGGATGGCGACGACGTCTGGAGCGCGTGTTACACTGAGCGCACTTTATTGGAGGAAGCAATGCCGATCATCGCCCATGACAAAGCCAAGGAGATTCCCTGGCGCCCCGGCTATCGGAACTTCGTGCTGGCCGGCGAAGAGCAGGGGATGAGCTGCATCACCGGGATGGCGATCCTGGAACCCGGCGCCGGCGCACCGCTGCATGCGCACCACGACACCGACGAGGTGCTGATCGTGCTTGAGGGAACGCTCGACCTGCGCTTGGGCGATGAACGCCGATTGGTGCACGCCAACAACACCATCGCCGTGCCGGTGGGCACGCCCCATGCGTTTGTCGCCGTCGGCGACCGGCCGGTGCGCATGCTGGCTTTCTTGCCGCGTACCCGCGCGCTCGCCAATGCCACGACCTATTTCGAAGGCGGTCCGCCCGCCGGAGCCGAGCAGCACTAGACGGTTGCTGGCGGACGACACGAACGCGCTGTCGTCAGCTCGGGAGTGACGCTGCGACAATTGCGTGGTGAGAGCGCTTCGGCTCCCACTCCCCATCACGGCCTCACCGCCTCGGTAGGCGCGTGCTAGCGACGTCCGTTGAAGGCGTCGGACCCTGCCTCAATAAGATCCGTCGTAGCGCCGCTGATGCGTCGCGGCATAGAGGGTGTCGATCATGGTCACGAAATCGAACACCGGCAGCGCGAGCTCTTCCTGAAGCGCGCGAGCATAGGGCGGCAACATCGAGCACTCGAGCAAGACTGCGCCGAGATTCGGATGCGCTTGCTTGGCGCGGCGCGCGACCGCCAGGATTTCCCCTTCGACAAGTGCCGCATCGATGGAGCCTTTTTCCTCCAACACCGCCGATTTGAACTCGGGCTCGTGCTGGAGGCCCAAGATGACAAGCTTGTTGGGGACGCGGATACCGTTTCGGGAGAGAAAGTCCGGGGTGAGATTGTCGGAGTTGGCGGTGACAACCGCGATCGCGCGCGAGGCCGCGAGGCTGTTCGCAATCAGCGGCAGCTGCAGCAGGCTCGACATCAAGACCGGAACGCGCACGGCTTCCCGCACGGCATCTTGGAATTGCAGCATGAACCCGCAATCGCTGCTGATCGCGCGCACCCCTTGGGCTTCAAGCGCGCGTGCCGCCTCGACCGCCGCGGCGGCGAGATCGGGCGCCCCCTTAAGGCAAGCCGCGGTCGAAAGGCCCGGCACCACCTTGTAGAGCACGGGGTAGCGGTAGGTGCTGGCGTTGTCGACGTCGCCGGGAATGAACGGCAGCGAGCAATCGAGCTGCAAGATGCCGATCGCTTGTCCGTAATTGCGCGCGCCGCGCCGCGTGCGATAGACCTTCGTCATGGCCGGGCCTCCATGGAAAGAGTCTAGCGCCTCTGATTGCTCCCGTCACTTCGCTCAGGGTCGCCGCTGGTTCTCATAGGGCGTGCCGTCTCGACGGGTGTACATCGCAGGCTTGCCATCCGCGGGCGCCACCATGTCGATATCAGGATAAAATGCGGCATCGCCGGCAACACGCGTGCCGACTTCGAGCACCCGCGCCTCGGTGCTAGACCGGTTTTGCAGGCAGTGGCCGTTGCTGTCGCCGGCCTTGAATCCCGCGGCGTCACCGGCACGCAGCACCTCGTCGCCCGCGTCGGTCACCAGGGTCACTTCTCCCGAAAGCACGTATACGAATTCGTCCTCCTTGGTGTGCCAATGCCTCTGGCTCGACCATGCGCCCGGCGGCAGCACCAGAAGATTGACGCCGAACTGCGTCAACCCCGCCGCATCGCCCAGCTTGCGCCGCTGGCGGGTCCGACAGGGTTGATCGTATGGGGGCGGATAAAGCGTGCCGACCACGGCGGCGAGGGATTCAGCATCGATACGCTTCTTCGCCATGGCTGTCCTCCAAAGAAAGAAAAAATCTGAGAGGTGATGTGGGGATAAAAATTGGGGATGTGGAGATAGGAGTTCGTTAAAGCTTCCTTCCCCTCATCACCACATCATCCCCCTATCGCCTCAAAAAAACCGTCCTCCAAAGAAAGAAAAAATCTGAGAGGTGATGTGGGGATAAAAATTGGGGATGTGGAGATAGGAGTTCGTTAAAGCTTCCTTCCCCTCATCACCACGTTATCCCCTTATCTCCTCAAAAAGTCGCGGCTGATCGCAACTAGCAAAATCCGGAATATCGATTCGAGAATCGTCTACGGCCTCAGCAGCCCCATGATGTCGAACACCTCGCGTTTGTGCGGTTCGGCGATCGCGTGCGCGCGCTCCATGCCGCGGCGCAGCAGCTGGTCGATATGGGCGGGATCGGCCAAGAGCCGGCGCATCTCGCCGCCGATCCGGCCCAGCACGGCAACCGATATGTCGGAGAGGCTCTCTTTGAAGCGCGAGAAGGGCGAGCCCGCGAATTCCACGATCGCGGCGTCGAGGTTTTTGTCGGCGAGCGCCGCATAGATGCCGAGAAGGTTCGCGGCCTCGGGCCGCGTCTCGCATTCGGCCGCCGTTGCCGGCATCGGCGCCGGGTCGGTCTTCGCTTTGCGGATTTTCTGGCGAATCGTGTCCGCGTCGTCGGTCATGTTGAGGCGTGAATAGTCCGACGTGTCGCTCTTCGACATTTTCTTGGTGCCGTCGCGGAGACTCATGACCCGGGTCGCCGTGCCGAAAATCTGCGGCTCCGGCAGCGGGAAATACTCGACGCCATAGCGGCGATTGAAGGCGCCCGCGATGTCGCGCGCGAGCTCCAGATGCTGCTTCTGGTCCTCGCCCACCGGCACGTGCGTCGCCTTGTAGAGCAGGATGTCGGCCGCCATGAGCACGGGATAGGCGTAGAGACCGAGGCCCGCATTGTCGCGCTGCTTTCCCGCCTTCTCCTTGAATTGGGTCATGCGGTTGAGCCAGCCTAAGGGCGTCATGCAGCCCAAGAGCCAGCCTAGCTCGGCGTGGGCTGCGACCGTGCTCTGGTTGAAGATGATGCATCGCTCGGGATCGATGCCGGCCGCGATATAGGCCGCGGTGACCTCGCGCGTCTGCGCGCGAAGCTGCAGGGGGTCTTGCTCCTGAGTGAGCGCGTGCAGGTCGACGATGCAGAAGATGCAGTCGAAGTCGTTCTGCAGCAGCACCCAGTTGCGAATGGCGCCCAGGTAGTTGCCGAGATGCAGGTTGCCGGTGGGCTGCACGCCCGAGAAGATGCGTTTCATGGGGAGTTCTCAGTCGTCAGTGATCAGTTTTCCGTTCTCAGTTCTCAAATGTCGGTTCTCAGGTAGTCGAACGCCCGACGGGCCGCGAGCCGGAGACACTGATAGCGGATAACTGACAACTGACAACTGCAAACTGTTAACTACGGCTATGCGGCCTGCCGCCTGAGCCGCGCCAGCGCTTCGCGCCAGGGAATGCCACCCAAGAGGATCGTCAAAAGTGCGAAGGCCGCGACTCCCGCCAGAAGCAGCGCCGCAAGCGCCATGACCCGGTGGATGAGGTCGCCCGCGAGCGGCGCCGCCAGCCATCGTTCGAGTGCCAGCAGCAGCAGCCCCATGCCAATGGCCGCGGCAAGGATGCGCGGGAGGCTCCGCCGTGCACGCTGGTCGAGCGTGAAGTGGCCGCGCCTCGACAACAAGGCCACGAGGAGCGACGCGTTGATCCAGCCGGCTATGGTGGTGGCGCTGGCGACGCCCACATGAGCGAAGGGAAGCACGAGTCCGAGCAGCACCGTGAGTGCGGCGTTAGCGATAAGTGCTCCTGCCGCGATCATCACGGGCGTCTTGGTGTCGTGACGCGCGAAGAAGCCGGGCGCTAGGATTTTCACCAGCACGAAAGCGGGAAGACCCAGCGCGTAAGCCGCAAGCGCGTTGCCCGTCGCGACCGTCTCGGCGGGACCGAATGCGCCGTGCTGGAACAGAGTTGCGAGGATCGGCCGCGCCAATACGCCGAGGCCTATCGCCGCCGGGAGCGTCAGCAGCAGCGCCAATTCGAGACCGCGGTTCTGGGTCGCGGTTGCGCCCGCCTCGTCGCCGGTCCGCACCTGGCGCGAGAGCGCCGGCAGAATTGCGGTGCCGACGGCGATGCCGACCACGCCCAGCGGCAATTGATTGAGCCGATCGGCATAGTAGAGATAGGAAACGGCGCCGGTCGGCAGCAGCGAGGCGATCGCGGTCGAAACCGCGAGGTTCAATTGTGTGACGCCCGCGCCGAAGGCGCCGGGCCCCATCAACCGCAGCAGCTTCCTTACCTCCGGGGTAAGGCGCGGCCGCGGCAGTGAGAGCGGGAGCCCGGCGCGCTGGCACGAGACCATGAGCCAGGCGAACTGCGCGAAACCGCCGGCGGTGACGGCCCAGGCCAGCACTTGCCCGTTGATTGGACGCACCAACAAAAGCGCCGCGATCATGAAGACGTTGAGCAGAGTCGGAGTGGCCGCATAGGCTGCGAAGCGGCCGACTGAATTGAGCACGCCCCCTTGCAGCGAGGCGAGCGAGATGTAGAGCAGGTAGGGAAAGGTGATTCGAGTGAGCGCCACGGTAAGCGCGAATTTTTCTGGATCCTCGGCGAAACCCGGCGCGATCACCCGCACCAGTGCCGGCGCGAACACCTCGGCGGCGATCACGAACAGCAGCAGCACCGTTACCAGCACCGCGAGTGCGTCTTCGGCGAAGCGGCGGGCGGCGGCCGTGCCTTCGGTGGCCATCATGCCCGCGAACAACGGCACGAAGGCGGCGTTGAAGGCGCCTTCGGCGAAGAGGCTGCGGAACAGATTCGGCAAGCGCTGCGCCACGAAGAAGGCGTCCGCGACCGGCCCGGCGCCCAGGAAGATCGCGGTCAGCATGTCACGCAGAAAGCCCAGCACCCGGCTCGCGAGGGTCCAGAGGCCGATCGTCGCGGCCGAGCGCAGCAAAGCCATGGCGCTCGCTTCTAATGGAAATCGTGACCGGGCGAAAGAGCCGTCGCTGTTATGGAAATAGAAACGAGTCTCAAGGGGATGAGGGGATATCGGGCGATGGGGGGATTATCCTCGACCGAAGGCTTGACCTGAGTTGCACAACCCGACGCACCCGCATTGAAATCAATCCCCCTCATCCCCAATTCATCCCGCCATCTCCGTCCAAGTTTTTTCGTTTTCAGTCCGCCCCATTGGGTGGGGCTTGCCAGCGCCCCTGCTTCGCGCAAGAGTTTTTCACCACCAAGGCACAGAGAACACGGAGGTCTTGCAGCCGTCATTGCGTGCGAAGCGACACAATCCTGTGTTCCCGATTGCTTGATCGCTCCCGAGCTCGTCGAGCGAGCTCTTCACAGTGACGGTTATTGTTTCCTCAGTGTCCTCCGTGTCCCTGTGGTGAAATTTTATTGGCGCGTCACGCCACACAAGGTCACCTAGGAGTGCTTCCATGGCGGAGATCAAGCTCGGTATCGTCGGCGCCGGCGGGCGCATGGGACAGATGCTTGTGGCGGAGGCGCATGGCCAGCCGGGCCTGCGCATCGTCGCCGGCGGCGAGGCATCGCGCAGCAAACACATTGGCCAAGACCTGGGCGCGCTCGCGGGCGTGGGACCGCTCGGGGTCAAGATCTCCGGCGACTCGGCGGACGTATTCCGTGCCTCCGATTTAGTGCTCGACTTCACCGTTGCCGCGGCGAGCGTGCGGCACGCGGAGCTCGCGGCTGAACGCGGCCGCGCCCTGGTCTTGGGCACGACCGGGCTTGATGCCGCGCAAGGAACGAGCGTGCGGCGTGCGGCCACGCGCGCACCCATTCTCTGGGCCGCCAATTACAGCCTCGGCGTCAATCTCTTGCTGAGCCTGGTGGAGGACGCGGCGCGCCGGCTCGGCGAGGAATTCGATATCGAGGTTCTGGAGATGCATCACCGCCAAAAGATCGATGCGCCCTCCGGGACGGCGCTAGCGCTCGGCGAGGCGGCGGCGCGGGGCCGGGGTATCGATCTCGGGGCGCGGAGCCAGCGCGTGCGCGACGGTGTCACTGGTGCGCGCCGCGCGGGCGATATCGGCTTTGCAACCTTGCGCGGCGGCGACGTCGCGGGCGAGCACTGCGTGATCTTCGCGGCTGCGGGGGAACGGATCGAGCTTGGCCATCGCGCAACCACGCGGGCGATCTTCGCGCGCGGCGCCCTCAAGGCCGCGCGCTGGCTCGCGGGCAAGCCCGCCGGACTCTATGACATGAAGGACGTGCTGGGGTTGCGTTAGTTTCAAGGCGCGCTCGCAGCCGCCACGCCAACCCTGCTCGCACGCCTTGAGTTGGTGGCGCGGCAAGGCGGGCGAGCAGCTAAAGAGAATTGCCCCTCGGATTGATGTGATGGCGCCAGCGCTGAAGCGCGTCCCGAAGCGCCGCCGCCAGGTTCTTGCGCTCGGCCGGGCCCAGGAAGACGCCGACGCTCAGCTCGCGCCCGTGCGAACTGAGGATCAACCGATTGCTTTCATCCTTCTCCTCGAGGCAAATCCGGAGCCACGATGGCTGAAATTGCCAGCTCCGCCGCTCGCCGCGCACGCTCACCCGTTCGACAGTGAGCGCCTCGCCGGTGAGGCGCACCCACTCATGCATGCGGGCGCTCCGGTAGCTGGCACGGAACGCCAGGTAAACCAACAGCACGTCGAGGCCAAAGTAGCCGACGATGGGCCAAGCCCCTATCAGCATGAAACTGACGCCGGCGGCAAAGCTCACCGCGCCCAGGAGCAGCATCAAGATCACGAAGCCCTGCGGCGGCATGCTCCGGTGCGGATAGAGCACGGCGTCGAAGAAAACCGGCGCCGCCTCGGTCTTGGTGCTCACACGCGCGTCCATGACGGCCGAGCATAGGGGGAGCGACCCCGAGCGTCAAAGCGGGGATAAGGGAAGGATCACCACAGAGGCACGGAGAACACGGAGGAAAATGGGTCGTCACTGCGAGGAGCGCAGCGACGAAGCAGTCCGGAATGCTGGATCGCTTCGCTCCGTTCGCGATGACGATTTCGGCGACTCCGTGTCCTCCGGGCCTCCGTGGTCCACTGCCCGCATACCAACTTGTCGTGGCGAGCCGGTACGCTACGATGGATGCCATGAAACCGGAGCGCGTTGGGGAATTTTTCCGTCGCCTCGCCGCCGAGCGGCCCAATCCGCGGGGCGAGCTGACCTACGACAATCCCTTCACCCTGCTGGTCGCGGTCGTGCTTTCGGCTCAGGCAACCGACGCCAGCGTCAACAAGGCGACACCGCCGCTGTTTGCGGTCGCCGAGACGCCCGCGAAGATGGTGGCGCTCGGCGAAGCGAAATTACAGGACTACATCAGGACCATCGGGCTCTATCGCACCAAAGCCAAGAACATCATTCGCCTGAGCGAGATCTTGCTGGCGGAGCATGGCGGCGAGGTGCCGCGCACGCGCGAGGCACTGCAAGCGCTGCCGGGGGTCGGGCGCAAGACCGCCAATGTCGTGCTCAACGTCGCTTTCAGCGAGCCCACAATCGCCGTCGACCCGCACATCTTCCGGGTCGGCAACCGGACGGGGCTCGCGCCCGGCAAGACTCCCGACGAGGTCGAAGCAAAGCTCGAGAAGGCCGTGCCGGCCGCGTACAAACTTCACGCGCACCACTGGCTCATCCTGCACGGGCGCTATATCTGCGTCGCGCGCAAGCCCAATTGTCCGCAATGCCTGGTGCGCGATCTCTGCGCCTACAAGGCCAAGACGACGGTTGAGGGCGAGGGGAAGAAACGAAAAGCCGACAAATCGGCTAAGCCAACAAAGAGGGGTGCCAAGACGACCCGCTGATCAGAACCGAAATCCAGGTTCGCAGGGGTTCGGCGATCTGGCCGCCCTATAATTGCTGTCGCGCTTCGTGGCCGGGATGGGTGAACAGGCTCGTGTAGCAGTTCGCCTCGGAGACGCGGACGGTGTCGCGGTCACGGGTCTCGGCGTAGACGACTCGGTACTGATCGCCATCGCGATAGAGGAAGAGATCGAGCACGCAGGTCTCGCCACGGTATTGCCAGACCTCGGCGGGCGGTTCCTCGCGGCGAAAATCGGGCTCGCCGAGCGCGCGCTGCAGCTCGGCTTCGTTCATGCCCGCGAGCTTGCGGAAATCGGGGTGCGGCGCTGCGCCCTCGTTCGTCGCGGGTCCGGCGCAGCCCGCAAGTGCTAAACTCAGCCAAAACGCCACAACGAGGCGCCGGCGCCTCTCGATCCCGATTCCCGATCCTCGACCGATACCCGGTCGGAGGCCCCTCATGCCATCCCCCAACCTATTCTAGCGACGCTCCCGACTCCCGACTCCGTCGCCCGCGCAGTCCCCGTTTATTTTCAGCGCGCAAGCTCCGGTATCGGCGATGATATCGACGTTTGGAACGGCGATTGCGATTCGGTACCTGCTGGCGCCTCATTGCTGGGCTGCGCCTGCACGTCACCCGAAATCTGTCCGCCGCACTCTATCTCGAGCTGTCCGTAGCGCACCGTTCCAGTGACGCGGCCGCTGGCGCGGATCAGCAACCGGCGGCGCACGTTGAGCACACCCTCATAGCGGCCTCGGATCTCCGCGTCCTCGATCGAGGCCGAGCCCTTGTAGATGCCACTCTCGGAGATCTCGATATCCCGACAATTCGCGAGGTTCGCCTCGACGCTGCCTTCCACCACCAGCCGGTCGCAGGACGTGATCTCACCGGCGAGTGAAATCTCGCGGCCGACGATAAGCTTGCGCATTTCCACCTCATGCTTCTGCGGCGGTGCCGGCGGCGCCTCGACTCGGCGCGGCAGCTCGGCCACCGGTCGCGGCGGGTCCGCGGGTTGACGCGGCGGCATGATCGGTGGCCGACTCTGTATAGCCGCCGCGGCCGGCCGCTGTGACGGCTTCACCGGCAGGCTCAGCTCATCCAGCGGATTGGGTCCGCCGCTCGGGATGTCGTCTAACTTCTTACGCCGAAACATTGCCATGGCTCCACGTCCTTTAAATTTTCCTGTTAACCCCGCTCATGATTTGGCCTGCTGGCCCAACGCGCTCGCGGTGCGCGCCGCGGCTCGGTTGGTCACGGTGTCCGTCACCAGATGCAACATGAGTGACGCCGCCACGAGGGGCGCAGCGAGGTTGAGCACCGGAATCGACAGAAGCCCCGCAATCGTGATCCCACCCAACATCCAGCGTCCCCGCCGCCCGCGCCACAGCGCATTCGCCGCCATGCCGTCGAGCCGCCGCAACGCAACCAAGTCGAAATACTCGCGGCTCAGAAGATAGCCGTTGAGCAAGTAAAAGAGAACCAAATTCAGCGCCGGAACTAGAACATAAATGGGAACCGCCAGCAGGTTGAGGGCGATGGTGAGGCCCAGCAACCTAAGGCCGCTCTTGATGACTGCGCCGAGTGGAACGGTGAGCGCTTGCGGAAGATCGGGATAATGCCGTTGGTCGAGTCGCGCGAGCACGCCATCCAGGAAGAAGCTCAAGATCGTCGTCGAGACTGCCGGGAAGAGCAGCCACGTCAATCCCAACACCGCGAACTCGCCCAGTATCTGCAAGAGCCAGCCAACCCACGGCCGCTCGGAAAGGTGCCAAGCCGCAATTCCCCAATGCACGGAAAGCGCCAGCAGCACGAAGATCATGAACGTCGCGCCGACGCTGACAAGGAGCGCTTGCCGCTGCTCCCGTGCGAAGGCATCGCGGAACGCCAAGGCGACGGTCTCGATGAAGGTTCGCATCAGAGAACCTCGGGAAAAAGTCACAACGAGGATTTCAGCACAGAGGCACGAAAGACACCGAGAGCGAAAGACCTAAGGCACATGGGGCGACGATACGCGGAAACCACGGTTTCGGTCTTCCGCGAATTCCCTATCTCCGCGTCCTCGCTGCCTCAGTGGTGAACCTATTGGCGGACACCGCTTGCCGCGGGGTTGCCGCTTCTTATACTCCGCAGACTTCACTTGAATCCGAATAGGACCTTCGATGCCCGCTTCCTCGCACCACGACGTTCTCGGCATCGGCAATGCCATCGTCGACGTGATCGCCCACACCACGGACGACTTCCTGGCCCAGCATGCGCTGGTGAAGGGCACCATGCGCATCGTCGATGCCCAAGAGGCCGAGCGTCTCTACGACCGCATGGGACCGGGGCTCGAAATTTCCGGCGGCTCGGTCGCCAACACCATGGCGGGGATCGCCTCGCTGGGGGGTCGCGGCGCCTATATCGGGAAGGTACGTGACGACTTGCTGGGTCGAGTCTTCCGCCACGACATCGCGGCTGCTGGCGTGACCTACCGCATGGGGCTGACGCAACACGGTCCCGCGACCGCGCGCTGCCTGATCCTGGTCACCCCCGACGCGCAGCGCACCATGAACACCTTCCTCGGTGCCTGCGTCGAATTAGGGCCCAAGGACCTCGACCATGAACTGATCGAGGGCGCGCAGGTCACATACCTCGAGGGCTATCTGTTCGATCCGCCGCGCGCCAAGGAGGCGATCCGCCGCGCCGCCGAGATCGCGCACGCGGCCGGTCGCAAGGTGAGCCTCACTCTCTCGGACCCCTTTTGCGTCGATCGGCACCGCGCCGATTTCCGCGACCTGATCGAGCGCCACGTCGATATCCTATTCGCGAACGAGATCGAGATTTGCTCGCTCTACGAGACCAAGGATTTCGATGCCGCCGTGCGCGCGGTCCGCGGCCATTGCGAGATCGCGGCGCTGACGCGCAGCGCCAGGGGCTCGGTGGTCTTGACGGCCGATGCGGCGCACCCGGTTGCCGCGGCCCCGGTCGCGCGGGTGGTCGACACCACTGGGGCCGGAGACCTGTA
>Ga0187765_10000406_pt1 | contig 15803 bp, 13 predicted proteins | sample 0216_QUI02_MP05__3_FD_133018 | JGI IMG/M metagenome (GOLD analysis project Ga0187765, IMG submission 133018) | Tropical peat soil microbial communities from peatlands in Department of Meta, Colombia - 0216_QUI02_MP05_10_MG | ecosystem: Environmental > Terrestrial > Soil > Wetlands > Peat ...
CGCGCCGACCCCGCCGGCCCGGCCAAAGGCGCCATCGTCGTGATCCAGGAGATTTTCGGCGTCAACAATCACATCAAGCGCGTGACCGACGGCTTCGTCGCTAAGGGGTATGCGGCGATCGCACCCGCTCTTTTCGATCGCACCAAGCGCGGCACCGAGCTCGGCTACGATGCGGCGGCCATCGAAGCCGGTCGCAACCTCCGCGGTCAAGTCGGAGATGACGGACCTTTGAAGGACATTCAGGCGGCGATCGACGCCGTGAAGGGCATCGGCAAGGTTGCGACAGTGGGCTATTGCTGGGGCGGTAGCCTCGCTTTCTTTTCCGCGACCCGGCTCAATGGCATCGCCTGCTCGGTCGGCTATTACGGCGGCGGCATCGCCGGGGCCGCAAACGAGAAGCCGAAGGCCCCGACCATGTTGCATTTCGGCGACAAGGACCAGAGCATCCCCATGACCGACGTGGAAAAAGTGAAGCAGGCGCGCAAGGACTGCACGATCTACGTCTACCCCGCGGGGCATGGTTTCAATTGCGATGAACGGGGTAGCTATGACCCGGCCTCGGCGAAGCTCGCGCTCGACCGCACCATGAGCTTCATCGCGGAATACGTGGGCAAGTAGCAAGCGGCGATGACACTCGCGCTCGCGGCGGCGGACCGGGCGCTCCTTGAGGGAGCGCAAGGCCCCGCCGCGGCGATGGCGATGCGCATCGTCGCGGAAGCGGGGCGGCTCATGGGTGCCGCTTCGCTGATCGCGGTCGAGAGCGCGCATCTCGACGGCTGTCTCTATCACGGCGACAGCGGCGTTCATTTCGCCGAGCGCATGGTTTCGCTCGGTGGAAGCGTTGCGGTACCGACCACGCTCAATGTGGGCGCGCTCGATCTGCTGCATCCCGGCCGCGTCCGCTTCGATCCCGAGACGCGCGCGATGGCACGGCGGCTGATGGCGGCATCGGAGGCGCTGGGGGCGCGCCCCACCTGGACCTGCGCGCCCTATCAGGCGGGCCACCGCCCGCGCCTCGGAGCTCATGTGGCCTGGGGCGAATCGAATGCGGTTGCCTTCGTCAATTCTGTCCTGGGCGCGCGCACCAATCGCCTCGGAGATTTTCTCGACCTTTGCTGCGCGATCACGGGACGGGCACCCTGCTATGGCTTGCACCTCGACGGCGAACGCCGCGCGCGGCTCGTGATCGACGCCAGTGTTCTTTCGGATCGCCTACGCGCACTCGACGCGTTCTATCCCGTGCTCGGCGCTTTTCTTGGCAGCGAAGCGGGTTCGACCGTGGCGGCGATCACGGGCTTGCCCAACGACACCGACGAGGATCGGCTCAAGGCGTTGGGAGCGGCGGCCGCTTCGACGGGCGCCGTCGGTCTTTTCCGCGCGGTCGGCGTGACGCCGGAATCTCCAGACCTCTCGGCCGCGCTCGGCGGTGTCGAGCCCGAGCGGCGCATCGTGATCACGCCCGAGATGCTCCGCGCGTCGCGCGACCGGCTTTCGACAGCAGCGGCGGGCAGCGACGCGATCGACGCAGTCGCTGTTGGCAGCCCGCATTTTTCACCGGCGGAATTCCGCGCGCTAGCCCGGCTCAGCGGCGACGCGCGGTTCAGCGTTCCCTTCTACGCTTGCACCAGCCGCGCCTCGCTCGAAGCGATCGAGCGCGAAGGACTGCGCCGGCCGCTCGAAGCCGTCGGACTCCAGATCATCGTCGACACCTGCGTGGTGGTGGCGCCGATTTTGCCGCCCGATGCGGGCGTGCTCATGACCAACTCCGGCAAGTTCGCGTTCTATGCGCCCGCCAATACTGGCTTTGCCACAATCTACGGCAGCCTCGCCGATTGCGTGGCCTCGGCAATCGCGGGCAAGGTCACGCGGGACGAAAGCGCATGGGCATGAGAGGCCGCGTGCTGATCGAAGGCCAGGCCAAAGGCCCGCTGCTGCGCCTCACCGCACCGCTGAGCTTTTGGGGCGGCGTCGATCCCAAAACCGGCCGGATCAGCGATCCGCGCCATCCCGAGCACGATCACGCCGTGACCGGGACCGTGCTGGCGATCCCGAGCCCGCGCGGCTCCAGCTCCTCGAGCGCGATCATGCTGGAGTTGATCGCTCGGAGACTTGCGCCCGCGGCACTGTTGTTGGGCGAAGCGGACGCGATTTTGGCGCTCGGCATCGTCGTGGCGCGCGAGATGGGGCACCCAACCTTGCCCGCGCTGGAATTTCCGGTCGGGGACATGATGCGGCTGCCCGAGGGCGTGCTCAGAGTGGAGGTCGACGGCAGTGTGCTGCCCGCGGGATACACAGATGAACGCAGATGAAGACGGATCGAGAATGCTGCCTCGTCACTTCGACTTGGCAGCCGTTCCGACGGGAATGTGCCACGTCACATTCAGTCCAATGAGTTCGGCCAAGCTTCGCTATTACAGGACTTCGAGCAGCTCTCTCGCTGACTTCAAGTCGGCGGTGTCGAAGCCTTCGGTAAAGCGGCTGTAGACTCGCCGGAGAATTGCCGCCGCATCGCCCGAACGGTGTTGATCGCGGAGCAGTCGGGCCATGCTGGTGGCGGCCCGCAGCTCCCAGGAGAGCGCATCCTGCGTTCTCGCCAATTGGAGCGCCTGCCGGAAGCAGTTCTCGGCTGAGTCCGCGGCCCCTAGCGCCCCGTCCAATCGCAGCAGTTCGCCTTTGATGCGCAGCAACTCGGCGATGATCCATCCTTCCGCGGTGTGTTCCGCGCGGTCGATCGCTTCTTCGATCGTCGCGAGCCCGCCCGACATCTGCCGGACGGCCAGGGATTCCGCCAGCTCGGCGATGAACATGAAGCGATAGCCGGGCGGCACCGCTCGCAATTCCTCGAAAGCGGCGCGCAATTGAGGCAATCCGGCCTGTAGGTCTCCTCGCTTGAGGAGAAGGACGCCTCGATGAGCGCGGTCAGCAGGATGCCAGTGGGTCAGGTTATGTCTGCTCGAGGTCTCATGAAAAAAACCGGTATACCGTTCGGCTAGATCCAGATTGCCTGCCCATAGAGCGATCGGGCACGCTCCGAAAGCCAGGGCATGGCACAGCGAATTGGCGTGATCATCCGCCTTCGCATGCTCGACCAGGCGCTCGGCCATCGCCATTGCCTGATCTGGAAGACCCTGCAGCCACAGGACTCGCGCCAAAATGCTCGCCGGCTGCTGGTCGAGATGAAATCGGACAATGCGATCGACGGCGATATCCTTATTAGCGATGACCCGCTCTAGATGACGTCGGGCATCGCTTTGATTGCCCCGCCAATGGTAAGAGCAACCGACCATCTGATCCGCAATGAGCCGGTCGGCCGGAGTTGACGCGAGGGCCGAGAATTGCTGGGCGAGTGCGAGAGCGTCCCGATCACTGGTCAGCCACAGACCCCAGAGCGCGCGCAATTGGTGGTCGACAGCGCCGAGGCTCTCGGCAAGTTCGAGGGTCCTCGTCCAGGCCGACCCCATTTCGATAACGGCACCGCCGATCCAACCCAGCGACGCACCAAGCGCGGCCTGGAGCTTCATTTCCAGGCGTGCGTCCGTGCCGGCAAGGGCTGCAAGCGCCCGCTCGACGCGGCGGCGGCGCTCCTCAATGAGCGAGAGGTACACCCATAGGGGTACCGCAGCGGCCGTCAGCGCGATGCCGACTGAAATATCACCGCCCGGCGAAAACGCCCAATCAAGACCCGAGCGCAAATTGTCGATTTCCCCGGCGTAATCGGCCAACCACTCCTTCGTGGGCCGCGCCAGCGCTTCTGCTTCGGCGCGCGCAAAGAGATCGCGGTAATACTCAGCGTGACGCCGCGCGACTCGTTCGGCCTCTCCACTCCCGGTTAGCTTTTCAAGCGCATAAGCCCGAATGGTTTCGAGCAGCCGCCAGCGACCCGCCGGGCCTTCCAATGCGATAAGCGACTTCGACACAAGGTTGGCGATCCCATCGATGGTGGTCGCGGCCGCATCATCCGTGTCGCCCACGGCCGTTGCGGCCTCAATCGTGAATCCGCCGGCGAATACCGCCAATCGGCGCAACAGGCGCTGCTCCGCCGGCGGCAGATATTCATAGCTCCAATCGAGCGTGGCACGGAGCGTCTGGTGCCGTGTCAGCGCGGTGCGGCGCCCGCTCGTCAGCAGGCTGAACCGATCCCGGATGCCCAGGGCGACCTGTTGTGGTCCAAGCGTCGCGGCACGCGCCGCGGCAAATTCGATCGCGAGCGGGATCCCATCGAGATGCCGGCAGATCGAAGCGATCGCGGTCAAATCGTCCCGCTTCGTTGCGAAGTCCGAATGGAGTGCGCTGGTTCGGGCAATGAAAAGCTTCACCGCGCTGTGCTCCAGAACTTTGCCCACCTCCTCCAGATGTTCCGGCGGGACCTCCAAGGGCGCCACGCGATAGACGAACTCGCCATCGATCCGAAGAGGCTCTCGGCTCGTCGCGAGTACCGTTACATTCGGACAGCCATGCGCGAGCGTCTCGACGAGCCCGGCCGTCGCATCGACGACGTGCTCGCAATTGTCAAGAACGAGAAGCAGTTTCCTTCGCGCGAGCGTTCGGGCGACGGCCTCAGAGGAAACTTCGCCCGTCAGTTTCAATCCGAGCACGCCGGCGACCGCAGAGGGCGCAAGCGCCGGGTCCGACAGCGACGCCAACTCCACCAGGCAGGCGTCGCCCTCGAAGCTCGGGACCAGGCGGCGGGCGACCTCCAGCGCCAGGACGGTCTTCCCGATCCCGCCCGGGCCGGTCAGCGTGACAGTCCGGTACGCGGACAGGAGCTCGCTCAATTGCTGCACGGCGGCCGCTCGACCGACGAGGGCGGAGTTCGAGACCGGAAGATTGCTTTCGATTCTCTGCTCAGGCACGAACAGTGCGGGGACGGGTTCGCCCCCTGATCTGCTTTCGTACCCGACGGTCGACGGCGCGTTCTCTCGTGCGATCAGCGAAACGGGCGCCGCCAGGCAATAGCCTCGCCCAGGAACATTCTTCACATACTTCGCGCCAGATTCCTCATCACCCAGGGCTTGGCGAAGGGCCCTCACGTGGAAGCGGAGGCTACCCTCGTCGACCGTCACGTCGGCCCAGACCTTCGCAAGGAGATCGCGCTTGTCGACCACCTCGCCGGGCCGTTCGACCAGCATGATGAGGATGTCGAGAGCGCGTCCACCGATGCGGAGCGGGACACCATCCTTCTCGAGCAACCGCTCCCTTGGAAACAGCCGGAACGGTCCAAAAGCAACAGCAGGCTTTTCCCTCAAACTGTCGCTTCTAGACATTCGGATTCTCTGCATCGCAGGAACTGCCGCCGTCGCTTAAGCGCTACACCGCAGTATCTCGAAGTACCACCGCTTGCCAAGCATAGCAGGGGATCATTTTTTCCTGACCGGCACACCAACTGGATCAGACGCCAAATGCTCGCCCTCGTCGCCGGCTCTCGGCCTGTATGTCGGCTTTCGGTCTTGCTTGAGCCGTTGAAACCAGTGGCCGGAGCAGTTTGACTGGAAGTTATGTACGGCTTCTCGGGTTGCTTTTCGACTGTTGCCCGTAGGTCTCGAACTTCTCGAGCACGCGCGCCATTTCCGGTCGGTCGAGCAGTCGCGGCTCGCCCACTTGCAACGCGCGCCAATACATGGCGGCGAGCGTCTCCACCTCTACCGCGAGCGCGAGCGCCGCCTTGAGCGAAGGCCCAACGGCGATCATGCCGTGGTTCGCGAGCAGGCAGGCCTTACGCCCTTCGAGCGCTGCCAGCGCGCACCGCGACAGCTCTTCAGTCCCGAAGGTCGCATAGCGTGCGCAGCGGATGTCGTCGCCGCCGGCAACCGCAACCATGTAATGGAATGAAGGAATACCCCGGCCCAAGCACGCGAGCGTCGTCGCGAACATCGCATGCGTGTGAATGACAGCCTCGGCTTCCGGGCGCGCCCGCAGAATGTCCCGATGAAAGCGCCAGTCCGAGGAGGGCAAGCGAGCGCCCTGATGGCGTCCCGCGAAATCCATCGGCACGATATCGGCAGGCTTGAGCGCGTCGTAATCCATCCCCGTGGGCGTCACCAGGAATCCCCCGGGGATACGCTGGCTCAGATTGCCGGATTTCCCTTGGTTGATGCCGAGCGAGTTCATGCGCCGCGCGGTCGCGATGATGTCCGCGCGCAACGCGCGGTGGGCAAGCCGCTCCGGCATCACTCGCCGGCGAGCCGGGGACGCCGCTCGGGGAAGAGCGCCAGCAGACCCTCACGCGAAGGTTTGGCAATACCGCGTTCGGTAATGATGCCGGTGACGAGCCGTGCCGGCGTCACGTCGAAGGCGGGATTCGCGGCAGGGCTTCCCTCGGGCGTCAGGCGCACGCGCGCAACACCCCCATCGGGCAGCTGTCCCATGATCTCCGTGACCTCGGCTTGCGCGCGCTCCTCGATCGGAATCTCCTTGAGTCCGTCACCGAGCGACCAGTCGATGCTGGAGCTGGGCGCTGCCACGTAAAACGGAACGCCCGTGTCCTGCGCGGCGAGCGCCTTCAGATATGTGCCGATTTTGTTGGCAACATCGCCCGCGGCGGTGGTGCGGTCGGTGCCGACAATCGCCAAATCCACTTGGCCACGCTGCATCAGGTGGCCGCCAGCGTTGTCTGCGATCACGGTATGCGGCACACCGTGCTGGATCAGCTCCCAGGCCGTGAGGCTCGCACCCTGATTGCGCGGCCGGGTTTCATCGACCCAGACATGCACGGCGATCCCGTCGTCATGGGCGCGGAAGATCGGCGCCAGCGCCGTTCCCCAATCGACGGTCGCGAGCCAGCCGGCGTTGCAGTGCGTGAGCACATCGACCCGCCCTTTCCTCTGGGCGACGGCCTGCAGCAGCGGCGCCCCGTGCTCGCCGATCGCGCGGTTTGTCGCGACATCGGCATCGGCGAGCGCCGCCGCCTTTTCGTAAGCGGCTTTGGCGCGCGCGGCGGGCGGCAGGGGAGCAACCACGCGACGAACTTCCTCAACCGCCCAGGCCAGGTTGACCGCGGTCGGCCGAGTCTGACGCAGCAGCACGGATGCCACATCGAGATTCGCGTCGGACGGATCCTCGGCGAGCGCGAGCGCAAGCCCATAGGCAGCGGCGGCCCCGATCAGCGGCGCACCGCGCACGCGCATCACGCGGATTGCCTCCGCCATCTGCTCGACCGAAACGAGGCGGCGCAGCAAAAGCTCGTGCGGAAGCAGCGTTTGGTCGATGATGCCGACTTGGCGCCCATCTTCCTCGATCCAGATGGTGCGCATCGGCTTGCCCTGGACCTTCATGGCGCGATCGTCCTCACTTGTCGAGCACCCGGCCGGCAACGGCGTCGAGGTGCCGGAGCAGCGCCGGATCGCGCGCCTCCGGCGCGGTGATGATGGCGTGATCGAGCGCGCGATCGCAGCCCGCGGGACAGACCGAAGGTCGCGCCGCCAGCAAGGGCACCATCTGTTTCACCAGCAAGCGAGCGCGGTCGGCATTGGCCAGCAGCACCTTCACCACGGCCTCCACAGTCACGTGGTCGTGGTCCGGATGCCAGCAATCAAAATCGGTCACCATCGCCACCGTCGCGTAGCAGAGCTCGGCTTCGCGCGCCAGCTTGGCTTCGGGCATATTGGTCATGCCGATCACGTCGCAGCCCCAGCTTTGGTAGAGCCGGCTCTCGGCCAAAGTCGAGAATTGCGGCCCTTCCATCACCAGATAGGTGCCGCCGCGATGCAATGCGAGACCCGCGGCGGCCCCGGCGGTCGCGAGAGCATCGCCCAGGCGCGAACAGACGGGGTGGGCGAGCGATACATGGGCGACGCAGCCCTCGCCGAAGAAGCTCTTCTGGCGCGCAAAGGTACGGTCGACGAACTGGTCCACGAGCACGAAGGTTCCGGGTGGCAGGTTCGCGCGCAAGCTTCCGACCGCCGAGAGCGAGAGCACGTCGGTCACACCCGCGCGCTTCAGCGCATCGATATTGGCGCGATAGTTGATCGCAGTGGGCGAGAGGCGATGGCCGCGCCCATGCCGCGGCAGGAAAACCACGCGGACACCGCCGAGCCGACCGAGGCACAGCTCGTCGGACGGATTCCCGAAGGGCGAGGCGACCGCGCGCCATTCAAGCCCCTCTATGCCGTCGATCTGATAGAGGCCGCTGCCGCCGACAATGCCGATTACGGGCTCGCCGCTCATCACCCCTCCTCTGCCGATCGCGTGCGAGTGTCCCAAGGCGGGTTTCCCGGGGCAACAGGAATTCGCGGGCGGGGCCGGTACGGCAGGTGAGCGCCTGGGCGCCTCAGTTTGCCGCAGCCGATGCAGGCAGGAGTTGCTTCAACTGCGCGATCTGATCCGCGGATAGTCCCTTCGCGCCCGCGCGGGGTCGCGCGCGTCGACGGTTGCTTTCGGTCGCGGCCCTACGCTCCCCTACGGTTCCCGTTGATCCTGTCGGCTACCCGCGCGTGAGCTCCTTGCAAACTCGAAGGCCGGCTATGCGGCTGATGGTGGGCGACAAGAGCTAGGGCGTCGCGAGCGGGCGAACGCGGGTGACGAGCTCGGTAAGAAATTTGTCCGGTGCGGTAAGGAGCACAATGTGGCCACCCTCGAGGGGCACATACTCTTTGCGCGGCGCCGTGATCGCGTCGAAATACGCGCGGACGAGCGACGCGGGCGTGTCGAGGTCGTCCATACCTTCGAAGAAGAACACCGGCACTGAGAATTGAGTACCGAGCGCCAGCAGGTCCGTGGAATCCATTGCCCGGTAGAGTGCCAGCGACGGGATGCGCCTGAATCCCCGGTCCCAATCGCGTATATCGCCGGGGCTGAAGCCTGGCGCCGTCTGCATCACCTGTTCTAAGGAGCTGAGAGCGACGCGCTCCGACTCCGGCCTGAGGAGGGCGTCGCGCCACTTGTAATGCACGATGATCCGGTCCCACGTCTCGTAAGGCGGCGGGCCGAGCGCCTCGAGCGCGTTTACCGCTTCGTCATTCCCCGCAGCCCGGGCGCGCTCCAGGCACAGCCGATGAATGAGCGCCGCGGTCTCGATCATATTCGTGACCTGGCCAGTGCCGACATAGGCGGCGAAGAGTTCGGGATGTTCGCGGATCATGCGGATACCGAGGATCGATCCCCAGGAAAGCCCGAGCAGCACGATCCGGTCCTTGTGCAAGCGCCCCCTCAAGTACCGGGCGACCTCGATCCCGTCCTCGGTCATGCGCTCGATCGACATCGACTCGGCAATCGCGTCGCCAGAGGCCGCGAGCGAACGGCCCGCGCCGCGCTGATCCCACTGGACGACGGTGAACTCTTTCTCCCAGGGTTGAAACAGGCGGCTGTACGGCAGCAAGGGGGCGCCGGGCCCGCCATGCAGGAATAGGACCACGGGATTGTCGACATTCTGCCCACGGATCTGAATCCATTGGTCGATCCCGCCGATCTGGACGTAGCGGCCTTCATCGATGCCCGGCGGTGCCGTGATGGCAAGCGGGTCGGCATTCCAGGCGCGCAGCCCAAGGAACGCGCCGGCGCCAATGACGACGGCGATGAGGTTGGCGCCGAGGACGGCGATAAAACTGAGGACTTTGCGCATGGCGGGACGCGCGCTCATGCTGCGATCGCCCCGACCACACTGAGCGCGAAAGTCGAAAAGCTTGCGGTCACCACCGATCGCGGCTGCAGCGCGGACAGTTCGTCGCGCGGGCTTTTGAAAAACTTTAAGGTCCCAGCTGCCTCAAAGGCCGGACCGCAGGTCGTGCGCTCGACAGCCGCGCGAACTAACATCTTCTCGCCGGGGCTGGGCCCGCCGATCAACGTGGGCGACCCGACCAGCCCAAATATCGGCATCGCGAGCAAACCAATCGGTTCGGCAGGTGCCCCATTTAGCGTGATCGTTGCTTCTGCCAAGCGGCGATCTTTCACGGACAGGCTTGCGCCGAAGCGCGTACGGTCGCGGATCGGCGCCGCTGCGGGATGATCAAGATCATAGGAGCGCGTCATCCAGATACTACCGATCTTCTTGGGCAACCCCTGCAAGCTACCGCGGACCATCGATGTGTCTTGATCGACGTAAATGAAGGGGCAGTAGCTTGCTCGGGCGCCTCCACGGTCGGCCTCGACGAGCACCAAGAACTCCTTGTATTGAGCATAGATCGGGTCGAGCAACTCCGATCCATCCGTCGTCCATTGCCAATCACAAAAATGGCAAGCCGCGTAGCCCGTCGCGGTGCCGAACGCATCAGGAAGAAATGACTGTCCGACCTCGGGATCGATTTGAAAGGCCAGCGACATCACTTGGCCGGCGTAATGCCACGGCGGCGGTGGAATGAGCGAGGACCGGCCGGATTGCGTATAAGGCGGCGTAAAACCTGAGAGCATTGAAATTCTCCTGCATCGAAGAGGTGCGTCAAATCCTATGCCTCAAATGATCAACGTCTATTGCTATTCATGCCTTGATTTGGCTATGTACAGGTACAAAATACCTAGAACTATCAAACCCTGGAGCATTTCATGCCTTATGCAATCGATTCCACGGACGCTGCGCTCCTCTCGGTTCTGCAGGCGGATGCGCGGCTAACCGTCGCCCAATTGGCAGAGCGCATTCACCTCTCAACGTCACCCGCTTGGCGCCGCGTGAAGCAGCTGGAGAACAATGGACTCATCACGGGCTACCACGCTGCCCTTAGCCGGCGCGGCCTGGGTTGGGGCGTTCTGGCCTTCGTTAGCGTGGCGATCGAAAATCACAGCGAGCAGGAGGCCCGCGCCTTCGAAACATCCGTTGCCGCGTTGCCGGAGATCGTCGCCTGCTGGAGCATTACTGGCACGTCGGATTTCTTGCTTCAGGTCGTCGCTTTGGATCTGGATTCTTATGCTGAGTTTGCAATGAACACCATGCGACGCCTACCAGGCATCAAGGCCATGCAGAGCGCGCTGACCTTGAAGGAAGTCAAAGCACCGACGCCCTGGCCGATCCCGGGCTTCAACAAATGACCGGGCCCAAATTGCGACAACGACGCTCTCGCTGAAGCTGTTCGTACTGACCGAAATGCTGGCGCGCTCGCCCCGCCAAGCGCGATGTAAGCGAGCCAGAGCGCCCGCACCTGCGCGCTGGCATCATTGGCTGCCTTCAGTAAGTCTTCGACTTCGGACTGCGCCATCGACAGCCAAATGTAGTTAAACAATAACCATATACTACCATGACCGCGGATTGAAAAGTCTGATGTTCGTTGTCGCTTCAGCATACCGTGTGGATCAGTCGAGGCGATGCTTGGCGCGAAGGAGATTGACGATGCGGCGGGCCAACTTTGGCGCTTCGGTTCTGTTGCTTCTGCTTGCGCTCGCCGCGCCCGCGGGCGCCGACAATGCCCCCGGCTTTGCGTCGCAAACCCTGAATCTCGCGACCTCGACGCCATTTTCGGGCGATGAACAAATACCGGCCGAATTGCTGCGGCCCGTCGGCGAGGGACCGTTTCCCGCAATCGTCATTGCTCACGACTGCAGCGGCCTCGGTCCTCGCTCCGGCGGCGCGCCACGGCGATGGGCGACGACGCTGGCGGCGCAGGGTTATGTGATCCTGATGCCCGACAGCTTTTCGACACGCGGATTTCCGGACGGCGTCTGCACGGCGCCGGCCGACACACCCGACGCGAACCTGCGCAAGGTCGGAACGCTGGCGCAGGCCTTCGACGCCTACGCGGCACTCGCCTATTTACGCCAGCAGAACTTCGTCGATGGGGCACATGTGGGCCTCATGGGCGGTTCTCATGGCGGCGGCGCCACGTTGCTCGCGGTGGCAATGCCGACCTCGGACCAAGCGCCGCTGGCCGAGCAGAAGCGACACGGTTTTGCGGCCGCCATCGCACTCTACCCCGGTTGCGCCGGCCGCTATGGCAATTGGTCGGTCGAGCGCCAGGCAGGAACGCAAGGTCCCGTCACCGCGTATGTCGGCGCCTATCGGGCGATTGCGCCGCTGCTGATCCTGATCGGCAGCGCCGACGACTGGACGCCCGCCGAGCATTGCCAGGCGCTCGCCAACTCTGCGGATCAAGCGATTCCCGTCCGTCTCAAAATTTACCCGGGTGCGCGACACTCCTTCGACAGTATCGCGCCGACCCGCTTCATCGCCACGCGCCGCAATCCCAATGCGCCGGACGGGCGCGGGGCTACGACAGGCGGGGATGCCGCGGCCTGGGCGGATGCAATCCAAGAGGTGACGCGCTTCTTTGCCGCGAGACTCAAGAACGAGTGAAATCGCCGTGATAGGCCGGGTTCCGCCAGTCGGCGCTTGACAGCGGCGGAGGCTCCGAACGACGATGGCGCACCAATTGCGAAGATGCCTCGATGGTCTAAATCGCGGCCGAACAGGGAGGTTTGCATGCCGTTGCGTCGTTTGTTGGCGCTCGCTTGTGCCGTCGCCATGGTGCCGTCCTTTGCGATGGCCAAGGATACGATAAAGATCGGCTTTCCGATCCCGCTGTCGGGTCCGACATCGGTTTACGGAGTGCCGATTTTGAAGGGCGCCCAAATGGCAGTCGCGGAAATTAACGCCAAGGGCGGCGTGCTCGGCCAGGACCTCGAAATTCTTCCGCGCGATAGCAAGGCCAACGCCGACGAAGCGGTGCGGCTCGCGCGCGAGCTCATCATCAAGGACGGCGCTCAGTTCCTGATCGGCACGTTGACTTCGGCAGAGGCGCCGGCGGTATCAACCATCTCCAAGGAAAACAAGATCGTTTTCCTGGCGCCGGCGGCCAAGACGACGCAACTCACATCGCCGCAGAACATTCATCCTTACGTATTCCGCGTGGCGTCCAACACGGCGATCGAGGGACAATCGGGCGCCATTATCGTGTCCAAGTGGCAGGTAAAGAAGATCGCCACCATCGCCCCCGACTACGCCTATGGGCGCGACGTGATGGCCGCCTTCACCGCACACTTGAAGCAGCTCAGGCCCGACATCGAGATCGTCGATCAGCAGTGGCCGAAGCTGGGCGAGCCCGACCTCACGCCGTTCATCACGGCGCAAATGAGCAAGCAGCCGGATGCCGTCTACTGCGCGCTTTTCGCCGGCGATTTCCTGACGCTCGTCAAGCAGGGAACGCCACTCGGATACTTCAAGGCGATCGAAAACAGGCTCGCCGATGGCGGCGAGGTGGGCGCGGTCGACGTGACGCAGCCGCTCGGCGCCGACTTTCCCTATGGTATCTGGGCCGATGCGTATGATCCCGTGATTTGGCCGGGCAAAGAACCCGCCGAACACAAGGCATTCATTGAACGGCTCAAGGCGTTCATGAAGTCCGATGTTGGCTCGGGCTGGGCGGCCCAGGGCTACAGCTCCATCTTGGCGCTGGTGGCCGGGATCCAGAAGGCCGGCAGCACGGATTCCGACAAGGTTGCGGCGGCCATGGCTGGCCTCACCTATGAGACACCCCTGGGTAAGCGCACCTTCGATCCCAAGACCCACGACGCCGACGCCGGCGAATTCTGGGGCGTGATGGTGAAGGACGCGGCATACCCCTACGCCATCATCAGCTCGCCGACTTACTACAACCCAGCGCCGATGACGAACTGAGCGCGAACCGAAGTCAGGACGCGGCGACGTAAGCTCCGGGAGGCCACGTGGCCGCGTCCTTCCTCTTCAGCCAATTCGTGGGCGGTCTCACCACCGCCATGTTTCTGTTCTTGATCGCTTCCGGCCTCTCCTTGGTGTTCGGCGTCATGCGCGTGATCAATTTCGCGCATGGGTCATTTTACATGCTCGGCGCCTATCTCGCTTGGCAGATGGTGCAATGGCTCCATCCCAGCGGCGAGACCTTCTGGCCGGCGGCGTTATTCGCGGCGGCCTGCGTCGCACTTCTTGGCGCCATCGTCGAGCGGCTGCTGCTGCGCTTTCTTTACGGCCGCGAGGAGTTGTACCAGCTCCTTTTCACCTATGCGCTGGTGCTGATCCTCGGCGACGCCGCCAAATATATCTGGGGAACGGGCCAGCTTTCGGTGTCGCGTCCGCCGATCCTCGGCGGCAGCATCATGCTCTTCGGCGCGACCGTGCCGCTCTACAACCTGTTCGTGATGGCGCTCGGCCTCGCGATCGCGGTCGGCGGCTGGCGCATGTTGAGCGGAACCGGCGCCGGGCGGATGGTACGCGCGGCCTCCTACGACCGCGAGATGCTGGACGCGCTCGGCGCCAACGTCGGCGCGATCTACACCGGGATGTTCGCGGTCAGCTCCTTTCTTGCGGGGCTCTCGGGTGCGCTCGTGACACCGATCGTCGGCATCGTCCCCGGCATGGACGTGGAGATCATCGTGCAGGCGTTCATCGTCGTGGTGATCGGCGGGCTCGGCTCGTTCTGGGGCACGTTCTGGGGCTCGCTCATCTACGGCCAGGTGCTCTCCTTCGGTATCCTGATCTTTCCGGGCTTCTCGCTGTTCTCCGTCTTCGCCTTGATGGCGGTGATCCTGGTCGTCCGCCCCTGGGGCCTGCTGGGGAGACCGATCCGATGACTGGCGCCGACGTTGCGCTTTCCCGCGTCTCCTGGCCGCTCTCACGCCGCATCCCCTGGACCCTCGTGGTGTTCCTCGCGGCGGCGTGCGTTCCCTTCATCGGTTCCCGTTACGACACCTTCCTCGGGACCCAGATCGCCATCGAGGCGCTGTTCGCGGTGAGCCTCAACCTGCTGCTCGGGACCACCGGACTCGTCTCGTTCGGCCACGTCGCCTACTTCGGCATCGGCGCCTATGCCTGCGGCATCCTGATGAAGACCTATGGCGTGCCGTTCTGGGTGGCGTTTCCCGCGGCCGGCGTCTCGGCGGCGCTGGGCGCGCTGATATTCGGGTACTTCTGCGTGCGTTTGAGCAAAATCTATTTCGCCATGCTGACGCTTGCGTTTTCTCAGATCGTCTGGGCGATCTGCTTCAAGTGGAATGACGTGACCGGCGGCGACCAGGGACTGCCCAACATCCCCTACCCCGACCTCGACTGGATGGTTCTTCTACCCGGCCTCGGACATTCGAGCATCGGCGACCGCTTCTATCTCATGACGCTGGCGCTGGTGGCACTCTCGCTGGCGGCGGTCTGGAAGATCACGCGCTCGCCCTTCGGGCGCATGCTCACCTCCATCCGCGACAATCCCGAGCGCGCGGCCTTTATCGGCCTCAACGTGCGCGCCTATGAGCTTGCGGCTTTCGTGGTGGCGGGCGCCTTCGCCGGGCTTGCCGGTGCGCTTTTCGGCATCTTCAATCGCGGCGTCTTCGCGGACTACGTCTTCTGGGCAAAATCGGCCGAGGTGATGATCATGACCATCCTCGGCGGCATGAATTATTTCTGGGGACCGCCGGTCGGCGCCTTTGCGCTGGTATGGCTCAATCAGGAGATCACCTCCTACACCGAGTATTGGCCTTTCGTGTTGGGCGCGATCTTGCTGGTGCTGCTCTACGCCTTCCCCGGCGGCATCGTCGGAGGCGTGGTCGCCGGCTATCGCTACGCGAGGCATCAGCTGGCAGCGCACCGTGCTTGAGGTTCAGAGTCTGAGCAAGGCCTTCGGCGGGTTCGTCGCCGTCGCGGGGGTGAGCCTCACGGTGGAGACCCGTCAGATCGCCGCGGTGATCGGGCCAAACGGTGCCGGCAAATCGACTTTCTTCAACCTGATCACCGGTCATCTCCGCCCGGATGGAGGGCGAGTCCTGCTTGATGGCCGCGACATCACGGGAACCCCGCCACACGACATTTGCCGCATGGGGGTAGGCCGCTCGTTCCAGCGGACCAACATCTTCTCGCGGCTCTCGGTCTTGGAGAATATCCAGGCGGCCTTCATCGCGCATCGCGGACGGGGCCGCAATTTCTGGTC
>Ga0187765_10000407_pt1 | contig 15795 bp, 14 predicted proteins | sample 0216_QUI02_MP05__3_FD_133018 | JGI IMG/M metagenome (GOLD analysis project Ga0187765, IMG submission 133018) | Tropical peat soil microbial communities from peatlands in Department of Meta, Colombia - 0216_QUI02_MP05_10_MG | ecosystem: Environmental > Terrestrial > Soil > Wetlands > Peat ...
GCCGCTGCCCGGTGCGACGGCGCTCAAGCCGGGATCGGCGACCAACCCGTTTTTCGGCGTCAAACCCGTCGTGGTCGATGCCGCGGGCACGGTGCTCGAAGGTGCGTGCGAGGGAAATCTTTGCATCGCCGATTCCTGGCCCGGCCAGATGCGCACCGTCTTTCGCGATCACGAGCGGTTCGTGCAGACTTATTTCTCGGCTTACAAGGGCCTCTATTTCACGGGCGACGGTTGCCGGCGCGACGAGGACGGCTATTACTGGATCACTGGGCGCGTCGACGATGTGATCAACGTCTCGGGCCATCGTCTCGGTACGGCCGAGGTCGAAAGTGCCCTCGTGGCCCACGCGCTCGTTGCCGAAGCGGCCGTTGTCGGCTATCCCCACGACCTCAAGGGCCAGGGGATCTACGCGTATGTCACGTTGAAAGCGGGTGCCGAGCCGACCGAAGCGCTCAGGAAGGAACTCGTCCAGTGGGTTCGCAGGGAAATCGGCCCGATTGCGTCTCCCGATCTCATACAATGGGCGCCGGGACTGCCGAAGACCCGCTCCGGCAAGATCATGCGGCGCATATTGCGCAAGATCGCCGCCAACGAATACGACGCGCTCGGCGATACGAGCACGCTCGCCGATCCACATGTCGTCGACGATCTCGTGGACAATCGCATGAACAAATGACGCCGCGCGATCGTTAGGGCAAATCGCGGCGGGTCTCGAAGCAGTAGTTATTATCCGCGAACGCTCGCGTCCGTTCGTAGCCCATCGCGCCGAGTTGCCGGCTGGTCTTTTCAAGATCGTCGTTGATCTCGATGAAGAGCACGCACCGATTCTCCCGGAGAAATCGCTCGGCGCCCGCGAGGAAGGATTGCTCGCCACCCTCGACGTCGACCTTGAGCACGGCACTTTTGTCGGCGTGCGGGAGCAACCCGTCGAGACGACGCAGGGATATCCTTCGGAACTGCCAGTTTTGGTTCGGTACCGCGCCGCCCACTTTCGAGAGGCCGGCATTCGATCGCGGCGACACCAGGAATTCCCGATCGTCGGCGTCGAGGTCGCCGAGCGCGCACTCATGGACGTGGATACCCGAAAAGCCGTTCATTGCGAAATTGGCGCGCTGAAAGGCCGCCAGCCTCGGATTCGGCTCGAAACTGTGAATTTCGGCCACGCCGTGGCTTGCGGCAACGCAGGCATAGAGCCCGAAATGGGCGCCGACATCGACAAAGATTTCCGGACTGCGCCGTGCTACGGCGTCCTCGACCGCGGCAAGAAAATCCGGCTCGAACCCACCGCCGATTAGGATCTTCCGTGCGACATAATCCTTCGTGTCGAGCAACAGATTGAGATCGCGCCAACGGAAGACCGAATAGTGATCGGTTCTGCGGTGCCGGCGATGGAGGAATTTCTTCCGAAACGAATAGAACAAGTCGTCCCTCGGGGATGGGGGCAAGCAATCGAACTTGGGATCGGGCCGAAGTGGGCTACCTCCCATTGGGTCGGGCTATTCAGGTAGGGGGATGAACTCCGGATCGCCGGCCACCATCGCGAATCGGCCGGCCTTCCAATCCGCCTTGGCTCGTTCGATGCGCTCGCGGGAGCTTGAAACGAAGTTCCACCATATATGGCGGTGCGCCCCGAGCGAAGCGCCGCCGAGCAGCATGACGTGCGCCGGCGAAGGCGAGGAGAGTGTGACTTCGGCGCCAGATCTCAGCACGAGCATTTGTCCCTCGGCGTAAGGTCGGCCGAGGATTTCGACTGCACCCTGCACAATATAGACGGCGCGTTCCTCATGCTCGGTCGGAACGGAAAATACCGCACCCCCTTCAAGCGACACATCGGCATAGAGCATCTCGGAAGACACCCGCACTGGAGAGGTCCGGCCGTAAAGCGATCCGGCGATGAGGCGAACGCTCTTGCCCTCGCCCGAGAACATGGGCAATGCGTCGGCACCGTAATGAACGAACGAGGGTGCGGTCTCCTCCTCGGCCTCCGGCAATCCCACCCAGGATTGGATTCCGGCCAAGCGCGAACCCTTTCCGCGCAGATCGGAGCCGGTGCGCTCCGAATGGACGATGCCACGGCCCGCCGTCATCCAGTTCACCTCGCCGGGCCGAATCGTCTGCACGGTCCCGAGGCTGTCGCGATGCACGATCTCGCCCTCGAAAAGATAGGTGACGGTCGCGAGACCGATGTGAGGATGCGGGCGGACATCGATGCCCTTGCCCGCTGGAAACGACACGGGACCCATATGGTCCCAGAACACGAAGGGGCCGACCATCCGGCGCTCAATCGCCGGCAGGACCCGTCTCACCTCGAACCCGCCGAGGTCCCTAGGCCTTGGCGTGACGGTCGTTTCGATCGCGCCCGTACCCTGCTTGCACGCCGCCTCTTCCCCTGGATGCCAGCTCATCGATCCCTCTTCATCAGAAGTCGATGCAACGGCCCTTTCGCTCCCAATCCCCATAGCGTGTCGGCTCGGGGCCGCTCGGCCCGCCCGTTTCCGGTACGATTTTCTTTTTATTGAGGCGTGTCGATGCGTCGGCCTCGGCGGGGGCATCCGGCCGGGCGGTCGAGGTATTGGTGTCGTCAGCCGCAGGGTTTTGGCCGGATTTGCCGATGCGAGCCTCGCTCATGGGGGTAACCTTAGGTCGCCAGGCGGCGCCTGCCAAGCCTTGAACGAAGGCCCGGTTCGTCCCCATTTGACCCTCTGACGCGCTCAACCATTTTGCGGCTTGTCATGAACATCTTTCGCACCGGTCTGCTGCTCGCGGCACTCACCGCTATTTTCATGGTCGTCGGCTATGTCGTCGGCGGCCAGGGCGGCATGATTGTCGCCTTGCTGGTGGCGGCGGCAACCAACTTGTTCGCCTATTGGAATTCGGACAAGTTGGTGCTCAACCTCTATGGCGCGCGCGAAGTCGACCGTGCGGCGGCACCTGGGCTTTACGGCATCGTCGAGCAGCTCGCCGACCGCGCCGGCATTCCGATGCCGCGCATCTACGTCGTCGACCAGGAACAGCCGAATGCGTTCGCAACCGGCCGCAACCCGGAGCATGCGGCCGTGTGCGTAACGACGGGCCTTCTCAACACCGTCGATCAGCAGGAGCTCGCCGGTGTGCTCGGACACGAGCTCGGGCACATCAAGCACCGCGACACGCTCACCATGACGATCACCGCGACCGTTGCGGGTGCGATCGGCATGCTCGCGAACTTGGCTTTGTTCTTCGGCGCCTTTGGCGGGCGCGACAGTCGCAACAATCCGCTCGGCTTCATCGGCGTAATACTCGTCGCGATCCTGGCGCCGATCGCGGCAACGCTCGTGCAGCTCGCGATCAGCCGCTCGCGCGAATACGAGGCGGATCGCGGTGGGGCGGAGATATCGGGCCATCCCCTGTGGCTCGCCTCCGCACTCGAAAAGATCGACGCCTATGCGCAACGCGTCCCGAATCCGATTGCCGCGGCACATCCTGCGACGGCGCATCTCTTCATCATGAATCCGCTCTCGGGCGCGCGCATGGCCGGCCTCTTTGCAAGTCACCCTTCAACCGCCAACCGCATCCGGCGCCTGCGGGAGATGGCCGGCGTCAGCGGGCCTTGGGGATAGACGCTTACTTGGGGATAGGCGAGACCTTGGGGCTTGTCGGGGCCGCCCTATCCGCCCATTCTGGCCGCCCCAATCCCGGCCGTGGCGCTATTCTGCAGTCCTCATTTCAACGAGACGAGCCTTCGTGAGCCCGCGAGCGCCTAAATCGGCATCGATGCAGCAGCAGCCTCCGGCGGCACGGGGGGCTGCACTCGACATCCTCGCCCAGGTTCTCGATCGCCACACGCCGTTCCACGAATTGCTCGAGAGCCACCCGGCACTCGCCGCGCTCGAGGCGCGCGACCGAGCCTTCGTTCATGTCATGGTCGCCACGGTGCTGCGGCGGCTCGGCCAGATCGATGCGCTGGTTGCGCACTGCCTGCGTCACCCGTTGCCGCCCAAGGCGAGGGCCACGCATCATCTTCTCCGACTTGGCGTCGCACAGCTGCTTTTCCTCGGCGTTCCCGCGCACGCCGCGGTGAGCGAAACGGTGATGCTTGCCGAGTCGGTCGATCGCGGCGGCTTCAAGTCGCTTGCGAATGCGGTCCTGCGCCGCCTCGCGAGCGAAGGAGAGGCTCTCGTCGCAGGCCAGGACGCCGTGCGGATCAACACGCCCGATTGGCTTTGGGAAAGCTGGCGTGCCGCTTACGGCGAGTCGGTTTGCCGGGCGATCGCCGCGGCGCATTTGACCGAGCCGCCCCTCGACCTGACGGTCAAAGAGAGGCCGGGGGCGTGGGCCGAGCGGCTCGGCGCCGTGGTTTTGCCAACGGGAACCCTGCGACGGCCGGTCGTCGGCGAGGTAAGTGCGCTCCCCGGGTTCGCCGAAGGGGCCTGGTGGGTACAGGATGCGGCGGCGGCACTTCCCGCCCGGCTGCTCGGCGAGGTGGCTGGCAAGCACGTCCTTGATATTTGCGCGGCCCCCGGTGGCAAGACAGCACAACTCGCCCTTGGCGGCGGCCACGTGACCGCACTCGACCGTTCCGCCACGCGGCTGAAGCGTGTTGCGGATAACCTCGCACGACTCGGTCTGAGGGCCGATCTCGTTGCCGCGAATGCGGAGACATGGCGACCGGAATCGCCGGCCGACGCGGTGCTGCTCGACGCCCCTTGTACGTCGACGGGAACGATCCGACGTCATCCCGATGTGGCGCACCTCAAGACCGCCGAAGACGTCGCCCGCATGTCGGCTGAGCAGGATCGCCTGCTGCATGCGGCGGCCGAGATGGTGAGGCCAGGTGGGCTCCTCGTCTTTTCCACCTGCTCGCTGCAGCCCGAGGAAGGGCCGCTGCGCATCCGGGCGTTCCTCGACCAGGATGTCCCCTTTCGGCGACGCACCCTCGTGCCCGCCGAGGTCGGCGGCATCGGGGCACTTATCAACGATGACGGCGACTTGCGGACTCATCCGGGCCATCTTGCCGGCGAAGGCGGGCTCGACGGTTTCTACGCCTGCCGGCTCGAGCGACTCTGAGCGGGCGCCATTGCCCCCGTCGCCTCCGCGGCTTGCGGGCTTCAGGCCAAGCTGATAGGAAGCGTCACATGCAACGTGCCGTGCGCATTGCCCCGTCGATCCTGTCCGCCGACTTTGCGAAGCTCGGCGAGGAGGTGCGCGCCATCACGGCCGCCGGTGCGGACTATGTCCATATCGACGTCATGGACGGACATTTCGTGCCGAACATCACGATCGGACCCGCTGCAGTGAAGGCAATTCGCCCGCACAGCCCCTTGCCGTTCGATGTCCATCTCATGATATCGCCGGCCGACCCTTATATCCCGCTCTTCGCCGAGGCCGGCGCCGATATCATCACCGTGCATCCCGAGTCGGGCCCGCATCTTCATCGCACCATTCAGCTCATCAAATCGTTCGGCAAGCGCGCTGGCGTCTCGCTCAATCCCGCAACCCCTGCCAACGCCGTCGACTATGTGCTGTCCGAACTCAACCTCGTGCTGGTGATGAGCGTCAATCCTGGCTTCGGCGGGCAGGCGTTCATTTCCTCGCAGCTCGACAAAATCAAGGCCCTTCGCGCTCGCATCGACAGCCTCGGCAAGCCGATCGACCTCGAAGTCGATGGCGGCGTCAATTTCGAGACCGCGCGCCTTGCAGTCGAGGCCGGCGCCGATGTGCTGGTTGCGGGTACCGCGACCTTCGGCGGCGGCCCTGCCGCCTATGCCGGCAACATCGCAAAGCTCAGAGGGCATGCGTGATGAGATGCAACCGTGCGGCCGGTGACTGGATGCACCGATGATCCGCGCGCCCGCATCCTCGCGTGCAAACCTCAAGCAATTCCAAGATCGAGTCCGCGCAGACTTCGAGCGCGTGGTCTTTGCGAGCGGGATCTACCGCTTGTCGCTCCTCGGCACCTCACCCAATGGCTTGGCGCAGAACATCGCCGTCGCCGCCGGCGACGTGCGGCGTGGAAGCGAGATAATGCGCGGAGAATTCGCGATCGCCGGAGACCGCATTAAGGCGAGCAATCCCTTCGCCATGCCGGCCCGCGAGGAGGTCCAAGCAGCGCTTCACGGATTTCGCTGGCTCGCGGATCTGCGCGCCGAAGGATCGCAGGCGGCAAGAGAGTGCGCGCGCGCGCTCATCTCCGGTTGGCTCGAACGCTGTAGCGAGTGGTCGCCGCTTCCCTGGCGCGGCGACGTCCTCGGCCGGCGTCTCATTGCCTGGCTTGCGGAATACCCGTTCTTCACGGAGGGGTCGGATGACTCGTTCAGGGCCGAAGTTCTCCGCGCCTTGGCGCGCCAAGCGCGCCATCTCGAGCGCGTGATACGGCTCGGCACCCCTTCGCTCGGGCCGGACGGCAGCAGCCGGCTTGGTGCTGCGGTCGGACTCGTTTATGCGAGAATCTCGTTATCGCGGGCGAACGAACCGCTTCAACGCGCACTGGCGCTGCTTCTTCGGGAGGTCGACCGGCAGGTCCTTCCAGACGGCGGACATTTCCAGCGCTCACCTGCCCTTCAGCTCGATATCCTCAATGCATTGGTCGGCGTGCGTGCAGCCCTCGTGGCCGGCAAGCACGAGCAGCCCGGCGGACTTCAGGGGGCAATCGACCGCATGGCGCCGATGGTGCGCTTTTTCCGGCACGGCGACGGCGGGTTGGCACTTTTCAATCACACGGCCGAAGGCGACGCGGCCGGTATCGATACCGCCCTCGCCGCAGCCAACGCCCAGGGGACTGCGCCATCGGCAGCACCGCACACCGGCTTTCAGCGCCTCGCAGCAGGACGGGTTCTCATCGTCATGGATACCGGCACGCCGGCCGCACCCGAAAGCGACGGCCGCGCCCACGCGGGCACGCTCAGCTTCGAACTCAGCCACGGGCGGGAGCGGATGATCGTGAATTGCGGAGCGCGCGCCTATGCGAGTGACGAATGGCTGGTCGCACAACGCGCGACTGCCGCGCATTCGACGCTGGCGCTCGCGAACGCAAATTCCTCCGAGATCATGGGCGACGGTCGCCTCGGCCGCCGGCCGAAGCATGTGCTCTGCCGGCGCGAAGAGGTGGATGGGGCGGTGCTGATCGATTCAAGTCATGACGGCTACGAGCCGCCCTTTGGCGTCCTCCACCGCAGGCGCGTTTATCTCGCGGCCGACGGCGCCGATATTCGCGGCGAAGATCGTCTGACGCGCATCCGATCCGGAGATGCGCTCGGATTGGCGGTACGCTTTCATCTCCATCCCGACGTTCGGGCGTCGATCGTTCACGATCGCACCGCGACCCTCCTGCGTCTGCCAAGCGGTGCGGCCTTTCGTTTCGATGCGGCGGGCGGGAGGTTGACGCTCGAAGAAAGCATTTATCTCGGCGCTTCGGCCGGCGGTCGGCGCACCGAGCAGATCGTCCTCGAAAGCACGCTCGCCGGCGAGGAAGCGCATGTCAAATGGTCGCTCCGTCGCATCCCGACATAATCCCTTGCGGCTCAGAGATCCGGGAACTCGAATCCGCTCAAAACGCCTTCAGCTTGCGAAACGCGAAGATCACCATCCGCAGTAGCAGCCAGCCGTGTCGAAAGCGCGAGATTTGCGTCTCGCCATATCGCCGGCTGGCGTAGCGCACGGGCACCTCGACGACTTTGAGATTGAGCTTCGCCGCGCCGAAGATAAGGTCGAAATCGCCGAAGGGGTCGAAGTCGCCGAAATAGTCGCGATTGGCCGCGATCTCCCGGTAATGATGCTTGCTGAGCGCCTTGGTGCCGCAGAGCGTGTCGGTAAAGCGCTGGTTGAGGAGCCAGCTGAAGAGCCAGGAAAAGACGCGGTTCGCGACCAGATTGAGAAACCGCATCGCCTGATCCTCCATTGGATAGACGAGGCGCGAGCCATTGATGAATTCGCCGCGTCCCGAGCGAACGGCTTCGTGGAACCGGGGAATCCATTCCGGCGCCACGGTCAGGTCCGCGTCGAGGACGATCAGGACGTCGCCGCTTGCCGCCTCGAAACCCGTGCGCACCGCATCGCCCTTTCCCTTCCCACGCTGCGTGAGCACGCGGATATTGCGCTCCGGATAGGCATCGATCACGCGCTCGATTTCCGGGCGCGTGCCATCGGTGCTGCCGCCCTCGACGAAGAGGATCTCGAGATCCTCGCAAAATCGCGGCAGACGCTGGATCGCGGGCTCGATGTTGTCGCGTTCGTTCTTGCAGGGAATGAGGACGGTTGCGGAAAGCAGGCTCGAATCTTCCTTCGGATGCGGTCGCGCCACCACGTAGTTACGGAGGGCGAGCCTGCGCACGAGGGGAAGTGGCGCTATGTAGCGATTGACGAATCGGCCGAACCCGAAGCATCGCTTGGGTATCAGTTGGCGCCATTCGCGCTTCACGACCTCGAAACCGGCGAGTTCGACGAGGGCCGAGATGTCATCCGACGAGAGCCAGTTTTGTGGCTCGAGCTGCATCTTCTGGCCCATCCATTCGGCGAGTTCGAGGATGGGCTCCCACATCGCCGAGTAGTAGCTGATGATGACGCGGGTGTCCGACGAGCAGAGCTTGTGAAGTTGCCGCAATGTCGTCTGGCAATCCTCGAGCTCGCCGATCGTATCGGAAACGAGGATGACGTCGAACGGTCCGCCCAGGCGATCGAGTGTTGCAGGATCCTCGACATCGCCCTCATGGAACTCGAGGAAGGGATACCGGGCCTTGGCGACCTCGAGCATCGCTTGGCTGAAATCGACCCCAACGCCCCTCGACGGTCTGAGGGCGGCGAGGCTGTCGCCGATGCCGCAGCCAAGCTCCAGCACGCTCGCACCCGGCGGCACCAGGAAGTCGAGGTAACGTCGATCCTCCTCATAATAATAGGCGTTGCGTGCGATCCAATCGGGCCGCTCGCGCGCTTGTCGCTCGGCGCGCGCCAATATGGCCCGTTTGCGGGGCGAGAGACGGCCTGGATCCAGGCTCATTCGCCGTCCATCCCCATCGTCATCCGATTCTTTCCCGTCCGGCGCTCGCCCGACGCGAGCCAGACGAGACCGCCCGGAAGGCTTATCACGGTGTTGACGAGACCGAACAGCACCGAGAGCGTCAATGCACCCCCGGCAGGCACGCCAAGCAAGCCGAATCCCGTCACAAATGCCTGCTCGCGCACGCCCCAACCTGCGACCGAGATCGGAATGACCGTCGCAAGAACGGCGAGCGGCACGATGATGAGGCAATCGGGCCAGCTCACGGCCAGGCCGAGGCCCTTCGCCAGGATCGCCACGACGACAATGACCCCACCTTGATTGACGAGGCTGTAAAGAAGCGTCGGCGCCGCCCGGCCCGGTGTCAGGAGGACGTTTCGCAATTCCGCAGAAAGCTGTGCGATCCCGCGCACGATGCGGAAGCGCTCGAGCGAGAAAGGCAGCCTGTCGAGCGCTATCGCGATGGCGAAGCCGAAAAATCCAATCCCGAGCAGAAGCAAGACTCCAATTTCAGCGCGCGAGTCGGCCACGCGTGCGAAGAAGAGCGGAAGGGCCGCGAGCACGAGCAGCAAGAGTGCGGCGAGCGCGATAAGACGGTCGACCATCACGCTCAAGACGGCGGTTGCCGCCGGCAAACCGGCGCGGTTCGCCCGCCACATTCGCACGGCGTCGCCGCCGAAGGAGGAGGGCAGCGTCAGGTTGAAAAAAAGGCCGATCAGGACGAGGGGGAATGTTGCGCGCAAGCCAAGGGGCCGCCCCATCGCCTCGAGGATTTTCGACCAGCGAAGGGCCGAGGGGATCGCGAGCAGCCAGAGCACCGCTGCCGCAGCAATCAAATGTAGACGCTCGACCGCCAGGAGCTGCCGCCAGAGAGCGCCGACGTCTTGCCCACGCAGCAAGAGCCAGATGAGTAGGGCCGATACGCCCACCTTGGCCAGAAACTTCCACATCCGAGTGGGTTGCCTTGAATTAGACGGTCCGGGCACTGCCTGTGGGGCGCCGCGCGGCGTTTGATATCAGGGGAGACGCTTGGGGGCAAGGTGGGGGTCGAGCGCGATGCGGGTCAGGGCCTGACAATCGTGAGCTTGCTTCGTGCTATGTATAATTGTAAAACGTGACGCCTATTCTAACGAAAGTTGGTCACCGCAGATGAGCATGAATAAAATCAAATATATCGCGTGTCTTGTACTGATATTTGCTCTCGTTGGGTGCGACTCTTTCGTGGCAGCGCCCTACAGCATTTCAGCCAATAACGATGTTGCGCTGAAATCGACATTGGGAACCACGCGGGTGGGCGTCGGCACCTTTACAATGGCGGCAAAGCTCGATCCGAGCTGCCGTCTTGCCGGTCCAATCCAGCTACCGAACGACTTGACCTTCGAAGAGTATATTCAAAATTCGTTCGCCGACGAATTGAAGGTTGCGGGGCTTTATGACCAGAATGCCCCGATCATGCTGCAAGGCGTCATCGACGATATTCGCTTTTCGACCACCGCAGGGACATGGGATTTTGGCCTCACCTTAAAATCCTCAAACGGCAAATCGATCAAGGTCGTCGAACATTACGATTTTCATACATCGTTTACGGCGGTCTCCGCTTGCCATAATACCGCTGACGCGTTCCAACCCGCGGTGCAAGCTTTAGTCGGCACCACGATAACAGCGCCGGATTTTCAAAGCCTGCTGCAAAAATAGGCTCACGCCGAACCCGCAGTCCTAAAGTTTCCGGGGGAATTGGGTGGTCGAATGCGCGGACGGTGCCGTGCAAACGGTAGCTGCTGGCGCGATCGAAACCCCGCGCGGCGCTTGACGGCGAGGGGGGCTTCCCCGAGATTAGCCGCCGGATGTGGAACCCCGGGCGAGGCGTGAAATGTGCGGCTTGATCGGCAGGGTGGCGCTCGGCGGGATCGACCGCTCGACGCTCGAGCCGCGGCTCGATGCGGCGATCGCGCGCCTCTTGCCGAGGGGTCCCGATTCCCAAGGCAAGTGGATGGACGAGCGTTGCGCCTTCGGCCACACGCGACTTGCCATCATCGATCTCTCGGCCGCCGGTGCTCAACCGATGGTGCGCGCCGGGCTGGTCCTGAGCTTCAACGGCCAAATCTATAACTTCCCGAACCTCCGCGCGGAACTCCAAAGCCTGGGCCATCAATTCGTCGGCCATTCCGACACCGAAGTCCTGCTCGAGGGGTGGCGCGCCTGGGGTGCGGCCCTCCTGCCGAAGCTTCAGGGCATGTTCGCCTTCAGCTTGTGGGACCAGGCGACGGGGGAGCTCATCCTCGCACGCGACCGATTCGGCAAGAAGCCGCTCCTTTATCGCCGTCAAGGAGACACGCTCGACTTCGCGTCGGAGCTGGTAGCACTTCAGTGTCTTTGGGATAGCGCCGGGACCATCGACAAGCGAGCACTCCGCCTTTACTTCGCCCTTCGCTATCTGCCGGAGCCTTGGTCGATCGTCGAAGGTGTCAAGAAGCTTCCCGCCGGTCACCTTTTGCGTTTTTCCAGGGCAGGACTCTCGGTCGAGCGCTGGTACGATCTCGCGAAGTCGCGCCCGCTGCGCTATTCCGACGAATCGGAAGCGATTGATGCCCTTCGCGCGCGACTGGACGATGCAGTCAAAGCGCGGCTCGTCTCGGACGTGCCGGTCGGCGCCTTTCTCTCGGGCGGCATCGACTCCGCGATCGTCGTAAGCCTGATGGCGGCGCACGCCGAGCGGGTGCGCACCTTCACCGTCGGCTTCGCCGATGCCGCCTCTTATTACGAAGAGCGGCCGGCAGCCCGCCGCGTCGCCGAGCATCTCGGCACGGAGCATACCGAGCTTGCCGTGACGCCGGCCGACGCCCTCGCGGCGCTCGATGCGGTGTGGGATGGGCTCGACGAGCCTTTCGGCGACAGCTCTGCCTTGCCGCAATATCTCGTCGCCCGCGAGACACGAAGGCACGTGACGGTCGCCCTTTCCGGGGACGGCTCCGACGAAGTCTTCGGCGGTTACCGCAAATATCAAGGGGAAGTCCTCGCCCTTCGTCTCGCCGGCCTTCCGGCCTGGCTCAAGCGCGGCGCGTTGGCGCCGTTGGACCTCTTGCCCGAGGACAAAGGCAACCCAGCTCTCGAGCGTGCGCGACGATTGCGCCGGTTCGCGGCCCACGGCTGGAAGGACGCCAGGGCCCGGCAGGCCGGTTGGGCGCGCAATCTCGATGAGGGGAGCCTCGACGACCTCATCGTCGACGGCGCTTCGGCGCCCACCGTCGAGACGATTGTCGGGGACCTGCGGGCCGACACCCTCGACGACGACCCGATCAATGCCATGTTGGGTGCGGACCTCGGGCTTGGCCTCGTCGGCGATATGCTGGTCAAAGTCGACCGCATGAGCATGGCGTCGAGCCTCGAGGTACGCTGCCCTTATCTCGACCACCATGTCGTCGAATGCGCTGCGGCCATGCCCGGCGGCTACAAGCTCGCCCGTAACAGGGGCAAGCGGATCCTGCGCGAAGCTTTTGCCGACCGCTTGCCGAAGGAGGTCTTCGCGCGCCCGAAGAAAGGCTTCGAGGCGCCGGTCGCAAGCTGGCTGAAAAACGAACTTCGCGATCTTGCGCGTCGCGCCACCGACCCTGCGACCCTCAAGCGTCAAGGCCTCTTCAAGCCCGAGCTTCCACAGCGTTGGATGGCCGAACTCGACCGCGGCCGGCGCGACGTGGCCGGCGAGCTTTGGACGCTCATTGCCTTTCAAGCCTGGTGGGAGCGGCGGCAGGCGGCATGAAGATATGCCAGCTTTGTGCGGTCGATTTCACGCTCTATCATTTCCTCACGCGCCTCATGCTCGGCCTCGAGGACGCGGGGCACGAGGTGGTCGGCGTTTGCTCCGACGGCCCTTATCTCGCCAAGGTTAGCGCCCTCGGCCTCCGCGTCGAGCCGGTTGCGATCTCGCGGAGCTTCGATCTCCTGAAGCATTTCGACACGTATCGCCGGCTCGTCGAACTTTTCCGGCGCGAGGATTTCGATCTGGTGCATGTCCACACCCCAGTCGCCTCCCTGATCGGCCGGCTGGCCGCTTGGCGCGCCGGCGTGGCGCGCATCGTCTACACCGCGCACGGATTTTATTTTCACGACGACATGCCCTGGTGGAAGCGAGCACCCTTCGTAGCACTCGAATGGCTCGGCGGCCGGGTGACCGACATTCTCTTCACCCAGGCCGAGGAGGACGCGGCGACCGCGCGACGGCTGAGCCTTTGCGCCGGCAGCACCGTCGCGGCGATCGGCAACGGGGTCGATCCCCGGCAATTTCATCCGCCGCACGGGGTGGAGGAGCGCGAAGCCACTCGCCGCACCCTCGACACGCCCCAGGATGCCGCCGTGGTCCTTGTCGTCGGCCGGCTTGTCGCCGAGAAGGGGTATCTCGAGCTGTTCGATGCCATGCGCCAGGTTGACGCGGTCCTCTGGGTCATCGGCGATCGGCTGCCGAGCGACCATGCCTCGAGGATCGATCGAGCACTCGAAGCCCTCCCGCATGACCCGCTCTTGAGTCGGCGCGTGCGGCTTCTCGGCTATCGCGATGACGTGCCGGCCCTCATGCGTGCCGCGGATATCTTTACGCTGCCCTCCCACCGGGAGGGAATGCCGCGCTCGATCATCGAAGCAATGTTCACGGGTCTCCCGGTGGTTGCAACCGACATCCGAGGCTCGCGGGAGGAGGTCGTCGAGGGTGAGACCGGCGCGCTTGTTCCGCGGCGCGATGCTAATGCGCTCGCCGCGGCACTCAACGGATTGGTCGCCGATCCGGCGTTGCGGGCAAAGCAAGGGGCCGCCGGCCGGGCGAGAGCGCTCGCACATTATGACGAGGGCGAGGTCGTGGCGCGACAAATCGCCATTCTCGGGCTTTAGCGATAAGACCGTGCGTTCACGCGACGCAGCGCAAAGCTTGTTCGCTTCGCCGGCGCGTAATATATTGCGCGCGATCTTCGATTCGAAATGACATAGGACGATGCTGTCTAAAAAAGCGATCCCCACGGATGAGCGGCTGATCCTCGCTCTTGACGTGCCGAGCGTCGAAGAAGCCAAGAAACTCGTTTCCGCCCTCGGCGACACCGTCAAATTCTATAAGCTCGGCCTCGAAATCTTCTTGGCGGGCGGTTATTACGAGCTGATCGACTGGCTCACGGAACGTGGGAAAAAATGCTTCGTCGATCTCAAGTTTTTCGATGTTCCCAATACGGTGGCATCGGCCGTGCGGCAGTTGCGGGGTCGTCATCCGCAATTCGTCACGGTGCACGGCAATGACCAGATTTTGCGCGCCGCGTGCGACGCGAAAAATGGCATCAAGATTCTTGCCGTCACTGTTTTGACGAGCCTGGACAACGCCGATCTGAAAGCACTCGGCTTTCAAGTGAATGCGCAAGAACTTGTTTTGTCCAGGGCGAGAAGGGCGCTCGAAATCGGCTGCGACGGCGTGATTTCCTCAGGACTGGAAGCCGAGCCGTTACGTCGGGAATTGGGCGAAGGCTTTCTTATCGTCGTCCCCGGCATCAGGCCGGTTGCCAATGTGGATGACCAGAAGCGGACGGTCGATGTCGAGGACGCGTTTTTGATGGGGGCCGACTACGTTGTCGTCGGACGGCCGATCAAGGACGCGAGCGATCCGAAGCAGGCTGCGCAGCACATCCAAGGCCGAATCGCCAAGCTCTTTAAGCGATAGATCGCCGCCGGGCCCTTATCCCGCAGATTTTTTTCTTGCTTCGCGGACAACCCGTTCGAAATAGTCGAGATAGGCTTCGACGGCAGCACTCTCGCTGAATGTCGTGGCCAGGCGATTCTTGCCACCCGCGATTAGACGCTCCCCAAGTGCCGGGCTGCCGAGCACGCGCGCAAGTGCGGCGGCCAGGGCCGCCGGGTCTTCCCGGCGAAAAAGAATTCCGCTCACCTCGGGTTCGATCAAATAGCTCGGTCCCGGGGTGTCGCTCGCCACGACCGGCACACCTTGCGCCCACGCTTCGAGGATCGTGAGGCCAAGCGCTTCCTGGCGCGACGGCACGACGACGACATCCGCTTGATCGATGAGTGCCTCCGGATCGCGACGCCATCCGAGAAAACGCACACGCGCCCCGATACCGAGCTCCGCGGTCAGCGCGTGCAGTGCTGCGTCCTCTTCGCCCTCGCCCGCGAGCCAGAGATAAGCATCGGGCAACATGGCAACCGCCCGGAGCGCTATATCGAAGCCCTTGATGGTATCGAACCGTCCAAGGCCCAGGACAAGGGGTGCCGCATCGGGTGTTTCGAACGTGCGACGCAGAACCGGGGACACCCTTTCCACATTCGCGAAATGGGGGAGGACCGTGATTTCGCCCTTGAAGCCAAGCGATGAAAAATGGCGAGCCATGTCGGGTGTCGGCACGATCATGCGCTCGGCACGTTCATAGCAATCGAGCCCGCGATACCAGCCGACTTGCGCCACCTGCACCCACGGCCCGGAGGGTACCCGCTGGGCGGCGCGCGGCAGCCAGCTCAAGGCCAGGTTCGGTGCGAATTTGCGGAATGCGCGGCGCACCGCCCATATCGAAAAGGGATCGCGCTTCTTGAGGGAATATTCGAGCGTCTCAATCCCATGACTGCGGAGGTACTCGCCCATGTCTCCGCCCGGCTGTGCGATCGCGAGTTGCGCAAGGCCCGCGCGCTGAAGTGCGGGCGCCAGGCGCGCCAGAAATGACTCCATCCCGCCCGCGATCCTGCTCGCCGTGATCAATTGGATGACACGGACCATCCGACTCCTTCTCGCCCTGAGGGTGCATCGAGCGGTGCGGCCATCAGCCTGATGGGGCCTGCCTCGCGAAAGA
>Ga0187765_10000408_pt1 | contig 15786 bp, 15 predicted proteins | sample 0216_QUI02_MP05__3_FD_133018 | JGI IMG/M metagenome (GOLD analysis project Ga0187765, IMG submission 133018) | Tropical peat soil microbial communities from peatlands in Department of Meta, Colombia - 0216_QUI02_MP05_10_MG | ecosystem: Environmental > Terrestrial > Soil > Wetlands > Peat ...
GCAGCTTGTCCTCAAGTGTAAGGCCTGCGGCCAGATGGTGGGCGAGACAACCCTCGAGCGGGCGTGGCGACGCCGCGCTCTCAACAGATAGAGGGGAAGGGACGGGCTCGAGTACCGCCAGCCGCCCCAAGGCTCGCATGCACCTTCCGACTCTCGCGCGATTAAAGAACAGTTATATCAATTTGCTAGCGCTATTTTTGGCGGATGGGGTGGGATTCGAACCCACGGTGAGCTTGCACCCACGCCGGTTTTCAAGACCGGTGCCTTAAACCACTCGGCCACCCATCCAGCGCCGGAAGAGCCGCAATCGCGCGACAATCACTGGAGTGCAATACCACGTTGCCTCTCGCGAATCCCCCTTCGAATGCCAGGCACCCCTTCGGTGCCCCGCGATGACACCGCCACCGGTTTGCGTTATGTCATCGTTCCGCATGCTGCCGAGTACCAAAAGTCGCCGTTGGGGACGCCGATGAAGGGCATTATGACGCGAGAGGAGTTGGCCGAGTTGATCTCGCGAGGCGAGATCGACACGGTGTTGGTGGTCATGACCGACATGCAGGGGCGCCTCGTGGGAAAGCGTCTCACCGGGCATTTCTTTCTCGAGAGCGTCGAGCATGGGACCCACGCCTGCGATTACCTCTTGGGCGTGGACATGGAGATGGAGCCGGTGCCGGGCTTCCGCGCAACCTCGTGGGAGCGCGGGTATGGCGACTTCGCAATCAAGCCGGATCTCGCGACACTCCGGCGCATCCCCTGGCTACCCGCGACCGCGCTGGTGCTGGGCGACGTGGTGGACCATCACGGAGCACTCGTGCCGCACGCGCCGCGCTCGATCCTGAAGCGTCAGATCGCACGTCTCGCTGAATTGGGCTACGTCGCCAAGATGGCCTCGGAGTTGGAGTTCTATATCTTCGACGACAGCTACGACGCGGCGCGGCAGAAGGTCTATCGCGGCATCAAGCCCGCGGGCTGGTATACCGAGGATTACCACATCTTCCAAACCACCAAGGAGGAGACGCTGGCGCGGGCGATTCGCAACGGCATGGACGGCGCCGGTATTCCCGTCGAGTCTTCCAAGGGCGAGTGGAGCCCGGGCCAGGCCGAGATCAATCTCGTCTATGCAGAGGCGCTCGCGATGGCGGATCGCCACGTGATCTTCAAGAATGGCGTCAAGGAAATCGCGTTCGCGCAGGGGAAGTCCGTAACCTTCATGGCGAAGTATGCCTTCGATGCCGCGGGATCGAGCTGCCATATTCATGGTTCGCTCTGGGAGGCCGCCAGCGACCGCCCGCTGTTCCACGACGCGCGGGAGCGGCACGGGATGTCGCTTTTGTTCCAACGGGTCCTTGCGGGGCAATTGGCGGCGGCGCGGGACATTTCCTTTTTCCTGGCACCCACCGTCAACTCCTACAAGCGTTATCAAGCCGCGACTTTCGCGCCGACCAAAGCGGTCTGGAGCTTCGACAATAGGACCGCGGGTTTCCGCGTGCTGGGCGAGGGGGCGGCGGCCCGCGTCGAATGCCGGATACCCGGCGCCGACGTCAATCCCTATCTCGCATATGCCGCGCTGCTGGCGGCGGGTCTCCACGGCGTCGAGCAGGAATTGAAATTGCCGGCGCCGTTCTCCGGCAACGCCTATGCCGACAAGGAGAGCCCCGAGGTCGCCAAAACCCTGCGCGATGCGGTCGCGGCGCTCGACCAGTCGGCGCTGTTGCGGCGCGCCTTCGGCGATGACGTGATCGATCACTATGTCCATGCGGGACGCTGGGAGCAGGCCGAGTACGATCGCCGCATCACCGATTTCGAGCTGATCCGCTACTTCGAGCGCGGGTGAGGGAAGGATGACCGAGAAGCCGCCGACCGCGAATTGGAACTATCCGACCAGCGTCCGTTTTGGGGTGGGACGCCTTGCGGAATTACCGACGGCATGCGCGACCACGGGAATCGCGCGGCCCTTGCTGGTGACCGATCCCGGTCTTGCTGCTTCCTCGATGGTTAAGCGCGCGCTCGATTTCATGTCTCAAGCGGGCATGAAGCCGGGTCTGTTCTCGGCGCTGAAACCCAATCCGGTCGCACGCAATGTCGAGGACGGCATCGCCGCTTTGCGAGCCGGATCGCATGACGGTGTGGTCGCCATGGGCGGCGGCAGCGCGCTCGACACAGGCAAGGTGATTGCGTTCCAGGCGGGCCAGACCCGCCCGCTCTGGGATTTCGAGGACATCGGCGACTGGTGGACGCGCGCCAATGCGGACGCGATCAAGCCGGTGGTTGCGATCCCGACCACCGCCGGCACCGGTTCCGAGGTCGGCCGCGCCGGCGTCATCATCAACGAGGCCGAGCATCGCAAGTACATCATCTTCCATCCGCGCATGATGCCGCGCGTGGTGATCTCCGATCCCGAGCTGACCCAGGGATTGCCGCCGCACTTGACGGCGGCGACGGGCATGGATGCGCTCGCGCACAATCTCGAAGCCTACTGCGCGCCTTTCTACCACCCGCTTGCCGACGGCATCGCGCTCGAGGGCATGCGACTGGTCAAGGAGTGGCTGCCGGTGGCGTTCCGCGACGGCGGAAACCTGAGCGCGCGGGGCCACATGCTGGCGGCGGCGAGCATGGGTGCGACGGCGTTCCAGAAGGGGTTGGGCGCGATCCATGCCATGAGCCATCCCGTCGGCTCGATCTACGACACCCACCATGGCCTCACGAATGCCGTTGTCATGCCCTATGTGCTCGTCAAGAACCGCAGGGCGATCGAGGAAAAGATGAACCGCGTGGCGCGCTATCTGGGATTCACCGGCACTTTCGATTCGATGCTTGCCTGGGTCCTCGATCTGCGCCGCGAGTTGCGCATCCCGCATACCCTTGCCGAACTCGGCGTCAGCGAGGCGCGCGTTCCGGAGCTTGCGAAAATGGCCGCCGAGGATCCCAATAACGGCGGCAATCCGCCGCCGCTTTCAGCCGCCGAATACGAAGCCCTGTTCGCGAACGCGATCAAGGGACGCCTGGAGTGAGCCCGGGCGTGATTGAGGTCGTGACACGCCGGAAAGTCGTTGCAGCGGCCTTGCTCTGCGCGCTGCCGGGCGTTGCGCGTGCCACCGATGCAAGCTTTGCCACCTGGCTCGTCGGTTTGCGCAAGGAAGCGATCGCGCAGGGCATTCGCTCGCAATCGGTGGACCGCGCGCTCAAGGGCGTGCACGAGATCCCTCTGGTGATCGAGCGCGACCGCACTCAACCCGAGACGAAGTACACGCTGCAAGAATATCTGGATCGTGTGGTGACGCAGGATCGGATCGCCCGGGGCATCGCGCGGTTCCAGGAGAATCGCGCGCTGCTGGAGCAGGTCGAGGCTCGCTACCACGTTCAGCCGCGTTTCGTCGTGGCGCTTTGGGGAATGGAAACCGATTTCGGGCGTGTCACTGGCGACTTCCCGGTGATCTCCGCGCTTGCGACCCTGGCCTATGACGGCCGGCGCAGCGAGCTGTTCCGCCGCGAGCTGATTGCGGCGATCCGTATCGTCGATCTCGGCTATATCCGTCCGGAGGAGATGCGAGGCTCTTGGGCCGGCGCCATGGGCCAATGCCAATTCATGCCGACCAACTATCTGGAGGCGGCGGTGAGCTTCAGCGGTGACGGCCGGCGCGACATTTGGAACCGGCGCGAGGACGTGTTGGCGTCGATCGCAAATTTCCTCATGAGACTTGGCTGGCGCGGCGATGAAACCTGGGGCAGGGAGGTGCGAGTACCGCAGGGGCTCGATCCCCACCTGATCGGCAAGGAGGTGCGCCGACCGCTCCCGGAATGGGGCCGTCTCGGCGTTCGCGACCTCAGCGGGGGCGAGCTGCCCGGGAACGACATCGCGGCATCGCTCATCATGCCCGACGGCACCGAGGGCCGGGCATACCTGGTCTACAGCAATTTCCGCACGCTGCTGCGCTGGAACAACTCCAGCTTCTTCGCGATCTCGATCGGCACCTTCGCCGACGCCCTGGGGTGACAATCCATCGGCTTGTTTCACCATCCAAATGACGCTATTTTGCCCAACTAATAGGCGCCGCAGGCATCGGAGCCACAATATGATGCGGAATTTGGGTCACGCTCTGGGATTTGCGGGATTGGTGGCGCTGCTGGCTCTCGCGGCGTGCTCGACGCCGCGGCAGGCCAGCCGGCCGCCGGAGTCCCAGGGACTCTATAAAGTCGGCAAGGCCTATCAGGTCGACGGCATCTGGTATTACCCGCGTCAGGATCTGAACTATGACGAGACCGGCATCGCCTCTTGGTACGGCGAGGCGTTCGACGGCAAGCACACCGCCAATGGCGAGGTCTTTGATCTGAGCGGGCTGACCGCGGCACACCACACCTTGGCGCTGCCGTCGATCGTTCAGGTCACCAATCTGGAAAATGGCCGCATGCTGACACTCCGAGTCAATGACCGCGGGCCGTTCGCGCATGGCCGCATCATCGACGTCTCGCGCCACGCAGCGCAGCTACTCGGCTTTGAGCAACAGGGTACCGCGAAGGTGCGCGTCCGCGTGCTGATGAATGAGACCATGGAGGCACAGGCGGCGGCGCGCCGTAACGGCATCGACGAACCGCAAGCGGCCCCGGTGGTAGTGGCGCAGGCGGTCCCGCGCGTCGCCGTCGATACGCAGCCGCTGAGCCCCCTGCCAGGCACTATCGCCGCTTCACCGCCGGCGCCGACCCGCTCCAGCGCCGCGCCGCCGCCGACCACCGTCGCCGCAGTGCAATCGACCGCGCCCGTCTTGACGGGCACGGTGACGCAGGGCGTGGCACACCCTGGCGCGCAGATCTACGTGCAGGCGGGTGCGTTTGCCCAGATCGCCAATGCCAACCACGTTCGCGATCGCATCGCATCGCTCGGCGCCGTCCAGGTGTCGGGCGTGCGCGTCAACGGCGCCAATTTGTTCCGCGTCCGGCTCGGCCCTGTGGCAAGCGTGCAAGAGGCCGATCGTCTGCTGAGCCAAGTGGTTGCCGCCGGCATGAGCGGCGCCCAGATCGTGGTTGAATGAACCGATCATATTTCGGGCGCAATCGGATGTTGAACTTGAGTCCGGAAATTTAAAAGCGGGGGTGGGTCGATGGTGCTGTTTGGCCGGCGGAAGATTTCCCTCTTTGTCGGGCTTTGGATCGCGCTAGCCGGGGCTTCCCTGAATGCCGCGACGATCGACACTAAGGCTCGGAACGCCTTCATCGTCGATTTCGACACCGGCGCGGCGATATTGGACAAGAATGCGGACGAGCCGATGCCGCCGGCGTCGATGAGCAAGATCATGACGGCCTATCTGGTTTACGAAGCGCTGAAGAAGGGAAAGCTGTCGCTCGAGGACATGTTGCCGGTAAGCGAGAAGGCGTGGCGGACCGGCGGCTCGAAGATGTTCGTGCCTTATCCAGGGCGCGTGAAGGTCGAGGACCTGATCCGCGGCATGATCGTGCAGTCCGGCAACGACGCCTGCATCGTGCTGGCCGAGGGGCTTGCCGGCAGCGAAGAGGCGTTCGTCGAGCAGATGAACGAAAAGGCGAAGGAGCTCGGCCTCGCCAATAGCCACTTCACCAACGTGAGCGGGCTTCCGGATTCAGACGAGCACATGACCGCAAGGGATCTTGCGACTTTGGCGCGACGCCTGATCACCGATTTCCCGGAGTACTATCATTACGATGCGGAGAAGGATTTCACCTTCAACAAAATCCGGCAGGGCAACCGCAATCCGCTGCTCTACAAGGACCTGGGCGCGGACGGGCTCAAGACCGGCCACACCGAAGAGGCGGGTTATTGCTTGACCGCGTCGGCGATTCGCGATGGCCGACGCATCATCATGGTGCTGGGCGGCATGGACAAGGCCGCCACGCGTGCCCAGGAGAGCGAGCGTTTGCTCGAATGGGCCTTCCGGGAATTCGGCGACTATCGTTTGTTCAAGAAGGGCGACGTCATCGACCAAGCGGATGTATGGCTCGGCAGCGACCCCAAGGTGCCCGTCACGACGACCAAAGACGTGGTCGTGACGTTGCCGCGGGCCGCGCGGCGCAGCATGAAAGTGGTCGCGCATTATGACCGACCCGCGCGGGCGCCCGTGGCGCAGGGGACTGTCGTGGGCAAGCTTGTTATCACCGCCGATGGTGTCGACCCCGCGGAGTTCCCGCTGGCCGCCGTGCAATCGGTGCAGCAATTGGGACCGCTCGGCAGAGTCGCCGTCGCCGCGGGGTATCTGATTTGGGGCAACCGCTGACCACCGGTCGCTTTATCTCGCTTGAAGGCGGCGAGGGCGCCGGCAAATCGACCCAGTTGCGCTTCTTGCATGAGGCTCTCGACCGTGCGGGGCTCCCGGTGCTGGCGACACGAGAGCCCGGTGGGTCTCCAGGCGCCGAGGATATCCGTAAATTGCTGGTTGAAGGCCCACCGCAACGGTGGGACGCGGAAACCGAACTACTTCTGATGGTTGCGGCTCGACGCTCACATTTAACGGAAACGGTCTGGCCAGCTCTTCGTGAAGGAAAATGGGTACTTTCCGATAGATTCTCAGATTCAACCTTAGCATATCAAGGTTATGGGCGTGGCCTGCGAAGAGATTTTCTGTCTGCGCTGCATCGGTTCATCGCGGCCGACTTCAGGCCCGATCTTACCTTGATACTCGATCTACCGGTAGAGACAGGGATTTCTCGTGCCCTTGGCCGTACCGGCCGCGAAACCCGGTTCGAGCGGATGGATTGGGCCTTTCATGAGCGCGTGCGACAGGGCTTCCTGGAGATCGCACAGGCCGAACCCCAGCGCTGCGCGGTGATCGACGCCAGCCTCGATCTCGAGAGAGTCCGTGGCGTCATCAGAGACACGGTGCGGCAGCGACTCGGGGTCGCGATTTAAGCCGCCTTTTGGCACACTGAGTCATGAGCGAGGACGACGAACGAGAGGAGGAAGCGGGCGAGGGCGAGCCCGCCGAGATTCCTTCGCCCCGCGAGAATTCGCTGTTGCTCGGGCACGAGGCGGCTGAAGCAACTTTGCTCCAGTTTTCTGCCGCCGACCGGCTGCCGCACGGCTTGCTGATCGCGGGTCCACACGGCATCGGCAAAGCGACGCTCGCTTTTCGCTTTGCGCGGTTCCTGCTGGCGCAAGTGGGGGAACCCCCGGGCGGCTCGCTCTTCGCGTCTGCCGCTCCCACGACGCTGGCGCTGCCGCCGGAACATCCGGTGTTTCGCCGTATCGCCAGCGGCGGGCATGCGGATTTGCTGGTCGTGGAGCGCGGCATCAACCCAAAGAACAAGCGCGTGCGCACCGAGATCGTCGTCGACGACGTGCGCACCATCGCGGGGTTCCTGCGCCTGACGCCGGCAGAAGGCGGTTGGCGGATCGTCATCATCGATACCGCCGACGAAATGAACCGCAACGCCGCCAACGCCGTGCTGAAGATTCTGGAGGAGCCGCCACGGCGGGCGCTATTGATTCTGATCAGTGATAATCCCGGCCGGCTGCTGCCGACGATCCGTTCCCGTTGCCGTCGCGTGACCTTGCGGCCGCTGCCGGAAACCGTGGTTGCGCGCCTGATCGAGCGCTACCGCCCCGACCTCAAGCCGTCGGATCGCGACGCGCTTGTGGCGCTGGCGCCAGGCAGCATCGGCCATGCGCTCGAGCTCGCGGAGCAAGGCGGCATCGCGCTCCATCGGCAACTCCTTGAGCTGTTGGCGGCGCTTCCCAACCTTGATGGGCTCAAGCTCCACAGCTTCGCCGAGAAGGCGGGACGTTGGGGCAATGACGACGGATTTCGTGCTGTTGCGGAGCTGCTGCCGGCGACCTTGGCGCGCGCGATCACCGAAGCGGCGGGAGGCGGCGAGGGCAATCTGGCGCAGAAGCTGCGTGGGCACGGCCTTGATCGATGGGTAGAGGTATGGGAAAAGATCAATCACCTCTTCGCCCTGGCGGACGCCGTCAACCTCGACCGCAAACAGGTCGTGTTGAACGCCTTTTTCGCGCTCGAAGAGGCGGCGCGCTGAGCCGCTGGGCTTCGCGTGTCAGTAGCCCGCAGCAGGAGGATTGATGGCCGGCGAGCCCTACTACGTGACGACGCCGATCTTCTACGTCAACGATGCCCCGCACATCGGCCATGCCTACGCGATGGTGGCGTGCGATGCGTTGGCGCGCTTCATGCGGCTCGACGGCCGGCGCGTGAAGTTCCTCACGGGGACGGACGAGCATGGGCAAAAGGTCGACAAGTCGGCGCGCGCCGCGGGTCTCGCTCCCCAGGCCTTTTGCGATCGGGTGTCGGAAAACTTTCGCACCACGACGCGGCTGATGAACATCAGCAACGACGACTTCATCCGAACGACCGAACCACGGCATATCGAGGCGTCGCAAGCGATCTGGCGCGCGATCGGCGCCGGCAAGTCGCCGGCGGGTAATCCGAATATCTATCTCGGAAAGTACGCCGGATGGTACGCCGTGCGCGACGAGGCGTTCTATGGCGAGGACGAGCTGACGACCGGCGCCGACGGGGTCAAACGAGCACCGTCCGGAGCCGAGGTGGAATGGGTCGAGGAGCCCAGCTATTTCTTCCGGCTTTCCGAATGGAAGGGCTGGCTGCTCGACTATTACGCGAAGCATCCGGAATTCATCGCTCCGCAATCGCGCCGCAACGAGGTGGTGAGCTTCGTGAGCGGCGATCTGCGCGATCTCTCGATCTCGCGCACCAGCTTTGCCTGGGGCGTGCCGGTACCGGATGACCCGAAGCACGTGATGTACGTCTGGCTCGATGCGCTCACCAACTACATCACGGCGGTCGGCTACCCCGACACCAAGAGCGCCGAATTCAAGACCTTCTGGCCTGCCTCGCTGCACATGGTGGGAAAGGACATCATCCGATTCCACTGCGTCTACTGGCCCGCGTTTCTCAAAGCCGCCGGCCTCGAGCTGCCGAAGCGGGTTTTCGGCACGGGCTGGTGGACCGTCGAGGGCGAGAAGATGTCGAAGAGTCTCGGCAACGCCATCGCGCCGCAGACCCTGATCGACCGCTACGGCGTCGATGCGCTCCGCTACTTCATGCTGCGCGAATTGCCGTTCGGCAATGACGGCGATTTCTCGCATCGTGCGGTGGTGAACCGCATGAATGCCGATCTCGCCAACGGCATCGGCAACCTGGCGCAGCGAGTGCTGAGCTTCATCCACAAAAACGCCGGCGCGAAGGTTCCGTCGGCGGGTCCGTTGCAGGACCGGGATCAAGCGCTTTTGTCGGCCGCGGCGGGTCTTGCGGACGCGGTGCGCCCGTGTTTCACCGAGCAGCGCTTTCATCAGGCGCTCGAATTGATCTGGGACGTGATCACCAGCGCAGACCGGTATGTGGATGCCGAAGCGCCGTGGACGCTCCGCAAGACCGATCCGGCGCGCATGGCGACGGTCTTGTTCACGCTGGCCGAGACCATCCGGCATCTGGCGATCCTGCTACAGCCGTTTGTGCCGGCATCGGCGGGGCGGCTGCTGGACCAATTGGCGGTGCCTGCGGACAAGCGCGACATCGCGGCCTTGGGCAGCTCTCGGCTTACGCCGGGTACGCTGCTGCCCGCGCCCCAGGGCATCTTTCCGCGCTACGTTGAGCAGGCCCAATCCGCGTAAGACCCATGCTCGTCGACAGCCATTGCCACCTGGATTTTCTGGAGTCGGCTGCGGAGCGCGCCGAGGTCATTGCGCGCGCGCGTCGGGCAGGGGTCGGGGCCATGGTCACCATCGGCACCAAGATCACGGAGTTTCCGGCCGTGTTGGCGATCGCGGAATCGGACCCGGACATCTGGTGCTCGGTCGGTATTCATCCGCACGAGGCAGCCGCCGAACCGGAGACGACAGCGGAGACGCTGGCGCGGCTCGCGGACCACCCTAAGGTTGTCGGCATCGGCGAGACGGGACTCGATTTCTATTACGAGCACAGTCCTCGGCTCCGGCAGGGAGAGGTTTTCCGGGCGCACTGCGAAGCGGCGCGCGCAACCGGACTGCCGCTCATCGTCCACACCCGCGATGCCGATGGCGAAACCGCAGAGATTTTGGCGGAGGAATGTGCAAAGGGTCCGCTAACCGGGGTCATCCATTGCTTTAGTAGTAGAGCGCAACTAGCTGATAAAGCACTGAGTCTTGGCTTTTACATTTCGCTCTCGGGCATCGTCACCTTCAAGAACGCCGAAGTGCTTCGGGAGATCGTGCGCGGCTTGCCCAAGGAGCGCATTCTCGTCGAGACGGATGCGCCCTATTTGGCGCCTGTGCCGCTTCGAGGGAAACGCAACGAACCCGCCTATGTTGTTCATACGGCAGCTCAGGTGGCTCGTTTAAGAGGCTGGTCCGACGTGGAATTAGCCGAGATCACAACGGCTAATTTCTATCGGCTCTTCGCCAAGGCGAAATCGCCCCCGGCCCTGTCATGAGGATAACGATCTTGGGCTGCGGTCCCTCCGGCGGCGTGCCGCTTATCGGCGGCGACTGGGGTGCCTGTGACCCCGCCAATCCCCGCAATCGCCGCCGGCGCGCTTCAATTCTGCTGGAGGAGGGCGCCAGCACGCTTTTGGTCGATACTTCGCCGGACATGCGTGCGCAGCTCCTGGACGCCGGCATCGGACGGGTCGATGCGATCCTCTATACCCACGCCCATGCCGACCATATCCACGGCATCGACGAGATTCGCAGCCTTAACCGCGCTAGCCGGCAGGCGCTGCCGATCTATGGCTCCGCTGAAACACTTGCGGAAATTCGCAGGCGCTTCGCCTACATCTTCGCGCCCGTCAACCCGCTCTACGCCGCGGTATTTTACAAACCGGCCTTGGAGCCGCACGTTATCTCCGGACCATTCGAGCCTGCGGGAATCCCGGTCACACCGTTCGTCCAGGATCATGGCCCCGTCACGTCGTTGGGCTTTCGCGCTGGGCGGTTCGCATACTCGACAGACCTGGTGCGCCTTGATGATGCGGGGTTTGCCGCGCTGGAGGGGGTCGATACTTGGATCGTCGACTGTTATCGACGTGAGCCGCATCCGACGCACACGCATCTGGCCCAAACCCTCGAGTGGATCGCCCGCGTCCGGCCGCGCCGCGCGTTCCTCACGCATATGGATGGAGTGCTGGACTACGAGACCTTGCGGCGCGAACTGCCGCCGGGCATAGAGCCGGCCTATGATGGGCTGCAAATCGAGGTTTGATGCGGGTTTTGCTGGGGTTATCGCTATATTGCCCATAACATACATTATGCGACATTAGCATATTTGCAGCGAGGCCGGCTCTCGTAAGCCCGCTTGCCTCACCCCTCCTGGCGGCTGCGCCGATAGGCCCTGACCTCGGGGTATGGGTGGACCCAGCCGATGCGATGCTGGGTCCAGAGCTGATCGACGGGCTTTGCGATCAGATCGGGTTCGTCCAGGGTGCCGAGGAATACGTCCAGCTCAGCCGCGCCGTCTCTGCGCCAGGTCAGCGGCGACCCGCAGTTTCGGCAGAATTGGCGTGTAGCAAAGTCCGAGACTCGGATCGCTCCGGGGTTTCCCTGCAGCAGCTTGAAGCGATCGAACTTATAGGTGGGAAAAACCGCCATGGGGCTGCCGGTCTGGCGCCGGCATTGGGTGCAGTGGCAAATCCCGACATGGAACGGTTCGCCGGTCACGCGGTACCGGATCGCGCCGCAGAGGCATCCTCCCTGATACTCGCGGTCAGTCGCCATGATCCACCTCGCCTGTTGCCAAGGCCATGAGCTAATTATTGCAGCACTGTCTGCGCTCGCTGCGACATTTTCGAGGTTCACCCGAGATGAACGACGCTCCCGACCTCTCTCGCCTGATCGATATCATGGCAAGGCTGCGCGACCCCATTGCGGGATGTCCGTGGGACCGCGAGCAAAGCTTTGCCACCATCGCACCCTATACGATCGAGGAAGCCTATGAAGTGGCCGAGGCGGCGGAACGGGGCGAGCCGCAAGCGCTCAAGGAGGAACTGGGCGACCTGTTGCTTCAGGTAGTCTTTCACGCGCGGATGGCCGAGGAGGCGCGGCAATTCTCGTTCAACGACGTGGCGCGCGCTATCGCCGACAAGATGGTGCGGCGTCACCCGCATGTGTTCTCGGGTGCGGAGATCGCCGACGCCGGAGCGCAGACCTTGGCCTGGGAGGATCAGAAAGCGGAGGAACGGCGGGCAAAAGCGATCGCGGAAGGCCGCGCCCCGAGCGCCCTCGATGGAGTCGGAACCGGCCTTCCCGCCCTCACCCGCGCCGAGAAGTTGCAGAGGCGCGCGGCGCTCGTGGGGTTCGATTGGCCAACGCTTCCGCCGGTCCTGGCGAAAATCGAAGAGGAAATCGGCGAGCTCCGACGTGAGATCGATGGCTCGGCGGCTCCAGAGCGTCTTGCCGATGAGTTGGGCGATCTGCTCTTTGCCGTGGTCAATCTCGGCCGTCACCTCGGCGCCGATCCAGAACAGGCGCTGCGACACGCCAACCGAAAATTCGAACGCCGCTTCCGTGCCGTCGAGGCCAGTCTCGCCGCGGATGGAAAGACACCCGCCGAAAGCACCCTCGATCAGATGGAAGCAACATGGCAACGCGTCAAGGCGGAGGAATAGCCTCGCCCTGAAGGACCCTGAAGTGAGCCTACGGCTTCTGCAGCAGATGGATCAGCGCCGAGGTGTCCCAGCGTCTGCCGCCGCGTTCCTGGACCCGCGCATAGAATTGATCGACCAGCGCCGAAACCGGGAGCGACGCACCGTTGCGCCTCGCCTCCGCGAAGCAGATCGAGAGGTCCTTGCGCATCCAGTCGATCGCGAAGCCGAAATCGAATTTACCTTCGAGCATGGTGGTGCCGCGATTTTCCATCTGCCAGGACTGCGCGGCCCCCTTGGAGATAACGTCGATCACCTTCTTGCCATCGAGCCCGGCGCGAACCGCGAAATTGAGACCCTCGGAGAGCGCCTGCACCAACCCCGCGATGCAAATCTGGTTCACCATCTTGGTGAGCTGCCCGCTGCCGGAGGGACCCATGAGCGTAACCGCGCGGCCATAATGCGCCATCACCGGCTCGGCGATTTTGAATGGCTCGGGGTCGCCGCCGACCATGATGGTGAGCTTGCCGTTCTGCGCCCCGGCCTGCCCGCCCGACACCGGTGCGTCGAGCACCGCGATCCCCTTCCCCATTCCGATCTTGTGCAGCTCGCGCGCGATCTCCGCCGAGGCCGTGGTGTGGTCCGCCAAAATGGCGCCCTTCTTCATGCCGGCAAAAGCGCCCTGGGCGCCAGTCGCGACATCGCGCACGTCGTTGTCATTCCCGACGCACATGAGCACGATATCGCAGTCGCGCGCCGCCTCCGCCGCCGTCTCGCGGAAGCTGCCGCCATATTCCGAAGCCCAAGCCTTGGCTTTCGCGGTGGTGCGGTTGTAGACGGTGACGTCGTGGCCGCTCTTCTTGAGATGCCCCGCCATCGGGTAGCCCATGACGCCCAAGCCCAGGAATGCCAGCTTCATCGCGCTCCTCCGATCTGATGGCGCGCTACACTAAAGCGTTTGCCGCGCGATTTGGAGGGCTTCTTTGCGGCCTGATCAGCGCCGATGCGCAAGCGCGAGCCCGACACCGGCCGCCATCAGCATGCCGCCGGAAAGCCGGTTGCGGAGCTTGCCGCGCGTCGCCAAAAGCCCGCGCGCGCGCCCCGCGAGAATGGCCCAGAGTCCATCCCAGAACATCGCCAGCGCCAGAAAGGTCAGCGACAGAACGATGACCTGCATCTCCGGGTTCCTCTCGAGGGTAATGAACTGCGGGAAGAAGGCGCCGTAGAACAACAGCGTCTTGGGATTCGAGAGCGACACCAGGAAGCCCCGCGTGACGATGGCACGGGCGGATTTCGGCTGCGGCTTTATCTTGGTGAGATCGACCGGCGGCGCGAGCCATTGGCGGACGCCCAAATAGATCAGATAGGCGACGCCAAGCCAGCGCACCCATTCGAAAGATTCCGCGACAAAGCCCAGGAGCGCCGTCATACCAAGCGCGGTCAGGATAAGCTGCGGCACCATCGCGGTGCTGGTGCCCGCCACGGTCATGAGCCCGAAGCGGGTGCCATAGGCGACGCTGTTGGCGACAATGAGCGCGACATTGGGGCCCGGGATCAGCATCAGGATCGTGGTGGCCAGGATGAAGCCGAGGTAGAGGTCGAGATCGATCATGTGCAATTCCCGAGTTGCTGCCGGAGGAAACCGCCCCCTATCAATGGAACAACATCTACCCTGTGGGCGCCAGCTCCTGGATCAACACCCGAAGCGCCTCCCAGCTCGCGCGGTCGGGCGCGAGCAGGAGGGAGGCGTGGATGTCGCCGGCTCTGTACGGCCGATCGTCCAGATAGGCCGCATATCCGCCGGCCTCGCGAACGATCAGCTCGCCGGGTGCGTGATCCCAAGGAAAGAGACGGCGGTAGAGCGCAAAATGAATTTCGCCGGTCACGAGCTGAAGATACTCGTGGGCGGCACAACGCAGGTAGGCGCCGGCGCCGATGTGGCCCTTGAGCTTCCGCGCGGTCTTGCCACCGAGGCGGCCGACCATTTCGGCGATGGGTGGCGGTGGCGCGATATGGAGTCGAATGCCGTTGAGGCTCGCGCCCGCACCCTTCTCCGCCACTGCCATACGGTCGGCGATCGGATCATAGATCCATGCGGATAGAGTCTCGCGGTTTTCAATCAGCGCCACCATGGTCGCAAAGACCGGGCTTCCCTCGCTGAAATTCTGCGTGCCATCGATGGGGTCGACCACCCAGACCGGTGCCTTGCCCCAGAGTGCATCGAGGCGCGAGGGTTCGGCCGCCACTCCTTCTTCCCCCACGACGATTGAGCCTCGCAGAATACTGGACAGCCCGGCGCTCAGTCGCCGCTCGGCTTCCTCATCCGCCACCGTGACGAGTTGGCCCGGTTGCTTTTCTCGGATATCACCCTCGCCGAGACGGCGAAACCGCGGCAGAATCTCCGCGGCGGCGACTTCGCGGATGAGCGCCTCGACGCGCGTCAGATCGGCCCGCATGGAGCTACTGCACTGTTTGCCGGCTGCGGAAGCGTCCGAGATCGGCTTCAGCGAGGCGCACGGAGAAATGGGCACGCTCATCGTCATCGTGGCGGCGCACGACGTCGCCATGGCGGTAGATCCAGGCGATGGTGGCCCCGTCGCTGAGCGGTATTTCAAGGTCGATGAGACGACGCCCGCCGTCGAGGCGGTCGTCAATCAGCACGAGCAGCCGATCGGTCCCCTCACCCGTCACCGCCGAAAGCGGCACCGCATCGCGATTGCGGCCCATTTGATTGATCAGCGCCGCGCGGGTCTCGGGGTCGAGCAAGTCGATCTTGTTGAGCGCCTCCACCAGGCCCTGCTCCACCTGTGCCTCAAGCCCCAGCTCCGTCAGCACGCCCTGCACGTCGTTGCGCTGTGCCTCGGTGTCGGGATGGTGGATGTCGCGCACATGGACGATGAGATCGGCCTCGGTGACCTCTTCCAGCGTCGCGCGAAACGCGGCGACCAGTTGGTGCGGCAGTTCCGAGATGAATCCGACCGTATCCGAGAGAATTGCGGTTCGACCGGACGGCAGCGGGAGCCGCCGGAGCGTCGGATCAAGCGTCGCGAAAAGCATATCCTCGGCGCGGACCGTCGCTTGAGTGAGCCGATTGAACAGCGTCGACTTTCCGGCATTGGTGTAGCCAACGAGCGCCACCACGGGATGCGGCACGCGCTTCCTCGCGTTGCGATGCAGCCCGCGTGTCCGCCGCGTGTCCTCGAGCTCCCTCTTGATCCGGCCGATCCGCTCGCC
>Ga0187765_10000409_pt1 | contig 15768 bp, 14 predicted proteins | sample 0216_QUI02_MP05__3_FD_133018 | JGI IMG/M metagenome (GOLD analysis project Ga0187765, IMG submission 133018) | Tropical peat soil microbial communities from peatlands in Department of Meta, Colombia - 0216_QUI02_MP05_10_MG | ecosystem: Environmental > Terrestrial > Soil > Wetlands > Peat ...
ATCACCGACGGCCAGATCTTTCTGGAGACCGATCTGTTCTATCAGGGCATTCGCCCGGCGGTGAACGTCGGCCTCTCGGTGTCGCGGGTCGGCTCGGCCGCCCAGACCAAGGCCATGAAAAAGGTCGCCGGCCGCATCAAGGGTGAGCTGGCGCAGTACCGCGAAATGGCGGCCTTCGCGCAGTTCGGCTCCGACCTCGATGCAACCACTCAACGCCTGCTCAACCGCGGCGCACGGCTGACCGAGCTTCTCAAGCAGCCGCAGTTCTCGCCGCTGAAGATGGAAGAGCAGGTCTGCGTGATTTACGCCGGCGTCAACGGTTATCTCGATCCGCTTGATGTTGCGCGCGTGCGCGCGTTCGAGAGCGGGCTGCTCACCTTGATCCGCACCAAGCACGCCGATCTGCTCGACAGCATTCGCAAGAGCGGTGATCTGTCGGATGCCGATGCGGCCAAACTGAAGGGCGTGGTCGACGGCTACGCGAAGACGTTCACTTAAAGTCCGTCATGGCCGGGCTTGTCCCGGCCATCCACGCCTTGCAGCGTGGAGGCGGACAAAAGACGTGGATGCCCGGCACGAGGCCGGGCATGACGAGGAAAGAAACGGTTAGCGAAGCGACTTAGAGACAATGGCTTCACTCAAGGACATGCGCGTCCGGATCGCCGCGACCAAGGCGACGCAGAAAATCACCAAGGCCATGCAGATGGTCGCGGCGTCGAAGCTGCGTCGCGCGCAAAGCGCCGCCGAGGCCGCGCGCCCTTACGCTGAACGCATGGGCAAGGTGCTGGGCTCGATCGCGGCGGCAGTGGCGGGCAGCGATTCCGCGCCGCGGCTGCTGGCCGGCACCGGCGCCGACAAGGTGCACCTGCTGGTGGTCTGTACCGCTGAACGCGGCCTGTGCGGCCCTTTCAATTCGTCGATCGTGCGGCTGGCGCGTGACAAGGCCAATATACTGATGAATGAGGGCAAAGAGGTGAAGATTCTTTGCGTCGGCCGTAAAGGTTATGACCAGCTGCGCCGGCTCTTTGGCAAACAGATCATCGAGACGATCGAGCTGCGCGGCGTGCGCACCATCGGTTTCGAACAGGCCGACATGATCGCCAAAAAAATCGTCGCGCTTTTCGACGAGGGCGCGTTCGATGTCTGCACGTTGTTCTTCTCGCGCTTCAAGTCAGTGATCGCGCAAATTCCGACCGCGCAGCAGATCATTCCGCCGGTGTTCGAAAAAGCCGCCGAGGCCGGTCCCGCCGCTGCCTACGAATACGAGCCGGAAGAGGAAGAAATCCTCGCCGAATTGCTGCCGCGAAATCTGTCCGTGCAGGTGTTTCGCGCGCTCCTGGAAAACGCGGCCTCCGAGCAGGGCGCCCGCATGAGCGCCATGGACAACGCGACCCGCAACGCGGGCGAAATGATCCGCAAGCAGACACTCACCTATAACCGCACCCGTCAGGCGATGATCACCAAGGAGCTGATCGAGATCATCTCCGGCGCCGAGGCGCTTTAATTCTGTAACGAGGACGACATGGCTACACCCAACGCAGTCGGAAAAATCACGCAAGTCATCGGCGCAGTTGTCGACGTGCAGTTCGAAGCTCACCTGCCGGCGATCCTCAACGCGCTTGAGACGACAAATGGCGGCAACCGTCTGGTGCTGGAAGTCGCCCAGCATCTTGGCGAGTCGACGGTGCGCACCATCGCGATGGATTCATCCGAAGGCCTGGTGCGGGGCCAGGACGTCACCGACACCGGCCAGCCGATTGCAGTGCCGGTCGGGCCGGAATTGCTCGGCCGGATCATCAACGTGATCGGCGATCCGGTCGACGAAGCCGGTCCGGTCAAGACCAAAAACAAACGCGCGATCCACCAGGAGGCGCCGACCTATACCGACCAGTCCACCGAGGCGCAGATTCTGATCACCGGCATCAAGGTTGTCGACCTGCTCGCGCCATACGCAAAGGGTGGCAAGATCGGACTGTTCGGCGGCGCGGGCGTGGGCAAGACCGTGTTGATCATGGAGCTGATCAATAACGTGGCGAAGGCGCACGGTGGCTACTCGGTGTTCGCCGGCGTCGGCGAGCGTACGCGCGAAGGCAATGACCTCTATCACGAGATGATTGAATCCGGCGTCAATAAGGACCCGAAGAAGGGGTCCGTCGATGGCTCGAAATGCGCACTCGTGTACGGCCAGATGAACGAACCGCCGGGCGCGCGCGCCCGCGTCGGCCTCTCCGGTCTCACGGTCGCCGAATATTTCCGCGACCAGGGTCAGGATGTGCTCTTTTTCGTCGATAACATCTTCCGCTTCACGCAGGCGGGTTCGGAAGTGTCGGCGCTGCTCGGACGTATTCCTTCGGCGGTGGGTTATCAGCCCACGCTTGCAACCGACATGGGCGCGCTGCAGGAGCGGATCACCACAACCACCAAAGGCTCGATTACCTCGGTGCAGGCGATCTACGTGCCCGCCGACGACTTGACCGACCCCGCGCCGGCGACGTCGTTCGCGCATCTTGACGCCACCACCGTGCTGTCGCGCGATATCGCCGCCAAGGGCATCTATCCGGCGGTGGATCCGCTCGACTCCACATCGCGCATGCTGTCACCGCTGATCGTGGGCGAAGAACATTACGCCGTGGCCCGGCAGGTGCAGCAGATCCTGCAACGCTATAAGGCGCTGCAGGACATCATCGCGATCCTCGGCATGGACGAGCTGTCGGAAGACGACAAAACAACCGTGGCACGCGCGCGCAAGATCGAGCGTTTCCTTTCACAGCCCTTCCACGTCGCCGAAGTGTTCACCGGTTCTCCCGGAAAACTCGTCGACCTCGCCGATACCATCAAGGGCTTTAAGGGCCTGTGCGAAGGCAAGTATGACAACCTGCCGGAAGCAGCCTTCTATATGGTCGGCACCATTGAAGAGGCGGTCGAGAAGGGCAAGAAGCTCGCGGCCGAAGCGGCCTGAGCCGGGGACGATAGCGCGCCATGGCCAATTTCCATTTCGAACTGGTGTCGCCGCAAAAGCTGCTTTTTTCCGGCGATGTGCAACAGGTCGATGTTCCCGGCGCTGAGGGCGAATTCGGCGTGCTTGCGGATCACGCACCGATGGTGACGACTCTGCGCCCCGGCATCCTGACCGTCCATGGCGCCGGCGGCGCACAGAAAATTGTCGTGCTGGGAGGCTTCGCCGAAGTCTCGGCCGCCGGTCTGACGGTTCTTGCTGATGCCGCCGAAGCGGTCGAGGAATTTGATCGCGCCACGATCGCAGCCCGCATCAGCGAACTGGAAAGCCAGATCGCAAAGCTCGAGCCCGGATCGGTACTCGACAAGCTGATCACGCGGCTTGACCATTTCAGGGACGTCGATCGGCACCTGACCGGCACGGCGATGCACTAGGCCGTGTGCTCATAATTCCCGGGATTCGCCGACGTGTTCTTTCGTTTTGCGCCTGCTGTGCTCGACGCATTAGTCGAAGGGATGACACGCATCTGTTGTGTATGTGATTTGCAACACATCAGCGCTACGGCTGCGCGGGCATAGTCTAATCACGAGCTGCCGAGCCGTCCCCGTCCCAACGGTCCCCAAACGGTCGGCTGTGCGTAGGGGGCCGCTGCCAAGCCACATGCAGCGGTCCCTTTTTATTTTTACTTTTGCGAAATGGGCCAGCGATGGAAGAACGGTGGAGCTTTGTACGCTACTCGGTCCCCACCCCACCGTTCCCCGCCACAATGCTAACGCCGTAAGGCATCAGCCGTGAGAACCGGGTTCCCCCGGTGCCACGCCAAGATCTTACGGGGCGGCTGGCTAATGTTTTGTTACTTGGCAAGATGGCCAACTTGGAGCGGACCGGACGCCTTCTATGCGCACATTCAGTGCGGGTATCTTTGCGCAAATATCGGCGAATTGTCGGACGGGAGAAAAGACATCTGGGATTGAGCATGGCGGCGAATAGGCCGGCTATGCGCCTTGGTTTCGTAATCAAAACCATGCCCGCGGCAGTAGCACACATGCCGGAGGACCTTTTTAGACGCTCCGCTTTTTTGGACCGTGACTACCTCAATACCCATAGGCACTGTCTTCTGGCACTCGAGACAACGGACGATCTCGGCGCGATAGACGACTTCCACGATATTGGGATCTTTAGTCGGTATTTTTCCAACTAGCTCGCGCATCGCTCGCCTCCTGACACGCTGACCTGATTTACCACCATGACCCCCGTGACGTACCCAAAGGTCGCTGCTGGTCGGACCGACGCCTTCCGCGTCGGTTCTCAGGACAAACGGTAGTTTCAAAGAAATAATTGCAAGTCACGCATTTCCACTGGTAACGCAGATTGTGCGCGTCGCAGTATTCTGATGCTTCCGGCACAAACAGCTGCGCGCCGCATTTGGCGCAGCTGACAGGCTGCGTGTCTCCGAGCATGTGCCATTTATAGTCTTGGCGATTTAAGGTGTGGCTGCTTAGATCGCTAGAATCTAAGTCGAAATCGACCGATCCGGCACCAGACCCCAAAATACCTGCTTTCGCGGACGTGTGCGGTGCAAGAACCCATGCCTCCTATGGGCGAGAGCCGCCAGCGCGCCCCACAGAAGCGATCATAGTGCGGAGCCGTTCATCGGGCTGGCTTGCTTTCGCGACGGTGGAGCCCGGTGAAAGTCACCGCCGCCCCGCCGCAACTGCCGTCGTCTTCAATCAACAACTTCAGCCGCGAGCCACGCTGCGTTTGTACACTTCCTGTCTATATGGCAGAAATACCCACCGAACGTGCGATAGTCCCCAGGAACGAATCGGCGGCGTATAGTGTTGGGTGTGTTGGTTACCCAGACACCTCGCTTTGACACTCGATCGACGCGAACTCAGACACGAATTCGAAACGGGGTATGGCATGGTCAATCGATTTACGACCGCGCAATCTACCCAGGCTATGCGGTGCCGGGGGCTGGCTGCCATTGTGACGCTTGCGGCGCTGGCCGCACTGACGGCGCTCAACGCCGGCGCGGCGGCCAGGGAACCGCGCCCCGCGCAAGCCAAAGAAGAGGCCGCGCCGCGCGAGGCGGGTGAGCCGATCATGGCGATCGTGTCGATCAAGAGTCAGCAAGTCACTTTCTACGACGCGGACGGCTGGATCCTGCGCGCGCCGGTGTCGACCGGCGTCAAGGACCGCGAGACGCCGGCCGGCGTCTTCGCCGTCATCGAGAAGGACAAGGACCATCACTCGACCATGTATGACGATGCCTGGATGCCGAACATGCAGCGCATCACATGGAACGGCGTTGCGCTCCACGGCGGGCCGTTGCCCGGATATGCGGCTTCGCATGGCTGCATACGCATGCCCTTCGGCTTTGCGGAAAAGCTGTTCAACAAGACGCGGATCGGAATGCGGGTGATCATCTCGCCGGACGACGCGGCCCCGGTCGAATTTTCCCACCCGGCGCTATTCGTGCCGAGGGCGGACGCCATCGCGGATGCTCCGGTGCGCGCCGAAACGCTCGCTCGCGCGGCCGCGGAGGACGCCAAGGCGGCGGATGACGCGAAGAAAGCCGCCGCGACAGCGGCGCGCGCGACAGCCGGGCTCACGGCGTCGCTGCGCAAACTGGAATCACTCAAGGCGCGCGCCGACGCCGAGAGCAGGTCCGCCGACAAGGTGCCGACCGCCGCAAGGACGGACGAGGCCAAAGCGCGGGCCGAGGACCGCAAGCAGAAGGCCGCCGCCAAGGCCGCCGAACTGGCGACGCAGCTCGACACCGCCAAGGCCGACGCGAAGTCAAAGCTCGACGCCGCTGCAGCGGCAAAGGACGTCGCCAAGGCGGCCGAGACAAGAAAGGCCACCTCCGGCAAGGCAGCGAGCGAGGCGAAGCTCGCGCTCGAGCCGGTCTCGATCTACATCAGCCGCGCGACGCAGAAGCTTTACGTGCGGCGCAACACGCACAAGCGATGGCCGGACGGAGGCGAGGTGTTCGATTCGAGCATTGAAGCTCCGGTCAAGATCCGCAACCCTGACAAACCGATCGGCACGCATGTGTTCACGGCGATGGCACGCAACGACGCCGGCAAGGACGTCAGCTTGCGCTGGACCGTAGTCACGATCGACAACGGAGACGACGCCAAGGACGCGCTCGACCGCATCACCATCCCGCAGGATGTGCTTGATCGCATCGCGCCGACCGCATCGCCGCGATCCTCGATCATCGTCTCGGACGAGCCGCTGAGCGCCGAGACCAACTATCGCACCGAATTTGTCGCGGTGCTGAGCAATCAGCCCCAGGGTGGCTTCATAACGCGAGAGCCTTCGACCGATGTCTTCGCTGACAACGGCCGGAACGACAATGGCTTCTTCCGGAACGACAGTGGCTACTACCGGCGCGACAATGGCTTCGGGTTCTTTTTTCAGCGCGGTTGGGGGCGTTGGCAGGTCTATCGTTGATCGCAACAGAGTCGCGAAGATCTATTTAACCGGTAACGTCGTGAAACGAACTTCGGTTTTGGGGCTATTCCGGAGTGTTTGAAAAACTACGCAATAGCGCTCGGTGAGTTCTATCAGTTGGTTGATTTTTTCCTGCGGCGCGTCAGTCACCAGATCAAACCGCAAACGAATTGTTTCGAAACCCACCGGGACATCATCCGCCGCACGTCACCGCGCGAAGCGTTCAAATTCCCTGACGACTCGCAGGTAGATGTCCCGTTTGAACGGGATCACCAGGTCCGGTAATTCCTGCATGGCCACCCACCGCCATTCGACGAATTCAGGTTTGTGACCGCCGCCAGGCTGGGCGATATCGATTTCGCCGTCGTTGCCGGTAAAACGCAGCGCATACCACTTTTGCTTCTGGCCACGGTATTTGCCGCCCCAGGCCTGTTTCGCGACTCCGCTCGGGAGGTCGTAGGCAAGCCAATCAGCAATCTCGCCGAGTTTCTGCACCGAGCGGATGCTGGTTTCTTCGTAGAGCTCGCGCAGTGCTGCCTTGTACGGATCTTCATTCTCGTCGATGCCGCCTTGCGGCATTTGCCAGACATGCGTGGCATCGACGTGTTCAGGACCGTCCGTACGCCGGCCGATGAAGACATGGCCGGCACGGTTGAGCACCATCATGCCGGCGCAGGGACGATAAGGCAGGGAATCCTGGGAGCGCATTGTCCGTCCGTCAATTCAGGCGCGCCAGTCTCGCGCTGTCGAATGACGTTACGACGACTTTGCCTTGATCGCCACCATGGTGATCGGCTCGAGCAGGAAGCCGCGCGATTCAGCTTTCTTCGCCCATTCGGCAATTCGCGCGATGGTGGCAGGCTGAGCCGTCGCAAATCCAACCGCGGTGCCGGCGTCGCGTGCTCTCATCTCCAGCCGCGCCAGCGCGCGGTCGATCTCAACCGGTGTCGGGACGATGTCGAGGACGAGGTCGGCTTTGGCAAAGGGCAGGTTGTGGCTGCCGGCAAGCTGGCTTGCAATGCTGCGCGGCGATGAGCCGTCATCGACGAAAACAAGCCCGCGCTTGGCGGCGTCCTGCAACACCGGCGCAAGCGCCGGCTCGGACGCCGTAAAGCGTGCGCCCATGTAGGTCATGAGGCCGACATAGCCCTGGAAGCGGCTCATCAGCCAATGCAGCCGGTCGATATTCTGTTCCGATGACAGCGATGTCAGCAGTGTTTGCGGGCCAGGGTCATTGTCCGGATAGTCGAAGGGTTCCATCGGAACCTGCAACAGGATTTCGTGCTCATCGGCGCGCGCGTGCTCGGCGAGCTTCTCAAGATCGGCGCCGTATGGCGCCAGGGCGAAAGTCACCGATGCGGGAAGCTTTGCAAATGCATCGGCGGTGCCGGAGGCGCTAATGCCAAGTCCGCCAATGACAATCGCAATGACAGGCATGTCTTTTTTGTTCGGCGGGACCTGGCGCGGATGCGCGTAACGTACCGATGGGCGCGTGCCGTCAGGCCCGATTTTCGGAATCGGGCCATGGCGCGTTGTCTCAAGCAATTTGGGATCGAGTAAAGCGCCTGCGCCCGGCGCGTTGCCCGGAATGGTAACCTGCTGCCTCGCGCCGCTGGAGCCGTCAATGATCGTGACTGTCCGCGAGCCGGGCGGCGGCGAGGGTGCTTCCGCGGGCTCCGCTGCGCTCGTGGACGGGCCGTCATGGCGGGCGTGTTGTTTGCCGTCTTTGTCACCGTCGCGCGCGGTTTGTTTCATCGCCGGCTGATCGGTTGCAACGACCGCCACCGGCTCGCCGCCCAGCGGATCCTTGACGAAAACCGCCCATCCGACCACGACCAGTCCGGATAGCCCCAGCACACCGGCCAGCCATTGTGGCGCGGTCCCGGGGATATTCAGCAGGTGCTTTTTTTTGATCTGGCCGAGAGGAGTGTTCAGATCGTCCGGTGGCACAGCGCGGGATCCTCGCGAATCATCAGCGGAGTCTAGCACGCGGCGTTTGCACGCTGGATCGCGACATACCGCCCGATGTAGTGCAGAACATGCAAGGAAACGGGCCTGGAAACGATTGGGGCGGCCGTTTGGCCGCCCCGCGTTATCGTTCGGTGTTCCCGCCAGCGCTTAGTTCGGGACGGGTGCTTTTGAGTTCGGCGGGAATGCCGAATTCACCTGGGTCCCGCGCAGGAGGTCGAGCGCCATATTGAGCGCCTTGTCGTTCTTTGCGTCTGGCGGAATGTAGGATTGCGAGCCGGTTTGCTCCTTGCCTTCATCGCCCTTGAGATGGCCGCGCAATGAGGCCTCGCCCTTGGTGTCGGTCTTTGCCTTGAGGTCTTCCGGGACGTCCTGGAGAACCTCGATGTCAGGCGAAATACCTTTCGCCTGAATCGAACGGCCCGACGGCGTGAAGTAACGCGCAGTTGTCAAACGGAGCGCGCCATTACCCGAGCCAAGCGGAATGATCGTCTGCACCGAGCCTTTGCCGAAGGAACGGGTACCGACGACGGTTGCCCGTTTGTGATCCTGCAGCGCACCGGCCACGATCTCTGATGCCGAAGCCGAGCCGCCATTGATCAGCACAATGAGCGGCTTGTTTTTCGTCAGGTCGCCCGGGCGTGCATTGAAACGCTGGGTTTCTTCCGCGTTGCGGCCACGCGTGGATACGATCTCGCCCTTTTGCAGGAAGGCGTCCGATACAGAGATTGCCTGATCGAGCAAACCGCCCGGATTGTTGCGCAGGTCGAGAACATAACCCTTGAGCTTGTCGTCGGAGATCTTCGCGCTGATGTCGCTGATCGCCTTCTTCAGCCCTTCCGTCGTCTGTTCGTTGAATTGCGTGAGGCGGATATAGCCGATGTCCTCGCCTTCGGTCTGCGAGCGCACCGAACGCACCCGGATGACGTCGCGCGTGATCGATACTTCGACCGGCTTGTCCTGGCCTTTGCGCATGATGGTGAGCTTGATCTTGGTGTTCACCGGACCGCGCATCTTTTCGACGGCCTGGTTGAGCGTCAGACCTTGTACCTGCTCGTCGTCGAGCTTGGTGATGATGTCATTCGCCATGACGCCGGCTTTGGCGGCGGGCGTGTCGTCAATCGGCGCCACAACCTTGATCAGGCCGTCTTCCATGGTGACTTCGATGCCGAGTCCGCCAAATTCACCGCGGGTCTGCACCTGCATGTCACGAAAGCTCTTGGCGTCCATGTAACTCGAGTGCGGATCCAGCCCGGCCAACATTCCGTTGATCGCGGTTTCGATCAGCTTGCTGTCGTCCGGCTTCTCGACGTAATCGGCGCGCACGCGCTCGAATACGTCACCGAACAGATTGAGCTGCCGATATGTATCCGCCGCTGCTGCCTTGGCAGTCGCGCCGAGAAATACGATGCGTGGCTGAACCGCGAGCAGCGTCATTGCTGCTCCCGCCGCCGCGCCGAGAAGTATCAGTGAGGTCTTGCGCATCATCCGCGAACCTTTTCGCCTTCGCCAGCCGCCCACCATGGGCCTGGATCGACGGGAACCCCGTCCTTACGAAATTCAACGTAGAGCACCGGTTGGCTGGAACCTGTCGCTAGGATAGCGGCGATATGGGAGCCATTTCCCATCACCGCAACGGGTTCCCCGGCCAGCACGAACTGGCCGAGATCAACTGATATCCGATCCATCCCGGCGAGCAAGACATGATAGCCGCCGCCTACATTAAGGATCAAGAGTTGCCCATAAGACCGGAATGAGCCGGCATATACCACCCAGCCATCGGCCGGCGCTGTCACTTGCGCCCCGGCGCGGGTTGCTATGGAAATGCCCTTTTCGGCCCCGCCATTAGTGTCGGGGGTGCCAAATTCCTTCAACTTGACGCCGTTAACCGGAACAGGAACCTGACCGCGCAATGATGCGAAAGCCACGGCTGGAGCCATGCGGCCCGGGTCGCGGAATGCCGACAGTGCAGGGCGGCTATCCGAACGGGCGGCTTCGCGAGCTTCGCGACTCGCCGGATCGAGGCCCTGCTCGAGCTTGGCGATCAAATCTTTGAGATTATCGACCTGGTGTCCCAGATTTCCCGCGCGGGTCCGTTCCGCCTCCAGCGCTTTCTCGCGTTCGCCCAGCTGTTTCTGACGCTCTTCCACCAGCGCGGTCATGCGCGTCTGCTCGCCGTCGAGGGACGCCATTTCGCTCTTCAGCTGATCCCGCTCCGCGTCAATTTTTTTGCGCAGCGCGACCAGCGCGGAGAGGTCGCTTGCGAGCGCTTCAACTTCATGCCGCATTTCGGGCAACACCGCGCCGAGCACCATGGCCGTGCGGACCGATTGCAATGCATCCTCCGGACTTGAGATCAACGCCGCGGGCGGGCGGCGCCCGACCCGCTGCAACGCCGCCAACACCTCGCCAATCACGGCACGGCGACCATCGAGCGACTTGCGAATGTTATGCTCGTTATCGTCGAGCGGCTTGAGCCTGTCCTGAGTGGCCACGATTTTTGATTCGACGGCCCGCAAGCGCGTAGCGGTGTCGATCAGATCCTGATTGAACTTGCGCCGGTCGGCGCCGATCTGTTCGATCTCGCGCTTCAGCGCCGCTTCGGCTTCCGCCGATTTGTGTTGCTCATCGCGCGCGGATTTAAGCTCCTCATCGTGCTGCTTGAGAGCGTCGAGCTTTTCCGTATTGCTGTTTTGCGCAAGCAGGACCGGGATCTCCTGCACCTGCGCGGACGCAGTCAGGGCGACCGGCCATAACAAACCAAGCCCCGCGACGAGCGCGGTGCGCAGATCGAATTGGCCAGATCCCCCAAAGCAAATCATTGATTGCACGATACGCCGGCAGGTTCGAACGGCAAGCTCATCACCGGTAACGTATTGACGGGGATTGCGACCAAATCGGGGTATGACGCGGGCAGCCGTCAAATTAGGCCCGATGATAGGGGTGGCCGCTCAGAATGGTCGTGGCGCGGTAAAGCTGTTCCAGCAACATGACGCGGACCAGCTGGTGGGGCCAGGTCGCCGCCCCGAATGACAGGCGAAGCTCGGCTTTCTCGCAGATATTTGGCGCCAGGCCGTCGGCCCCGCCGATCATGAAAACGATCGCAGGTCGGCCATTGGCCCGCCATGTTGCAAGGTGACCGGCAAGACCGGCGCTATCGACATTTTGCCCGTGCGAATCGAGAAGGACGCCCGCCGCATCTTTCGGAATGACATTGGCGAGCGCGATCGATTCCTCGAGCATCCGCTTGGCGGGATCGCTGGCCCGGCTTTCCCGGATTTCGACGATCTCGACGTCGCGCAAGCCAAGTTGACGGCCCGTTTGAACCGTGCGCTTGCGGTAGCGCTCGGACAGTTCGGTTTCCGGGCCCTTTTTCAGGCGTCCGACGGCGGCAACGATGATGCGCATCTTGCCGCCAGACTATCAGCTTGACCGCCGCACGTCCTTACCGGTCGCCGACCACATCTTTTCCAGATTGTAGAAGGTGCGGATCTCGGGCCGGAAGACGTGAACAATGACGTCGCCGGCGTCGATCAGCACCCAGTCGCCTTGCCGCAACCCTTCAACACGGACGCGTTCCGCCCCCGCGTCTTTGAGGTCTTTCACGACGTGCTCGGCGACTGCGCTCACGTGACGCTGTGAGCGGCCGCTGGTCACGACCATGTAGTCGGCGATTGACGATTTTCCGGAGAGATCGATAGCTACGCTGTCCTCGGCTTTCATGTCTTCAAGACGCGCAAGGACGATGTGAAGCGTCTCCGTGGCAGTCGGGTGCCGGGAGACGGGTTCGGGCTTACGACGCGAAGCCCGAGAGAGTGCAGGAGTATTCAGAGGCGCTGATCCTTTCCGTTGGTTGCACTCACCCCGGTGCGAACCGGGGTCTCGATAAATGATAGTTATCTCGCCCGCTTCTTTCCACCCTGACGCCTGCGGCGCTTATTACCTGGTCGCTTCCGGCCTTTGGCCGCCGCCTTGCGTTTTGGGGCCTTTTTTTCATGCTTCTTACGGCCTGTTTTCGCATGTTTCGGCTTCTTTACGACCTTGCGAAGTGTGCGGTCGGGCGTGCCATCCCGCGTGCGCAGGGCGCGTAATGCAGTTGAGGAGAGAGGGGACTTGAGGCCGTGCAGATATGCCCATACGGGCGGCCTGCGATTCGGAAGTGCGGCGGCGTCGTGTTCCGGAATTCGGACGCGGGCGAGAACATTGCCCGCCGGACTGGCAGCGGCGTAAAGGCTCGGGCCCAGACGGTCGACCACGACGATGGGCACCAATTCCGCTATTTTGTGCCACTTCTGCCAGCGATGGAAACTCCGCAAATTGTCAGCGCCCATGATCCAGACGAATCGGACCCCCGGGCATCGGGCCAGCAACCAAGATATCGTATCGTAGGTGTATCTCGTCTTAATGACGGCTTCGAGACCGCTGACATCGATGCGCGGATGACTGGTAAGAGCACGCGCCGCGGCGATCCGCTCGTCAAGCGGCGCCAGCCCGCGGGTATTTTTGAGCGGGTTGCCGGGCGTGACAAGCCACCAGACACGATCCAGCCGCAGGCGCTTGAGCGCGAGAAGTGCGGCCGCAAGATGGGCTTGATGCGGCGGATCGAAAGTTCCACCGAACAGGCCGATCCTCATGCCGGGCGCATGAGGGGGCAGCAGGCGCTCGGCGTTCGCGGGTTTTTTGGATTTCACGGCCGTATCTGACCACTGCCGTGAATACGGTATTTGAACGTCGTGAGCTGATCGACACCGACCGGCCCGCGCGCATGCAGCCGTCCGGTGGCGATGCCAATCTCCGCGCCAAAACCAAATTCACCGCCGTCGGCAAATTGAGTCGATGCATTGTGCAACACGATCGCCGAGTCTACCTCGCGCAGGAACCTTTCAGCGGCGGCCTGGTCATCGGTGACAATCGCATCAGTGTGATGTGATCCATAGCGCTCGATGTGCTCGATCGCTGCCGAAAGACCGTCCACCACTTTGGCCGCGATGATGGCGTCGAGGTATTCGGTACCCCAGTCTTCCTCGGTCGCCGGCTTCACACGCTTGTCGGCCGCCAATGCCGCCTGGTCGCCGCGGATTTCGCAGCCGGCGTCGATCAACATGTCGATCAGCGGCTTGAGATGCGTGGTCGCGGCCGCGCGATCCACCAACAGGGTTTCCGCTGCGCCGCAGACGCCGGTCCGCCGCATTTTGGCGTTGAGGACAATCTTTTTGGCCATATCGAGCGCGGCGGCCTGGTGAATAAAGACGTGGCAAACACCTTCAAGGTGCGCGAATACCGGCACCCGCGCCTCGGACTGAACACGCGCGACCAGGCCTTTGCCGCCACGAGGTACGATCACATCGATATTGCCATCGAGTCCGGCCAGCATCAGGCCGACGGCCGCCCGGTCGCGGGTCGGAACAAGCTGGATTGAAGCTTCCGGCAGGTTGGCGGCGCGCAAGCCTTCGGTCAGTGCTGCAAGAATTGCACGGCTCGACCGCATGCTGTCGGAACCGCCGCGCAGGATCGCCGCGTTGCCGGCTTTGAGGCAAAGCACGCCGGCATCGGCGGTGACGTTGGGACGGCTCTCGTAAATGATGCCCACCACGCCAAGCGGCACGCGAATCCGCTCAATTCGCATCCCGTTGGGCCGGGTCCAGGATTCCATGACCGTGCCAACGGGATCCTTGAGCGCGCGTACGACATCGATGCCCTCGGCGATTGCCTCCACCCGTTTGGCATCAAGCGAAAGGCGATCGAGGAAGGCACCCGTCAGACCTGCGCCGCGCGCTTCCGCAACATCCTCGGCATTGGCTGCCAATATGGCGGCCGTCTGGGCGCGAACGGCAGCGGCCATCAGCTGCAAGGCCCGGTTTTTCTGCTCGGCCGGGGCCAGCGCGAGGACACGGGCTGCTGCCCGGGCTTGCCGCCCGATCTCGTCCATGGCGGCGGCGATATCGCCGGAGCCCTCAATGCTTTTAAGCGGCGCGGTCATTTTCGGTAGAAAACTCTCGGAATTCCCTGGAAAACTTCGGAAACCCTTGCTCCAGCGCACGTTCCTATCACGTCGGGGGTCGCCGGGCGAGATCGGCCCCGACCGCGCCCTTGCGGCCGGGTCATAGGACCATCTTGGGGATAACGTGGATAACCGAAGTGCGTATGCAACACATCAATTGACCTACACATTGGTAGGGCAGGGTGACGACGTTGCAGGAGGTGGGCATGGCGTACAGTTCAGACCGTCTTCCCAGCCGTTTTCCGGTCGGCACCAAGTTCGTGATCGAGGGAAAACGCGGCCGGGAAGGTCAGGTGCAGGTATTCAGCCGCTATCTGGAGTTCCCGGACGGGACGTTTTTCCCGCTGCCGGCGCGGCCCGCCAAACGCAAACCGGCTCCGCCGGGGCGACGCGCCCGGCGTTCGCGTTCGCGCGGCCACTGACCCAGCGGGTCGGCCAGAGACCTAGCCGGAGTGAATGCCTCAGCGGTCTCCCTGAGCGGGGCCATTGACCGGCTGGGCGTCCCGCACCGTCAAGCGCTTCGGTGGCGCTGTCGGCCAGTGGCCTACCCCAGGCCATCAATTGCCGATCCGGAAACGCGAAAACCCCAGCCTCCGGTGGGCTGGGGTTGAAGGGCGATCGGTCAATCGCCTTTTGCGTTGCACTTCGCCACATGAGTCGCGTCGTGCCGGGACAACGTCTGGACCGACTCCGGGTTCCCGCCGGCTCTATTCGCCACCCAGGACCAGATCGTCGCGATGGATCATTTCCGTGCGGCCGGTGTAACCCAGGATCAGCAGGACATCGGCGGACGATCGTCCTTTGATTTTCTCGGCGTCCTCGGCGTCGTAAGCCACAAGCCCGCGACCGACTTCGTGGCCGTCCGGTCCGCGCACAATGACCGCGTCACCGCGCCCGAATGCGCCTTCGATCTTGATCACGCCGGCCGGCAACAGACTCTTGCCCGAACGCAGTGCGCGCACCGCGCCGGCGTCGATCACCAGCGCGCCGCGTGGCTCGAGCGAGCCCGCGATCCATTTCTTTCGCGACGTCACCGGATTGGCCGGCGTGAGGAACCAGGTGCAGGCCGCGCCCTTGCCGATTGCCTGCAACGGATTTTGTATGCGCCCCGATGCGATCACCATGTGCGTGCCGGCGGTGGTGGCAATCTTGCCGGCCTCGATCTTGGTCAGCATGCCGCCGCGCGCGGTCGCCGATTCGGAAGCGCCCGCCATTGCTTCAATCTCGGGCGTGATGCGCGCGACAACGGGCACCAGCTTTGCGCCTGATCCCGCGCCGGGCGGTCGGTCGTAGAGACCATCAACATCCGAGAGCAGGATCAGCAGGTCGGCGCTCATCATTGTCGCGACGCGGGCAGCAAGCCTGTCATTGTCCCCGTAGC
>Ga0187765_10000411_pt1 | contig 15738 bp, 21 predicted proteins | sample 0216_QUI02_MP05__3_FD_133018 | JGI IMG/M metagenome (GOLD analysis project Ga0187765, IMG submission 133018) | Tropical peat soil microbial communities from peatlands in Department of Meta, Colombia - 0216_QUI02_MP05_10_MG | ecosystem: Environmental > Terrestrial > Soil > Wetlands > Peat ...
CGCCCGGTTCCAGCGTGACATAGGCCGTGACCGTCTCGATAAACGTCGGCACGTCGAAAATCATGTCGCGCAACTTCGCGAACTGCCGGCGTTCCCCATTCACGAATGTCGCGAGCTCCTGGGCATCCGGGGCGCCGAACTCATCGCGCGTCACAAGCCAAGGCCCGACCGGGCAGAAACTGTCCAGGCTTTTGCCAAGAAACCATTGCTTGTGGCGCTGCTGCACGGCGCGCGCGGTGACATCGTTGACGATGGTGTAGGCAAAAACACAATCGAGCGCCTCGCTACGACTTATATTCTTGCAGCGTTTACCAATAACCACGCCGAGCTCGCCTTCGTAGTCCACCGTGTGGGTCGGGTCGGACGAGGCGGAGATCTTCTGGAACGGATCGGCGAGCGCAGAGGTGGATTTGGTGAAGATGACCGGATCCGCTGGAACCTCCTGCTTGTCGCCGGACTGATCGACGCCGCTGCGGGCAAACTCTTGGGCATGGTCGTGATAATTCTTCCCGACGCAAATGACATTCTTAGTCAGCGGCCCGACCGGCGCGGCAAGCTTGACGCCCTTGAGTGCAACCGGATCACCATATTCCGGAGGTGTCGCCTGGCCGAGCAGCCGGATGACATGGCGTAAATCGCGCACCGATGCCCTGCCGATCGAAAAGGAACGAAAGCTGTCGTCCTGAACGACGCCGAAAATCTTGCCCTGCGGGCTATTGATTGCTGCAATGCGCATGGTCCGGCAATCACCTTTTTATAATGGTTCAAGAAGATCGTGATATGGACAAGGCGCTAGCAAAGACGGCGGCCGGCTTCAAGACATCAATGGAAAAGCGTCGGCATCGACAAGCCCGGCGACCAGAAGCAGAAGATCATCGCGGCGACGTCGTTTGCGTGGCGGGCAGCACCTCGTACCCAAATGAAGCAAGCCCCGGGCAACACCCCGGGGCTTTTCTTTGGTGAAAGCTGAACGCCGAAAGCGGAGGTCAGGCGCCCGCCATTATCCGGGCACTACCGCCGCCGGTGTGTGCGCCCGCCGGTTTTCAGGCGTCCCAATTCGCGGGTCGACGGCATACGCATGTCGGCACCCTGTTCGTCCTGCGCCATGTTTTCGATGATGGCCAGCAGCACAGCGCGCGTCACCGTGATATCGGTCGGCCGGACACCGCGCACGGCAACACGGTTGACGTTTTCGGCAAACGGTACCAGCCGATCCCGCATCCGCCGCCCTTTCGGCGTCAACACTACATAGAGTTTCTTGCGATCGCCGCCACGCCGGCGGCGGCGAATGTAGCCAAGCCGTTCCATCGCCTTGAGCGCAGAAAATGTGGTCGGCTCCATCACACCAGCCTGCTCGCTCAACTCGCGCTGTGTCAGGCCGTCGCCCTCCCACAAAATGCGCAGGAATGTCCAATGCCCGAATGAAACGCCGTGCTGCGCAAGCCGTATTTGCAACGCGCGCACAAGCGCGCGGGTCGCATCTTTCACGAGATGCGCGAGACGGTCGTCCGGCACCGCCTCGCGCCAGTGGCGCAAGATAGCCGTGGTTGCCGGCTCGCGTTTCATGGCACGCGGACCTGATGATTGAGCGTGATATCGCGGCTTTCCCGGGCCGAGCGCAGGATTCCCAGCAAGACCTCGAGCGTTGCCATCGCCCAGGCGCCGTCGTGCAGCGGCGCTTCGCCATGGACGACCGCACGATAAAGTTCGTCGATGACTTCCGCCCGCGGAATCGCCGGTGGCGGCAATTTTTCAAGCCGGGCCGCGCCGTTCTGATAAACCATCACACCATTTGGCAGCACACGCAGATCACCGCGTTCAAAACTCACCAGCAACGTGCCGAAATGCTGATGCGCCGTGGCTCGAGCCGCGGGTGGACGATAATCGCGGCCTCCATAATTGTGTGCATTCTTGTACTCGGTCTCATCTTGCGCGGTGTTGAATCGCGGACGTGACGGGCGGGCATAGGGCGTCTTCTGCTGGCCCATTTCGCCAACCCAACCTTCAAGTTCGTCGGAATCAAAATGACCGTAGCCGTTATAAGTCAGCGACGCGAAAGCGCCATTGGCAAATGTCAGCAGTGCCGCGTAGGCACCTTCTGTCGGACGCGCGCGGTCCCACGCCCCGGTCAGCGCGCGTACGCTTGTCGTCTGGCCGCCGGCGATGAGGCGGACCATGTCGACCTGATGCGCAGCCTGATTGAACACTGCACCGCCGCCTTGCACGGTGTCGAGCTCTTCCGGTCGGCGCGGACGATAAAGATAGTCCGTATAATTTATGGCGTTAATCATCCGCAGCGCGCCAAATTCCCCGCTCGCGATCAATTCACGCAGCCGCCGGACCGGGGCGTCGAAAGAATGGCTGTGACCGACCACAAGATGTACGCCGGCGCGCCGCGTTGCGTCGATAATCGAAGCGCATTGATCAAGCGTGAGCGCGATCGGTTTCTCGACCAACAGATGCTTGCCGCGACGTGCGGCGAGCACCGCATGTTGCGCATGAAATTGGTGCGGCGTCGCCACATAGACCACTTCGATTGCCGGATCGTCGCAAAGTTCCTCAATCGTCTCACAGCTCTTGGCTCCGAAATCCTCGGTGAAGCGCTGCCTCGCCTCTGCGCGCGAATCGGCCGCCGCAACAAGCGAAACCCGCGGATCCCCGGTAAATGTCGGCAGCATCACGCTAAACGCGCGGCCAAGGCCGGCCACGCCGAGGCGGAGCTTGCGTTGATCAGGCGGGCTCAAGGGCTGGTCTACCTCGACAAGGCCGGGCGCATTCTTTAGTCTTATCTTAGATATCTAAGAAAGGGCGCGCGAGAGAAATCTGTCAGCGCAGCGTCCGCCGAGGGAGGCTGCCGCCATGATGACGCCGGAGGAAAATGATCTGCTGTGCCGCGTCGAAGGCGACGCGCCGATGGGTCAGATTATGCGCCGCCACTGGATTGCAGCCTGCCTGTCCGAGGAAGTTGCCGACCCGGACGGCGCGCCGGTCAAGGTGCGGTTGCTTGGCGAAAATCTTGTGGTCTTCCGCGACAGCAAGGGCCGTGTCGGTGTGCTTGACGAGTATTGTTCGCACCGGCGCGCGTCGCTGGTGTTCGCTCGCAACGAGGAATGCGGATTGCGCTGTCTCTATCACGGCTGGAAATTCGATGTTGATGGCAACGTGGTCGAGATGGCCTCCGAACCCGAGCACAGCCTCATCCCGGAGCGCGTGAAGCATAAGGCTTATCCTGCGCGCGAGGCCGGCGGTTTTGTGTGGGCCTATATGGGCCCTCCGGAAGAAATGCGTGAATTCGAGCCGCCTGCCTTTGCGCCGACACCTGAGACACGCGTCAGTGCCACCAAGGTGCGGGTGCGCTGCAACTGGGCGCAAATTCTCGAAGGCCAGATCGACTCCGCCCATTCGTCCAGTTTGCATTCCTCCGACATGGTGCCGGCGCAGGTCGATGGCGCGAAAGCGACCGAAGCCAATTGGCTCCGTCCGTCGACCGACAAGGCGCCGCGTTTCCAGATCGAGCGGACAAGCTACGGATTCCGTTACGCCGCCATCCGGCGACCGATCATGAATGATGCCACTCACGATTATATCCGCACGACCGTCTATATCGCGCCATTTACAGCGTTGATACCGCCAAACAATGTGCACAATGTCGCGACGCTGCTCACGCCCGAAGATGATCACAACACGATCTTCCACTTCATTGCCTGGAACGGCAGCGACAAGCCCGGCATCGACGCAAAAACGTGGCGCAAATTCAACGTCCTCGAATGGGGCGTCGACGTCGACCAGAATTTCGACGGCAAACGCACGCGCGACAACCTCTACGGTCAGGACCGGGCCGCGATGAAGGCGGGAAATTTCACCGGCATCAGCGGCATCCCGAACCAGGACATCGCCATGTGGGAATCAATGGGCCCGATCAGCGATCGCTCCAAAGAGCGGGTCGGCGCCAGCGATGTGGCGGTTGTGGCATTCCGTCGCCTGATGGTGGATGCCGCACGCGCCATGCGCGATGGCGGCTCGGCCATCGGCGCGGCCGGGCCACACATAAGGCACGCGACCATCAGCTCTTACGAAGGTGTGGTACCAAAGACGACAAACTGGAGGAGCCTCGGCGGCGGTAGTGAAGCGCCGCTCGAACGCGTCCGCGAAGCCGTAAAATAACTGAAAAAAGGACTGGGGGAGGACACGATGAAAAAATACAGGTTTGCCTTTGCGCTTGCGACATTGTCGCTGTTCGTAACCGCCAACGCCGCATTCGCGCTCGACAAGGTGAAACTGGCGGTCGGCCAGCGCGGCAACTGGGACACTTCGGTCTCGGAAGTCGGGCAACTTGCCGGCATCTTCAAGAAACACGGCCTCGAACTGGACATCGTCTACACGAACGGCGCGGGCGAGACCCAGCAGGCCGTGATCTCCGGCAGCGTCGATCTCGGCATTGCCGCCGGCGTGATGGGAGTGCTGGGCGCCTATTCGAAGGGCGCGCCCGTCCGCGTGATCAGCGCCGAGACCACCGGCGCCAACGATCTTTACTGGTATGTGAAAGCGGACTCGCCGATCAAGTCACTGAAGGACACCGACGACAAGACGCTGGCATACTCGACAAATGGTTCCTCGACGCACGGCATCGTCACCGCCTTCATGAAGCAGTACCAGCTCAAGGCCAAGCCGACCGCAATGGGTGGGCCGGCCGCGAACCTGACGGCCGTGATGTCGGGACAGGTCGATGTCGGATGGGCCGCGCCGCCCTTCGGCCTCGACCAACTCGACCAGAAACAGATCCGCATTATCGCCACCGGAAACGATGCCGACGCCTTCAAGGGCCAAACCGTGCGGCTCAACATTGCCAACGCCAATTTTCTGAAGGCGCACAAAGACGTGGTCGATCGCTACATGAAGGCTTATCGCGAGACGGTGAACTATCTGTACACCGATCCCAACGCACTGAAGATTTATGCGGACTGGCTGAAGATCAGCGAGGCCAAGGCCAAGCGCACGCGTGACGACTTTTTCCCGCGCGCGTCAGTCGAGCCGGATAAAATTGTCGGACTCGACACCATCGTGAAGGACGCGGTCTCCTTGAAGTACACGGCCACGGAGCTGACCAAGGCACAGCTTGACGAGCTGATCCAGATTCCGCCGCGCTAGAGAGAAGCTGGTGGCAGTAACGCAAGGCTGCTACCAATGACAGGCGCCCGCCGGGATGCCGGCGGGCCGGGGTGCCAGCGGGGGCCATCCTGATGCGGACGCGTCTTGTCGCGATTTCGTTTCTCGCCGCGCTCCTGCCGGCGGCAGCGCAGACTTCATTACCCTACGCCATTGAAACTTTCGGTGCCTTCCGCAAGGTCATTCTCGAGGGTGATTTTACTCCGAAAGTGTCGCTCGGCGCCGTGATGTCGAAAAGCCCAACCGTGGGCGTCGGCGCCATTGCGGACGCGCGCGGGGAAATCACCATTCACGATGGCAAGCTGATCGTGAGCTACGGCAAGGCCGGCCCGCATCCGGCCGCTGAGTCCGAACCCGCCGCCCTTCTCGCCACCGCAAAAATCGATGGCTGGCAGACAGTAAAGATCGAGCAAGACGTCGCACCTTCCGACATCGACAATTTTATTGCACGGGCTGCGGCGGCGCACGGCATCAGGCAGGAAGGCCCCTTCCCGTTTCAGATCCGTGGCACGCTCGCTTCCTATGTCATGCACGTGAATGCCGAGCCGACCAACGGTCCGCATGGTATGGGCCAGCCGATCGCAATTACGATGGAGATCAAGGGCGACACGATTGCAGGCAATGTCGCGGGCATCTACGCGTCGCCGGATCTGGTTGGCATCGTGAGCCATGGCGGCACCCGCACCCACGGCCACTGGGTCTCAACCGACGGCAAGTCGACCGCGCATCTCGACAGCTGGGGTCTGAAGGCCGGTGGCGAACTTTCGCTGCCGAAACCGTGATCCCCTCACACCGCTTCTGCTAGCGCGGCCCTGCCCCAACGTCCGGTATCACCCGCGCCGCGACAAACCGGTGCCAGATGAACAGCACGATCACGGCGCCGACGGTTGCGCCGATGAAGCCCGCGCCTTGATCGGGCCGATACCAGCCAATCATCTGGCCGATCCAGGTCGCAAGGAATGCTCCCGCAATACCGAGAACGACAGTGAGAACGAAACCCGAGGGGTTATTGGGTCCAGGCGCAAGCAAGCGCGCGACAATGCCCGCGACAAAACCGATCAGAAGAATCCAGAGAATGCCCATGCGCCCTCCTGTCGACTAAAGCGAGATACTCAACAAATTACGCTTCAAGACCGGACGTGTATCAGAGCAATCGCCCGGCCTCCTGCTCGGTCGGCAGCCGCCCTTGCGGCGTCAGCTGGTCGACCACTTTCGGCAGATAGTCGCTAAGACCTTGCAGCAACTCGTCGCGCGACATGCCGGTTTGCGCCACAAGCGCATTGATCTTGTCCGCGCCGAGCGCGCCGGCAAGATCATTTGGCGCGATTGTCTTGTTAGGCCCGGTGCCGACCCACGAGTCAGCGGCCTCGCCATGCCCGCTCTGCTGAAGCTGCTTGAGGAGATCGCTGAGCCCGCCGCTCACGATGCTTCCGGCGGCACCCGTGGCGAGCAGCCCGCCGAGGCCACTTTTGAGGAGGTCGCCCAATCCGCCACCTTGCACACCGGTGTCGATTGGAGTGCCGCCGGGCGGTACGCGAGTATTCGCCGGAGCCGTTGATGACTGCGTCCCGGTGAAGCCTTTGACGGCCTTGTAGGCCAGCAGCCCGAGGATCGCCATGGTGATCGGCGACATTCCTCCGCTGCCGTTGCTCGTATCTCTTTGTCCGCGCGGCCCATTCTGCATTCCGTTGAGCACATCTATCAGACCCATGGTCGCCTCCTGCACAAACCTCATGATGTTTATTCAGGCTATGACATTGCGATGTCGGGAACATGGCAAGCAAGAGCGCACGGGCGTACTCGCGCAATTTTTACCGAGACAGCCTTGCAGCGGTCTCTATACTTGGCGCTGCCACTTGAAATCATCGCTTTAACGCAAGAGCATTTGACGCAAACAGTAGAGGAAATGTCATGAGTATTTTTGGAAGCATCATGAGCGCAATTTTCGGTCACGGCTCCGCGCAAGCCAGCGCATCGCCGACGGCGGCACCGAGCGCACCTCCGGCCCAGACCGTTGATGTTGCCGCGATTGTCGACAAAGCGGCGGCAGCGACGGGAGAGAAACTGGCGTGGCGCACTTCTATCGTCGATCTGATGAAGGCCCTGGGCCTCGACAGTAGTATCGGCGCACGCAAGCAACTCGCGAAAGAACTCAACTACACTGGCGACACCAATGACTCCGCCACCATGAATGTATGGTTGCACAAGCAGATCATGGGAAAACTCGCCGCCAATGGCGGCAAACTGCCGGCTGATATCAAGACCTGAACCGGGTTACGCGGCACGCCGTGAAAAAATTTTTGCGATGTCGAGCCGCCGTCGGACCTGGCCGGCGGCGGCAAGGTTCCGATCTGCGTTCATAAGAACTGTATTTATTAGAATTCTCGGCAAGCGTTGCTCAAATGCATCGCCCAATACAAATTCGTGTGCAGTCGCAGCGGCCTCTACCAAAGCACCGCCGCCGGTCACAGAAGCAAGCTAGCTTCTTCGGCGGGGATCGGGGGAATGGCTTAAGTCCATTTCGCACCGGGGCGTTTCGTGAGGACGGAGTTCTGGCTTCACCGCGGGATTTTCCGCTTTGCTGGCATGATCGGGCTCGGTGCAAGCTGCCTCGCGCTTGCCGATTGCACGACCGACAATGTCGCCAGTACGGCCGGCCGCAAACACACAGCGGCTGTCAGTTCACGTGTGTTCGGGACCGGCGAAACGGCGGCAACAAATGCCATCGTTTCCCGCAAATCCACCGCAACCCACCCAAGCGAACACGCAACACACGCCAACGTGAAATACAGCGCCGTCGGTCTTGCGTCCTGGTATGGCGAGAATTTTCACGGACATCTCACCGCGAACGGTGAAAAATTCAACATGAACTCGCTGTCGGCCGCGCATCCGTCACTGCCGTTGCCGTGCAATGTGCGGGTGACCAATCTGCTCAATCATCGTTCGATCGTGGTGCGCGTCAACGACCGCGGCCCGTATGTTGGCGGTCGCGTCATCGACGTTTCGGCGAAGACAGCCAGGGTGCTCGGGTTCTACGATGATGGCTTGAGCAAGGTGAAAGTCGAATATGTCGGCCGCGCGCAATAACCGCGGTCCAGACGCGGCAGCCTGATGGCAACTTCGCGGTAAAAATCAGCCGGCCATTCTCGCGGGGGCATCGCGTTACCATCGCCGTCGGCGCGGCGCGCCTGCCGAAATTGCAACGTATTGCAGCCCCAATCGAGATTTCCAATCGGCATTGCTCGCCTTCGTTTCAAATCCCATCTGCATTTCTTTGTACAGAGTAGGAGGGGCACGCATGTTAGGACGCAGAGCGCTTCTGCCGTCGGCGATGTTCACTCTTGTATTGATCGCCACGCTGACAGCCGCAACACGCACGACTTACGCCGATGAATGTCTCGCCAAGCCGAATGCACCGACGCCAACTGGTCAGCACTGGTACTACCGGATCGATCACGCGAACAACAATCGCCAATGCTGGCGGCTGGCGCCGGAGGGACTTCCCATCCAAAAAACCATATCGCAGCCAGAGGACGTGACGGCATCCGGGCCCGATACCCGGCAACTACCTCGTACGCCACAAACTGTGACCACCGCACCGGCACGCGCGTCCGCCGATGCCATACCGGCCGCCCCCGCAGACCCCACCGCAGCGACATCTCTGGTGCCTTGGCCCGCGACGCCCAAAGTGCCGGCTCTGCTGCCGGTCCTGCCGCAAACCGAAGCAGTGTCGCAGACAGCCAGTGCGGACAACACCGTGCCCGTGACAGCAAGCACCGACACGTCCGCCGCGAAAGACGATAAATCACCGACCGGAGGCGTCCAGGCGGAGCGCTCGAAATCTCCCGCGACCGAGAGGTCGTCTCCATCGGCCGCGCCACCGCAGCAGTCCGCCGGAATCGATCACACCTTTGCTTTGCTGATGGTCATGTTTGCTCTCCTGGCGGTGACCGGCCCTATCCTTCATTTCACGCACCGGCAGCGCCAAAACGAGGTGATCAGTTACAAGCCGCCGCGCTGGGCGCCGGTCGTCCCGCTGAATACGCCCGCACCGCTCATACGCCGTTCGCAGAAGCTGGCACCGGCGCCCCGAATTGATCGCCCGCCCGTGCCGCAGCCAGTGCGACTGACCCAACCGCCGGATTCGGCGGTGCGGCGCCCTGCCCCCGATCGGCCAGAACCGGCCGATCCGAATGAGCGCTTGAGGCGCGCGCTTCAACAACTCGTCGATCGAATCCAAACTATCCAGCCGATCCAACCAAGCACGGTATCGCGCCGTACCCTTCGCGCGGACGTCGAAGTGCTGAAGAACGCGCGATAGGCGCTCGATCAGAAGTCCGCTAGCATTGCTGAATGTTGCGGACTTTGATCACTCTCGCCATCGTCGCGGCCTGCGGCACACCAGCGCTGGCCGAGACCATCAATTCGTTTCGCCACGCGCACGGCCTGCCGACGCTGCGTCACAGCGGGACTCTGCAGGCAATGGCCCAGCGTCATGCGCGCAGCATGGCCGCGCGGCGGTCAATGGATCATGCGGATTTCTATACCGAGCGTGGTCGCTCCGGCGCCCGCGCCGAAAACGTTGCCGCAGGCTGCGCGAGCGAAAGTTGCGTGATGAGCCTGTGGGCCGAATCGTCCGGACATCGCGCGAACATGCTGCTGTCTGATGTCCGAAACTATGGACTCGCATCCGCGGCCGGCGGTGGCACGCGTTACTGGTGTCTGGTCCTTGGCCGTTAGGACGGCTGACACGAATTGGCCAAGGTCTTTCAGGCAAGATCTCATTTCAGCCCTAATGGAACCGTTTTCGCCCGGCAAAGTTTCTCAGGTGGATGTCGAATCAACCTGAGGCCAGCATGGCTTCATCGATCCCCGTTCCGGAAAGCCGCAGGTGTCACGCGCGCGCGCGCGAATTCCGGACTATGGCTCAGTCGCTTCGCGTTCAAAGCTCACGTGAGCAGATGCTCAAGGCCGCCGCCGATTTCGAACGCATGGCGCAGGACGCCAGGGCACGCGAAATCGCAGAAGGCCTCACGCATTTACGGGAGCTCGCAGGCACGTGACCAGTCAGCGCGGCTTGACGGATCGCGGCGCAATCGCCGCGTGTAGCGGCGCTTCCGCCAACCAAAGATAGCTACTGCGCGCGGATGTGTTGCTTCCGGTGGCGCTTCACGTGCGGCGCGGCGGCGGCCGCTGAAAGATAGGGATTAGGATTGCACCAGCCACGGTTGCCCGCGAGTACATGTGGCCGGCATTCTTCGATGGTGCGATACTCGCAATCCCACTGCATATCGCCATCACCCATCGCAACCACGGCGCACCAGGGCGCAGCAAAATAATCGGCTGCCGCGGGCTGAAAACCGAAACCCATAAAAATAAATGTGGCGCTCGCCGCCAATATCGTCCGGGTCATTGTCAAACTCCCTGCCTGTAGCGGTAATAACACCGGAGTACCCCGCGAAATTCACGCGCCCTCGAGCCTGCAGATGCGGGCACGGCCATGAACGCATCCATTGCACCAATCGCGATTTTCCCGTCAGGCGTTTAAATTTTTCCGATGCGGTAACCGTAAAACGGCATCGAGGGGACTTCCGCGCCGAAGGAAAATCGCCGTAACCCGTTGCGGCCAAGGTACAAGATGCGTTCGATTAAATTTTATTCAACCATCCTGCAATTTTGAGGCGGTGCAGCCAGTTCTTCTTAATTGGCACGCCGGTATCTTGCTGTGGCACGGACCCACAGGAGCCTGTCAGATGTCCAAAGTTATTGCGTTTCTGAGAGACGAGTCGGGGGCTACCGCGATCGAATATGGCTTGATTGCCGCCGGTATTTCGGTCGTGATCATCGCTACAGTCAACGCGATCGGCTCCAGCCTCAATGCTAAGTTCGACTACATCGCCACTACGCTGAAGTAATCCTTCTGCGTGGCTGCAATACAAAAAGCCGCCGGGTTGACGGCGGCTTTTCCTTTTGGCGCATACCGACCCGCGCACACGTCCCGCAGGGCCGTGTGAGGTTTCAGGACGTTAAATTTTGAGGCGTTGCAGATGGCCGGGTCGAAAAGCCCGGGGCCAATGCAGCAGCTAGAGACCAGAAATCAGAAATACCAGCGTTGCGAACCCGCAAAGCGCTACGCCCGCGAGCAGCAAGGACCATTCCGAGGGCTTGAGGGCACACAGCCTGCCCTCGTTCACGACGTAAGCCATCAGCGCAGATACCCTTTCCATTTTTGCCTCCACGGCAAAGCATTTTGCTGATTGAACCCTAGAACAAAGCCCGTTCCGCCACTGTGATCGGCGTCACCAAAAACGCGATTTTTGGCGGTGTCCCCAGGTTCGACCCGGCGGCCCTGCGGGAATGCCGGCATTTGCCTTCAGGGCATTGGCGCGGTCTGCACCGGCATGACCTTCATGCCCGGATGCCGGACATGGAGATCGTAGACAGAGACGGCGCTCTCGATTGGGCCGATTGTGTCGCGCGTACCGGCAACGGTCTTGCTCGGCGCGACCATGGCCTTGATGGCCACACCGGCCAGAATCAGAACGAGGACAGCGGTCACTGTGATAGTGCGTTGCATGAGGTCTACCCTCTCAGGTTGACCCCCCTAACCCATGCGAACCATCGCGCCGGCCGCGCCGAACGTTTGTGAGCGGCCTCACACTTTGGCGAAATTTAAGATTGGAACTCAGATCGCCCCAACCGCCCACGTCACGATGTCGGTAGCGGCCTGAGAGAAAGCCTGGTTGAGGGCGGCCACGGCATCGGATGCCTCGGTGCTTTTGGCAGGAACGCTCGCGGTGAATACACGCGCGTCGGCAACAGTGCCCTTGTCACTGACGAGGCGCGCGGTCAGGTCGACCACGGCCTTCGCCGCGGGCGTCAGCGCAATCTGGAAACTGCGGATCGTGAGTTCCAGGCGATAATCGGGATTGAGCTGGTCGAGCGGGCGGCTCACAGCATTGAGCTGGCGCGCATTCTCGAAACTTTGCACAATTCTGGCCTGCACCAGCTTCGGCAAATTGTCGGCCCATTGCGCATTGTTGACGCTGCTGAAGGTGCCCTCAGCATTACGGACCAGAATCTTCTGGGAATCGAACAGGATGATGGCGCCGGGATCCGGGACGACGAGGTGTCCTTTGATGGTTTTCGTGATTTGCGGGAATGCGGTCGCCGGTGTCAGGTCATAGATGGCTGGCCCCGTCTTGGGCACGCCGGTACCGGCCAGATTCTCCAGGCCGCCGATCAGACCTTCGACGCGTTGCGAATTGCGGCCGAGCATGTCGGCGAAGGCCGCAATACCCGTGATCGCTGTATTCAGCGGCTTCGCGTTCTGGTCGAGGATGCCGTCGAAACGTCGCAGCGTTTCCTGCGCCGACTCGGTCAGGCTTCGCCCAACATCGGACCCCGCGAAGATGAGCGGCGGTTGACCATTGTTCGGCGCCAGACGCGGCGAGTCCGCCGCACCGCCTTTTAACGCGACCGCCGCGGCCCCGGTCAGCCCCTGGTATGAAATGTCCACCGCCGTGTCGGCGCGGACCGGGGTTTGCGGATCAAGGGCAACTGTCACGCTCACACGCTTGGGTATGTCCGGGTCGAGCGCGATGCGCGTCACCGCGCCAGCGCGAACCCCGTTAAACAAAACGCTGGCTCCAATGGCCAGGCCCGAGACGGGTTGCTCAAAACGGATCTCATAGATCGCGCGCTGGCCGATGCCTCCGACATTCTTGATCCAGTAGACGAAGCTAAATGCAGCCACGAGGCAGGCGAGCGCGAAAGCGCCGATGAGGGTGTAACGCGCGCTATTTTCCATGGAGCTAACAAACCCTTCCGCGCCCCGGCGGGCCGGATAACTAGCGGCTGAGCGTGATGGACGCTTTTACAATCTGTCCCCCGCCCTGCGAGTCGATTGTTACACTCTGTCGCCGGTTGCGGGTCAACATAACGAGATCGGCGGCAAAGCCGGAGCTTTCGACGTGAAGCTGCAGGCGGTCACCCTGCGCACTCCCGACGGCCGTGCCGCCGACGCTGCGCGTGCGTTCAGTCCAACGTCCTGAAACCTGGTTTTGCTCGTCGGCGGTGAATTGGCCGCTCAGGTCGAAATTGTAGCTATCGCTGGCGCAACGCAACTGGAGATCGATTTCGTGCTCGCTGCTCCCGCGCGGACGGTAATTCGCGTTGCAGCGGATCCGCTCCGCAGCGCCGTTGCTGGGCCGCAGCGTACCGGTTCCGGTCCAGCTGCCGTCAAATTCGTGGAATGGCCCGTCATTCGCCCGCGCGGATTCCAACGGGCAGATGAGCATTGAAAGCAGGACCAGAATGCCGCCGACCGCGGCGCCGGGGAAAAACGGAACAAATGAGTGCTGCAAAGGCGTATTCCCGTACAAGTTTGGATAGGACGGCGGAGTAAAAGCGTCGCCCGCCTTAACTGCGACCGGGGTGGTTCTGGTTCCCGGAAAAGCATGCGCAGCCGGCTTCAATTCAGTCTAGCGCGATTTTATCTCAAGTTTATGCGCTACTTTTTGTCACTCGGGAGGAAAATTTTGAATGGCCGCTTGATCGTGCCGACACAAGAGCGGGTCACGGTTTTGCCACCATCGGACCAGGTCTGCGTCCCCTTAAGATCGGCGTGACGCCTCACAAAAGTGCCGCTGTATTTTGCCTCATATTGGCGGTTACCGCCCTTCCAGGCACCTTGCAGGCTCAGGGCAACGCCGCTCAGCGTTCCCGTGCCCTGCTCCGGGGCTGCAACGGCTGTATCGTGCAACCGCACAACCTGCGTATAGCGTACTGTACCCGCAGCGATTGTGACTTCGATCGCCTCGCGGCTTTTGCCCGCCGAAAACGGCAGTTTGTCGCACACCATCGTTCCGCGATAGACCGCGTCGCGTACCTGCGCCGAAGCCGCCGTGGCCGCCGTTGCCGCGGCTGCTGCAACAAGCACGCCCACCACATGTTTCGTCCCCGCCATCGCGCACTCCCCCACGTTTTCGGTTATTGCCGGCAGTTCTGGCGCTGTTCAGGATATTTCAGAATCCGCTAATTCCACAATTTATCCCTGGAGCGCGCCCGCTATGCTTGCAACGCCTTCGCTTAATACTGCATACTTTTTAGACGTCGCGCCAAAGGGGAGCACATCATGTCTCATTTCGCCAGAGGATTATTTACCGGCATCGTCGCAGCGACGGTCATAAGTGGCGTTGCATTCGTGAGCACGCAGGCCGGGGCTGCCACAATGTCGAAGGCCGACAAAGCGGCGCTCAAACAAGCAACCGCATCATGCAAACATGAGGCGAAAGGCAAGAAGATTCATTGGCCCGCGAGCCGCGCCTACGTCAGAGACTGCGTCAAGGAAGCACTCAAGGATCATCCCAATATCAGCGTCATCAGATTGTATATAGACGATCCGGACATGCCCGTGACGCAGGTGAAGGATCACATGTAGGCAAAGTCCGAGGCCACCGAATACGGTGGCCTCGTTATTTTTGCCGATGGCTAGCGTGGCACGGTCAGCGGAATGCCGGCCGGACGCGCCTCCTTATGATCCAATCTGGTTTTATATTCCTCCACGACGCCTTCAAGCCGCGAAATATTTTGCAGCAGACGTTCGCTCGTGAGACTGAGCAGGTAATAGCCGAATTCCGGATTCTGGAAATACAGCTCAAGCAATGTCTCATAGGTGATGGTGAGTACGTCGCCGTTCTCGATGCACTGGATCGTCTGCGTGCGACGGTTTTTCGGCGCAACGAATCCAAGCTCGCCCATGATGCGGCCGGGCGGCAGCTCGATGCCGATTTCAGTGACCAGGAATTTTCCGGTCACCGTGAGAAACATTTCGTTGGCCACGTCGCCCTTGCGGAAAAGGACCTCACCCTTGCGGTACTTCCGTGGCGTCATGTAGGGCCGCAGCCAGTCCATCGACAAATCGCCTTGCGATGACATCCGCGCCTTCTTGACCAGCGTGAGCATCTGGCGGAGGCGGATGACGTTCACCGGCAGCGACAAAAGATAAAGCAGGAATGTGCCGACGGCGCCGGCCACCAGCCCATAGGCCATGAAAAACGCGATGCTGATAATGCCGATCACGCGCAACGGAACGATGGTGCGCATCATCAGCGTGGCGACGTAGAACATTGCGCCGGCCAGCGCGAGCAGGTTCGCTGTATTGATATTCGCCAGCGCAAGTTCCGTCAGGCGGTGGGACACCGCATCGTAGGTGATGTGGGCGGGATCGACGCCAAGTTTGAGAAACAGCTTGTCGACCCCCAGATTCGCCGCGAAATCAGCGATCTGATTGACGGCCGAATCGAGATTTGCGCTTATCATGCTCCCAACCCCAGTCTGCCGAACGACATAGCTGAACCCATATTACCGCGCACCCCGCGGGTAATCGAGTGAAGTCGGTCACTTAGCACACATCCGTCCTGGAAGCCGCTGACTGAAGGCTCGGCACCGCCCGGCTGGCTTGCTCGGGGTCTAGAATCCTTGTGTGACAGCTTTGCAACCACCCCGGCGCCAGCCGGTCGCCGGCCTGTCAAGCGGCCGACGAATGCGGTGCCGAACCGGCTCGCGATA
>Ga0187765_10000412_pt1 | contig 15727 bp, 14 predicted proteins | sample 0216_QUI02_MP05__3_FD_133018 | JGI IMG/M metagenome (GOLD analysis project Ga0187765, IMG submission 133018) | Tropical peat soil microbial communities from peatlands in Department of Meta, Colombia - 0216_QUI02_MP05_10_MG | ecosystem: Environmental > Terrestrial > Soil > Wetlands > Peat ...
GGGAGGGGGTGTTCACCGACATCTCGCTGCAGGTGCGGGCGGGGGAGATCGTCGCGCTGGCGGGCCTGGTCGGCTCGGGCCGCAGCGAGGTGGCGCGGGCCATCTTCGGGATCGACCGCTATGACGCCGGAAAGGTGATCGTGCGCGGCAAGGAGCTGCGCAAGGCGTCACCGGCGGCCGCGATGGCGGCCGGGATCGGTTACGTGCCGGAGGACCGGCGCCAGCAGGGCCTGGTCATGGACATGTCGGTCCAGCAGAACGTGGCGCTCGCCTCCTTGGCCCGGCTACGGCGGGGCGGCCTCGTCCGGTCCGCGGCCGAACGGGCGTTCGCCACCGACTGGGCCCAGCGGCTGCGGCTGAAATACGGCCGGCTCACCGACCCGGTGTCCATGCTGTCGGGCGGCAACCAGCAGAAGGTCGTCCTGGCCAAATGGCTGGGCCGCGGCCCGGCGCTGCTCATCGTGGACGAGCCGACCCGCGGCATCGACATCGCCACCAAGGCCGATGTGCACGACCTGCTGGTGCGGCTGGCCGGGGAGGGCGTCGCCATATTCATGATCTCCTCGGAACTGCCGGAGGTGCTGTCGGTCGGGGACCGGATCCTGGTCATGCGCGAGGGACGGCTGACCGCCGAGTACTCCCATGCGGACGCCTCCGAGGAGAAGATCATGTCCGCGGCCACCGGCCAGCTGGAGCGCACCCGATGAGCGCCACGGTCGACACCCGGCAGGAGACCGCGGGCAAGCCGCCGCGCATCAGCTCGCGCCGCCTGACCGAGCGGGTCTTCCGGGTCAGGGAATCGGGCATCATCGTCGTCTGGATCGTGTTCGTCGCGATCACGGTGAGCATCGAGCCCCGGTTTGCCAGCCAGCAGGAAGCGCAGTTCATCCTGGCCAACACCACCATCTTCGCCCTGCTGGCGCTCGGCGAGACGATGGTGATCGTCAGCCGGAACGTGGACCTGTCGATCGGCTCCGTGGTGGGGCTGTCGGCCTACGTCTCGGCCAACCTGTTCGGCAAGGTCCACGGCATGCCGATCGTCGTGGTCTTCCTGGTCGGCCTGGGCATCGGGCTGGCGGTCGGCGTCGCCAACGGGCTCATGGTCGCGATCGGCCGGGTGCCGAGCCTGGTGGTCACGCTGGCCACCCTGTACATCGTGCGTGGCCTCGACATCCTCATCGTGGGCGGCAACGAGGTCGTCGCCCAGACACTGCCCAACGCCTTCATCCAGATCCCCCGGGCCGGCGTGTACGGGGTCCCCTACCTCGCCATCGTGATCGCGGCGGTGATCGGCGTGGGTGCGTACTACCTGCGGTCCTACCGGTCCGGCCGCGAGCTGTACGCGATCGGCTCCAACCCGGAGGCGGCCCGGCTGGCCGGCATCCGGGTCGGCCGGCGGGTCTTCACCGCCTTCGCGGTCAGCGGGGCGATCGCGGGCGTGGCCGGGGTGCTGTGGGCGGCCCAGTACCAGACGGTCGACTCCAACGCGGGCACCGGCTATGAGCTCACCGTGATCGCCTCGGTGGTGGTCGGCGGCGTGGCCATCTTCGGCGGAAGCGGGAGCGCGGTCGGCGCGGCCATCGGGGCGCTGCTGCTCCAGACCATCAACTCGGCCCTGTACGTGCTGGGCATCTCGCCGTTCTGGGACCAGGCGATCGCCGGGGCCCTGCTGCTGGCGGCCATCACGCTCGACCGGATCATCTCGCTGCGGCTCACGGCCGCGCTGAGACGAAGGAGCGCCGGTGTCGGAACCTAACCTGATCACCCGGCCACCGGAGCCGGAGTACCGCCCCGGCCGGCGGCTGCGGACGGCGATGCAAAGCGCCGCCCGGTGGGAAACGGGCCTGGCGCTGGTCGTGGTGGCCATCTTCGTGTTCGGCCTCTCCGTCTCGCCCGATTTCCTGACCGCCTCGAACCTGTTCAACCTGGGCGTGACATCGGGCGAGGTAGCGATCATGGCGCTGCCGATGACGCTCATCATCATCAGCGGGGAGATCGACCTGTCGGTCGCCTCCATCCTGGGCATGTCCAGCGCACTGCTCGGCTTCCTGTGGGCCAGGCACTGGCCGATGCTGCTCATCTTCGTCGTGGTCGCGCTGCTCGGCGTGGCCGCGGGCCTGTTCAACGGGCTGATGGTCACCCGCGTGGGGCTGCCCTCGCTGGCGGTCACCATCGGCACGCTCGCGCTCTACCGCGGGGTCGCGCTCATCATTCTCGGCTCGAACACGATCTCCAACTTCCCCGCCCCCTACAGCACCATCGGCGTGCTCGGCGTGGCGGGCACCAACCTGCCCTGGAACGTAGCGATCTTCGCCGTGCTGGCGGTGATCTTCGGTGTGGTGCTGCACTTCACCGCCACCGGCCGGTCCATCTACGCCATGGGCGCGAGCCCGGAGGCGGCGCTCTACGCCGGGATCCGGGTCAAGCGGATCAAGCTCCTGCTGTTCGTCACCTCCGGCGTCGTCTGCGCGCTGGCCGGGGTGCTGTGGACCTTCCGGCTCTCCACCGCCGTGCAGAACAACGGCATCGGCATGGAGCTGACCGTGGTCGCCATCGTGCTGCTGGCCGGGGTGTCGATCTTCGGCGGCAAGGGCTCGATCATCGGCGTGGTGCTCGCGGTCCTGGCCTTCGCCGGCCTCCAGGACGCCTTGCTGCTGACCAACTTCAACCAGGAGGCCACCGGCATCGTCACCGGCGCGCTCCTGCTCATCAGCGTCTTCGTGCCCACCGCGGGATCGGTCGTGGCCAGGTCGCGCGAGTGGTTCCGGGCCCGGGCCCACCGCGCGCCGTCCGCGATTGGGGCGGGTCATGAATGACGTTCGCGCGCCGGGCATCACCCCAGGCCCGGCGCACCGCCCGCAGGGTCCGCCCGGTTGCGGCTGACTCAATTCCGTAGTGTCCATCCGTCCGGATTGAAAGGATTCAGTATGAGACGCTCCCCGATGCGGGCGCTGTGGGCTCCCGCAGTGCTCCTTATCGCGTGCTCCGTGATTGCCGCGTGCAGCTCGTCATCGACCACCACCTCCGCAGGCTCGTCCGCGGCCGCCACCTCGGGCGCGCTGAAGAAGGGCCTGAAGATCTTCGTCATCCCGAAGAACCTGGGCAACCCGTACTTCACCACCGCCGACAGCTCAAAGACCGGCGGGGCGCTGGCCGCGCTGGCCACGCTCGGCGCGACCGGCACCGAAACCAGCGGCACCCAGGCCACGCCCGCCTCGCAGATCCCGGCCATCCAGGCCGCGATCAGCAAGGGAGCGAACGCCCTCATCGTGTCGGCCACCGACCCGTCGGCGCTCTGCCCGACCCTGAACGCCGCCATGGCCAAGGGCGTCACCGTGGTCACGTATGACTCGGACGCGCCCACCTGCCGGAACCTGTTCGTGAACCAGGCCTCTACCGCGCAGATCGGCACCAGCGAGGTGGACCTGCTGGCCAAGCAGATCCACGACAGCGGGCAGATCGCGATCGTGTCCGCGGCCGCCTCGGCGACCAACCAGAACGCCTGGATCGGGTACATGAAGCAGGAGCTGAAGAAGTACCCGAACATGCACCTGGTCAGCATCGTCTACGGCAACGACGACCCCACCACCGCGACCCAGGTCACCCAGGGGCTGCTGCAGTCGCACCCCAATCTCAAGGGCATCATCTCGCCGACCACGGTGGGCATCCTGGCCGCGGCGCAGGTCCTTGACACGCCCAAGTACCGCGGCAAGATCGCGCTGACCGGCCTGGGCACTCCCGACTCGCTCAAGAAGTACGTGGCCGATGGCACCATCCAGTCCTTCGAGCTCTGGAACCCAGCCAACCTCGGCTACCTGGCCGGCTACGCGGCGGTAAATTACGCGTCCAAGAAGATCACCAGCGCACCCGGCCAGTCCTTCGTCGCCGGCAAGCTCGGCAAGTTCACGGTCGGCGCGGACAAGACCATCCTGCTTGGCCCGCCGTTCGTGTTCACCAAGGCCAACATCAACCAGTTCAACTTCTGACCCCGGAGGCGGCTGACCGCCGGGCGGTGATCCGCCCGGCGGGGCCGCTCCCCAGCCAGCACGGTGGATGCCGGGACCGGGCTCCTTCCCGGCCCGGCGCCCACCCTGGCCCGAGAACCCATCCCGGCCCGGGACCAAACCCGGCCCGGGACCCCGACCCGGCCCGGCGCCCCGGCCATCGACGACAATGCCCCAGGAGGTGCAGTGGAGCGCGTCTGCTTCCTCGCCCGGGTCCGGCCGGACCGGCTGGAGGAGTACCGGGCGGCTCACCGCCGGGTCTGGCCCCAGATGACGGCGGCGCTGAGCCGCGCCGGCTGGGCGAACTACACCATCTTCCTCGCCGACGACGGGCTGCTCGTCGGCTACCTGGAGACCGACGACTACGAAGCGGCTCTTCAGCGGATGGCGGAGACCGACGTCAACGACCGCTGGCAGGCGGAGATGGCGCCGTTCTTCGCCGGCCTCGGTGACCAGCGGCCCGACGAGGGGTTCCGCCGGATCACCGAGATCTTCCACCTCGACTGAACTGACCGCATCCGATCTGCTGCCTGGAGATGAACGTTATGGGTGATGTGACCGCGGTGAAGAGCGCTCTGAGGGCGCAGCGGATCGAGTTGCCGTCGTGGGCCTTCGGCAATACCGGGACCCGGTTCAAGGTGTTCGCGCAGCCGGGGGTGCCGCGCACGCCGCAGGAGAAGATCGACGACGCGGCGCAGGTGCACGCGTTCACCGGGGTAGCCCCCAGCGTGGCGGTGCACATTCCGTGGGACAGGGTCGACGACTACACCGAGCTGGCCGCGTACGCGGCCGGGCGCGGGGTGGCGATCGGGACCGTCAACGCGAACGTCTTCCAGGACGATGACTACCGGCTCGGCAGCGTGGCCAACCCCGACCCGGCGGTGCGGGCCAAGGCGCTGGACGCGCTGCTGGCGTGCGTCGACGTCATGGACGCCACCGGGTCGAAAGACCTCAAGCTGTGGTTCGCCGACGGCACCAACTACCCCGGGCAGGATGACATCCGCGCCCGCCAGGAACGCCTCGCCGAGGCGCTGGCCGTGACCTACGAGCGGCTGGGCCCCGATCAGCGCATGCTGCTGGAGTACAAGCTGTTCGAGCCCTCGTTCTACACCACCGACGTCCCCGACTGGGGCACCTCGCTGGTGCATTGCGTGGCGCTCGGCCAGCGTGCCGCGGTGGTGGTGGACACCGGGCATCACGCGCCCGGGGTCAATATCGAGTTCATCGTGGCCATGCTGCTGCGGGCGGGCCGGCTGGGTGGGTTCGACTTCAACTCCCGGTTCTACGCCGATGATGACCTGATGGTGGGGGCGGCCGACCCGTTCCAGCTGTTCCGGATCATGCACGAGGTGGTCTCCGCGGACGCGCTGCGCCCCGAGGCGGGTGTCGCGTTCATGCTGGATCAGTGCCACAACATCGAGCCGAAGATCCCGGCCCAGATCCGCTCGGTGATGAACGTCCAGGAGGCCACGGCCAAGGCGCTGCTGGTCGATCGCCCCGCCCTGGCCTCCGCCCAGCAGGCCGGGGACGTGCTGGGCGCGAACGCGGTGTTCATGGACGCCTACAACACCGACGTCCGGCCGCTGCTGGCCGGCCTGCGCGAGGAGATGGCCCTGGATCCCGACCCGGTCGCCGCCTACCACCGCTCCGGCTACGCCGAGAAGATCATCGCCGACCGCGTCGGCGGCACCCCCGCCAGCTGGGGCAGCTAGACGCGCCGCCGGTCCCGCCCGCCGCGGCCCACGCCCCGCCGCCACCGCCACGTCCGACAGGAGCACGATGTCCCCGCAGATACTGCCGGAAGTCGCCGCGCTGCTGGCGCGCAGCAACCGGCTCGGCTCCGACCCCCGCAATACCAACTACGCCGGCGGCAACGCCTCGGTGAAGGCGGAGGCGGCCGACCCGGTGACCGGGCACCAGGTGCCGCTGCTGTGGGTGAAGGGGTCCGGCGGCGACCTGGGCACCCTCACCGCCGACGGCCTGGCCGTGCTGCGGCTGGACCGGCTGCGCGCGCTGACCGGCGTGTACCGGGGGCCGGAGCACGAGGACGAGATGGTGGACGCGTTCGACTTCTGCCTGCACGGCAAGGGCGGCGCGGCCCCGTCCATCGACACCGCGATGCACGGGCTCGTTGATGCCGCCCATGTGGACCACCTGCATCCCGACGCCGGGATCGCGCTGGCCACCGCCGCGGACGGCGAGGAACTGACCCGGGCCTGCTTCGGCGACCGGGTGGTGTGGGTGCCCTGGCGGCGGCCCGGTTTCCAGCTCGGCCTGGACATCGCCGAGGTGCAGCGCACCAGCCCGGACGCGATCGGCGTCATCCTCGGCGGCCACGGGATCACCGCCTGGGGCACGACGAGCGATGAGTGCGAGGCGAACTCCCTGGAGATCATCGCGACCGCCCAGCGGTACCTGGACACCCACGGCCGCGACGATCCGTTCGGGCCGGTGGTTGCGGGTTTCGAGCCGCTGCCGGAAACACAGCGCCGCGCCCGGGCCGCGGAGCTGGCGCCGGTCATCCGCGGGCTGGCCTCCACCGACCGGCCGCAGCTGGGGCACTTCACCGACATCCCGGTGGTGCTGGACTTCCTGGCCCGGGCCAAGCACCCCGCGCTGGCCGCGCTCGGCACCTCCTGCCCCGACCACTTCCTGCGCACCAAGGTCGCGCCGCTCGTGCTCGACCTGCCGCCGTCCGCCCTCGTCCCGGAGGTGACCGCCCGCCTGCGCGAGCTGCACGCGGGCTACCGGGCGGGCTACCGGGCCTACTACGAGCGGCACGCCACCGCGTCCTCGCCGGCCATGCGCGGCGCCGACCCCGCGATCGTCCTGGTGCCGGGCGTGGGCATGTTCAGCTTCGGCGCCGACGCCCAGACCGCGCGGGTGGCCGGTGAGTTCTACGTCAACGCGATCAACGTGATGGCCGGGGCCGAGTCGGTCTCCACCTACCGCCCGATCCCCGACAGCGAGAAGTTCCGGATCGAGTACTGGGATCTGGAAGAGGCCAAACTGCGCCGCCGCCCCAAGCCCAAGCCACTGGCCAGCCGGGTGGCGCTGGTGACCGGTGGCGGATCCGGCATCGGCCGGGCCACGGCGCAGCGCCTGGCCGCCGAGGGCGCCTGTGTGGTCGTCGCCGACAAGGACGGGACGGCGGCGGCCGCGGCCGCCGGCGGGATCGGCTCGGCGGACGTCGCCGTCGCCGCGACCACCGACGTGACCGACGAGGCCAGCGTCGCGCAGGCGTTCGCGGTGGCGGCGCTCGCCTTCGGCGGGGTGGACCTGGTGGTCAACAACGCCGGGCTGTCGATCTCCAAGCCGCTGGCCGAGACCACGACGGCCGACTGGGACATCCAGCACGATGTGATGGCGAAAGGCTCGTTCCTGGTCTCCCGCGCCGCCGCGCGGATCATGCAGGCTCAGGGCATGGGCGGCGACATCGTCTACATCTGCAGCAAGAACGCGGTGTTCGCGGGGCCGAGCAACGTCGCCTACGGCGCGGCCAAGGCGGACCAGGCGCACCAGGTACGGCTGCTGGCCGCCGAGCTCGGCGAGTTCGGCATCCGGGTCAACGGGATCAACCCGGACGCGGTCGTCCGCGGCTCCGGCATCTTCGCCGGCGGCTGGGGCGCGCAGCGGGCAGCGGTCTACGGTGTCCCCGAATCCGAGCTCGGGGCCTTCTACGCCAAGCGGACGCTGCTGGGGCGCGAGGTCCTGCCCGAGCACGTGGCAGCGGCCGTGTTTGTGCTCACCGCCGGTGAGCTTTCCCTGACCACCGGGCTGCACATCCCGGTCGATGCCGGGGTGGCGGCCGCGTTCCTGCGCTGACCGGACCGTGCTGACCGGACCGTGCTAACCAGACCGTGCTAACCAGACCGTGCTGATGAGGAGGCAACCGTGATGGAAACCGGCACCGGCCGAACCGGCCTGGCCGCACCGGAGCCGCTCACCGACCAGGACGTCGAACTGCTCCGGCTGCTCGCGCAGGGCCTGCCGCTGGGCTCGGTGGCGCGGCGGATGCGCACCTCCGAGCGCACCGTCCGGCGCCGCACCCGCGCCATCTGCACCCGGCTCGGCGTCGGTGCGTCGATCCAGGCCGTGGTCTGGGCCGCCCATGAGGGCCTGCTTTGACCTCACCCACGGCGGTGGCGGCCGTCGATCTCGGTGCCTCCGGCGGCCGGGTCATGGTGGGCGTTGTGGACGGCGCCGAGCTGGAACTCCGGGAGCTGCACCGGTTCCCGAACGTCCCGGTCCGGGTGCTGGGGACCCTGCACTGGGACATCCTGGCGCTGTACCAGGGTGTCCTGGACGGCATCCGCGCCGCGGCCGGGGCCGGCGACCTCGCCAGCCTGGCCATCGACGCCTGGGGGGTCGACTACGGGCTGCTGGACTCCGATGGCGGGCTGCTGGGGAACCCGGTGCACTACCGGGACACCCGGACCGAGGGGGTGGCCGGGCAGGTGCTCGGCCGGGTGCCGGCGACGGAGCTGTACGCGATCACCGGCATCCAGCAGCTCCCGCTCAACACGATCTTCCAGCTCGTGGCGGCGGCCGGCACGCCCCAGCTGGCGGCCGCGCGCACCCTGCTGATGATCCCCGACCTGCTGGGCTTCTGGCTCACCGGGCAGGCCGGCGCCGAGGTCACGAACGCGTCCACCACGCAGCTCTACGATCTGCGGGCGCAGGCCTGGGCCACCTCGCTCATGACCCGCGTGGGCATTCCCCCCGGGATCTTCCCGCCGCTGCGCCGGCCGGGGGACACCATCGGGGACCTGCTGCCGCCGGTTGCCGCCGAGACCGGGCTGGTCACGCCCGTGCCGGTGCTGGCCGTCGGCTCACACGACACCGCGTCCGCGGTCGCCGGCGTGCCCGCCGACGGTCCCGGCTTCGCCTACATCTCCTGCGGCACCTGGTCCCTGGTGGGGATGGAACTGGCCGGGCCGGTGCTGACCGAGGCCAGCTTCCGGGCCAACTTCACCAACGAGACCGGTATCGACGGGACGATCCGCTATTTGCGCAACGTGATGGGCCTGTGGCTGCTGCAGGAGTCGGTGCGGACCTGGTCGGCGCGGGGCATCGCGGCCGATCTTGGCACCCTGCTGGCGGCGGCGGCGAAGGTGCCGGCGTTCAGCGCCGTAGTCAACCCGGACGACCCGGATTTCCTCGCGCCCGGCGATATGCCCGCCCGGATCGCTGGGGCCTGCCGCCGCACTGGCCAGGAGCCGCCCGCCGGCCCGGGGGCGACCGTCCGGTGCATCCTCGACAGTCTCGCCCTCGCCTACCGGCGCACCATCGCCGACGTCCAGGAACTGGCGGGACGGCACGTGGACACCGTCCACATCGTCGGTGGCGGCGCCAGGAACTCGCTGCTGTGCCAGCTCACCGCCGATGCGTGCGGGCTGCCGGTCATTGCCGGGCCGGTGGAGGCCGCCGCCCTGGGCAACGTGCTGGTGCAGGCGCGGGCGCTCGGGGCCGCGCCGGATGATCTCGGCGGGATGCGCCGGCTGCTGCGCAGGACCCAGAACCTGCGCCGATTCGAGCCGTCCCGCGCGGGCGTCCGGGCGTGGGATGAGGCCGCCCGCCGGATCGGCCTGGACTCCGGCAGCTCGGCTGACCGGGGCGGCCCGGGCTGACCGGGGCGGCCCCGAGCTGACGGGGGAGCCCTACCCGCCGCCGGGAGCGAGATCGAAGGGCCGCAGGTAGGGGGCGGGCCGGTAGCGCAGGAACGCCGGCGCGGTCGGCACCACACTGCTGCCGGACGCGAAGATGTTGTACTGCGCGCCGAGCCCGGTGGCCTGCGCGTTGAGGCTGGCCGGGTCGAGTGCCGGCGGGTTCCACCGTCCGGTGCCGAGGCGGCGGATCAGGACCTGGACCGCGGTGATCGTCTCCGCCGGTGTGAACGCACAGTGCCCAGCGCGGTCAACGAAGATCTGCTGCAGCAGCGGCCCGTCCCCGGCCCGGTCCACGGCGCTGCGGTAGGCCTGCTCGTTCTCCGGCACCACCAGGCCGTCACCGGTGGTGTGCATCGTGAGCACCGGTACCCGCAGGCGCCCGGTGAAGGCGATGTTGCGGGCCAGATACGCCACCGCCGAAGGGCTGGCGCTGACCCGCGTGGCCTGGTCGAGTGTTTGCAGGTCGTGGCGCAGGCTTAGCCCGGCCGCCCGGTAGAGCGCGGCCACTTCGGGCCGGTCGGCCGAGTTGGCCAGATCACGGAAATAGTTCACGCCCGTGTTCCAGGACGGGTTCCCGCCCGCGCGTGCCTCGAGCTCGGCGCGGAAGGCGAAGGTGAACGGGAAATCCACCTGGGTTTCCCAGAGGTACTGGTTGGCCTCCTGGCCGGTGAAGTCGGTGGCCGCCGGCTCGGGCGACAGCGGCGTGAACCAGCCCGGGGTGTCGCCGAGCGCCGCCGTCAGCGCCAGCCGGGCCCGGCCCTGCGGCGTCTGCTGCGCGGTGTTCGCGGCCGCGATGGCACCGGCCAGATTGGCTGAGGGGTCGGTGATGTTGACGACCTGGACCGAGGGGTCGATCAGCTGCTGGAACGCGAACTCGGCGTCCAGCGCGGTGTTCCAGGTCGCGACCCCGCCGGACAGGACGCCGCACATGGGCAGCGCGGCGCTGAACCGGTCCGGGTAGCGCTGGATCAGGCCGGCCGTGATGATGCCGCCGAGCGAGTGGCCCCACGCGACCGTCCGGGTGGGGGTGCCGAAGGCCTGGTCGAAGGCGTCCAGCGTCGCGATCTGGTCGGGCAGCGCCTGCTGGATCGCCCAGCCGGTGCTTGCATAGGACGAGCCCGCCAGGGCGTATCCGTGACCGAGCATCCAGCCCGCCGTGACCGGGTCGCCGGCGTCCTGCGGCGGGTTGGCGCTGCCGGGCACCACATAGCCGTGGCTGTAAAGGAAAAGAGTGCCGTTCCAGGCGCCGGCCGGGCACTGGATCTCGTACGCCGCCCCGTCGGGCAGCTGGCCGGTCTGTGTTGTCACCGCTCCTGAGCCGCCGCAGGCGGCGGCCGCGGCGAACCCCCGCGGGGCGGGCAGTATGACGATGAGCAGGGCTAAAGCGAGCCCGATCCCGCCGCGTCTTGCCGTCCTCGTCATAGCCACGCTCCAGTGCGCCAGCGATCGGGGCCCACGGCCATTGGGGAGGACTGTAGACCTGTTCTGGGGCCGGCAACAGACTGGACACCCTGGCTTCAGCCGTTGTATATGGGCGTGCTCGCCGTCACCACGCTCATCCTGGTCATGCGCGCCATGCTCGGAGTTGGCTGGAGCTAGGCTCGGCCTAGCCTCGACGAGGCCGGGAGGAGCGAGCCGATGAACGCGGACAGGCCCGATGACCGCGCGATGATGGACGTCGCGCTCGATGAGGCGCGAGCCAGCCTGGAGGCCGGCGGGGTCCCGGTGGGAGCGGCGCTGGCCAGCGGCGGCCGCCTGGTCGCCTCCGGGCACAACGAGCGGGTCCAGCGCGGCGACCCGATCGCGCACGGCGAGATGTCCTGCCTGCGCAACGCCGGGAGACAGTCGTCCTACCGGGACATGACCATGTACACCACGCTGTCCCCGTGCCCGATGTGCACGGGCGCGATCCTGCTGTTCCAGATACCGCGGGTGGTGGTCGGCGAGGCCAGCACCTTCGCTGGCGACCTGGACTTCCTGGCCAGCCGCGGCGTGGATGTGCTCCTGCTCGATGACGAGCGCTGCACCGCCGTTATGCGCGAATTTCAGGAGCGCTACCCGGAGGTCTGGAGCGAGGACATCGGCGGACGCTGAAACGCGGCTGGCCTGGGTGAACCACGGCCGGCGCGCGTCCGTAGACAGGGGAGTACGGACGGGTCAGTTTGCCGGCGCACGCTGCCGCACGGAACGGGGCTGATCCACCCCCCCACGTGCGCCGGAGTGAGAGACCATGGCCCTTGCCGCCTTGATCAGTTGGCTTGTCACCGTGTTCGTCGGCCTGTACTTGCTGGTGGTCTGGCTTATCGAGAACGACGTCACCAACCGGAGAGCCGCCAGCCCGCTGCCCGCGCCGGTCATCTTCGGGCATATGTTACTGGCCCTGGCCGGGCTGGCGGTCTGGGTGGTCCACCTGATAACCGGCTCGGCGGCCACGGGCTGGGCGGCGCTGGGCATCCTGGGCGGCATCGGCCTGCTTGGCCTGACCATGTTCACGCGGTGGATCCCGGTGCACACCGCCTACGTGGCGGCCGAGGCCAAGGCGGGCCGGTCGGCGGAGTTCGACTTCCCGGCTGAGCACGCCTTCCCGCTGCCGGTCGTCATCGGCCACGGCATGCTCGCCTCCACCACCGTCATCCTGGTGCTGCTGGCCATGCTGGGGGTCGGGGGAAGCTAGCGGGCCGGGTCGAAGCCGGTCACGGTGGTGTTCGCGCCGCTGATCACCACCGCGACTGTCTCGCCCGGCGCCGGCTGGTACGCGCCGGACGCCAGCGCCGCCAGGGCCGCGCAGCCCCCGGGCTCGGCCACCAGCCGGAACCTGTCCCACAGCAGTTCCTGCGCCTGGCGGATCGCGTCCTCGCTGACCAGCACCGCCTGGGCCGCGTGCCCGGTGAGGATGGAGAAGGGCAGCTCGCCCACCTGCCGCGCGCCGAGCGAGTCGGCGGCCACGCCGCCGACCGGGACGTCGACCGGCCGGCCCGCCTTCAGCGCGTGGGTCAGGCTCGGCGCCTCCTCGGGCTCGGCTCCCACCACCCGGACCTGGCCCGCGTAAGCGGCCGCGATTCCCGAGAGCAGGCCGCCGCCACCGACGCTGGCCAGCACGGTGCCGGCCGCCGGTGCCTGCTGCGCAAGTTCGATCCCCAGCGTGCCGGCCCCGAGGATGGTCTCGGCCTGGTCGTAGGCGTGCACGGCCATGGCGCCGCGGCTGGCCACCCACTCCCGGCTCGCCGCCAGCGCGTCGGCATAGGTGTCGCCCGTGATGATCAGGTGGGCGCCGTAGCCGCGGATGCGGGCGATCTTGGCGGCGGACGAGATCCCGGGGACATAGATCCTGGCCGGGACGCCCAGGCAGCGGGCCGCGTAGGACACCGCGACGCCATGATTGCCGCCCGAGGCGGCCACCACGCCGGCCGGCGGGATGTCGCGCAGCAGCAGGTTCGCGAACGCCCCCCGGGCCTTGAACGACCCCGTGTGCTGGAGATGCTCCAGCTTGAGCACCAGCGGACCCGGCGGCAGCCCGAAATCCGCCCGGTCGGCCCTGATCACCGGTGTGCGCCGCAGATAGGGGCGGATCAGCGCGTCGATGGAGACGATCGCCTGGCGGTCCACGAGGGCGGCGGCGTCCGCGGCCGGCGGGCCCGTGTCCGGCTCCGGCGATCGGGTGCTCATGGCTCAGCCAATCAGGGGCCCGCCGGTCACGGCAAGCCACCGCCGGTGAACACCTGGCCATGCCGCGGGCGGACCGCTTACCGCAGGCGGCAGGTAGCGTTCTGCTCATGCCCGGTGCGCCGCAGTCCATGTCCCCCTCGCCTCGGCTGTGGCGGATGCGGTGCACCGAGGTGATCGCGGCGGCCGTGGTCGTCGCCGGGCTGGCGGGAACCGGCGCGGGACTGGCCGAGGGCGTGGCCGCGGCCCTGATCGTGGCCGTTGTCGTGGCCGCCGGTGCGGCGCTCGTGCTGTGGTTCGCGCGCAACCGGTTCCGGTCCTGGGCCTACCAGGAGCGGGATGAGGATCTGATCGTCGAGCGCGGGGTCCTCATCCGCCGGCTGTCGGTGGTGCCCTACGGCCGCATGCAGTTCGTGGACGTGACCGCCGGCCCGGTCGACCGGATCTTCCGGCTCGCCACCGTGCGGCTGCACACGGCGGCGGCGGCCAGTGACGCCCGCATCCCCGGGCTGGAGCGCGAGGAGGCGGCGCGCCTGCGCGACCGGCTGGCCGCCCTGGGCGAGGCCAAGGCGGCCGGGCTGTGAGTACCGAGCCGGCCGGGGCCTGGCACCGGCTGCACCCCCTGTCCCCGGTGGTCCGATCGGGCCGCGGCGTGCTGGCCGTGGCGGCCGCCGTCGTCATCACCCGGTCCCTGAGACCCGGGTCACACTGGTGGATCGACCTGGTTCTGCCCGTCGTGGCCGCGCTGGCCGCGGTGGCCAGCTGGCTGGTCACCCGGTGGCGGCTGGACGGCGTGACGCTCCGCATCGAGTCCGGGGTGGTCCGCCGCGACTCCCGCCAGCTGCCCATCGCCCGCATTCAGGCCGTGGACGTGGTCCGCCCGTTCCTGGCTCGCGCGCTGGGCCTGGCCGAGCTGCGGGTCAGGCTGGCCGGCTCGAGCCACGCCGACGGCCGCCTGGCCTACCTGACCGAGCAGGCCGCCCTGGACCTGCGGGCCTACCTGCTGGCGGCCCACCACGGGGTAGATCCGGCCACCCCGGCGCCCGCCGAGCGGATCGCGCTGGTCGTCCCGACCGGGCGGCTGGTCGGGTCGGTGCTGCTGTCCACGCTCGGCAGCGCGGCCGTGGTGGTGGTCGCGGGGACCGTGCTGGCGGTCGTGTCGCCGGCCGGGCTGGCCGCACTGGGGGCCGCGCTCGGCGTGGCCCTGCTGTGGTGCGCAATCGCCTTTGTCTCGCTGGTGTGGCGGCGGGTGTCAACCGAGTACGGCTTCACCGTGGCCCAGTCGCCCGACGGCATTCGGATCCGGCGTGGCCTGCTCGGTACGGTCGCCGAGACCATCCCCGCCCGGCGGGTACAGGCGGTGCGGATGATCGAGCCGCTGCTGTGGCGGCCGCTCGGCTGGTGCCGGCTGGAGGTGGACGTGGCCGGCTCGCCCGGTCATGACGAGGCCGACGGGAGCGCCCGGATGCGCAAGACCCTGCTGCCGGTCGGCCGCCGCGACGAGGCCGGGTTCCTGCTCGGGATGGCCGTTGGGCGGCCGGTGCCGGGCCTGACCCGCCCGCCGCGGCGCGCCCGGTGGAAGACGCCGCTGAGCTACCACTTCCTGGCCGCCGGCCACGACGACGGGCTCGCGGTGTCGGTGGTCGGCCGGGTCCGCAAGGTCACCACCATGGTGCCGCTGGAAAAGATGCAGAGCGTGCGGTTCGTGCAGGGGCCGCTGCAGCGCCGCCTCGCGCTGGCCACCGTGCACGTCGACGCGGCCGGGCATGTCCGGGCCGAGTTCCGCGAGCGTCCGCAGGCGCAGGCCAGGCTGCTGGTGGATGAACTCGCCGCGCTGAGCCGCGAGGCCCGGCGCGCCCCCGCGGCGGACGTCCACCAGGGGACGGACGGGCCTCAGGCGGTGGGCGGTCCCCCGGCGGCGGGCGGCCCTCAGGCGGCCAGCGTCGCGTCCCCGGTGAACGCCGCCCAGAGCGAGGCGTAGCCCTCACCCGCTGCGAGCAGCTCGTCGTGGGTCCCGATCTCGGTGATCCGGCCATCGGCGATCACCACGATCCGGTCGGCGCGCGCCGCCGTGGTCAGCCGGTGGGCGACGACCAGCGTGGTGCGCTGCGCCGCGAGCTGCTCGGACGCCCGGGTGACGGCCGCCTCGGTGGCCAGGTCGAGCGCGGCGGTCGCCTCGTCGAGCAGCAGGATGTCGGGATCGACGAGGTAGGCCCGGGCCAGCGCGATCAGCTGCCGCTGCCCGGCGGAAAGGTTGCGGCCGCGCTCGGCCACCTGGTGGTGGAAGCCGCCGGGCAGGCGGGCGATCATGTCCACCGCGCCGACCGCGCGGGCGGCCGCCTCGACATCGGCGTCACTCGCCTGCGGGCGCCCGTAGGCGATCGCGTCCCA
>Ga0187765_10000413_pt1 | contig 15718 bp, 18 predicted proteins | sample 0216_QUI02_MP05__3_FD_133018 | JGI IMG/M metagenome (GOLD analysis project Ga0187765, IMG submission 133018) | Tropical peat soil microbial communities from peatlands in Department of Meta, Colombia - 0216_QUI02_MP05_10_MG | ecosystem: Environmental > Terrestrial > Soil > Wetlands > Peat ...
ACATGCGTCCCGATCGGCACGCAGATCGACGCGAGCCGGTATTCGGCAGGGTTCCACCAGCCGGACGGATGGCCTCGCCACCACGACAGCACCGTCTCCGGCGGCATCCCGCGCAGCAGCCCGATCGCCGACTCGCGGTACGACGGAAAGATCCAGTCGGCGTCGTCGAGAGCATGCACGGCGCCGGCCTGCATCGCCTCGTGGTTCCAGAAGATCGCGTACGTCCCGATACGCCCCTGCCTGTGGTACACGAGCGAGCGCTCGTCGTACGTGCGCAGAAGGACCATCGAGCGGAAGAGATCGAGCAGCTCCTGCTCGCCAAGCCCCTCGACCTCACGATCTCCGGTGCCGTCCGCGTCACCGATCACGCGCCGAGGCTCGCGCTCGGCGGAAAGAGCGTCTGGCATCGAGCCGAAGTGTATTTCGGCCCTCAGGACAGAACCGTGAGTGCTCCCCGCTCCGCCTCGAACACTGCCTCCGTCACGTCGCCGAGATCCTCGCCGTCGGCCTGCAGCGGCAGGGGCTCGTCGCAGCGCGCCTCGATCCGGTCGACGTCGTGGCGCGTGAGCACGAAGCGCGGCTTCCGGCGACCGGTGAGCATGTAGCGGAGAAGTCCCGGGATGTGCCGTCCGTCGAGGCGGATCGCCGCGACCACGTCCAGGCCGCCTTCGAGCGTCGCCTCGGGCGCGATGTGGACGGGGATCGAGCCGAGGTACGTATACGGGTCCGCGTTCGCAACCAGCAGGAACGCGACGCGCCCGAGCCCGTCCGCCTCGAGCGCGGGCCCGAAGCGTCCGTGCTGCTCGGCGACGACCTTCGCGAGCGCCGCGACCGCAGCCGCGTCGCCGGGGCGACCGTCGCGTGATCGTCCCCTCTCGAGCCTGCGCACGAGCTCGGCGTCGAGACGGATGCCCGCGCTGAACAGGAAGCGTCGTCCGTTGACGCGGCCGAGCGTGATCGTCCGGAAGCGGTGCTCGACGAGGGACCGGACGAGGTGCTCGGCCGCCGGGACGGGGTCGGCCGGGATGCCGAGCACCCGCGGGAACACGCTCGTCCCGCCGCCCGGGATGCAGCCGAGCGGCGGCGAGTTCGGGCCGAGACCGTTGACCACCTCGTTGAAGCCGCCGTCGCCGGAGAACACGAAGATCGCGTCCGCGTCCTCGGCGCCCCGAGCGAGCTCCATCGCGTGCCCTCGATCCTGCGTGCGCTCCACGACGACGTCCGCGTGGCGCGCGAGCGCCTGTTCGACGAGCGCGGCCCGTCGCTCGTCCACTGCGGTCGCGCGCGGATTGACGATCAGCGTGACGTGCGGCACGGGGCAACGATGCCACGCGCGGCTACGGCGTCGCGTACCCGCGCATGCCGTCGAGCAGGAGCGCGAAGAAGCGATCGGCCAGCGCGTCCGTGTCTGCGCCCGGTCGAAGCCAGGTGTACGCCCAGTTGGCGGCCGACAGCGCGAGCAGCGTCGCGGTCGCGTCGTCGAGATCCGTTCGCAGCTCTCCGAGCTCTCGCCCTTCGCGGAACAGCGCGCGGAAGCGCTCCTCGTAGCGGCGCCGCTCGGCGACGAACTCGTCACGTCGCTCGCCTTCGAGGTAGCGCCACTCGCGCACGAACACCGTCGCGATCTCAGCCTGCTCGGCGACGACGCGCAGGTGCGCGCGCAGCGCGAGCCGGATCCGTTCCGTGACAGCAAGGTCGTCGGGGACGGCGTCGAGCGCGGCGTGAAAGGCGACCGCTCCCTCCCACGCGACCTCCCACAACAGGTCCGCCTTCGAATCGATGTGGGCGTAGAGCGATCCCTTCTGGACGCCCAGCGCGCGTGCGAGGTCGCCCGTCGACGTGCCGTGGTAGCCCTTCTCCGCGAAGAGCCGCGCCGCCTGGCGCGTCAGCTCGGAACGCCGCGTTGCCATTCCCTCGCGTGCTCTCGATAGACCTCGGCTGCCGCCTCGTGGAAGCCTGCAGGCAGATCCTCCGCAGCGAAAGCCGCGGCGATCTCCTCCATCTCGCCGATCCAGCGCCAGCCCTTCGCGTGCGCTGAGCGCTCGGCGCGAGCGAGCACCTCGGGAAGCTCCGGGAGTGTCTCGCGCCACTCCGCCGACAGCGTCCGCTCGATGCCCGCCGACTCGGCGTACGATCGGATCGCGAGCAACATCGCCGCAGTCCCCTTCGTCCAAGCCGCGTACGCGACCTTGACGGCGGAGGCGTCGCCGACCGTGTCCGAGACGACGCGCGCGTCGACCGCGGTTCCGGCGAAGAGGTCTGCGACCGAGCCGGCCTCCGACCCGGACAGGTAGAGGTGCGTGCCTACAGACGGTGACGGCGGCGGGCCGACGATCCCGCCGTCGACGCTGCGTGCGCCCGCGATCTCCGCGACCGCACGCGCGGTTCCGGGCGCGACGGCGTTCGCATCGACGTAGGTCCCGTCGAACCCGCCGACGGAACGCGCCAGGTCGAGCGCGGCGTGTGGCGGACAGATCGAGAGGACGACGTCGCTGCGACGCGCGAGCTCCCGGGCGCTCCCGACGTCCTCGAGACCCGCGTCCGCGGCGCGCCGTGCGGTCTCGTCGCCCCGGCCCTCGGACGCCCAGAGCACCGGCGTCCCGAGGCGCCGCAGCTCGGCGCCGACGGCGGCTCCCATCTCGCCGGGATGCAGGAGGCCGACGGTCCGATCAGCCATTAGACTGGACCCTAACGATCGTTCGGTTGGGAGGCTTCATGACCCCGAAAGAGCAGGGATTTCTCGAGGACGTCCAGGCCGGCGGCCAGGTCGAGACCACCGACTGGATGCCCGAGGACTACCGCGCCAAGCTGATCAAGTTCATCGAGATGCACGGCAACTCGGAGCTGATGGGGGTCCTCCCCGAGCGCGAGTGGATCCTGCGCGCGCCGACCCTCCAGCGGAAGCTCGCGCTGACCGCCAAGGTGCAGGACGAGGTCGGACACTCCCAGCTCATCTATCGGGTGGTCGAGGATCTCGGCAAGCCGCGCGAGCAGTGCTTCGACGACCTCATCTCGGGCAAGTCGAAGTTCCACAACGTCTTCCACTACCCGACGAAGACCTGGGGCGACGTCGGCGTGATCGCGTGGCTCGTCGACGCCGCGGCGATCATCTCGCAGAAGGCGCTGCTCAAGTGCTCGTACGCGCCGTACGCACGGATCATGAAGAAGATCTGCTGGGAGGAGTCGTTCCACATCCTCCACGGCCGCGACGTGATCCTGACGATGATGAACGGCACGGACGAGCAGCGCGAGCTCGTGCAGGAAGCGCTGAACCGCTGGTGGGGACCCTTGATGCAGTTCCACGGCAACCCGATTCCGCGCGAGGACGATCCGATGTACGTCTGGCGAATCAAGTCGCAGGGCAACGAGGAAGCACGCCAGCAGTTCCTCGACGGCTACGTCCCGCAGATCTGGGAGCTCGGGCTCACCGTTCCCGATCCGAAGCTGCGCAAGCGCGACGACGAGGGCGTGTGGGAGTACACCGAGCCCGACTGGGACGAGCTGAAGCACGTGGTCACCGGACACGGGCCGAAGACCGCGGACCGGCTCGACCTGCGTCGCCGGGCGCGCGAGAACTCCGCGTGGGTGCGCTCCGTCGTGCTCGCAGACGCCGCGTGATCTACGAGGTGTTCAGGCAGGAGAGGAAGGGGCAGCCGTTCCAGCATGCAGGCTCGATCGAGGCGCCCGACGACCACTTCGCCGACGTCTACGCGCGTGAGCAGTACGGCCGGCGCGGTGAGTCGGCCGCGTTGTGGATCGTCCCGCGTGCGGCCGTGCTCGAGATCGACGAGTTCGTGGACGAGCTCGATCGAAACTACCACCGGGTCGACGGCTACTCGCTCAAGGCGAAGCTGAAGGAGGCACGTGAACGAGCAGGAACAGCAGCTGCTGCTCCAGATAGCTGACGACGAGCTCATCCTCGGCTGGCGCGACTCGGAGTGGACCGGGATCGCGCCGATGCTCGAGGAGGACGTCGCGTTCTCGTCCATCGCGCAGAACGAGATCGGCCACGCGCGTGCGCTCTACGAGCTGGTCGCCCGCGCGCGCGGGACGACGGCAGACGAGCTCGCGTTCGACCGCACCCCCGAGGAGTACCTGTGTGCGCGCATCGTCGAGCTCCGGCTGATGGACTGGGAGCGGACGATCGCGCGACACGTCCTCTACGAGGAGGCGGACGCGGCGCGGCTCGAGCGACTCAAGGCATCCGAGGACGCGGAGATCGCGGGACTCGCGGCGAAGATCGATCGCGAGGAGGCATATCACCGCATGCATGCGGCGATGTGGGACGAGCGCCTGCGCGGCGAGCAGCGCTATCTCAGCGCGCTCGACGAGCTCCGGCCCCTGCTGGACGAGCGCGACGGGCACACGGACGAGCTCGCGGAGCTGTGGGAGCAGATGACGGTCGTCCGTCGAAGCGTGCCGGGCGCGACATGGTGACGGCGGAGCAGGTCTGGGCGGCTCTGGCTGAGATCCCGGATCCCGAGATCCCCGTCATTTCTCTGGTCGAGCTCGGCGTCGTGCGCGACGTCGCCGTCGACGACGGACGCGTGCGCATCGAGTTCACGCCCACGTTTCTCGGCTGTCCGGCGCTCGAGGTGATGCGCGACGCGATGGCCGAGCGGATTCGCGGCCTCGGCGCCGAGCCCGAGATCAACGTGTGCCTCGACGACTCCTGGTCGACAGACCGCATCACGGCCGAGGGCCGCGCGAAGCTCCGTGCCTCGGGATTCGCGCCGCCGGCGCCACGAACCGCGGCCGCGCCGACCCTCGTGCAGCTCACGAGCAGCGTCCACCGCTGTCCCTACTGCGGCTCGACCGACACGCGACTCGAGAACATCTTCGGACCGACGCCCTGCAGGTTGCTTCGCTATTGCGACTCGTGCAGGCAGCCGTTCGAGCAGTTCAAGACGATCTAGGGCGTCCTGTTCAGCTGGTTGCGCCTGCAGCCTCGTCATCGCCGGAGGTCGGCCAGGTATTCGGCCAGGTTGAGAGGGTTGGGTGTCGTGCGCTTCCGGATCGGCGGATCCCCGCTCACCGGCTGGTAGCCGGCGAACTCGGACTCGAGCACACCCTCGCCTCCGGTCAGGCGGGGAAGCTGACGGCGAAGCTCCTGGACGCCTGACGCCGATACCGTCGTCTCGAGCACCGAGAGTTCTCCCCGTGGCGAAGGCGTGCCAGTCCCGGCGCCGAGCCGGCCGAGCGCGGCAAGCACCGGGCCGATCGCTGCGGTCGGCACCTCGGCGGTGATCCGGAAGACCGGCTCGCAAACCGCCGATCCGCTCCTCTCGAGGGCCTGCGTGAGCACGAGCGGCGTCAGCTTCTTGAGATCGCCTGCAGTCGGCATGGGGCCACGCCGTGACGGCGGGCCGTCGGCGAGGCTGTAGGCGATCTTCGTCAGCGTCACGACGCAGTCGGTGACCTGCCAGCCGAACAGGCCCTCCTCGAGCGCGAGGCGCACGTACTCGTCCATGTGCGCCACGAAGCTCTCGAAGGTCTTGAAGACGTAGAGCGGCGCGGCGCGCGGGTCGACGTCCACCTGCACCTCGACTCCGGCGTCGGGCGCGGCCGGTGTGACGCGTAGCCCGAGGTCGGCGTGGAACGGGTTCGTCGGCGTATTCAGCATCTCGACCGCCTCGCCGGTCCCCGTCGGCCGCTCGATGCAGATGGGCGTGGTCTCTCGGAACTCGACCTCGAGGCCATAGTCGGCTGCGAGCGTTGCCTCGATGACCTCCCTCTGCACCTCGCCGTAGAGCGAGACGGAGATCGCACCTCGAGTGTCGTCTTGGCGAACGTTGATCAGCGGGTCCTGCTCCGCGAGCTGCGCGAGCGCGACTCGCAGTCGTTGCCCGTTCGCCGGATCGCCGGACACGACAACAGACTCGAGCCTCGGTGGCGGGAACTCGTGCGCGAGTGAGCGTGCCTCGACATCCCCGACGCTGTCGCCGATCTGCACGTCGCCGAGGCCCCAGAGCTTCGCGATTTCGCCGGCGGAAGCCGAAGGACGCTGCGTCTCGGCACCATCGTGGAAGACCCGGATCGCCGTCACCTTGCCTTCGCCGCCCTGGCCGAAGCGGACTCGGTCGCGCGTGTGCACCGTGCCGGAGAAGATCCGAACGTAGGCGATGCGGTCGCCGGCGGGGCCGCGCTCGATCTTGAAGACGAGGCCGGCGAGCGGCGCGTCACCGGCGCCCGCGCGCGCCGGGAGCAGTTCCCTGATCCCTGCGGTGAGTTCGTCCACCCCAGCGCCCGTGAGCGCAGAGCCGCAGAAGACGGGATGGACGAGCGCTCGCGCCGTCTGCGCTGCGAGCACCTCGGACAGGCGCCGCGGCGACACAGCCTCCTCGGCGAGGTAGTCGCGCAACAAGGCCTCGTCGTGTTCGGCCAGCGTCTCGAGCATGCGCTCGCAAAAGGCGGCGTCGCCGTTTCCGTAACGGATGACGGACGCGCTGCGACCGCCCTCCCCGCACGCGGACGTCATCGCGACGGCCGTCGCAGCCAGCTTGTCGCGGATCTCGCCGAGTACGCGCTCGCAGTCGGCGCCGCGGCGGTCGATCTTGTTCACGAACAGCAGCGTCGGGATCCGCAACCTCTGTAGAGCCCGGATCAGGATCCGCGTCTGCGCCTGAACCCCCTCGACGGCAGAGATCACGAGCACGGCTCCGTCCAGCACTGCGAGCGCCCGCTCCACCTCGGCGATGAAGTCCGGATGGCCAGGCGTGTCGATCAGGTTGACCGTGACGTCGTCGATCGTGAACGAGACGACCGCGGCCCTGATCGTGATCCCACGCTGCTGCTCCAGCGCGAGCGAGTCGGTCTGCGTCGTGCCCTTGTCGACGCTCCCGATCTCGTCGATGACGGCGGCCCCGTAGAGGAGTCGCTCGGTGAGAGTTGTCTTACCGGCGTCTACATGCGCCACGATCCCCAGGTTCAGCGTTCTGCGAAGCAAGCGTCACACCCTCCAAGTAGGTCACAACGGCCTTCTCGATGGACATGAACGCAGCGCGCATCTCGCCTCCTGGCCGAACGGCGCCTCGACTACCTCGACAGGCGACTCTAACAGCGTTCGGCGCTCCTGCCACGCGCACATGGAAGAATGCGTCGGCGTGGCCAACGTCGAGATCCTCTACTGCCCCGTCTGAGGGGGCTACGACCGTCGGGCTGCGAGTCTCGCGGCCGAGCTCAACCAGGGCGGCGAGCACGAGGCGGTGATCCGCGAGGGGGAGCGCTCGCAGTTCGACGTGTTCGTCGACGGAGAGCTCGTGTTCTCGAAGGAGGCCGTGGGTCGCTTCCCCGAGCTCGCGGACATCAGCCCGCGGCTGTAGTCGTCGGCGCGCCCGGCGTTGCACTGCCGGAGAGCGCCGGATACCGCGGCGTCAGCAGCAGGAGATACGCGGAGGTCTGCGCCTCGTAGCGCAGGCAGTACGTGCCGAGCTCCTCGATCCCAGCCGGAAGCCGGCCGAGCACGAGCGCGACGAACCAGCCAGCGAGTGCGAGCGCGGCGAGGAGAACACCGAGCACCGAGGCGAACACGAGCGCCGGCACTGCGAGCACGAGTCGCAGCAGCACGCCGACACGCCGTTGTCGCTCGGGCGGGTCGACCGCGAGCTCGACCGGGTAGCCCGGTCGCCCGTTGAAACGCGGCCAGGGATTCGCAAGCAGGAGGAGGTATGCCGTGACGTGGACGTGGTAGCGCACGTACCGCGCGAGGAACGCATGCACGTCGCCTTCGAGACGGCCCGCCCCGAGTGCCCACAGCCACTGGAACGGCACGAGCAGCGTGATCGAGTACCACCAGAGCGTCGCCCACACGAGGTGGGGGACGGCGAGCGGGAAACGGAACAGGACCGTCAGCCTCGATCGCTTCAGATCGTCGGTGACGACGAACCTGATCGGATGCGTCACGCAGTCGGGCCGCCGCTGAGCGACGGGTACTTGCCGGTCAGCAGCATCGTGTAGCCGAACGTCTGCACCTCGTAGCGCAGAGCGTAGTTGCCGAGGCTCTCGATCCCGTCGCTCATTCGCCCGGTGGCAAGCGCGTAGAACCAGCCGACGAAAGCGAGCACTTCGAGCAGCGTCCGCAGCACGCCCGCGATCAGCAGCGCGGGGATCGCGAGCAGCAGCCGGAAGAACACCGTCCAGCGGTTCTGGTCCGCCGGCGGGTCGATCTCCGCCTCGACCGGATACGAGCCTTCCGCCCCGGTGAACGGCGGGAATGGATCTGCGAGCAGGAACACGTAGGCGTAGACGGTCGTGAAGTAGCGTGCATAGGCAGCGGCGAACCGATGGATGCCGTCGGGCAGCCGGCGGGTGAACATGGCCGCGAACCAGCCCACCAGGACCGCGAACCAGACCGCGATGCCCCACAGCGAGAGCCAGATGACGTGCGGGATCACGAGGATGAGGCGAAAGAAGACGGTGAGCCGCGACCGGTCGAGGTCGTCCCGGCTCGAGAGCCGGATCGGATGCGCATGCGCCTGAGCCTCGTGCGGCTCCAGCTCCATGCGCCTACGTTCCGCGGGATGAGATGGCTTCCTGCTCGCAGGAGCGCGGGACACACGGCGTGCATCGTCGCCGTCACGATCTGCGCCTGCGCTGCAACGGGCTGCGGAAAGAGCTCGAACCGCCTCTCGAAGTCCGAGTACGCGAAGCAAGCAGACGCGATCTGCGGTGTCTACTTCCGGCAGGTGAAGGCGCTCGGCACGCCGTCACCGCCGACCGCGGCAGGCCTCGCGAAGGTCGCGACCCAGACGCTGCCGCTGCTCGACACGGCGATCGCGCACCTGCACGCGCTGAAGCCTCCAGAGGACGAGCAGGCGCTGGCAACGCAGTGGCTGGTCAGTCTCCACACCCTGCGCGCGGACGTGGTCGCAGTCCGCAACCGAGCGAACGCGAACGATCTCGACGGCATCCGCGAGCTCGTACCAATTGCGCAGCGGCACAACCGGCAGAGCAACGTCCTCGCCCGTCGGCTCGCGATGGAGGTCTGCGACAGCGACGAGGACTAGCGGCCGCGGAAACGCGGCTCGCGCTTCTCGAGAAACGCGTTCACGCCTTCCTGGAAGTCATCCGTCTTCGTCGCCGCCGCCTGGAGAGCCGCCTCGTGCGCGAGCTGCTCCTCGAGGGGGACCGTCCCGGCCCGGTCGAAGAGACGCTTCGTCATCGCGATCGCGCGCGTCGGCATCGCCGCGAGCCGCGCGGCCAGCTCGGCGGTGTGCCCAGCCAGCGCACCCGCCTCGACGACCTCCGACACGAGCCCCCAGTCCCGCGCGGCCTGCGCGTCGAGGCGCCGGCCCGAGCTCATCCACTCGAACGCGCGCGCCGGTCCGAGCAGGCGGGCGATGAAGTACGTGCCGCCCGAGTCCGGCACGAGCCCGATGTTGACGAACGCGGGAATGAACGTCGCGGAGTCCGCAGCGATGCGGATGTCGCATGCGCACGCGAACGAGAGCCCTGCGCCCGCGGCCACGCCGTTCACCGCGGCGATCACGGGTTTCTCGAGCGCGCGCACTGCGAGGACGTTCGGGTGGTACGTCGTGCGCAGGCGTTCCTCGATCGACCCTCCGACCTCGCGGAACTCGTTCAGGTCTTGGCCGACGCAGAAGGCGCGGCCTGCGCCGGTGATCACGACGGCCCTGATCTCCGGGTCCTCCGCTTCGGCGAGCGCCTCGTGCAGCACCGCGTGCAGCGCCGCGTTGAACGCGTTCAGCACGTCGGGCCGGTTCAGCGTGATCGTCAGCACGGCGCCGTCGCGGCTGGTCTCGACCTCCGACACGACCGGACTCTCGCAGATCGACGCAGGCCGCTTGGCCGTTGCTAGCTTGGCCAAAGGATGACCTTGACCGCGATCGACGCGATTCTCGGCGGGATGCAACCCGGCCGGGCGCCGGGCGCGACCACCGACGACGCGGACGCGCTCGACTCGTACTCGCGGACGGTCGTCGGCGTCGCGGAGCGGCTCTCGCCCTCGGTCGGCAGCCTCCGTGTCGCGCGACGCACTCGAGGTGGACGACGGCTCGACGGCGGTGGCAGCTCCGTCGTGATCACACCGGACGGCTACATGCTGACCTCGGCACACGTCGTCGAGCGCACCGAGGGCGAAGGCAGCGCGTCGTTCGTCGACGGGCGCGAGCTCGAGTTCGAGGTCGTCGGCGCCGACCCGCTGTCGGATCTCGCTGTGCTACGGGCGAACGCGAGCGACCTGACGCCGGCCGAGCTCGGCGACGCCGAGCGACTACGCGTCGGCCAACTCGTGGTGGCGATCGGGAACCCGCACGGCTTCGCAGGCTCGGTCACGGCCGGCGTCGTCTCCGCACTCGGCCGCTCGCTCCCGACGCGCTCGGGCTCGAACGTCCGGGTCGTCGACAACGTGATCCAGACCGACGCCGCGCTCAATCCCGGCAACTCGGGCGGCGCGCTCGCGGACGGCCGCGGCCGAGTCGTGGGAATCAACACGGCGGTCGCAGGAGTCGGGCTCGGGCTCGCCGTGCCGATCAACGCAGCGACGCGCCGGATCGTCGCTTCATTGATGAGCGAGGGACGCTTCCGCCGCGCGTACCTCGGCATCGCGGGAGGGCCGCGACCGTTGCCGCCGAGACTCTCGCGCAGCCTGGGCCAGCAGAGCGGCGTCGAGGTGGTCGAGGTAGTGGACGGGAGCCCGGCCGCGGACGCCGGGGTCCGCGCCGAGGACCTGATCGTCGCCATCGACGGCGTGCCGATCACGTCGGTCGACGAGCTGCACCGGCTGATGGTCAGCGACGCGATCGGACGCTCGCTGCGCGTCGGGATCGTGCGCGGCGGCAGCAGACTCGAGCTCGAGCTGGTCCCCGCCGAGCTCGACGGCTAGCCCGCGCCCTCGGCGCACGAGGACTGGCGTCGACTCTCACTAGGATCCGGCAGTGCTCTACACACCGGCGCTCCACGAGCCGCTCGTCGACCTCGACTGGGACGACGAGGACGTCCGCACGCGGATCCGCGCCAGCGTCGCGCTCGCGGAGAGCGCGGCGCACCCCGACGAGCTCTGGCCCGCCGACGAGTGGGATCTCTACGGCTCGACGCCGCCGCTGACCTCGCTCTACTGCGGGGCTGCCGGTGTCGTCTGGGCGCTCGACTCCCTCAGGCGATCGGGCCTCGCCGACGTGCAGCTCGACCTCGTCGCCCTGTCGCGGCGAGGGCTCGAGCTGGCGCGCGAACGCATCGACGTCGCGGAGGACGACACCTCGATGCCGTCTCGGCCACGGTCCGGCTTCCTTGTCGGCGAGACCGGAGTCGTGCTCGTCGCCTGGCTGCTCGCCCCGGACGGCGAGCTTGCGGATCGGCTTCACGAGCTCGTCGTCGCGAACGTTCGCAACGAGACGAACGAGCTGATGTGGGGCGCGCCGGGCACGATGCTCGTCGCTCGGCTCATGCACGCGCGCACGGGCGAGGGCCGCTGGCTCGAGACCTGGAACGAGAGCGCACGCGTGCTTCGCGAGCGGCTCGAGCCGGACGGCCTCTGGACCCAGGATCTCTACGGTGACCGGCTGCAGTTCCTCGGGCCTGCGCACGGTTGGGCTGGCGACGCCCTCGCCCTGCTGCAGGGCGGCGAGGACACGGAACTGGTCGACGGGTTGCGCGACGTCGCCCGACGCACTGCCGTGGTCGAGGACGGGCTCGCGAACTGGCCGCCCGTGGTCGCCGAGGGGCTCGATCCTCGCGGCCAGGGCATCCGTGTGCAGTGGTGCCACGGCTCGCCGGGCATCGTCACCTCCCTCTCGACCGTGCTCGACGAGGAGCTGCTGGTCGCCGGCGGCGAGCTCGTCTGGCGGGCGGGTCCGCTCGGAGACGAGAAAGGGGCGGGACTCTGCCACGGCACCTCCGGCAACGGCTTCGCGTTCCTCAAGCTGTTCGACCGGACTGGCGACGAACTCTGGCTCGACCGGGCTCGTCGCTTCGCGCTCCATGCGCTCGTCCAGGCGGAGCACCTGCCGCCGCGCTACTCGCTCTGGACCGGCGGGATCGGTGCGGCGTTGTTCGCGGCGCGCTGCCTCGACGGCCGCGCGGACGTCCCCACGATCGACACCTGGGAGTAGCCGGGCGCCCGCCCGGGGCGGGCGCCCGCGAGCTACGAGGAGGTTGCCGAGACCTGGCGTTCGAGCAGGATCGAGTAGGGGTCGCCGACGCGCGGGAACCACGGCGGCTGCAGATAGAGCAGCGTGTTGTCGTAGTTGTAGTTGCGCGTCTGGAACAGACCCATGGATCCGCCGTTCTTCGTCGCCGTCGAGCCCGTGAAGGTCATCGTCGAGTGGCTTCCGTCGTTGCTGTACGAGTAGAACTGCCCGTTCTCGGCGATCGTCGCCGCGTTCCAGTTGAGCGTGGACGGCACGTACTGGGCGACCTCGACGTTGTTGTTGGCGACGAGGCCGAGGACGTCGTCGCCACTCGTCACGTAGCTGATGTTGTTGCCGATGATGATGTTGTTGTTGGACACGACTGTCACGCGGCCGTTCACCTGGCCGGAGATGATCGCGCTCTGGCCGACGTAGACGGCGCCGTTCACGGGGACGTTGTAGGTCGTCGGGGTGCCGCAGGTCGGCATGGTGCCCGCGACGTCGTTCCCGCTTGTCTTCGTGCAGGTCGCGGCGGTGAACGTCCCGTTCGACTGGAAGGTGAGCCACCAGGCGTCGACGGACGTGTTGTTCAGGTAGACGCCGCCGGCCTGAGCCGCGGTCTGGACCTGCGACAACGACGTGAGGAAGTCGCTAAAGTTGATCGCCGTCGGGATCACACTGCGGATCGTGCTCGAGGAGTACTTCTGGGCGCCGTTCATCATCGTCACGCTGCCGGTGACGCTCCCTTCCGCGTAGAGGTTCCCGTACGCGACGCCTGCGTGGGCGATGTTGTGCTTGTGTCCGCTCGAGTCGATGCCTGCGTAGACCGGGCCGCGCGTGGTCGCCGTCGAACCGTAGGAGATGTCCGCGTCGGAGATCATCTGGAAGTCGGAAACGGACGACGGCCGGATCAGCTCCTGGACCGCGCGCCACTGGCTGTGGTCCGTGCTGCCGGTCGGGCGGCCGGTCGAGACGATGCCGACGTTCGGGTTCGAGGCGCTGGGCGGCGTGATCTCGAGGTCGTACTCGTACCCGTTGCCGAGCGAGCGCCACGTGTCCTTGCCGTTCGGATACGTCCATGTGGTCACTCCGGTCCACGCCTGTCCCGCGCTCTTCGAGACCCCGTCCGACCCTTTCCGGGTCGCTTCGCCGGGATGCACGTAGTGCATGTAGTAGAGGTTGTCGTCCAGCAGCTTGGCGATGTAGTCCTGGATGCCCGCCTCGGCCGCCTGTGTCGCCGCGTCGTCGGCGACCGCCGTCCGGCTGCGTGTCCCTTCCGCGGTGACGACGTTGATCAGCGTGATCGAGACGACGGACAGCAGCGCCATCATCCCGATCACCATCACGAGCGCGAGACCGCGCTCGTCCGATTTCAACCTCAGTGCGCTCGTACGTGTCATTGGTCGTTCCTCAAGTCGACGGTGGTCTGGTACTTGAACTGGCGGCCCTGTGCGGTGCTCGGCGAGAAGCTCAGGTTGATCCCGACCGTCTGCACGTTGGCCCCGACGGTCGTGGCCGCGCCGGTCGAGTCGTAGTAGGTGAAGGGGCTCGGCGAGCTGACCGACTTCATCACCATGATCCACGGGCCGAGCGTCGGGATCGTCCACGGCGGTCCGCCCGTGTTCGTGCTGGTCGCGTAGGCGCGATCGAGCTCGCCGTTGGCGACGCGGTAGGAAACCTGCACGAGGTGGAACGGCGTCTGCCGGTCGGGCGTGTCGAAGGTGATCTGGCTGCCGGTCATCGTGATGATCGGGGCAGTGCCGTCGCCGATGTAGGTCGACCGGATCTCCTGCGTCATCCGGTCCATCGCCGCGCGCATCTCGGCCTGCATCGTCGACTCCTCCTGCGCCTCGTTCTCCCATTTGACCGTGGTCGCGAGGAACGCGGTCAGTCCGCCCAGGACAATCCCGAGCATCACGATCGTGACGAGCAGCTCGATCAGCGTGAACCCGTCCTCGTTCGTCGCGAGCTTGGTCAATGCACCGTCACCGTCTGAGAGGTGGCGGCGGTCACCGAGCCTGTCCACGAGCCAGTGAGCGTGCCGCTCGTCGCCGTGGCCGTGTAGTTCGTTCCCGACGGCACGTTGAAGGTGGCGACGCCGGACGAGTTGGTCGTGGCGGTGAGCAGGATTGGCACCGGTCCGCCCGTCACGTCGACGCGTGCGCCGCTGACCGCGGTGCCGCCGGAGTTCTTGACCGTGATCGTCAGCGTCTTGAGCGTGTACGCGCTCGAGCTCATGACGACCGTCACGGCCGACGTGAGGACCGTCGGGTAGTTGTCGGGAACGACCTTCGACACGACGGGGGCGAAGTTGCCCGCCGCCGTGTTCGCGCTGACCGTGTACGTCAGGTTCGGGACGAGCGGCTCACCGTTGAGAGACGTGACCTGGAGCGTTCCGCCGGTCACCGAGAAGGATTGGGCCTTGCGCGACGACGCCACCGTGACCGTGGCGGCGCCCGTGTAGAGACCGCCCGACGCGCTGTTGATCGTGACGTTCAGCGTCGCGGCCTTGTAGAGACGGAGGATCGTGGAGAACTGCTGGCTGGTGGCGAGCTGGACGTGCGCTGTCGTGCTGGGCGGCAGGTCGTCCGAGAGAGCCGTGTAGCCGGATGCACTGGCCGTGACGTCGTAGTACTGCTGCGACCCGCTCGTCGGGTTCGGCGTCAGGTCCGGGAAGATGACGGTCCCGCTGCCGTCAGTCGTATCGCTACGCGGCGCGTCGGGACCGGTTGCGAGGCTGACGGTCGCCCCGGGGATGACCGTGTTCGAGCCCATGTCCATGACCTGGACCTTGATCACGGCCTGGCTGACAGGACCGTAGGTCCCATGTCCCGGTGGCGCGACGTAGGTGACGTCGCGAGCGAGCACCTTCCCGCTCGTCGACGTGATCGTGACGGTGACCTTCTTGTAGTCCGCGTACGTCACGTAGCTGTTCGGAACCGGGTCGTTGACGTACGACGCCTGGATCGTCATCGTCGCTTGCAGGTCGGGCTCGTTGATCGTGGTCGACGCGGGGAGCGTTCCGCTCGGGTTGCCGTTCGGCAGGCCGACGCTGCCGTAGTCGAGCGCGCGGACCTTGTCCATTTGCCCATCTGCGATCTGCTCCGCGCGCGTGCGCTGGCGCGACAGCTTGTTGGCGCTCATCGCAGCCGTCGTCACAGCGAGGAGCGGGGAGGCGATGACCAGGAAGATCACCGTCGCCGCGATCAGGTCGATCAGGGCGAAGCCGGATTCGTCGCTGCGCAGGAATGATGTGGCGGTCCGTTCGGACCGACCGATGTGCTTGCCGCAAGTCACGTCTCTTGCAGGGACTTCGGCAGTGCACGGCGGCGCGTTGATCCCGTTCGAGGGATTCCCGAACGGGTTCCCCCGGGCCGGGCGAGCCTAGGTGTCGGCGGGCTTCGGCCGGGGTTCGCCGCGGCCGGCCAGGAACGCCTCGATCGCGTCCGTCGCCTCGTGGTTCAGCATCGACAAGGCGAGCCAGTCCCGAGCGTGGCCGGCCGTCTCGTGCCAGGAGAGATCGCGCCACCAGTTCAGGTGGTGCTTGGCATAGCGGGTCGTCTGCGGGAGCTTCGCGGCGAGCCGCTCGACGACCTCGTCCACCTTGGCGTCGAGCTCGACGGCGGGCACGG
>Ga0187765_10000414_pt1 | contig 15689 bp, 14 predicted proteins | sample 0216_QUI02_MP05__3_FD_133018 | JGI IMG/M metagenome (GOLD analysis project Ga0187765, IMG submission 133018) | Tropical peat soil microbial communities from peatlands in Department of Meta, Colombia - 0216_QUI02_MP05_10_MG | ecosystem: Environmental > Terrestrial > Soil > Wetlands > Peat ...
GCCATGGCTCCTCCTCGTCCCGAAACCTCTAGAAGAGCGTCAGGTAACGCTCGGTCTCCCAGTCGCTCACGACGGAGTGCCAGGCCTGGAACTCCTCGCGCTTGGTCTTCGCGTAGTAGTCGATGTAGTCCCCGTCGGGCGTCTTGCCCAGCGCCTCGCGCAGCACGTCGTCTTTCACCAGCTCGACGGCCGCGTGCAGCAGGGTCGGCGGCAGCGACCGGATCCCCCGGCTGGCCACCTCGTCGGCCGACATGACGTGCAGGTTGTCGCGGTTCGGCTCGCCCGGGTCGAGGCCGCGGTCGATGCCGTCGAGCCCCGCGGCCAGCTGGGCCGCCATGGCCAGATACGGGTTGGCCGAGCCGTCGCAGCCACGGTTCTCCACCCGCCCGCCCTCCGGCACCCGGAGCATCTGCGTGCGGTTGTTCCCGCCGTAGGTCGCGTAGGCCGGGGCCCAGGTCGCGCCGGATGCCGGTGCCCCGACCCCGAAGCGCTTGTAGGAGTTGACCGTCGGGCAGGTGACGGCGGCCAGCGCCGGGCCGTGCTCGATCAGCCCGCCAATGTAGTGGTACGCGAGCTCCGACAGGCCGAGGCCGCGGTTGTCCGCGGGGTCGGCGAACAGCTCCGCGCCCGTCTGCGCGTCCCACAGGCTCGAGTGCAGGTGCAGGCCGGACCCGGTGAGGTTCTCGAACGGCTTCGGCATGAATGTGGCGGCCATCCCCGCCTGGTGCGCGAGGGTGTGCACCATGTAGCGGAAGAAGACGAGCCGGTCCGCGGACGTGAGCGCGTCGGAGTAACCGAAGTTCTGCTCGAACTGGCCGTTGGCGTCCTCGTGGTCGTTGGCGTAGTTGGCCCAGCCGAGCTGGTTCATGTACCGCGACACGGTGGACAGGTGATCGAACATCCGGGTCAGGCCCTTGGCGTCGTAGCAGGGCACGCCGGACCGGTCGAGCGGGTCGGCCAGCTCGATGCCACCCTCGTCCCGCCGGCGGACCAGGAAGTACTCCGCCTCGCACCCCACGTTGTAGACGTAGCCGCGCTCGCGGGCCTTCTCCAGCATCCCCTTCAGGATCAGCCGCGGCGTGTACGGCCACGGCTCGCCCTCGACGGCGATGTCGCACTGCAGCACGGCCAGCCCCGGCTGCCACGGCGCGAGCGTGTACGACGCGGGGTCCGGTACCGCGATCATGTCCGGGTCGGCCGGGCTCTGGCCCATCGGCCCGGCCGCGAACCCGGCGAAGCCCGCCCCGCCGAGCAGGACGTCGAGCGCGGTGGCCGGGATCATCTTGGCGCACGGCTTCCCGTGCATGTCCACGAACATGGCGAAGAAGAACTCGACGCCGTCCGACTCTGCCCGTGCGCGAAGTTCGGCCTCAACGTCTGGCATGTGACTCTCCGTCGTATCCGTTGCGGTCAAGGGCCGGCCCATGCCGGCGCCCGGCGTTACAGGTCGCTCCTCCGGAGATTGGCTGAGGCGGGTCTGAACCTTCAGCCGCTCCCGAAGATCAGCGTGAGAGTGGACAACGTTTACCTACATGACACGATGCTGTGAGAGTACGCCGCGGGCCAAGAGTTGGGAAGATGCCTGTTGCCTGGCGTGTTCACTGTGGCTAAGCGTTGTGTCCTAGGAGTTAACCGGCAGTCACAGCCCGGCGCCGCTCCCCGCCGGGCCGCGGCCCGCTCGGCCTGATCGAGCCAGCCGGTGAACATGAGCGCCGCGGACCGCGCCATCGACGCCTGGGCCGCGGCGAACCCCGCGGCCAGGATGTCAAAACCGGAACTGCCCAGCACCGCCTCGGCCGACTTCCGGTAGGCCGGCACGTGCGCCCACTCGGCCAGCATCTCCCCGGTTACCTCGACGTGGAACTGGACGGCGTACGCCATCTCGCCGAACCGGAACGCCTGATGAGGGTAGGCCTCCGACCGGGCCAGATGGACCGCCCCGGCCGGGATGCCGAACGTGTCGCCGTGCCACTGCAGGGCCGGGAACTGCTCGCCGAGCACGCCGAGCACCGGGTCCCCGTCCGCGGCGGCGGCCAGGGCGACGGGCAGCACCCCGACCTCCGGGGACGCCCCGGTGTGCACCGGCGCGCCCAGGCTCGCGGCCAGCAGCTGGGCGCCGAGGCAGACGCCGAAATAGGGCACGCCGGCCCGCACCGCGGCCGCGATCCACCGCTTCTCCCCGGCCAGCCAGGGATGCTCGGCCTCGTCGTGCACGCTCATCGGGCCGCCCATGGCCAGCACGAGGTCCGCCTCCTGCCAGCCGGGCAGCTCGCCGCCCTCGTCCAGCTCGATCGTGTCGGCCGTGATGCCGCGGCCGGCGAGCAGACCGGAGAACATCCCCGGCGGCTCGCACCGGATGTGCTGCAGGACCAGCGCCCGGGTCATATGCGCCCGCGCCGCCGCGTCAGCGGATCACCAGCACCGGCCGGTCGGTCAGGTGGATCACCTTGTGCGCGGTGCTGCCGAGGATGGCCCCGGCAAAGTCGTTCCGGCCGCGGGAGCCCATGATGATGATGTCGGCGTCGTGCTCCTTGGCGTCGGCCAGGATCTCACGCGCCGCGTGGCCGAACGTGGTCGGCCGTATGTCTCCCTCGGCGTCAACACCCGCCTGCCGCAGCGCGTCGACCCCGTCCTTGACCGCCTGGTCGGCCTCCTGGTCGGTTTCGCTCGGCACGTCCCCCAGCTGGGCGTAGACCTCCTTCTCCAGCAGGTGCAGCACCCAGACCTTGCCCTTGGACAGCAGGGCCAGGTCCTTGGCGGCGGCAATCACCCGGGGAGAGACCTCCGAGTGGTCCACGGCGACCAGCAGTCTGTCGTACATCGGTCCACCTCATTCGCTCGTGAACGGCCTCTCCCACGGGCCATTCCTGTCTCTACGATGAGCGCAAGACGCCTTCTGTTCCAGGGCCCTTGGTCCGCGGATTCCTGCCCGGCACCGCGCTCATGGCCGGCCGTCCCGCGTTCCGGGTATCCAGTCGGTGCCCGCCAGCGGCACCCTGGCCATGGCCGCGGCCTCGATGGTCAGCGCCACCAGGTCATCGGGCTCGAGGTGGTGAACGTTGGATTTGCCACACGCCCGGGCGATCGCGGTGAGCTCCATGGTCAGCGCCTTCAGGTAGTTCGTCATCCACCGCGCGCCGGTCTCCGGGTCCAGGCGCCGCTCGAGCCCGGGATCCTGGGTGGTCACGCCCACCGGGCACAGGCCGGTGTGGCAGTGATGACAGTACCCGGGCGCGGTGCCGATGGCCGTGTAACCGGCGGTGGCGTCGTGGTCCTGCCCGCCTTCCCGGTAGGTGGGCCGGTTGCAGCCGAGCGCGATCAGCGCGGGCACGCCGATCGAGACCGCGTCGGCGCCGAGCGCCAGCGCCTTGGCCACGTCGGCGCCGGACCGGATGCCGCCCGACACCACCAGCTGCACCTCGTCCTGCTTGCCGATCTCCCGCAGGGCCTCGGCGGCGATGCGCACGGCGGGCAGGGTCGGGATCCCGGCGTGCTCGATGAAGACGGTCTGGGTGGCCCCGGTCCCGCCCTGCATGCCGTCCACCACCACCACGTCGGCACCGGCCGCGACGGCCAGCTTGACGTCGTGATCGACCCGGGTCGCGCCGAGCTTGACGTAGATGGGCTTCTCCCAGCTGGTCGCCTCGCGCAGCTCCTCGATCTTGATCCGCAGGTCGTCGGGCCCGGTCCAGTCCGGGTGCCGGGACGCGGATCGCTGGTCGATGCCGGGCGGCAGCGTCCGCATGTCCGCGACCCGGTCGCTGACCTTCTGGCCGAGCAGCATGCCCCCGCCGCCGGGCTTGGCGCCCTGCCCGATCACGACCTCGATGGCGTCCGCGGCCTTCAGGTCGGCCAGGTTGAACCCGTACCGGGACGGCAGGCACTGGTAGACCAGCAGCCGGGACGCCCGGCGCTCCTCGGGAGTCATGCCGCCGTCGCCGGTGGTGGTGGACGTGCCCACCGCGGTCGCCGCCCGGCCCAGCGCCTCCTTGGCGTGCGCGGACAGGGCGCCGAAGCTCATCCCGGCGATCGTGATCGGGATGGCCAGCTCGATCGGGCTGCTCGCGCACCGGGTGCCGAGCACGGTGCTGGTGTCGCAGCGCTCCCGGTAGCCCTCCAGCGGGTAGCGGGACAGCGAGGCGGTCAGGAACACCAGGTCGTCGAACTTGGGCAGCTGCCGCTTGGCGCCCCAGCCGCGTATCTCGTACCGGCCGACCTCGGCCATCTCATGGATCTGGCCGATCACCTCGGGCGGGAAGCTGTGGCTCCGCTCCGTACCCGTCCACGGCAGCTGGGGTTCCATCAGTATTTCTGGTCCTTAAGCGCGTCGAAGTTATACAGGTGCTTGGCCGATACAACCTTGGTCACGTCCCCGGCGGACACGTGGCTGAAGCCGGCCGCGGAGGCCATCTCCGTCACCCGCCGCACATCGTCGGCGCCGACTTCCTCGATCTTGGCGTCGGCGCCGAGCGACCGGATCTTACCGCCGACGTAGATCACGGCCTCGTAGAGCGAGTCGCCCAGTGAGTCGGCGGCGTCCCCGCCGATCAGGATGGTCCCGGCCTGGGCCATGAACCCGCTCATGTGCCCCACGTCGCCGGCGATGGCGATCGTGCCTCCCTTCAGCGAGATCCCGGCCCGGGACGACGCGTCGCCGTGGATCACGATGAGACCGCCCCGGGCCGACGCGCCGGCGCATTCGGAGGCGTTGCCGCGGACCCGCACCGTCCCGGATATCAGGTTCTCGCCGACCGACCAGCCGACGAACCCCTCAACGTCCACATCCGGGCCGTCGCACAGGCCCGCGATGTAGTACCCGGCGTTTCCCGCGATGGTGATGTTCAGGCGATTGGTCAGGCCGACGGCGAGGTTATGCCGCCCGCGCGGTTCGGTGATGCGCACGGCGCTGCCGTCGGGGAGCCCGCGCAGCGCGCTGTTCAGCTCGCGGACCGAGAGCTCCGCGCAGCTGAGCTCGACCGCCGTCACACCTGCCATGTGTAGATCTCCTGCGGCATCGGCTCGAACACCTGGGCCTTGTCCACTCCCGGGAGGTCGGCGAGGGCGACGTACTCCGACGCCACCGCGACGTAGTCGGCCGTCTCGGCCACCACCATCGGCTTGCAGGCGAACGAGTCACGCACGATCGCGAGCGAGTCCCCGGAGGCCACCAGCAGCGTGAAGAATCCGTCGAACACCTTCATCACGCCGCGCAGCGCGTCCGCCAGATCCGCGCCAGCGGCCATCTCCCGGGCGATGTAGCGCGCGGCCACCTCGGAATCGTTGTCGGTGTCGAAGCGGATGCCGTCGGCCGCGAGCTGCCTCCGCACGCTGGCGTAGTTCGAGAACGACCCGTTGTGTACCAGCGCCAGGTCGGGAGAGACCGCGAACGGGTGCGAGTGCTCGGTGGTCACCGCCGACTCGGTGGCCATCCTGGTATGCCCGATCGCCTGGTAGCCGCCCATGCCGGCCACGCCATAGCGGTCACACACCTCGGCCGCCGGGCCGACGTCCTTGTACACCTCGATGGCCGAGCCGTAGCCGAAGAGGCGGACCGCCGGATCGATCCCGGCCAGCAGGTCCGGCCCGCGGTCCAGGCCGATCGAGGTCACGATCACCCCGTCGCGGCCGCGCGGGCGGAACTCCACCGGCACCACCCCGGCCGCGGCCTCCAGCGAGGATACGTAGCCGGCCCAGTCATAGTCCGGCGCGGGCGCGCACAGCGAGTACTTCTGCTCGCCCGGCGGTGCGTCCCGGGTGTAGACCGCCACCCCGGTCGAGTCCGGCCCACGCGAGGCGAGCACGTCGAGCATCGGGACCACAAGCGTGCCGAGCTGCGGATACAGACCCGGATTCTTGAGCTGCAGACCGGCGATACCGCACATCCGGCTATGTCCTGTTCTCTGATAACGCCTGATCAGCGCCTAGTTGCGAGGAGGCTAACACGGGCCGCCCGGTGTGAGACAAGAGCCGCCCCGCTGCCTGCCCGCTGCCCGCGCGGGGATCCGGGCCGGGGGCGCCCAGGTCAGCTGCCCACGTTGGCGCTCGGCGTCGCCGCCGCCCCACTGGGCATCTACGAGGTCATGGTGCTGGTCTTCGGTGCCATCACCGGCAACGCAGCCAAACGAGGCTGACGCACGCGCGCGCGGGCGGTGGGCTGTCCGGCCTGGACCGCGCCGGCGCGGCCGCCCGCTCCATTGCTTCCCGCCGCCGGCTGTGACACTCTGCCCGCATCTCGGTCACCTGACGTCAGGTTGACCGGGACAGGGAGAGACGATGACCAGACCCCGCAAACTCTCTTGCCTGGTGGCGATGGCAGCCGCCATCGCCCTGCTCGGAGCCGCCTGCAGCAGCACGCCCGGCTCGGGCTCACAGCAGGTCAAGCAGGGAGGAATCTTCCGGATCGGGACGATCGAAGGCATCGACTCGATGAATCCCTTCGTGGGATTCAACCAGGACGCCTACTCCACCTGGTTCTACATCTATCCCTCGCTGGTGCAGTACGACCTGCACACCTTTAAGTTCATCCCGAACTTCGCCAAGAGCTGGCAGACCTCTGCCAACGGCCTGACCTGGACGTTCCACCTGGCCCCGAACGCGAAATGGTCGGATGGGAAGCCGCTGACCGCGGCGGACGTGGCCTGGACGGTCAACACCATCCTCAAGTACCAGAACGGCCCGGCCGGCGGGTGGGCGGGCAGCGTCGCCCACATGACCAGCTTCAAGGCCACGAACCCCACCACGGTCGTCGCCACCTACAAGCAGCCGGTGGCGGACGTGCTGCCGAACCTGGGCCTGATCCCGATCCTGCCCGAACACGTGTGGGGCAAGTACGCCACCGGCAACGGCCAGGGCCTGCAGACCTACTCGAACACCCCGGCCGGCGGCCAGCCGCTCGTCGGCGGAGGGCCCTTCTACCTGGTCAACTACACGCCGAACTCGGTGGCGGTGTTCAAGCGGAACCCCAACTTCTACGGGGTCAAGCCCCATCTGGACGGCTTCGGGCTGCAGTTCTTCCAGAGCCCCGACGCCATGGTCACGGCCTTGAAGGCGGGCCAGCTGGACGGGATCGAGCATCTGCCGCCCACCTCGGTGGCGTCGGTCAAGGCGGCCGGGTTCCACCTCTACATCGGGCCGTCGCTGGAGTTCCGGGACTTCATCTTCAACTCCAACCCGAAGAAGCCCCAGCACCGGGAGCTGCTGAACCCGCAGGTGCGGATGGCGTTCGAATACGCGATCAACCGGCAGCAGATCGTGAAGAACGCCTGGCTCGGTTACGCCACGCCCGGCAGCAGCATCGTGGTTCCGGCGCAGATCACCGACGGCATCCACTGGCATGACTCGTCCATCAAGGGGCTGCCGTTCAACCTGGCCAAGGCGAACCAGATCCTCGACTCGCTGGGGTACAAGCGCGGGCCGAACGGGATCCGGATCGCGGACGGCCACCCGATGTCCTACAAGGTCATCTTCCCGCACTCGGAGACCGGCCCGGGCGACCGCGCCTTCCTGATCATCCAGACCGACCAGAGGCAGATCGGGGTGCAGCTCATCCAGCAGCCGATGGACGACACGGCCGCGTCCAACGCGATCGAGGCGCCGGGCACCAAGTACCTGAGCTTCGACCTGGCCATGTGGGACTGGATCCCGAACATCGACCCGGACTTCATCCTGAGCGTGCTCGGCTGCAACCAGTACGGGAACTGGAGCGACACGGCCTACTGCAACCCGGCCTACGACAAGCTCTACCAGGAGCAGGGGGCGGCGGTGAACCCGCAGCAGCGGCAGCAGATCGTCAACCAGATGCAGCAGATGATCTACAACGCGCGGCCCTACATCGTGCTCACCAACGACGACGAGGTGGACGCGTGGAGCACCCACTTCGCCGGGATCGTCGAGTCGCCGCAGAGCTTCTTCAACTCGCTGTCGCTGCAGAGCCTGGACTCGGCGTACCAGACCGGGTCCGGTTAGCCTTGGAACCGGCACCGGCCGCGGAAACTGAGGCCTTCGCGCTGGTCAACGCGCGGGTGGCAGTACGCGAGGGCGGTGCGCTCGGCCTGGGCCCCGATCCGCCGGCCGCGGTGCTCATCGAGCGTGGCCGGATCGCCCACGTCGGCGGCGACGCCACCGTCCGCGGCCTGCTGCGCGGACGGGGCCCGGCCATCGACACCGGCGGCGCGGTCGTCGCCCCCGGCATCATCGACGCCCACATGCACGCGTTCGACTGCGCGGTGGACGCGCTGCGCGTCTCGTGCCTGCCGCCCGCGGTGGACAGCCTCACGAGCCTGAGGCGGCGCCTCGCGGACCAGGCCGCCGCCCGCCCGGCGGGGGGCTGGGTGGTGGCGACCGGATACGACGACACACGGCTGGATGAGCACCGGCACCCGACCCGGCTGGACATCGACGCGGCAGTGCCGGACCACCCGGCGGTCGTCGGCCGCGTGTGCGGCCACATGAGCGTGGCCAACACCCGGGCGCTGGAATCGGCCGGCATCGGCCCGGCGACCCCCGACCCCCCGGGCGGGACGATCGCCCGCGATCCGGCCGGGGCCCCCACCGGGCTGCTGCTGGAAGCGGCCCAGGACCTGGTCTGGCGGATCGTGCCGCCGCTCAGCGGCGCCGACATCGGCCGCGCCCTGGCCCAGGCCGGCCGGCAGATCCTGGGCTACGGGATCACCACCATCTGCGAGGCCCTGCTGGGCGTGTCCCACCCCCAGGAGCTGACCATCTGGTCGGGGCTGCTGTCCGGGCCGTGGGAGGGACCGCGGGTGGAGTTCCTCGCTGATCCGGACGCGGTGGAGGCCGCGCTTGCCGCGCGGCTACCGCTGGCGGGCACCAAGCTGTTCGCCGACGGTGTGGTCACCGGCCGGACCGCGGCGCTCTGGCAGCCATTCGAGGGCACCCCGGAGGCGGGCATGCTCATCCACGAACCGGACGAGCTGACCGGCCTGGTGCGCGACTCCACCTCCGGGGGGCTGGCGGTGGGCATCCACGCGATGGGGGACCGGGGCATCGCCGCCGCCCTGGACGCGATCGAGCGCGCGGGCGGGCCGGTGGAGCCGGGCGGGCCGGGCCGGGCGCCGGCGGAACCAGGCCAGGCACCGGCGGAACTCGGCCAGGCACCGGCCGGGGCGCGGCCGCGGCGGCACCGGATCGAGCACTGCTCGCTGCCGGCCCCGGAATCGCTGGCCCGGATGCGCGAGCTGGGCGTCGTCCCGGTGCCCCAGCCGGTGTTCCTGTTCGCCGAGGGCGAGGCCTACCTGGAACAGCTCGGCCGACAGCGATGCCAGCGGGCGTACCCATTGCGGGCGATGATCGACGGCGGGCTGCGCCCCGCGCTGAGCTCGGACGCCCCGTGCACCTCATGGGACGACCCCATCAATCCGTGGCTGGGGATCGCGACCGCGGTCACGCGGAGGACGTGGGCCGGCTCGGTGCTGGGCACCACAGAGGCGATCTCGGTTGGGGAAGCGATGCTGTGCTACACCGCGAACGCCGCGTTCTCGCTCGGGCTGGAGCGCAGGACCGGGGCGATCCAGGCGGGAAGGGACGCAGACCTCGTTGTCCTGCCGCAGGACCCGTTCGCCGGTGACGACCCCGCGCGCCTGGCCGGGCTGCGGCCCACCGCCGTCCTCATCGGCGGCAAGGTCGTGCACGGCGCCCTCCGCTAGCCGTTTCCGCTGAGCCGCACCGGCAGCCGCCTCGGCCCCCAGGTCCCTGGCGGCCCGCCGAACACGCCCGGAGTGCACGCGCCACAGTTCACGCAGCGGCCGTCGCCGGTCAGCCGTAGGTGCCGAGCCCATGGCACGCGCGGTCAGCTAGCGGCGGTCACCGGCGTGGTATCCCGGGCTGCCAGCGGTTCCCCGCATGCCTCGCACACTACCTGGGCCACCATCCGGTGCCCGCAGCGGTGCCGCAGGACCAGGGGCGGGCCGCCGTCGCCCGCCAGGTGCTCATCGCCCCAGCGCATCAGCGTCACGATGATCGGGTACAGGTCGCGGCCCGCGCTGGTCAGGTGGTATTCGAAACGGGCCGGGCGCTCGCAGTACTGCCGCCGCTCGAGGATCCCGGCGCCGGTCAGGGTGCGCAGCCGGGCGGCGAGCGTGTCCCGGGGCGCCCCGGTCCGGCGGATCATCTCATCGAACGTGCGGTTGCCGAGGAACACCTCGCGCACGGCGAGCAGGGCCCACTTCTCGCCGACGATGTCGAGGGTGCGGGCTATGGAGCAGGCCCGCGGCTGGGCAGGATGAGTAGCCACACCCGCAGCTTACCTCCTAAGTCTGATTTCTGGACGTATAACCTTGCGCCGGGTTATGGTGGATCCAGATTCCGGACCCACTAGGAGGACGCCTCGTGAGCTCCAGCCACCCGGAGACGCCAGCCGGCCGGGACGCCGCGGATGCCCGGCCGGTAACCGCGATCGTCGGCGTCCTTTCTCTGGCCGTGTTCATGTCCAGCCTGGACCTGTTCATCGTCAACCTGGCGTTCCCCTACATCGGCAGGCAGTACCCGGGCACCAGCCTGGGCTCGCTGTCCTGGGTGCTGAACGCCTACACGATCGTGTTCGCCGCCGTGCTGGTGCCCGCCGGCCGGTGGGCCGACCGGATCGGGCGGCGCCGGGTGTTCGTGGCCGGCCTGGCCACCTTCAGCGCCGGCTCGGCGCTGTGCGGGCTGGCGCCGGGGGTGGCCGCGCTGATCGCCGCCCGGGTCATCCAGGCGGCCGGCGCCGGCCTGATGGTGCCCGCGTCACTGTCGCTGCTGCTGGCCGCCGTGCCGCCTCCCGCCCGGTCGCGGGCCCTGGGCACCTGGTCCGCGCTCGGCGCCCTCGGTGCCGCCCTCGGACCGGTGATCGGCGGCAGCCTGGTGCAGATCAACTGGCGGTGGGTGTTCTGGATCAACCTGCCAGTGGGGGTGGCCGCCCTGGTGCTGGCCCTGCGGGTGGTGCCGGAGAGCAAGGATGACCGGGTCCGGGGGCGGCCGGACCTGATCGGCGCCGCGCTGTTGGCGGCGGCCGTCGGCCTGGTCGCGCTCGCGCTGGTCAAGGCGCCCAGCTGGGGATGGGGCTCGGCCGGCTTCATCGGCACGCTGCTCGCCTCGGCCGCGTGCGGGACGGCCATGGTGGTGCGCTCGCGGCGGCATCATTCACCGGTCATCGAGCTCGAGCTGCTCCGCTCGCGCAGCTTCAGTGGTGCGTTCGCCGCCTCGATCCTCTACTACGCGGGCTTCGGCGCGTTCGTGCTCAGCGCGGTCGAGTTCCTCACCGGCGTCTGGCACTACTCCGCGGTGGTGGCCGGCCTGGCCATCGCGCCCGGGCCGTTGATGGTGCTGCCGTTCGCGCGCATCGCCGCGCCGCGGATGGCCGCCTGGCTCGGCGGTCCCGGGCGGGTCGCGGTGATCGGCTGCGCCGTGAACGCCGGCGCCCAGCTGCTGTGGCTCACCCAGATCCAGGCCCAGCCGGCCTACCTGACCCACCTACTGCCCGCCCAGCTGCTGGGCGGCGCCGGGGTCGGCCTGACGATTCCGTCCCTGCTCGGCGCGGGCAGCGCATCGCTCACCCCGGCCAGCTTCGGCACCGGCAGCGGAATCCTCAACATGGCCCGCCAGGTCGGCACGGTGCTCGGCGTGGCCGGCCTCGTCGCCATCCTGTCCCACATCTCCGCCGCCGATCCCATCCCCGCCTACCGCGACGGGATCGTCCTCATCATCGCGTTCTTCGCCGCCGCGGGCGCCGTCTCGGCCGGCCTGCTGACGGCCCGCCCGGCCGCGCAGAGCGCTCCCGCTCCCCGGCCAGCCGGCCGGCGGGCGTCCCGGCGCGGCCCGGACAGCGCTTCCCGGCGCGGCGCCGACGGCGCCTCCCGGCGCACCCGGGTGCCCTGATCCATCGCAACCCGCTTGACGCTGAGCCCGCCGGGGCCAATAATCTATTAATTCGATCGGGTTAATAGAGATCTGGAGAAGCGTGCCCTACATCACCAGCCGCCTGGCGCGCTTCCCCCTGTGGGCCCGGTGAGCTCAGCCCGCGAGCTGGCGCTCGCCAGCGCCGCGGCGCCCCGGGCCACGGCGGCCGGTGAGGCCACGGCCGCCCCGCGGAGCCGGCGGGCCGGGCCCGGGTGGCTGCCCGCGGTCATCGCCACGGTGGCCGGGCTGGTGGCGGGCGGGTACCGGCTGGGCGTGCCGTCGCCGTGGCGGGACGAGGCGGCCACGGTGGATGCGGCGCAGCGCTCGGTGCCGCAGATCTTCGCGCTGCTGGCCCACCAGGACGCGGTCAACGGCGCCTACTACCTGCTCATGCACCCCGTGATCCTGTTCCTGGGCCGCTCGCCGGCCGCGATCCGGGCGCCGTCGGTGCTGGCCATGGCGGTCGCCGCGGGTTTCACCGCGGCGCTGGGGCGGCGGCTGGCGGCGCAGGCCGGGCTTCCCTGCCCCGCGGTCACCGGCCTGCTCGCCGGGCTGCTGGTGGCGGCCGCGCCACAGGTAACTAGCTACGCGCAGGACGCCCGCCCGTACGGGATCGTGACCATGCTGGCGACGGTCGCCAGCTATCTGCTGGTCCGCTCGCTGGCCGGTGGCCGGTGGCGGTGGTGGGCCGGCTACGGGGCGGCGCTCGCGTGCACCGGGCTCTTCAACGTGTTCTCCCTGCTGCTCATCGTCGCGCACGGGATCTCCCTGCTCATCCTGAGGGCGGGGCCGCCGGCCACCCGGCCGCCCGGCCGCCAGCTGGCCAGGTGGGCGGCGGCCGCCGGGGCGGCCGTGGCCGTGCTCACTCCGCTGCTGCTGGTGGGCTACCGCCAGCGGGCGCAGATCGGGTGGCTGACCCGGCCGGGCTGGGGCACGGCCGCCGCGCTGGCATCAGGATTCGCCGGATCGCGGGCCGCGCTGCTGCCGGTGACCCTGCTCGCCTTGGGCGGCGCTGCGGCAGGGCTGGTCCCTCGCCGGGCGGGAGCACTCACGCCGGGGGTGATCGCGCTCCCCTGGCTGGCCGCGCCCGCCGCGATCCTCATGACGGTGTCGCAGGCCCACCCGCTGTTCACCGCGCGGTATGTGGAGTTCAGCGTGCCCGCCCTGGCCCTGCTGTGTGCCGCGGGCCTGTCCTGGCTGGCCCACCTGACCGCGCGGCTGACCGGCGACATCCCGCCGCCGCTGGCGTGGCTGCCGCCGGCCATGCTCCTGGTCCTGCTCGGGGTGCTGCTGGCGGGTCCGCAGCTGGCCCTCCGCCAGCCGGGCTCCCGGGTCGACAACCTGCGCCAGGCCGCGGCGGTACTGGCCGCCCACGAGCTCCCCGGGGATGCCGTCCTCTACCTTCCGTCCAGCCGCCGGATCCTGGGCATGTCCTACCCGGGCCCGTTCCGGCGGCTGCGCGACATCGCGCTGGCCCGGTCCCCGGCCGCCTCGGCCACGCTGGCGGGTACCGAGGTGAGCCCCGCGGTGCTGCGGCACCGGTTCGCGGGCGTGCGGCGGGTGTGGGTGGTGACCATCCGGAACGTGAGGCGCCCACCACCCGATTCGCGCACCGACCGGGCGAAGGTCGCGCTGATCGGGCAGCTGCGCCTGGCCGGCCGGTGGCACGCTGGCGCGGTCGTGCTCCGCCTGTACACGCGGAACGCCGGGTCGGCGGCCCCGTGAACGGCCGTCAGCCGTGCTGCATACTGCTTTGCCCGCCAGGCGGTGATGAGTGCGTCGCTGACGGTCATACCGACCGCGGCGAACATCCGGGCGGCCTACACGATGTCCAGCCCGCGGGCGGCGGCCTGGTCGCGCAGCGCCGTGTTGCTCAAACCAGCAATCGCTGCCGAATAAACCGCCGGAGGTACGGGGGCGGTATTCACGTTGTCCATATGACGGATTCATTCGTGCCCGGTACGGGCTACCGCTATCAGCGGGCCATAGCGGCCACTATCGGCGGTAGCAAGCTCACGGATCCTGACCGCCGCGGTCTGCCCGTGACGCCCGGCCATCGGGCCAGCGCCTCCCGTGGGCGCCCGCCCGCCACCGATACCCGGCAGGGATGCTAGGACCATGACCACACCAAGCCCGGCGGCCGGTGACTACGACGCCTACGCCAGTCAATACGCGGCGAACGTGACGTGGCGGGAGCAAGGCGGGGTGGGCGGCGACCCATTCGGCCTGCTCCCGCCGTTGCTTGCGCTGCTGGGCGACATCACCGGCGGCTGGGTGCTGGATGCGGGCTGCGGCGAGGGGTACCTCGCCCGGGTGCTGGCCGCCCGCGGAGCGCGCGTCACTGGCATTGACTTGTCCCCGCACCTGATCGAACTGGCCCGCGCCAAGGACCCCGCCGGTGACATCGACTACCGGGTGGCTGACCTCAGCCTGCCAGTCCCGGGCACGGCCGGGTACTTTGACGCCGCGGCCAGCTACCTGGTCCTCAACGACGTGCGGAACTACCGGGGATTCGCCGCCACGCTGGCCGCCTCGCTCAAGCCGGGCGGCCGGGCAGTGCTCGCGTTCAACAACCCCTACAGCGCCGTCGTCGACCGGCACGTCGCCGACTACTTCGACTCCGGTGCGGCAAGCCCCTACCGCGGCCTATGGGAAGCGGGCATCAAGACCTACCACTACCACCGCACGCTGGAGGACTACCTCGACGCCTTCTTCGCCCACGACCTGCACCTCACCAAGCTGGCCGACATCGCAGCCCGCGCCGATTCCCACCGGCCCGATGCCCACCTCCCCCACGGCGCGCGCTTCCCCCGCTTCATGATCCTGGCGTTCAGCAAACCCGGCACGACCCGAACCACCCGACGAACACGACGCCAGCCACGACTGGAAGACCACGATCTGCGGCTGGAGCCCTAGCCGGCTTCGACGGCCGCGGCGAACGCGGCCATGGAGGGGAACTCCCAGTCGGGTGTTACCGGCGCGGATGGCTCCGGGGTGGCGCCCCAGCCGGGGCGGGCGTGCCGCCGGTTGATCCATACCGTGGGCAGCCCGGCCCGCTTGGCGGGCACGTGGTCATGGAACAGGCTCTGAGCCACGTGCAGCAGCTTGCCCGGCCCGACGCCCAGCCGGGCCGCCTCGGCCATGAGCGCCTCGAAGTTCCGCGGCGACGGCTTGTACGACCCGATGTCCTGCGCGGTGAGGATGCTGGTGAACTCGACGCCCAGCCTGGGATTCGATCCGGCGAACGAGGCCCGGTCGACGTTGGACAGGATGATCAGCTTAAAGCGCTCGCCCAGCGCGCGCAGCGCGTCGCGTGAGTCCGGGAACGCGGGCCAGTCGGGCACCGAGGCCGCCAGGCGTGCCGCGTCCTGGCCGGTGACCTCGGCGGCCAGCTTGCCACCGAGAACCCGCAGACTGCGGGCCAGGATGTCGGGGTAGAGCTCGGCGGGATGTTCCGCCTCGGCCGCCTCCTCGCAGGACGCGTACTCGGCCAGCAACTGCTCTCCGGTCAGGCCCACTCCGTGCTCGCGTGCCCACGGGATGAGCACGGCCGCCAGGCCGGCCTCCCAGTCGATCAGGGTGCCGTAGCAGTCGAAGCTCAAGGCCTCGAAGTCGGTGAGTTTCATTTGGCCAGCGAACTACCGGTCCGGATGGGCCATGTTGTCGATCACCGCGGTAATGGCCAGGATCAGGACGTCGTTCTCGCCCGGGAACACCTCGACCCCGTAGGTGTCGCGGACCCGGAACCACCGCTTGGAGACCTCGGCGACCTTGTCCCCGTCGCGCTCGATCGTGTA
>Ga0187765_10000415_pt1 | contig 15687 bp, 17 predicted proteins | sample 0216_QUI02_MP05__3_FD_133018 | JGI IMG/M metagenome (GOLD analysis project Ga0187765, IMG submission 133018) | Tropical peat soil microbial communities from peatlands in Department of Meta, Colombia - 0216_QUI02_MP05_10_MG | ecosystem: Environmental > Terrestrial > Soil > Wetlands > Peat ...
CGGATTCATGGGACGCGGGGCAGGGGTTTCAAAGGTCAATGAACGGTCGTCAATTCATCTATCACATGCAGGGTCTGACCAAGACCTATCCGCCGGCCAAGAAGGTGCTGGATGACATCCATCTATCCTTCTATCCGGATGCCAAGATCGGCGTGCTCGGCGTCAACGGCTCCGGCAAATCCACGTTGCTGCGCATCATGGCCGGGATCGACAAGGATTTCACGGGCGAAGGCTGGGTCGCCGAGGGTGCGCGCGTCGGCTATCTCGAGCAGGAGCCGCAGCTCGATCCGAAAAAGACCGTGCGCGAGAATGTTATGGAGGGCGTCGCCGCCAAGAAGGCGCTGCTAGATCGCTACAACGAGATCGCGTCCAATTATTCGGACGAGACCGCCGACGAAATGGCCAAGCTCCAAGACAAGATCGACAGTCAGAATCTCTGGGATCTCGACAGTCAGGTCGATCTGGCCATGGATGCGTTGCGCTGCCCGCCTGACGATGCCGATGTGACCAAGCTTTCCGGCGGTGAACGTCGCCGCGTGGCCTTGTGCCGGCTGTTGCTCGACCAGCCCGATTTGCTGCTGCTCGACGAGCCGACCAACCATCTCGATGCGGAAAGCGTGAACTGGCTGGAAGGCCACCTGCGCAATTATCCGGGTGCCATCCTCATCGTTACCCACGACCGCTACTTCCTCGACAATGTCACGGGCTGGATTCTCGAGCTCGATCACGGCCGTGGCATCCCTTACGAAGGCAATTACACCTCCTGGCTGCACCAGAAGCAGAAGCGGCTGGAGCAGGAGGCGCGCGAGGACGAAGCGCGCCAGCGCACGCTTGCGCGGGAAAGCGAGTGGATTTCATCCTCGCCGAAGGCGCGGCAGGCCAAATCCAAGGCGCGGTACCAACGCTATGAGGAACTGCTCAAGATTGCCAACGCCAAGGTCAACACGGTGGCCCAGATCACCATTCCGGTCGCCGAGCGGCTCGGTCAGAACGTCGTCGATTTCGACCACCTGACCAAGGGATTTGGTGACAATCTGCTGATCGATGACTTGACGTTCAAGCTGCCGCCCGGCGGCATCATCGGCGTCATCGGTCCAAACGGCGCCGGCAAGACCACGCTGTTCCGGATGATTACAGGCCAGGAAAAGCCCGACAAAGGCACCATCAAGATCGGCGATTCCGTCCATCTCGGTTATGTCGACCAGTCGCGCGATTCGCTCGACGGCAAGAAGACCGTGTGGGAGGAGATCTCCGAAGGCAACGACATGATTTTGCTCGGCAAGAAGGAGATGAATTCACGCGCCTATTGCGCGTCGTTCAACTTCAAGGGCGCCGACCAGCAAAAGAAGGTCGGCACGCTGTCGGGCGGCGAGCGCAACCGCGTGCACCTCGCCAAGATGCTGCGCTCGGGTGCGAACCTGTTGCTGCTCGACGAACCGACGAACGACCTCGATGTCGACACGTTGCGGGCGCTGGAAGAGGCGCTGGAGGATTTCGCCGGCTGCGCGGTTATCATCAGCCACGACCGCTGGTTTCTCGACCGCATCGCCACGCATATCCTGGCGTTCGAGGGCGACAGTCACGTCGAGTGGTTCGAGGGGAACTTTCAGGACTACGAAGCCGACAAGATGCGGCGTCTGGGCACGGACAGTGTGATTCCGCACCGTCTGAAATACAAGAAATTCACGCGGTGATGCGCGCGGCGCAAGCCTTCACATTGGCCAGCTCAGCCTCTTTCCGGCGAGGCGGCACCGCTCGCGGCGCGCTCCGCCTGGTATTTTCTGATGGCCTCGCGCGCGTTGAAGAGAAGCCGTTCCGGCCCTAGCCGCTCCGCGAGTGGAGAGGCCCGGATGCACGCCAGAACGCCCGGATTGAGCGCTGCCAGCCAGACCGTGACTCCATCTTCGGTCATACGGCGCTCACCCTCCACCATCATCTGGAGGGCCGAATACTCGAGATCGGGAACGCGGCTCATGTCCACCGCGAGCACGCGTGGCCGGTGCTCCGCGACGAGCGCGCGTATCTGGTCGCCCACCTGCTGCGCATTAGCGAAGAACAGCCGCCCTTCGGGCCGCAATATCAAAAGTCCATCGAACGTCTCGTCATCGGGATTTTCCGGCGACAGCGGCCGAAGCACGTCGGCTCCTCGCTTGCGACCGATAACATAGACCTTCGAATTGACCGCCTGGCTGGAGAGCCCGATCAGGGACAGCACGATGGCCACGACTATTCCCTGCAAGGTGCCGAAGATGAGAACGCCGAGAAAGGCGGCAATCGCCCAGGTGAATTCCATCGTCCGGATCTTCCTGATTGCCACGAACTCGGGCGGATTGATCAGGCCGACCGAATAGACAATGACGATAGCCGCAAGCACTGTTTGCGGCAGGAAGCCGAGGATCGGGGCGAGAACGAGCATCGTCGCCGCTGCAGCACCGGCCGTGACCAAGGAGGCTTTCTGCGTCCGCCCGCCGACCGAGCGCACGACCGCCGTCTGTGATGTGCCGCCTCCCGCCGGCATGGCGCCAAAGAAGCCGCCCAACAGGTTCGCCGCGCCCGTCGCGAGGAGTTCCTGGTTGGCCTTGATCGGCGGATCCGACGGCCCGGTAAAGGCGCGCCCAGCGGCAATTGTCTCGGTGAAGCTCATCAATGCAATGCCGAGAGCCGCAGGCAGCAACTGTACGACAAGATCGAAACTCGGAAGCGTGAGCGACGGCAATGATCGCGGAATAACGCCCACCGTCGCGACGCCCGAAGCCGAAAGATGGAAAAACCAAGATGCTGCAATGCCGGCTCCGACCACGAGCAGCGGGGCGGCAGAATGGGGTTTCAGCCGTTCAAGGGTGAACAATGCGAGCAACGTCGCGGCACCGACAACGAAAGTGACGAGCGAAATTTCCGGAACATGCTGCGACACGCTCAAGATATCGCGGAAGAAGCCTTGCTTGATGATGTGGACGCCGAGGAGTTTCGGAATCTGGTCGAGCACAATGACCATTCCAATCCCTGCCTTGAAGCCGGTCAGTACAGGCGAAGAAATGAAGTTGGCGAGAAATCCGAGCCGCAAAGCTGATGCGCCAATCAGCAAGATGCCGGTAAGCGCAGTCAGCGTCGCTGCCGCGACCGCAAGTTTGACGGGGTCGCCGTCCGGAACGACTGTTCCCAGCTCCGCGCCCGCGAGAATTGCCAGCGTCGTTGTCGAGCTGACGCTCAGCACACGCGATGTGCCCAGCAGGGCGTAAACGATCATGGGGACAAACGCCGTGTAGAGCCCGACGCTGACCGAAAGCCCGGCGACCGTCGCATAGGCCATTGCCTTCGGAAGAACCACGGCCGCTGCTGTCAGGCCTGCGACGAGGTCCGGTCGAAATGTCGAAGCCTGTGCCATCACCGACATTCCACCGCGTTTGGCTCCGCGCCGCAATCGGCCAACCGGCGATGCTTGTCAGCTGCGCCTTGGGCTCTGGTCTCAGATTGCCGGAATCGATACCATATTATGGGAATTGATCGTGCCGATGGCGCCGGAGGGGTTTGATCAGCCATGACCGTCACCACCGTGATGACAGCCGTCCCGAAGGCGGCGCCGGCGATCATCGAGGCTTTCAGAACAGCGCCGACATCTATCATCAGCGATAACCTGTCGCGGCTTCCAGGCGCTGTCGGCCTGCGTCCGTTTCATGGCGGCGGAGTACTTGTCGGCCCGGCGTTTACCGTTCGCACCCGTCCTGGCGACAATCTTGCGATCCACAAGGCGCTCGAAATTGTCGGCCCGGGCGACGTGATCGTGGTTGACGGCGGCGGTGACGAGACGCGGGCGCTGATCGGCGAGATCATGCTGAACATCGCGAAGTATCGGGGTGCCGCGGGATATGTGATCGATGGCGCCATCCGTGACAGCGGCGCAATCGCCGCGTCCGACTTTCCGGTCTTCGCGCGGGCCGCCATCCATCGCGGCCCCTACAAGAGCGGGCCAGGAGAAATCAATGTTCCTGTCAGCATCGGCGGCATGGTGATCGCGCCTGGAGACATTGTCGTGGGCGACGATGACGGCGTGGTGGCTTTCCCGCAGGCGATTGCGCCCAAGTTGCTTGAGGCCGTGAAAGCGCAGATCGCGCGAGAGGCAGACACGATCGTTGCAATCCGGGAAGGCCGCTACCAGGGCAGTTACGGAAAATCTTGATCAATCGAGTGAGCAAAGGGACGCCATGAGCCAGGCAAACGAATTTCACACGCTCAATGATCCCAGTGATGGGCTCTTCCGCGAACTTGCGCCAGGACTGACGACACGCATTTTTGCCGGTGAACACGCCATGCTCTCGGTCGTGACGCTCGCGCCGAACTCGGAAGGTATCATGCATCACCATCCCGAGGAGCAGTGGGGCGTTTTGCTCGACGGCTCAGCTATTCGCTATCAGGGCAATGAAGAAATTCCGGTGAAGAAAGGCGACTTCTGGCGCACGCCGGGAAATGTGCCGCACACGATGCGCGCCGGGCCAGAAGGCGCGCGCGTGCTCGACATCTTCAGCCCGCCAAGGCCCGAGTACAAAAAGCCGGGCGCGGGCTTCGGAAGCGTGTAGCTCAACCTTGAACGGACAAACAAAATCGCAAATCCGGGAGGGACTCTTGGAAACAATTACACGCCGGACCATGCTGGCCGCATCGGCCGCCTTCGCCGTCGCAAGGCCAGTATTCGCCGAGCCGTCGGTGACGACGCTGGTCGTGCCATTTCCGCCCGGCGGCTCGACCGATGCACTGGCGCGAACGCTTCAGCCGGGGCTGCAAGCGGCTCTTGGCCGCAACGTGATCGTTGAAAACAAGTCGGGCGCCGCAGGTTCGATCGGTGCGGCGCAGGTCGCGAAGAGCGCGCCCGACGGATCGTCGTTCCTCGTGACGTTCGACTCGCACGCAGTCATTCCGGCGATCCTTGAAAAACCGCCGCTCAATGTCGAGACCGAACTCGTGCCTGTGTTTCTCGTCGGTACCGCGCCATATGTCATTGCGGCCAATTCCGACACGCCGTACCGCACATTCGCCGACGTCATTGCGGCCTGCAAGGAAAAGCCGGGGTCGGTTCGCTATGCATCCGTCGGCATTGGCACGCTCGGCCATCTGGCGATGACCGTGCTCGCCAAGAAAGCCGGCGTGGAAGTCACGCACGTGCCATATCGTGGCGGCGGCCCCGCCATGAACGATGTCCTCGGCGGACACGTCGACCTGATCGCGGGATCAGCCGCGCTCATCACCCCGCAGCTTGGAAGCGATCGCATTCGCGCCATCATGCAGCTCGGGCGCGAACGGCTCCCATCCCTTCCGAAGACGCCCACCGCCATCGAATCCGGGTTTCCGGATTTCGAAACCCTGGCCTGGTGGGGCATATTCGCGCCCAAGGGCATGCCCCCGGAAACCATCACGGCCATGGAGAAGGCTGTCAGGCACATCCTGAACGAGCCGGCGGTGGTCGCGAACCTGCGAGACTCGCAGCAGATGACGCTCGTGCTCGGCGGAGCCAAGGAATTTGAAGCTTTCTTCGTCAAGCAGGTGAAGTTCTGGGGGCAGGTGGTGCGCGACAACAACATCCGGGCCTGACATCGTCGGGATCTTTGCGGCCTCCGGCGCGGAACCGGATCGCGAAGTGCACCTGGATAATTCGGCTTGTCAGGGCCCGCGAAAGCGAGGCATCCATCAGGTCGTGAGCGAACAACTCTTCAGCCGATTCGGAACGCTGCGTCGCCCGCTTGTAGAAGCGATGGCCGCGGTCCTGTTCGTGCTTGCTTTTGTGGGACCCGCTTTCCCGGCCGATGCGGCATTCCAGAAATGGCTTGCGGGGCAATGGCCGGCGGCGCAGCAGCTGGGTGTGTCACGCACAACGTTCGACGCGGCAACGCGCGGACTGGAACCGGATCTGTCGCTGCCCGATCTCGCCATCGCCGGCCGCCCCGAACAGCAGCCGCAGCAGCCGGAATTCGTCCAGACGCCGGGTCAATATTTGCGCGAGGCCACCTTCGACCGGCTTGCCACGCGCGGCAAGCAGCTCGCCGCGCAATATCGCGACACGCTCGCGCGTATCGAGAAGGATATTGGCGTTCCCGGCAATGTGGTGCTCGCGATCTGGGCGCGTGAAACCGACTATGGCGGGTACCAGTTGCCGCTCGATGCGATCCGCACGCTGGCGACGCAGGCCTATACCGGCAAGCGCAAGGAGTTTTTCCAGAACGAATTCCTGCATGCATTGAAGATGCTGCAGGACGGCGTGCCGCGCGCTGACATGCGCTCGTCCTGGGGTGGCGCGCTGGGACTGACGCAGTTCCTGCCGTCGGAATTCTACAAATACGCGGTCGATTTTGACGGCGACGGCCGTGCGGACATCTGGCATTCGGTACCGGACGCGTTGGCGTCGGCGGCGAAACAGCTTGCCGGCAAGGGTTGGCGGAGCGGGGAGCCCTGGGCGATCGAAGTGCGTGCCCCGGCCGGTGCCGATTGCAGCATTGGCGTGCCGGACGTGACGATGCCGGTCGGCGAGTGGATCAAACGCGGGTTCATTCCGGCACGTGGCCGCAAGCTGTCGACCGCCGAACTCGCAGTGCCCGCGTCATTGTTGCAGCCGGAGGGCGGCTATGGTCCGTCGTTCCTGACGCCGAAGAATTATTTCGTGCTCAAGGACTACAATTTCTCGGATCTTTACGTGCTGTTCGTCGGCCACCTGAGCGACCGCATTGCCGGCGGCAAGCCATTCGAGACGCCGTGGAGCAAGAACGCACAACTCAAGACCGCCGACGTCGAGACGATGCAGAAGCGGCTGACTGCGCTCGGCCTCTACAAGGACAAGATCGACGGCAAGGCAGGCATGCTGACGCGCGCCGCGCTTGGCGCCTATCAAAAGAAAAGTGGATTGAAGGTCGACTGCTGGCCGACCGCCGCTGTGCTTGAGCACATGCGGCGATGATCTTTATGGCGATCGACTATTTTATTCCGCTCGTCCCCGCGCAAGCGGGGACCCAGCGCAACCCGTCACCCCGTGCTCTGGATTCCCGCTGACGCGGGAATGAGCGGATGGTGGGTGCTCATCGCTGACTTGGTCGTACCTGCTAGTCGCAGACCTGGACGCGGCGCATCCGGTAGGCGTAGCCGTCCCACACCTGCTGACGCTCGGTATGGCAGACCGGACCGTCGACATATGCCGGCGGTTCTGCATAGGCAGGCGGCGGCGGTGCGTAGACCGGCGCGGGCTCGACATATCGCGGCCCGCTATTGGCGATCGCCGAGCCGATGATGGCCCCGGCGGCGAGCCCGCCGACCACACCGGCGGCTACGCCGCAGCCCTGGCAATTCGCTTGTGCTGAAGACGGCAACGCCGCGGCCAGGGTAACGGCCGCGGCGAGCGCAACAATGGTATTCTTCATGGGCGTCCTCTCGAGCCGATTGGTTCGGCGCGATCATCCACCCAAAGTCGTTACGCGATCTTTAAGGGCAGATGAAACGCGGCTTGCTCCAGCCGACGAAATTACCGTAGCCGTCACGCAAGGGCCGGCGAGCCCAGTAACCGCCCGGGCAGGCGGCCGGATAAGGAGCGCCATAGCCTTCGTACACCACATATCCCGGCGCCGGACCGTAGTAGCCAGGCGCGGCGCTATTGGCGATCGCGCCGCCAATAATTGCGCCGCCGATGACACCGGCTGCGACACCAGCGCCAACCGCGCAACCATAGCAGCGAGCGTCGGCAGTAGTCGGCGCACTCATGGTACCGATCGCCAGCGTGGCGGCCGTCGCAAGCGCGAAAACGGTCTTCTTCATGGGGTATTTCCTCCAGGGTCGAGGTCGGACAAAGCCGACCGCTAGCGGTGAAGTTTAAGCCAAACCTGTCCCCGTGCCGAGATAGAGACGGTTCCAATATGTCGGAAATTTGTTGAGCGCCGGCCCGCTCCTCGTTTCCCGAAGAGACCCGGACGCGTTGCCGAATCCGGGCCTTTTCTCGCTTTATTACGCGCCTTCCCTGATTTGGCTAGGCCCTAGTTGCAGACCCGTACGCGCCTGAAGCGCCATCCCCAGCCGTCCCAGAATCGCTCGCGGGTCCAGTAGCAGCCGCCAGCGTAATAGGCGGGCGCCGGTCCGTAGTAGCCGGGGTCGTAACCATAATAAGGGCCGTGGACTGCCGAGCCGATGATGGCGCCGGCTGCGAGACCGCCGATGATCCCGGCGGCAACTGCGCCGCCATGGCCACCCGCTTGGGCGGGTTGCGGAGCGGCGATGGCCGCGAGTCCAAGGGTCGCGGCGGCCGCGAGAGCGGTCAGGGTTTTAGTCTTGTTGAACATGGCGCACTTTCCTCTGGTTCGCTGAGATCGTAAGCATTCAACGACCGTTATCTCCGATTCCTGCGTTCTTGTGCTCAGCATCAACAAATATCGTGGAGCTGAAGTTCCCGCTTTTCGCGTGAACGGCGCATGAATACGCCATCTGGCGGCCCCGTTTACTGCATTAAATTTTCGCAAGACTTGCGGCGGGACCGCGGCAAGCCGCCAATTCTGGCGTTACTGCGACAGTCGTCCGAAGACACGTTGCAGGATCGTAGCGTCGCGCGTCCGCCCGGCCAGCTTGGATGTCCGGCTGCGCGACGTGGCGGCGCGGCGCAGCCGGGATTTGTGGCCATGTGCTTTTGCCGCACCGCGCCGCGGTTTTGCTTTTGCCGCGTGGCTGCGAGTCCGCCGCCGCTTATTCTGCCCCAGTGCTTGCCGGCCGACATTGCGGAGAAACAGCTTTTCGAGCGGATAACTCAGCCTGCGGACCGCCGCACGCAAGGGCAGCCACTCGACCGCGATGATGTCTTTCATCACGTCGCGGCTCGGATTGACGGCCGCCCGCATATGCCAGAACTGAACGACCTTTGGCCGCCCCCGTGCGCGATAGGTGATGGCGCCGAGGAATTCACGCACGCGAACCTTATGGCCGGTTTCTTCAATGACCTCGCGGCGCGCGCCCGCCAGCGCACTTTCATTCACCTTGAGCTTGCCGCGCGGCAGCACCCAGTGTTCGTCCTTCGCGCGTTGCACAACGGCAATCAACGGGCGCGCGCCACTGCGCACCACGATGCCGCCCGCCGCATGAATGGTCTTGCCCGGCATACCCACCCGCCCATCAACCGCCTCGTTTAGCAAAATTGCAGGCCCGCTTGCAGAGAAATACGCGCATGCGGCGGGCGCCTGTGGGCAACTGATGCGTGGAAGCCCGGCGGATCTGTCATAATTCTGTCTCTGTGCCACGCCCTGAGGGCGCCCGATTGCCAGTGTGCAACAAGCCTGTTGCACGCGGGCCTGCCGCCATGTCCTAGTTTCGCGGGACTATCATTGGAGAATGGCAATGCCGAATTTTACCTGGGATCACGTTCATCTGCGCACGCCAGATCCGGAAGCGACCGCTCAATGGTTCGAGCGAATGTTCGGGGCCGAGCTGATTCGCTCGACCCAGCAGGGCAAGCCCCGCATCGATATCAAGCTCGGGGGCGCGATGATCTTCACGGCGCAGGTCACCCCGGGCGATGGTGTCAACCCGTCACCGGCGACGCCTTATCAAGGGCTCGATCATTTCGGTCTCGCGGTCTCCGGCATCGATGCCATCGCCGCCGACCTTAAGAAGAAAGGCGTGGAGTTTACCAAGGAGCCCCACTCGCCGCGGCCAGGCATCAAGATCTGTTTCCTGCGTGGGCCGCAGGGAATCTCCATCGAGTTGCTCGACCGCGATCCGAAATACACCTGACGCGGCTTAACAGCGAAAAATGAGGAACGTCATGAGGATTGTCCGCGTTGCAGCCGCGCTTGCACTTGCTCTGACAGTGGCGCCGGCCGGCGCGCAGCAGAAAAGTCTGCGCGAGCAGATCGTGGGAAGCTGGAATTTCGTGGTTGCCGAAGTGATTGCTCCAGACGGCAAGAAGTCGTTTCCGTTCGGTGAGACGCCGGCCGGCATCCTGATCTTCACACCTGGCGGCCAGTTCGCGCAGATCCATGTCGCCAGCGATGTGCCGAAGATCGCCAGCAACAATCGCCTGACTGGCACGCCCGAGGAATATGCCACCATCATGCGACGAAGCATTTCGCTGTTCGGCACCTACAGCGTGAACGAAGAAAAGAAGACGGTGACATTCAATATAGTGTCGAGCACGTATCCCAACTTCGCCGGCGAGGCGCAGGAGCGCACCATTGACAAACTGACGGCCGACGAATTTATCAATACGAATCCGAATGTGGCGGGCGGCCGAGGGCGCGCGACCAATATCTATAAAAGAGCGATATGAGAGCGGAACTAAACGCCGAAATCGTCCTAGGGCTGCAACCTTTCGAGAGCACGTTTGTTTGCCCGGGGACAATCGGGCGCGGCGGGGTTGCTTTGGACGCAGGCTCTCGCCTTTAATGCACGCAGGGCGTCGGCAGTGAGCGGAGCAAATCGTATGCGTGCGTGCGGACCGGCGGTTATCGTGGCGGCATTCATTGGCGCCACGGCCATCGTGGCGACAGCTTTGGCCGACGACCATCGCTTCGAACGCAGCCTTGAAATGCTGGCGCCGGCCGAACGGCTGGAGCAACTCTGCGATTTCACTGCGATGACCCGCATCCGAAGCGAAAGAAAAGAGTTCCGTCCCGATCGCGCTGTCGCGAATGCGATGGCAGAATCACTCGCCAAAGGCGATACGCTTGAGGTGACCGGCGGCGCCTTCCGCAGCAAAAAGAAATGGTACGCGTTGACTTATCGCTGCTCGGTTACGCCCGACCATCTGAAGATCGTCGCCTTCAAGTACACGATCGGCGAAGAAATCCCCGAATCCAAATGGGCGTCATTCGGCCTGTGGCAGCAGTAGATACTGGCTAGTCGCGCGCAGCTACCTACTGATGCTGCACCATGACCTTGGTCCCGACCGGCACGCGCGAATAAAGATCAATCACATCGTCGTTGACGAGCCGGAAGCAGCCCGATGACACGGCCTGACCGATGGTTTCCGGCGCGTTGGTGCCATGAATACGATAGACGGTCGCGCCGAGATTCATTGCGCGCGCGCCCAGCGGATTCCCGGGCCCGCCGGCCATCCAGCGCGGCAGATAAGGCTGACGTTCGATCATCTCCGGCGGCGGCACCCAGTCGGGCCATTCGCGCTTGAGCGTGATCTTCTGAATGCCGCCCCACTGGAAACCGTCGCGGCCAACGCCGATTCCGTAACGCAGCGCGACGCCGTTGCCCATGATCAGGTAGAGATATCGATCGTGAGTGTTGACGATGATCGTGCCCGGCGGCTGCTCGGTGCGGTAATAGACCGACTGGCGTCGCAACTCCGGCGGCAGGTCGGCATCACGCGCCGTGTGGTCAACGCCCGGGTCGACGTCCTTCATGGTGGGCTCCGACGATGGCAACAAGCCTTGCGCCGAAATCGACGTGAACGGCGCCACCAGAAGCGCGAGCGCGAAAATCCGCAGCCAGAACATTGCCATTCCCCCGAATGAGTCGTGCCTAGAGCTTATCCTTGATGTGAGTCTGTGGCCGATCGGAGCCGCGCGCGGTCTCGGTATGCCACCGGCCTTTTTCATCCTCGTATTCGATGGTTTCCGTGTGACCTGGAACCGTTTGCTCTTCGGCGGCGGCCTGTGCCGCGGCGAGCGCGTCGGCATGAGTCGGGAACGGCTCCGAGAACACGCCGTCAACCTTATAGGCCCAGCCGCCGTCGTGCTCGACAATCTCGTAGGTGACTTCCACCATTGGTAATCCCCGCAAACTCAGAAGGTGTCCGGATAGCGTATCGCCTTCCGGGCCGGTTGCGCCAGTCACATGGCGACGCGGGATTGGGGCGGAAAGGGCTAAAGATTACCACCCCCGTAAATGCATCTTATCCGTGACGTTTCGATTGCCTCAGGGCTTAAAAATCGAAATCCAGCCCGAACCGCCGCTTGAATGCCCGACGGTCCTGGGGCAAGGCGGCCCGGAGAATGGCGCGCGCGGAATAGTTGCCCCGCATCCTCCCGGCGTCCATGTACATCGAGTCGACGATGTCGTGCCTGGGGAATGCGATTGTATCACCCATCTTCAGGCCCGCGACCATGCGTGGTATGTTGCCGATCTGGCCGATAAAGCGTGCGCCGACATGGGCAAACGGGTGGATCCAGAAAAATTCCGGGCCGCCTGCGCCGAGCAGGGCGATTTTGATCGCGAACCCTGTCATCTCGGGGGCCGGACGTTTCGCCAGGGCCAGAAATCCCGGAAGTGAATCGCGTGCGCTTTGTGTTGCCGCCGCCATCAAGGCATCGTTGAGCGCGAGATGGACGAGTTCATCGCGCTCGGCCTTCTGCACGACCGATTGATCAAAATACGGTTGCATGGCGGCGGCGCGCGCGGCGCGGAGGATGAGCTCAAAGCCTTTGGCCGTCCGGCCCGAGGGGTTTCGAGACGACATGACCACTGCCTTTCCGGCGCCGGCGCATGGCGCGCCGGTCGTTACGGATTGGTCGTGGCGGAAGGCTGAAAGGTTCAATGCGAGGAGGGTCGTTCGATCCGCTCCACCACCAAAAGCGATCCCCAAGATGGCGCCTATTCGGCTTTACCCTGGCGATCCCGGTCGGCGCCTGACTAATTGAAAGTATCAGAAAGCATCAATTTATCGAGGCTTTGCGCGGTCGCGGAAATATAGAGCAAGCCTCACCACTTGTAGCTCAATGCACCCCGCACTTGCGTCACCGTGTGCTCAAATTGAGTCCGATAGAATGTACCAGCAGCGAATGCCGTACGGGTTTCGGTACCGAAATTGGAATAAAGCGCCTCGATACGGCCAGTCCAGTGGGGCGCGAACATGTGTTCGACGCCACCACCAGCGGTCCAGCCTGTTCGTGTGTAATCAGCGTTTGGAAACATAAATGTTGCGCCAAATTGCGGATCGCCCCAAGAATCAGAGAAGCGGGCGATTGCGGCGCCACCAGTTACGTAGAGTAGCGATGAAGTATTGAAGGTCACGCCGACGCGGCCGCGAATCGTGCTCATCCATTTGAGATCGGATGACGCTACGACTGGCACAGAACTCGGAATTGTCGCACTCGACTTTCCATCAACCCAGTTCAGGTCACCTTCGATTCCAAATACAAAGCGTCCCGACTGCAAATTGTATCCGAGGAGTCCGCCGCCAGTAATTCCGGCCCGCGTGTTCGACCAGAAATTGTTGTTACGGCCGCCGGGTAGCAAGAAGAAAAATTGGTCGACATCGGTAAACGACGAATGATTCCATGCGCCGCCGATGTTTACGCCAATATAGGGCCCAGCCCAACTCATGGCCGAAACAGGCGCCGGCAGCGCCGGCGCCTTCGTCGGCAAATCGGCCGCATTTGCGGCGCCGATAAGAGCGGCTGACGATACCGTCGTAAAAAGAAAACAACGCAATGCTTTCATGAAACACCCGCTCCCCTCACATTTTTAGTGCACGAAGTCCGCATTTACCTATGACAAAATTGCAACGCTCCCCAAAAACTCGAAAGTTCGATAAATTACATCATGTTTGCTAGCTTTATCAATTGGTTACGGTCGATCTTATCGCCAACATTGCGGGGCATTTCAGCTACTCTGAATACGCGGACAGGAACAAGTGCGCGACTTAGGCTTTGCGCGCAGTGGCCGCGCACCGCTTCCAGATCGATCTCCGAACGCGCTTCGACAGCAGCCCAGACCTCCTCGATGCCGAGTGCATTGGCGCGACCAAAGGCGACTGCGTGCACCACGCCTGGATAGGACAGCAAGACTGATTCGATGACCTCCGGATTTATCTTGTCGCCGCCGAGGTCGATGATCGTCTTGCTGCGGCCCGAGATGATCAGCGTGCGATCCTCGGTTACCGCCCCAAGGTCACCGGGATAGAACCAGCCGTCGCGAAAGTATTTTCCCGAGCCGGGCGGATTGCCGAGATAGCCATAAATACATTTGTCGCCACGGAAGCGGATGTGACCTTCCGAGCCCGACTTGCAGACTTGGTCGAAATCATCGACCGCCTGCACGATCATGCCCGGCGTCACGAGACCTATGGCGCCCTTGATATGCGCAAACTGATGCACGTAACCGCCGGCTACAGGATTGCCCTCGGTTGCGCCGTAGCCATGGACGACGAGCGAACACATGCGCGAACGCACCCGGTCCGACAGCGCCGTGGTGAGCTTGCTGCCGACCGACAATATGACGTCGAACGGACAGAGAAAGGCCGGCGAACGTTCATAGTAGTCGAGAAATTCCGCGATGCCGGCCGGCGACGCCACCATGCATTGAACGTTATGCAGTGAGAGTGCTTGCATCGTTTCCGCCGGATCGCTGCCACGTACGAAGACGCACCCGCCGCGCGCGAGAACATAGATCACCCACAGATAGCCGCTGTTGGCTGCGACCCCAACATCCAAAAATATGCGCGAACTCGTCGCAATTCGGTTTCCGAAGGCAAAATCGTACGATTGAATGCGTCGTAGAATGATGTCGTGGCTCAGCGCTACGGCTTTCTGGTCGCCTGTGGTGCCGGACGTGAGGATGATGCGTGCAATTTCAGCGCCGGCCGGGTCAATCTCCGGTGCCGGCGGCATGCCGTCACCCTCAACCCAGCCCAAGTCGACCTGGATAATACGGCTGACATTTTGAAAAGGCGCTGAGGTATCGGTGAGGACCGCGTCGATACGGAATCCCGATGGCAGGCTGTTGTTGATGCACGAAATCGACACGATACCGAGGCGGGTTAGCCCCAGAATCAGCGCCCAGTGAAAGATCGGATCCTTGGCAAGAATGGCAACGACATTGCCGCGTTTTAGTCCAGCTGCCTGGGCGTGCGCCAAAACATTGTTAGCGAACGAAAGCAGCCGGCCATAGCTTACTATGTTGTAATTCCAGCCCGGCGCACAAATTGCTGGAGCGGTCGGCTGATGCTTAGCGTGGAGCAGAAATCCGTCGAGGATGGTCACGATGCAATAATCCGAGATGTACCGCTCGCTGTCATTGATCAGGCGGCGCGCTGGCAGCCTACATAACGTACAAAATTTGGACCAGTATCTTTATTGGTCTTGCGATACCCGAGTAGTATCGCCAGCAGCATCGCTGCGACGACCAAAGATTTATACAAGTCAGATATCAAGATCGGCAGCATTACATCACTATGAACTTGTTTCGCCGCTCACTCACGCCTTCCACAGGCCACGAAACTGCGTCGCGACGACCTTTTCATAGGGCACGTCCCCGTGGAGGATTCCGACTGCGCGGGCGAACCCGTTCATGCCGGCGACAAATGACTCAGAGATCGAGGCATCGTAGTACGGCAGGTCGCGGCGGATCAGCTCGACGATCAGCTCGGCCTGCTCGGGCGGAAACAGCTTGCGGCCGACCTCAGCCGCGCGCGCGACGTTTTTCTTCAGCGCGTATTGCGTCTTGACCAGGGCGCGTACTGCGGCCGCTGCGACGTCGGGCGATTTTTCAATCAGGCGGTCGGTGGTTGCGATCGACGCCATCGTATAGTCAAAGCAGCCTTTCGGCCCGTCACCACGCCGCACGTCGAGCACGATGTCGCCGATGCCGTTGCGGACGGCGACTTCCGCGCCCATGCCGTTCGCCCAGAAGCCGTCGATCTTGCGGTCCTGCAATGCCTTCGCTGCGGTCAGGCCGAAATTGACGCCGGCGCCGGAAGCGCCGGGCACCGGCGCGATCGTCACG
>Ga0187765_10000416_pt1 | contig 15656 bp, 10 predicted proteins | sample 0216_QUI02_MP05__3_FD_133018 | JGI IMG/M metagenome (GOLD analysis project Ga0187765, IMG submission 133018) | Tropical peat soil microbial communities from peatlands in Department of Meta, Colombia - 0216_QUI02_MP05_10_MG | ecosystem: Environmental > Terrestrial > Soil > Wetlands > Peat ...
CGGACGAGAACGCAAGCATCCGCTCGGTCAGATGCGGGTGCAGCCGGACGCGCTCGACCTCGGCGTGGGACAGCGGTCCGGGCTTGTCCCAGATCTGGTTCGGCACGCCGAGTCGACCGAGGTCCTGCACGACGCCGGCGCGGCGTACGAGCGTGACGTCCGCTTCCGGCAGGCCGAGATCGAGCGCGGCCTGTTCGCTCAGCGCCGCAACCGCAGAGGCGTGGCCCATCGTCCAGGGGGACTTGAGCTCCGCAAACTCGCCCACCGCCGCCAGCGCCGCGTCGAGATCCTCACCGGCGATCCAGCTCTCCAGCGCAGGTTCCGACGCGATCACGGTGTCCCAACTCGGATTGGCATCAACCTCGCTGAGCAGGATCGGCGCCAGCTCGCAGAACGTTTCGACGAGGCCGGGGTCGAACTGCCCGCCGCTGCGATCGCGAGCCACTGCGACGGCAGCGTCCACCCCGCCCGCCCGCCCGAACACCTCGACGACGTCGGCGAGGTTGATCAGGCGCGAGGCCGTCGCGATCTCCTCACCTCGAAGCCCATAGGCACCCTTGCCGTCCCAGCGCTCGTAGGTCTCGCGCAGGGACTCCCTGACCTCATCGCCAAGACCCAACCGCGACGCCAGCAGGTCGGTTGCCCGGTAGTGATTCTCGGCCATCGCGAACAGGTCGCGTCGGCCGTCCGCGACGAAGGCGACGCCGGCCCGCGCCCGTTCGGCGAGCGGCCGGCTCTGGCCACCGATGTGCCGCGCCAGGAAAGCAAGAGCGGGGCCGACCTTGCCCATGTCGAACTCGTAATGCGCATCACTCCTCGCATTCATGTCGTCGCCGAGCCACTTCGCCTGCTCATAGGCATCCGTGTGGCAGCCGACCCACGCCAACAGCCCCGAGTAGTAGACGACACCTCGATCCGCGTCGCTCAGCCCCAGCTGCCCACCCAGCCGCAACGCGATCAGGCAGGCACGGATCATGTGCTCCATCGGCTGACCGAGCCCAAGATCGGTCCCCAGCGACAGCAGCGCCACCAGCTCCGCCCGACGGATGCCTGCACGACTGGTTGCGTCCGGTTTACGGTCTGTCACTCAGATCTAGAGGTGCCCACGAAAGCGGGGGCACTCCGAAAAGGGCTAATGCGACGGCGCCGCTTCTGAGAACGCTTCTCCGGCGGCCTCGAGAATCCGATCGACGTCATGTTCCGCGTGAGCAGTTGAGAGAGCACTGTGCAAGAGGGGCTTTTCGGCGATGAGGATGCGGTGGCGGCCGCAAGCCTCCAACAGTTTCGAGTACGCGGTCGCCGAGGTTTGGAGCGCATCGCGATAGTCTTTGACTTCGCCGCTGGTGAAGTACGGTTGAAAGTGGCCGCCGCCGCCGGCTAAGACGGCATCAACGTGGTGTTCTTGCGCGAGCTCTTGGAAGCCGCGTTGGAGTCGTTGTGTGAGCGTGGCGAGTTTGGCTTGCGCGCTCCCGTCTTTGAGGATGCGAAGGCTCGCGGCAGCGGCTGCGAGCGAGATCGCGTGCCCGTTGAAGGTCCCTACGTATCCGACCGTTCCGCCACTGGTGGGGTCGGTGAGCTCGAGGAGCTCGGGGCGTCCCTCGACGGCGGCGAGGGGGAATCCGTTGGCGAGCGCCTTGCCGTAGAGGGTGAGGTCGGGATTGATGCCATAGGTCTGGCGTGCACCACCTGGGGAGAGCCGGAAGCCTGTCAGGAGCTCGTCGAAGATGAGCAGGATGCCGAGCTCTTGCGTTCGTGCGCGAAGGGCTTCGAGATAGTCTGCGGTCGCCGCAATCCAGCCTAGGTCGATCATCACTGGCTCGACGATGACGGCAGCGAGCTGTGACCCGTTTTCCCGAAGTAGCCTTTCGGTCGCCTGGACGTCGTTGAAGGGCAGAATGAGCGTGTCCTTGGCCGCCGTGGATAGGCCGCTTGAAGCCGGAATCGAAGCTGGTCGATTCGGCGCGCCCATTTGATCCGGAGGAGGCCAGCACGAGACCCAGATGGGGTCGTACCAGCCGTGGTAGGAGCCCTCCGGTTTGGCAAGGCGTTGGCGTCCGGTTGCCGCGCGCGCGATGTGGATGGCGTGCATGACGGCCTCTGTGCCTGTGTTGGTGAAGCGCACCTTGCCGAATCCAGGCACCATCGAAGCCAGGAGCTGCGCGACCTCGGTTGCGGTGCGGGTCTCATAGCCTGTTGTAAGGCCCGAGCGGAGTGCGTCGGCAACGGCAGCGCTCACGGCGGGATGGGCGTGGCCGAGCATGATTGCGCCGTTTCCCATCGTGCAGTCGAGATAGCGGTTGCCGTCGACATCGAAGAGATACGCCCCTTCCCCACGCTCGAAGTAGATGGGGTGAGGGCTGCGGACGCGTGAATTCGAGTGGGTTCCTGCCGGGACGAACTGCTTTGCGGCCTCGTAGAGGCGTGCCGACTCGGCCGACTCGCTCATACCGAGATGGCGTCGTCGCGTCGGGAGACCGTACCTTCCCATGCGGTCTGCATGATGCGCTCGAGATCTCCTGGCTCGAGCGGAGATGGCAGGTTCGGGATTCCCGAGCTGTGGGGAGCCCAGGCAAGGGCGGCGTCCACGTCGTCTTGGGTGACTCCGGCGAGAGGGAGGGCGGCCGGCAGGCCTGCACGCCGTCGATAGCCGTCGACAAGGGCGCTCCACGCGGAGGCGGTGGGTTCGACGCTCGTGATCGAGCGGAGCCGTGAGGTGGCGATGACGGTCGAGCCCCAGAATGTGATCACCGGCGGCCCGAGCATGAGGTTGAAGCTGTCATGAGAGATCCCGGCGGCGATGCCGAGAGGGCGTGAGAGTGCATGTGCAAGGCCGAGTACTGTGGTGTCGAAGGCGCGTGCCGCGTTCATCGATGCGATCATCAGCGCTATTCGATCGGGGTTCTCCTCATCAGCGGCATTCGCGAAGGTTTGGGCGGCGGAGAGCGCGTAGGGCTCCGAGTCTGAGGTGCTCAATCTGCTCAGGAGAGACTCGATCGCGTGCACAAGCGAGTCGCCGGCGAACAGCTGTGTTGTTTCGCCGTCCATCGATGCCAGCAGCTCTGGGACGAGTGCAACGTCATTTGGGCGTAGCCAATTTTCCCATACGGCGTCTCGTGTGCCTGCTGCGCCTTCATACATCGAGAAGGGAGTGACTGCCCGGTAGGGCTCGGGGCCGCAGGGTACGGCGCAATGATCGAGCGACTCGTTGGTCTGCTCCCGGAAGTAGTAGGTGGCGAGCTTGCCGGCGTCGATCACCAGGCCGGCGCCGATCGAGACGAGACGCCGGACGTCATTGTCAATGAGTAGTCGTACGACAGCGGTGCCGTCGGGGATGGTTGGTCGTGCAGGGAGGATGTAGATCCCGCGAGCACGCGCCATGAGTCTCTGGGCTGCCGGGTAGTTCGTTGAGCAAGAGTCGATGAGGGCAACGAAGGGCGGGTTTGCTTCTGGCCATCCGATGTGCCAGGGACCGTGCAGGGGATCGGGGTCGTGTGCCGTCATCCGACCGTGATGCGCGCGGGAAGTGAGGTCACGGAGTCGAGGCCATCAGCGCCGACGACACAGAGGTCTTCGATCCTCACTCCTCCGAGCTCTGGGAGGTAGATGCCAGGTTCGATAGTCACGACCTGCCCCTCCACGAGCGAGTCCGTCGAGATCTTCGACACGGTCGGTGCTTCGTGGACATCGAGGCCGATTCCGTGGCCGAGGGCGTGCCCGAAGTGCTCGCCGTAACCGGCATCCTCGATGACCTGCCGCCCGACCTTGTCCGCCTCGACACCAGTCATACCCGGGACAATCGTCGATATCGCAACATCGAACGCCCGCAGGCAGATCTCGACGATCTCGGAGAGTTGCGGTGTGAGTGTTCCCACTTCGACCGTCCGGGCACAGTCCGACCGGTATCCGTTGAGAAGGCAGCCGAAGTCGACGACGACGAGGTCTCCCTCTTCGATGATTCGGTCTCCTGGTCGTGCGTGTGGCCGCGCCCCGTTGGGTCCGGAGCCGACGATGACATCGAAAGCGACATCGTCGCCGCCGAGTTCGAGCACAAGGATCTTGAGGCGTCTGGCCAGGTCGACCTCAGTGCGGCCGACCCATGCTTCCTGGACGGCTGACTTCAGTGCGTCATCGGCGATCGCGGATGCGCGCGAGATGGCTGCGAGCTCCTGATCATCCTTTACCGCACGAAGCTTCTCGACAACGCCCCGCGTTGGAACGAGGTCAAGGCCGTCGCCGGCGAGCGTCTGGAATCCCGCGTAGGTCAGGTGCTCCGCCTCGACGGCTATGCGACCTTGTAGGCGCTTTGCGAGGTCGGCGAGGAGGTTACGGGCGGTTTCGACGAACTCGACGTGAGGCACGGCTCTGCCAGCCTCGGTGTAGCGCGCATCCGCAAATAGGCGTACGCGATCGGGTTCGATAAGGACTGCGGCGTTGGAGCTGTCGAAGCCGGTGAGGTAGGTGAGATTCCGTGGACCTGTGACGAGGAGCGGTTGCTGCAGGTCTGCTTGAAGTCTGTGTATACGCTCGCTTTTCATGGCCTAGGGGGTGGTGAGAACGTCGGTTCCACGGCTTGAGCGCCTCCTAGTTCAAACGAAGACCGGTACCTGTGTGAGCACTTGCGGTGGATCATCGATGCGAACGTCGTCCTCGATTCGCACGCCGCCGTAACCTGGGATGTAGATGCCTGGTTCGATCGTGACGATCATGTCTCGATCGAGGATCTGTTCATTCGTCGCTGTGAGCCAGGGGGGCTCGTGGACTTCAAGTCCAAGGCCGTGCCCGGTGCGATGGACGAAGTACTCGCCGAAACCAGCGTCTTCGATGACTGCTCGTGCTGCATGATCGACCTCGCGCGCTTCCACGCCCGGGCGAGCGGCGTCGATTCCTGCCTTCTCGGCTCGGCGAACGACATCGAGCAGCTCGCGTTGTCGCTCGTCCGGTTCCTGACCGACGACGAAGGTACGGGTCGAGTCGGAGAAGTAGCCCTCGAACGACGCACCGAAATCGACTATCAGCAGGTCACCTTGGGCCAGTTTCGTGGCGCCTGATCTCCCGTGGGGAAGAGCGGATCTCGGCCCGGTGAGTACGATCGGTTCGAAGCCTCGCGTCTCGCCGCCGTGTTGCCGTACCGCGTCGGCGCACCGTGCAGCGATATCTGCTTCGCTACGTCCCGGCTCGACCTCTTTGGCGACCTGTGTGAGCGCATCGTCGAAGATCGCGCAGGCGCGCTGGAGGAGGGCGAGCTCTTCAGGGAGCTTTCGCAGACGCGCAGTGCGAACGATGGCCGAGCAGTCCCTCAGCTCGCTCGAGGTGGCTGCAGCGCGAACCAGTGCCGCCCGCTCGAGTGTGAGGTGGTTGAACTCGACGCCGATTGGTCCCTGGACGCCAGCGAGTGCTTCCCGGAGAGCATCCAGCGGTCCCACCTCGTCTCGCCAGATGTGGCAGCGCACGGTGTCGTCGACTGCTGCGTGTGCGGCCTCCTCTTCAAGGGCGGGCGCCACCAGGCGGAGCTCGCCGTTCGGGGTGATCACGAGAAGGATGAGGCGCTCGAACGGCGTGGCGCGAAAGCCCGAGAAGTAGGCGATGTTGGCAGGGCCAACGAGTGCGACAGCGGCCAGCTCCGCGAAATCGATCCGCTCGCAGCGGCCGATCATGAGCTGCCGGGGTAGTCGATACGTGCACGCTCGGAGGAGAGCAATCCGGTCGCGAGATCTTCTTCGATGGCTTCGGCTGCTCGATGTTCGGGAGGGCCGTAACCGCCGCCGCCGCCGGAGAGACAGCGGATGACGTCTCCGCGCGAGAGACGCAGACGGTTGATCTTGTGCAGCGTCTGCTCGCGGTCGGTCTCCGGGTTCAACACAACGTATGACGGTTCTCCTGTATCAGCCCCGAATAGCCCCCAGGCGGGCGTTTTCGAGCGCTCAAACCACAGGCTGAGCCAGGCCTCGTCACATTCGACCAGCCATTCGCGTATGACGCCGAAGCCGCCTCGCCATGTGCCGGCGCCGGCCGAGTCGGGACGGAAGCCGTAATGGCGGATCCGCATGGGATAGCGTGACTCGACGACTTCGATCGGGAAGTCCTTGATCGAGCCATTGACGGAGTTGATGAGGGCGCTTTCGCCGTCGCTGCCGCTCCAGGCGCCCCAACCGCCGACGACAGCTTCTGGGTGGACGAACATGCGCCCCTTGGTATCGATACCGCTCAGCATCGTGATCATCGAGTCGCCGTAGCTGGCTCCCGCAACCGTGTCCGGTAGGACCGGAGCGAGCGCCTTCGCGACAAGGTCGATCAGTAGCCCTAGTGAGCTGAAGTACCATTGGCAAGCGGAGGGCTGCTCGGCGCCCAGCAGCGACCCTTTGCGGACACGGACTTCCAGCGGCCTGAAAGTCCCGCCGTTGATCGGCTGCTGCGGGTTGATCAGGAGCTTGAATGCGACCCTGGAGGCCGATATTGCTTGCGCTTCGCCACAGTTGATGCCTCCGCGTGCGCCATCATCGGACTCGGTCAGGTCAATGGTCATAGCGTCGCCTCGGATGATGACTTTGACCCTGACCCAATACGGTTCGTCTGTGATTCCGTCGTTGTCGAGGCATCCTTCTGCCGAGTAGACGCCATCGGGTATCGCGGAGACTGCGGCCCGGTCGAGCGCTTCGCTCTGAGCGAAGATCTGCTCGCGGGCGAGTTCCACTGTCTCCTTGCCGTAGCGCTCCAGGATCGCGTGAAGCCGGGTTTCGCCGGTGCGAGCGACTGCTATCTGGGCGTGTAGGTCACCGAGCGTCGGGTACGGGAAGCGGCTATTGAGTGCGATGAGCTCCGCGACATCGTCGCGCATTTCGCCGTCGATGATGATTCTCAGCGGCGGCAGACGCAGACCTTCCTGGTAGATCTCGGTGGAGTCCATAGGTCCGCCGGGATCCTTGGCGCCGATATCGAGCCAGTGCGCGCGAGAGGCCGAGAAGCCGACAAGATCGTCCTCGAAGAAGATCGGGGCGTAGACAGTCATGTCGTTGAGGTGTGTTCCCGTGAGGAACGAGTCATTCAGGATCCACACATCTCCCGGCTTCCACACTTCGCGTCCGAAGCGTTCCTCCGTGAGGGCGACACAGATCTCGAGGTTGCCGAGGAAGATCGGCAGGCCTGCCGATTGGCCGAGAATCCGATGGTTTGCGTCGAGGAGAGCGACGGAACAGTCCTTGCCCTCGTAGATGATCGGTGTGTACGCGGACCGGATCAGCGTCGCGTTCATCTCATCGGCAGCTGCGATGAACGCGTTGCGGATGATCTCCGTCGTTATCGGGTCGACGATCGACTTGACGCTCACGCGAGGGCTCCGAGAGTGATCAGGAGAGATCCGGACTGATCGACTTGAACAGAGGCATCCGGCGGCACGACGGTGGTGGCGGTGGGCTCCTCGATGATGGCCGGGCCGTGGAAGCAGGTGCCGACTCCGAGCGCTTCACGGTTGAAGAACGAGGTGTCTTCCACGGCCCCGTTGAACCTCACGTCGGCTCGCTGATACGGCACCGCCTCGGCAGGCGCGGTGGTCTGTGCCCTCGCCGCTGCTCGGCCGAGGTCGCCCAAGGCTGTCGAACGAAGGACGACGAGCTCGGTTGGTGCGCCGCGGTTTGCGTGACCGTACCGTCGTTCGTGTGCGCTGTCGAACCGCCGCTCAAGCGTCGCGCGAAAGGTGGGCGCCTGGAGCTCATCAAGCTCGACCGGAACGTTGACGGTGTACTCCTGGCCGACGTACCTCATTTCAAGTGCGAAAGAGGTTTGGATCGCTGGCTCGGCAACTCCCTCCTCTAGGAGTGCGTCGCGGCCCTCGGCGGCGATTTGATCCAGCTCGGTAGCGAGAGCCGGACCATCCGCCTCTTGAAGGGTGACGTAGTAGCTGCGGCTGAAGTCGTGTCGCAGCTTCGTCTGCAACATGCCCCATGCGCTGAACGCGCCGGGATTCGGTGGGACGATGACATCGCGGATCTCGAGCTCGTGTGCGAGGAAGGCGGCGTGCATAGGTCCGGCGCCTCCGAAGGCGACAATCGCGAAGTCACGCGGTTCGATGCCTTTCTCGACGGTGATCGTTCGGATCGCTTGCGCCATCTTCGCGTTCACGACGTCGAGCATCCCTTCGGCGAGCCGAATCGGCTCAAGCCCGAGCTCGTCCGCCAGAGACGCCACGGCCTCCTTCGCAGCATCGACGTCGAGCAGCATCCGACCGCCGAGGAAGCTCGAGGGGTCGATGCGTCCCACTGCAAGGTTCGCGTCTGTCACCGTCGGCCGGGTGCCCCCCTTGCCATAGCAAGCGGGGCCTGGGACAGCGCCAGCGCTCTCGGGCCCGACTCGCAGCCCGCCGGCCTCTGAGTAGCCGATAGATCCGCCACCTGCGCCGATCGTGTGGATGTTGATGATCGGCATGAGTAACGGCAGGCCTTCGAGACCCGTTTCCTGTGTGACATCGGGGCTGCCATCGACGATGAGGCTGACATCGAAGCTTGTCCCGCCCATGTCGATGCAGAGAAGGTTCGCCCGGTTCGTTGCCGTTGCGAGCGCGACTCCCCCCATCGTTCCCCCTGCGGGGCCGGAGAGCAGAGTCTGTATCGGGCGTCGTCTGGCGGCCGCCGCAGTGAGCACGCCACCACTGGATTGCATGACGTGCAGCGGGACTGCGAGCCCGTCGCCGCGCAACTCTGCCTCCAGACGTTCGAGGTAGGTCGACACAGTCGGTGCGATGTAAGCGTCGAAGACGGCAGATGAGGTTCGTTCGTACTCACGCCATTCCCGTGCGACCCTGTGCGAAACGGAGACGTTCGCCTCTGGATAGACCTCGTGTATTGCTTGCTCAGCGGCCAGCTCGTGCTCGGGATTGAGGTAGCTGAACAAGAACGCGACCGCGATCGAACGAGTGCCTTCACGCTGTGCTCGCCGAGCGGCATCCCTGACGTGAGCGAGATCGAGCGGCTCGAGCTCGTGCCCTAGGTAGTTCAGCCTGCCTCGAATGGGGACGATGTCGCCGCGAGGAACGAGCGGGGCCGGCTTCCGGAAGTGAAGGTCGTACAGCCTCGTGCGCGTGCCGCGGGCGATCAGGTAGGAGTCGCTCGCGCCCTCGGTCGCAAGCAGGAGGACCCGCGCACCTCGCCGCTGAAGGAACGCGTTCAAGCCGACGGTGGTTCCATGAACAGCAAAGGCGATCTCGCCGAGCGACGGAAGCATTCCAGCGACTCCCTGGACCACGCCTTCGGTCGGGTCAGCCGGTGTCGTCGGCACCTTGCCACTGAGATAGGAGCCGATGCCCTCGTCGTAGACGACGACGTCGGTGAACGTTCCGCCGATGTCGATTGACACGCGACTGCTACTCACCGCGGACACCCGCCCCCGCCGTGTGTTGCGCGTGTCTTCTTGCAAAGTCCGCCGCCTGATAGGACCCTTTGGGGACTACCCAGAGTCGGAGCTGGGACGGAGCGGATGCGTTGTGCATCACGGTCTGCGTAGCAATCTGCGCGTCTGCGTCGCGGAAGTTGTTTGGAGCGCCGCTGTTCATGTTTCGCTCGAAGCGCGGGAACCAGCTACTGGTGATCTCGAGGCCGATCCGGTGTCCAGCGGTGAAACGCATCGCGGTTGGTGTGAGCGGGATGCGGAACAGATAGACCGCTCCAGGCTCGAGCAATGACGGCAACTCAAACGACTCGCGGAAGCGACCTCTAAGCACTCCATGGGAGATGAAGTTCATGCGACCGTCCGGGTGCACGTCGACAAGTCGCGCATGCCAGTCCGTGTCCGGAGCTGAGGATGCTGCATGTAGCTCCATGGCGAGCGGCCCGACGACATCGATGTCCTCCTCGAGTGGTTCCGTCACATAGGTGAGGACATCTGGACGTGACGCCGTCTCACGATCGTCGATCGGGCCCGCGTGCATGCTCCACGGAGAGGTGACCGGATGGAGCGGGTCATAGTTGTACGTATCAGGCGGCTCCTCATCCGGCGGTTGGAAGGACAGCTGGCCGCCACCGTTGAACTCGCCGGCGGTGCCATCGCCGTGCAGGAAGAGTTGCCTCTCCTGAGCTTCGGGTAGCGGCCAACGCTCCGCCTCCCACCATTCATTCGCACCCATCAAGAAGATGCGAACGCGCTTCATCGGCGGTTCGCTACCGCTCTGCTTCAACCAGCGATCGAAGAAGCCGATGATGTACCCCTGCAGATCGATCAGCGAGTCAGGACCAAAGTCGACGCCGTTCAGATCAGCGCAGACGTTCACCCAGTGCGCCCATGGGCCGACAATGAGCTCCTGCCCGACGCGTGCAATCTCGTCTTGCGCGTGGCTTGTCATCCCTACGAAGTTGGCGATTGCCCCCTCGACGACGAGGTCGTACCACCCAGTGATGCCAAGGGCTGGAACGTCGATCGCAGGCCACGCATCCGCGTATTCACCCGCTCTCCAATACTCATCGCGGTTGGGGTGGTCCATCATTGCCGTCCACCACGGTGGCTCGCTGACACCGGCAGCCTCGAACATGCGCGAGATGGGCAGCGCATCGAAATAGGGCTCGAATCCCTTCATGACGTTAGCCATGAAGTTGCTGGTCTGGAAGCTGTGTCGGCCGCCCTTGATGCCAAGCTCGCCCATCGCCAGCAGGAACACGCCGTTGATGATCGGGTAGCCGTTGTAGAGATCCGCCTGCGGGCTGATGGGGACGATTGCTTTCAGCCCGCGCGGTCGATCTGCGGCGGCACGCCACTGCGTATAGCCGACGTACGAGCGGCCGATCATGCCGATGTTCCCGTTGCACCAGGACTGTTCGTTGATCCATTCGACCGTATCGAAGCCGTCTCGGCGTTCATGCACGTAGGGATGCCATTCCCCGTCGGAGTCGAAGCGGCCCCGTACGTCTTGGACTGCAAGCGCATACCCCGCGTCGAGGAGAGCTTCGACGAAGCGGCGGTCGTATGGAATGCCGCGTGCCGCGTCGACGCCGTCGCGTTGCTCGACTTTGTCGTACATCGTCCTAATCAGGACAACGGGATGTGCCGGCTCACCATCGGGTTGAACAACATCTAGAGACAGCTGCGTGCCGTCCCGCATGGGAACGAGGAGCCCGTAGAGCGTCCGACGGTCGCCTGTCACCGGATGATGAACATCTCCTCGATCGGCGCGAAGCAAGAGATGATCTCGGGCGCGTGCTCCGTGATGATCACGGTGTCCTCGACGTGGTAGCGGGCATCGCCGTACTCGATGTGTGATGGCTCGACACATACGACCATTCCGGGTTCGAGCACTGACGTCGCGTTCGCCGCGAACTCGAAGCCTTCGTGCACGGTGAGGCCGATGCTATGGCCGAGTGTTCCCCAGGGATGGACAAGGTCGCGTGACTCGAACTCTCTCTGCGCGAGCTCGAAGATCTCGTTCGCATAGTTCCCTGGACGGAGTGCGTCGATGAGGATCTGTTCGATCTCGACAAGCCCGGTGTAGATCTCTCGTTGCCTGCCGGACGGCGATTGAGCAACTGCATTTCGCGAAATGTCTGAGACGTAGCCTGCGAACGTCGCTCCGAAATCCACATGGACAACCTCTCCGGCGGCAATCGGTCGTTCAATGGATAGCGTGTGGACGATGGTCGAGTGAACCCCTGCGTGGACGTGCGTGTGGCCGGTTGCATCCGCGCCGAGGAGCAATGCGTTGCTCTGCATCCTCGCTGCAAGTGCCCTTTCGGTGTCTCCCGGTTGGCTTAGGGCGAAGGCAGTCTGGATCGCCCTATCGCTGTTGAAGGCGGCGATTCGGAGGAGCTCGAGCTCGCCGGCTGTCTTCACCGTTCGCGCCTCCTCGAATACGTCCGTCGCATCGACAATCGTCGTTTCTGCCGCTACGGCTTCAATGCGCTCGACGACCGGCCGTGACATGGCCGCCAGCTCGATGCCGATCCGAGCGCTCAGCAGACCAAGGTCGGCAAGCAGGCTGCGAAGCAAGCCGAGAGCGTCCGCTGCTGCATCGGGGCCAAATCGGAATCCGCGGATATCGGAGATCCACGAGTACTCGTTGAAGTAGAACTCATCCGCTTCGTTGATCACAACGCCCTGTTCGCCCGAGGCAGTAGTCACGACGAACGAGAGCAAGAGCGGATGGGGCACCCAGGCACCACCTGTATAAGTGACATTCGGCGCTGACGATGCAATCACCGCGTCAAGCTCATGCTTCGCCATCGCCAGACGCAGGCGTTCTCGATCGAAGAGCTCGCCTCTGTTCTGACGAGCGTGATCGAGCACTGATCTGAAGTCGTCGGCGACCTCTACGCCCGCGCGAGAAATCCGGGTCACGCTGTCCTCCTCGACCAGGCGTCGAGGCCGACGGCGAAGAGGATGATCAGCCCCTGGATGATCTGCTGGTAGATCGGGTTGACGTTCAGCAGATTGAAGCCGTTCCCGATCAGCGTCAGGAGCAGCACTCCGAGAACCGTGCGCCAGATCGCACCTTGGCCGCCAAAGATGCTCGTGCCGCCGATGACGACGGCGGCGATGATCGTCAACTCGATGCCGGTGCCGGAGTTCGCTTGGCCCGTCTGCACGCGAGAGCCGAGGATGATGCCTCCGAAGGCGGCTGCGAGACCCGAGATTCCGAACGCAGCGGTTCGAATCAGGTTCACCCGAAGCCCCGATAGCCGCGCAGCAAGCTCGTTGCCTCCGCTGGCGAACACGTACCGGCCGAACACCGTGGCCTTCAAGAGCACCGTGAGGAGTACAGAGAACAGGAGCCACGACCACGTGCCGTAGCTGACCCTAAACAGCTTGTCGCGGCCCAGAATCGCGTACGAAGGGTTGGTGACCGTGATCAGATACCCCTTGGTCAGCACGAGCGCGAAGCCGCCGAGCACGAAGCCGCTTCCGATCGTCGCCATGAATGAGTTGATGCGCCCGACTGTCACCAAGATGCCGTTGGCGATTCCCGCACCGAGTCCCGTGAGAAGGCCCACTGCAAGAGCCGCAGCCGGCCCGAGGTGTGGCTCGAGCATCGCAGCGACCACGCCTGCTAGGCCGAATACCGCTCCGACGGAGAGATCGAATCCGCCGGAGATGAAGACGACGGTCTCTCCCGCCGCGATGATGCCGAACGCACATGATTGGTCTAGAACATTCAGCAGATTGGTTCTTGTGAGGAAGGGAGCGCTTGTAAGCGAGAGCGTCGCAAACAAGGCGACGAAGGTGATGACGATCGCGTACTCCCTCGCGAGGCTCAGCCGTGTGCGATTGAGCCCTAATGCTCGCCACCATCTTGGCGTGCTAGTTACATCGCTTGCATTCATGAGATTGAGCCCACTCCCATGGCGGCATCGTCGTCGTGGCGAGCTCCTTCTTGATCCGCTGCGAACGCGGCCCGCATGATCAGGTCGTCCGTTGCGCTTTCACCGTCGAACTCCGCGACGATCCTTCCCAGGCGCATCACGAGGATGCGGTGTGCAAGTCCGAGAACTTCTTCCAGTTCCGATGAGATGAGAAGTACACCCATTCCCTCCCCTGCAAGTCGAGCGATGAGCTCGTAGATCGCATGTTTCGCACCCACATCAACGCCTCGGGTTGGCTCGTCAGCGATTAGAACTCGGGGCGGTCGAAACAGCCACTTCGCGAACAGCACCTTCTGCTGGTTGCCACCCGAGAGGTTCTCGACCAGCGTGGCGACGCCAGGAGCTCTGACGTCCACGTTTTGAATGCTGTGTTCGACGGCTGCTCTTTCGTGCTTTGGGCGAACGAAGGTTGCCGCCGCGAATTCACGGAGGTGAACGAGGCTGACGTTCTGAGTGATCGACTGTCGCATCAACAGGCCTTGCTCTTTGCGGGACTCGGGCAGGAGGGCGATGCCGGCGTTGATTGCTTCGCGCGGTCGGCGTATCTCGACTTCTCGTCCGTCCACAGTCACCATTCCGGCCGATCGGCGATCGGCACCGAAAACAGCCCGTGCAACCTCTGAGCGACCGCTACCGATCAGGCCGGCCAGACCGACGATTTCCCCGGCACGCACGTCGAGTGACACGTCGACGACGTTCTTCTGGTAAAGGCCACGAACCGACAAGAGGACAGGCGCGTCAGCAGGCGGGAAGCGTTTCTCCGGAAACGAAAGCTCGACGGTCCTCCCCACCATTGACGCGACCAGAGAGGTCGGCGTTTCAACGCTCGCCGGTCCGGTGCCGACCAAAGACCCGTCTCGGAGGACACTGATGACATCGCTGAGGTCGATTACCTCCTTGAGGAAGTGCGTGATGTACAGGACGGCGCGTCCCTCCGCCTTGAGCGATCGAACAACGTCGAAGAGCCGGGATGCCTCGTCCACGGTGAGCGCGGCGGTGACCTCGTCCATGATGATCAGCTGGGCATCTCGAACCAGTGCTCGCAAGATCTCCACCTGAAGCTGTTCCGAGACTCGGAGCCCGCCGACTCTCGCGTCAGCCGAAAGAGAGAAGCCTGTCCGCCTAATCAGATCGGCGTAGCGAGCCGAGAGGCTTCCGCTTCGGAGCATCCCTGCGGTGCCTTCCTCCCGCCCGAGAAACACATTCTCGAGCACGCTCAACTGTGGAATCACCGCCCGCTCCTGACCGACGATCGTGATCCGGCCCTGCAGCAGCGCATCCCGGGTCGAGCGGAAGCGCACCTCTTGACCATCGATCGAGATGGCTCCCGCATCGGGCGGGAAGAACCCGGCCATGATCTTGCCCAGAGTCGACTTGCCGGCCCCGTTCTCGCCGACAAGGCCGTGAATCTCACCTCGCTTGAAGGTCACCGTCACATCGCGCAGCGCCTGCACTCCACCGAAGTGCTTGGTGATGCCGCGGGCGACAAGAAGATCACTCATTGCATGCCTTGCGCGAGAGAGATGCCTTGGAGGTCGAGATTAGAGAGGTGTCGGCCAATGCGCGCATCAGCCGACACCTCGTGCTTCTCGACTAGTCGTCCGTCAGCCCGACCACTGCGGAACGAAGTGCGTCTGCTTCAGTACGGCCTTTGTCAGGAGCGCCGTGCGGTGCGTGTAGGTGAACGGGTTGATTCCCTGGGGCGGGAGGCTCGGATCGAGAATGTGCCGCATTAGCACATACCCCGTGAGCAGCCCTTGGTCGATCGGCTGCGTGATCACGGTCCCGAACCATTGGCCTGCCTCAACGGCTGCGACAGCAATCGCGCTTCCGCCCAATCCGACGATGTGCACCTGCTTTTGCTTGCCGACGTTGGCGATTGCAAGCTGGGCTCCGCGCATCATCTGATCGCCGCTACCCGTGATGATGTTGAGTTTCGGATGAGCTGACAGGAAGTCCTCGGCGACCGTCTCGCCGGGCCCCGGCAGGTACTGCCCGGATTGGGAGTAGGCGACGAGATGCAGATTCGGGTACGCCTTCATTCCCTTCAGGAAGCCGAGTTTGATCGCAACCTCCGCTGAACTCGCGCCGCCGCCGATGAACCCGATCTGGCAGTTCGAGACGCCTGTGCATGCTTCGGCGGACATCTGCGCAAGCCACACGCCTCGCTTGTATTGCGGCTCGAGCACCGTGCCGGCCATGCCCGGAATGTGCGGTACCACGGTCTCGTAGTCGTTGCCGACCGGGTTGTTGAAGTTGACCACCTGGATGTGGTGGCTAATGGCATCCTGCACCGCAGGGATGACCCCAACGGCGTCCAACGGC
>Ga0187765_10000418_pt1 | contig 15618 bp, 13 predicted proteins | sample 0216_QUI02_MP05__3_FD_133018 | JGI IMG/M metagenome (GOLD analysis project Ga0187765, IMG submission 133018) | Tropical peat soil microbial communities from peatlands in Department of Meta, Colombia - 0216_QUI02_MP05_10_MG | ecosystem: Environmental > Terrestrial > Soil > Wetlands > Peat ...
AGCCAGAATCCCAGCGCCTCGATCCGGGGGAACGCCATCCGCTTCGACCCGATCATGAGCGGGGCGAAGTACTGGCCGAACGGCCCGAGGATGACCGACGACATCATCATCATCATCATCGTGGAGTGCTCGCCCACCACCATCAGGTAGGAGCTCGCGCTGAAGATGTGGTAGGTCGGCGACAGCAGCTCGGTCCTGATCGCCATCGCGAACAGCCCGCCGGTCAGGAAGTAGGTGACCATCCCGAACAGGTACTGGATGCCGACGACCTTGTGGTCGAGCGTGTACCGGAAGTACTTGGCCAGGCCGCCGGCCGGCGCGTGCTCGATGTCGGGCAGCGGCTTGCCGGCCATGAGCCGGAAGATGTCGTTGAAGATCCCCATCCCGGCCAGCCAGCCGACCGTCCCGAGGAGGTATCCGAGGACGATCGGCCAGTCCCTGGTGTCGCCGAGCCCCTGGGCAAAGTTGGGGCTCTGCGACTGCACGATCGGCCCGAGCACGTTGTTGCCGATCAGGAAGCCGATGATCGCGCCGATCAGGCCGGTGTGCACGGCCGGCTTCTGCCACCAGGCCTTGACCCGCCCCGGGCCGCCGGGCTCGCCGCCTACCGGCTGGACCCGGTCGGCACCCGGTGTTGCTTCGATGGCCATCCGGTCACCTCTTCATCGAAGGAGTGGTCAGTGGGTGTGCCGCTGTCAGCGGCCCGGGCCGCATCATGGCGATTCCGGATCGCCGGGATCACCCGACTGGGATTCGGAGGGGTAGTAATAGCCGCCGGCGCCGGTGATGCCGGCCACCTTGACGATGTCCTGGCCGAGCTGCGGGATGACCGTCGGGTCATACGTCAGCGCATAGGGCGGGAGGGCGGTCAGGATGTGGAGCCGTGCCTCCCTGGCCTCCACGCTCCTGGCCCAGGCCACGAACGTGGTGGGGGTCACCACCCGGCCGTAGTTGAACATGGCCCCGTGCCAGATCCCGCACAGCTCGTTGCAGCGGACCACAAATCTGCCGAGCTGCTGCGCCTTGGCGAACGCGACGTTGTTCACGCCCGGGTTGGCGTCCGCCTTCACGCCGAGCAGGTAGGGCCAGAAGCTGTGGATGACGTCCAGCGAGGTCACGTTGAACTGGATCTGCTCCCCCACCGGCAGCTCGAGCATCGTGGACTCCATGCCGCCGAACTGCGGGTACCGGTAGGTGAAGGCCCACTGCTGGCCGATGACCTGCACCTGCAGGATCCTGTTGGTATCGGGTTTCCAGATCGGTGACGGGCCCTCGCCCGCTCCGGCCCCGGCCGGGACGATCAGCTGGACGGTGCCGAACACGAACAGGCCGAGCACGATCACCGCGGTGGCGGTGATCCAGGTGGCCTGGACCCGGGTGTTGCCGCGGATGGGCGTGGCGTCCTCGTCGTCGCCCGCCTTGCGGCGCCAGGTGACGAGGGCGTAGGTGGCGTAGACCCAGACGAACAGCAGGACCGGCGCGGCCAGCACGGCCATGACCGCGATGTCGAACTGCTGGCCCTGCGCCTGGTCCGACATCCGGCCCGGCGGCAGGTGCGGATACCAGACGAACCAGATGAGCACGTCGGCGATGATGGCCAGGGGCAGCCAGATGAGGAAGATGCGCAGCCCGTGGCGCGCTTCCGGGGCTGACCCGGTGGTGGTGGAGTGGCTCATGAGCCCACCACATTCATGTTGCCGGTCATGTATCCGATCGTCTGCATGGGACCGCCATTACCGTCAAGGAATCCGCCCCCGCAGGGGACGAAGCACTGCCAGCGGAACACGCCGGTGTGATCGGGCGTGCGGAAGGTGAACTTCTCCAGCGTGAACGGGCCGGCCACGCAGGGCGAGTCGCCACACAGCGAAGCCGACGCGTCGGGCGAGCCCACCGGCACGAACACGTGCAGGCCGGGGATCGCGAACGTGTGCCCCACCGCGCAGTGCGTCCAGCCGTTGAGCGTGTTGGTGATGTGCACCGGCCCCATCGGCTTGTTGGTGTCCTTGAACTGCTGGAAGGCGATGACGTTGCCGACCGTCCCCTGGACCTCGCTCCAGAAGCTGTTCCTGGGCGGCGTGCAGCCGTCATAGCCCCGGATCGTCATATGCACCGTGGTGTTCGCCGGTACCGAGAACAGGGTGGTGTGCACCCACGAACTCTGGGAGGTCGGGTCGGCCCCCGGCTTCATCACGTAGTAGCTGACCCAGTCGGGCTTGCTCGACGAGTCGTTCTGCGGGTCTTCCTGCAAGACAACGTTGACGGCGCCGTTATGCGCCGCCCCGCTGTAGTCGACCGTGGGCAGATCGCCGACCACGTAGTGCGCGACAATGTAAACCGCGCCGACGACCACTAGCAGGAACGCCACCAGCAGGGTCACGACACGGACTGGCACAGACACCAGCCACCACCTCGCTTCTTCGCGGCGCGCACCGCGCACACGGTTCGGGCCGGCCGCGGCTGTCCCCCTAGGACCCCGGCCGGATGTCTGTTTACGGACCTGATCTTCTGGGCAACGCGCTGCTATCGGCAACCGTCCGGCGAATCCATGACCAAATTGTCATCATCGACGAAGCTCCAGCAGGTACCGTCTCTGTGATTAGGAAGCCCAGCAACAAGTAGTGATCGGTCAACTACGAGTAGTTGCCGGCTGCGGCCCCGCGGCGACCCCGCCCGGCCCAGGCGGCGGCTTCTGCAATGGATTGCGTCAGGCCGGTTGACCGGCGCCCCTGACGAGGTGGACCCTCATCAGAGGGCCCCACCTCATCGTGAGCAGTGGTGGCGGGTAAGGCGAGATGACACGACTGTCGACGACGACATCCGAGCAGGCCGAGGGCGTCGCAGGCCCGCGCATCCTGCTGGTGGACGACGAACCGCGGATCCGCGACTTCATCAGCCGGGCGCTGGAGACGGCCGGGTACTCGGTCGATGCCGCGGGCAGCGGGACCGAGGGACTGCGCCAGGCGGTGGCGGCCGACTATGACCTGGTCATCCTGGATCTGATCATGCCGGACATGGACGGCAGGGTCTTCCTGACCCAGCTGCTGCGCGAACGGCGCGACCAGGGAGTGCTCATCCTGTCCTGCCTGGCCGATGTGACCACCAAGGTCGACTGCCTTGAACTCGGCGCCCAGGACTACCTGACCAAGCCGTTCTCCCTGGCCGAGCTGCTGGCCCGGGTGCGGGTCCGGCTGCGCGGCGACCCGCACGCGCTCAACGAGGTGCTCCGGGTCGGCGACCTGGTCCTGGACGTGGGCCGCCTGGAGGCCAACATCGGCCACGGCCCGGTCGCGCTGACCCGGCTGGAGTTCCTGCTGCTCCGGGAGCTGATGGAGCACGCGGGCCAGTCGGTGGGCAAAGGCCAGCTGCTGGCGTCCGTCTGGGGGTACGACTTCGATCCGGGCTCGAACGTGGTGGACGTCTGCGTGCGGCGGCTACGCTCTAAGCTCGGCTTCGACCTGATCAAGACGGTGCGTGGTGAGGGCTACCGGCTTGCCTCCTGAGGTGGTGCCCGTCCCGCGCCTGCCCCGCCTGACGGCCGCGCTCCGCGCCGTGATGCGGGCCAGCCTGCATTCTCCGCACCAGCGACCCGCCCCGCGCTGGCCACACCGGCCGCCCGGGCGGCACTGGCCGCAGGGACGGCCCACGCTCCGGTGGCCGTTCGCCTGGGTGGACGTTATCTGGGTGGCCTTCTCGCTGGTCAATCTCGTGGCCATCGTGGTCTTCTCCCACTGGGAGACGGTCCCGTTCCACTTCATCTGGATCAGCCTCACGCTGCTCTACGGGTTCCGCGTCTGGTCGCTCAGGCCGACCATGTGGGTGCTTTCGCTGGTCATGGTGACCACGTTCGGCGCCATCGGCTGGGATGTCTTCCACGGCGCGCAGACCATCGATGAGCTGAACGAGGTGCCGCTCATGGCGGCCATGTTCGGGATGATGGTCTGGCACGCGCAGCGCCGGCTCACCGCCGACGAGGAGCGGGCCAAGGTCAGCGCGGAGAACGAACGCCTGCTCACCACCCAGCGCCGGTTCCTGCAGGACGCCTCCCACCAGCTGCGCACGCCCATCACAATCGCGCTGGGTCACGCCGAGCTGCTGGCCGGCGAGCTGGTCGGGAGCGGCCGGCCGGAGGAGCGCGACATCAAGGTGGTCGTCGGGGAGCTGGCCCGGCTCCGGCGGCTCGGCGAGCGGCTGCTGATGATCGCCGCCGCGGAGGATCCCGACTTCCTGCGTCCCGAGCCGGTCGCCCTGGACCGCTTCACCATGGAGGTCCTCCGCAAGTGGATGCGGACGGCCGAACGGCGCTGGCAGCTCGGGCGGCTCGACCCGGTCACGGTGGACGCGGACCGGGAACGGCTCGGCCTGGCCGTGGACGCCTTGCTGGAGAACGCGGTCCGGCACACCCACGACGACGACGTGATCCAGCTGTCCGTCCTGCTCTCCGAGGACGGCTCCGCCGGGCGCATGATCATCGCCGATACCGGCAGCGGAATCCCCGCCGCCGAGCGCGAGCACATCTTCGACCGGTTCCGGTCCGGGGGCGAGCCGGGCGACGGCCGCCGCACCGGGCTCGGGCTGGCCCTGGTGCGGGCGGTCGCCCGGGCGCACGGGGGTGAGGCGCTGGTGCACAGCACGCCGGGCCAGGGCAGCAGGTTCGAGATCGTGCTGCCGGTCACGGCCCCGGCGGCCGAGCTGACTGCCGCGCTCTCCGGCGCGAACGCTCCCGGCGGGGATACTGTGCCAGCGAGTGCGCCGCCGCCCCGCCAGCCCGGCCAGGGGCAGACGGCCGTGGAGGGCAAATGGCGAGGCAGGGCACGATGACCAGCCTCCGGCACGACCACGCGAAGGGCTGGCCGACGCGGCCACCGGCACGCCGCACGGCGAGGGGGGCCGCGCATGAGCGCGGCTGAGGCGCCCGCAGGTGGCGCGGCGCACCGCCTGGTGCGCCGGCTGAGAGGCCTGGGCCGCATGCGGCTGGCCGCCCTCACGGCCGTGGTGGTGGGGGTCGTGGTCATCCTCGTCCTCAGCTTCACCGGCGCCGGCGCCGGCCAGCAGCACGCCCGGCCCACCCCGGCCAGGAACTTCAGCCTCGGCGCGCTCGGCCATCCGGGGCAGCGGATCTCCCTCAGCTCGCTGGCCGGCCAGCCCGTCATCGTGAACTTCTTCGCCTCGTGGTGCGTGCCGTGCCGGAAGGAGACGCCGCTGCTGGCCAGGTTCTTCCGCGCCCGGCATGGCGCCGTGAAGGTCATCGGCATCGACGTCAGTGACCAGACATCGGCCGCGCTGGCGTTCGTCCACAAGAACGGCGTCACCTATCCAATCGCCAGCGAGCCGGCGTCGGACACCACCGTCATCGCCTACGATCTGCCGGGATTGCCCGCGACCTTCTTCCTGGACGCACGCCACCGCATCGTGAAGAAGGTCTACGGGCCGGTCACCCAGGCGGAACTGAGCTCAGGAACCGCCCTCATCGACGAACGGGCGAAGTGAGGCCTGGCCCATGTCCACCCCGATCAAGACCGATCCCCCCCACGTCCCGCTCCGCCACGGCGGGTGGCCGGTCCGCAGGACGCCCTGGTGGCTGTTCGCGGCCGGCGCCCTCGTGCTGGCCGGGGCGATCCTGGTCGGGCTCGCGCACCGTCCCACGCAGTCACAGCGCGCCACCGACGTGAACGGGTTCCTGCACGACATGACGACCGACATCCAGTCGTGTGCGGGCGGGGTCAGGGAGTCGCTCTACGCGCTGCACGCGATCGAGTCCGGGACCAGCCACGACGTCCATACCGCGATGGGCATCGCCACCTACGGCGCGACGAACTGCTCGCCGGCCAACAACGAGCTGCTCGACGACCTCCTCCAGTACCAGGTCAGCGAGTCACTGGCCAGCTTCCGCCTGTCCCGGGCGGTCGACGGCCTGGTCACCTGGGCCTTCCCCTACGCGCAGCGGGTGCAGAACGATGTGGCCGCCGTGCTCCAGGCCCACGGCGCGGCCCGCGCCGCCGCCACCGTCAAGCTTCATCGTGACCTGCGGATGCTGGACGCCCAGCGGGCCTACGTGGACAAGATCATGATGAAGGCGGTGACCGCCACGTCGGCCACCGGCACGCTGCCGTCCCTGCCGGGCTGAGGCGGCTCAGGCCAGCCCGATGCCCGCCAGCGCCGCGGCGAAGGCTTCCGGCCACGCCGGCCGGGCCGCCGCGCCCGACGGCGGCTTGACCCGGTCCAGCACCGCAAGCGTGGTGCCCACCATGTCCCCCGGCCGGGCCGAGGTCACGGCCGCGTCGCCCAGGTCGAGCTCGTGCTGGAGGTTGTCCCGGCCGTGGCCCTGGACAACGTCCAGCAGCAGGAGCGGCCGTCCCACCACGCGGGCCTCGGCGCAGGTGTCCCCGGAACTCGTGATCACCAGGTCGGCGGCCGCCATCAGCACCGGGATCTGGTCGGTGTACCCGAACACGCGCAGCCGCGGCCTGCCCGCCGCGGCCGCCCGGAGCCGGCCTTCCAGCCTGGCGTTGCGCCCGGCGACCGCCAGCACCTGCACCTCCGCGTCGGCCAGCGCGGCGGCGGCCTGCGCCAGCGGGCCCAGCCCCCACGCCCCGGACATGAGCAGGACGGTGCGCTCGGCCACCTCCAGCCCGAGCCCCATCCGGGCCCGCTCCTGGCTGGGCGCGTCGAAGAAGCCGGCCCGGACCGGCGGGGGCAGGACCTGCACCCGGGCCCGCGGCTGGTACCTGCGCACCGCGGCTTCGGCGGCCGCCGAGGTGACCAGATACAGGTCGACGTTCGGGTGGACCCACAGCCGGTGCGGGGTGACGTCGCTGCACCAGACCACGTGGCTCATGCCCGGATAGCGGTCGGCCAGCTCGCTGACGGCGGACGAGGCGGTCGCGAAAACCGAGACGGCCAGGTCGGCCGGATCGGCATCGAGGTAGCCGCGGAGCCGCGGCACCAGCTGCCGGCGGGCGGCGGCGTCCGCGAGCAGCGCGAGCCGGCCCCCCGGGCGCAGCGTGGCGAAATGGAACGCGTCGTAGGCGCCCGGCACCGCGAGCATGCCGCGGAACACCGCCTCGCCGGCGGACCCGCCGCGCGGGCCGAGTAGCCGCATCGCGTCCAGCAGCCGCGTGGACCAGCCGCGTCCGGCCAGCTCGGACGCGAACGCCCGGGCATGGACGTCATGTCCCGCCCCCAGCGAGCCGGACAGCAGCAGCGCCCGCCTCATCAGCCGCCTCCCATCCCTGCGGTGCTTCCCGTGCTCCCGGTGTCTGCCGTGCTTCCCGTGTCCGCCGTGCTTCCCGTGGCCGCCGCGCCAAGCCAGTCGAGGTAGCGGCGGACACCGACCACGAACGAGGTCTCCGGCGACCAGTCGAGTACCTCCTTGGCCCGCCGGTTCGACACGCCCACGCCCTGGTAGTCGGCGGTACGGGCGGGGACGTACTCGACCGGCACCGGCCGGATGAGCTCCCTGACGGTGTCGGCGATCTCGCGGACCGACACCGGGGTGCCTCCTTCCAGCGCCAGCACCTGGTCGGCCGCGGCCGGGGACAGCGCGCGGACGTGCGCGTCCGCGATGTCGCCCACGAATACGTAGTTGCGCTGCTGCTCCCCCGTGCCGGCGATGGTGATCGGCGTACCCGCCAGGGCGGCCCGGACGAACCGGGCGACGACCAGCGCGTCGCGCATCCGCGGCCCATACGGGATGCCGTAGCGCAGGATCGTGAAGTGCTGCCCGTACATCTCCCGGTAGCTGTGCACCAGCAGTTCGGCGGCCAGTTTGGTCGCCACGTAGACGTGCCCGGCCCGGGCCAGGTCGACCGGGGCCTCCTCGCTGCGCTCCGTCACGGCCACGGTCGCGCCGTACACCCAGACCGTGCTGGCCAGCAGCACCCGGCCACACCGCTGCTGGCGGGCGGCCTCGAGCACCCGCGCGGTGCCCTCCACGTTCAGCCTGACCGCCCCCACCGGGTCCGCGGCCACCTCGTTCACGTCCGACGCCCCGGCCAGATGGAAGACGGCGGCGCAGCCGGCCAGGGTGCCCGCCAGCCCGGCCTCGTCGAACAGGTCCAGCTCGTGATACCGGGCGGCCGGGTTGCGCCAGCGCGGCGCCAGATCGATCACACGGACCTGGTGACCCGCCCTCACCAGGTGATCCACCACGTGGGAGCCGATGAACCCACCGCCCCCGACGACCGCGACCTGCATGCTTCCCCACTCCCCGGTCAGCGTTATCCGCTGCGGCCAGGACCGCTACTCGTCCGAGCGCGGGCCGTGACTCATGGCCCGGTGAAGGCGCTGTGGACGGTGGCCACGGCAGTCAGCACCTCATCCACCTCGCCGTCGGTCATGTCCGAATGCACCGGCAGGCAGATGTGCCTGGCCGCCAGCTCCTCCGCCACCGGGAGCGGCGGGCCGGCGTAGGACGCCAGCACCGGCTGCCGGTGCAGCGGAAGGTCGTAGACCTCACCGGACAGGTTGACCTGGAAACGCCGGGCCAGCTCCGACTTCAGCCGCGCCCGGTCGAGTCCCGGCGGCAGGAGCACGATGTACTTGTAGATGTTGCTCCGGCATCCCGGCGGCTCGGCCAGCGGCTGAAATCCATCCAGGCCGGCCAGCGCCTTGTCGTAGGCGGCCGCCACCGCCCGGCGCCGGGCGATGAACTCCTCCATCCGGCGCAGGTGCACCAGGCCGGTGGCCGCGTGCAGTTCGCTCATCCGCCACGCCGAACCGGGCCGCACGTGATGGTTGGCGGTGAAGGCGCCCTTGCCCTGATCACGGTAGATCCGGGCCTCCTGCGCGAGCTCCTCCGACGACGTGAGCACCATCCCGCCCTCGCCGCTGGTGATGACCTTGGTGGGGTAGAACGAGAAGGCCGCCGCCGCCCCGAACGAACCCGCGAAACGGCCGTCGAAGGTCGACCCGTGCGCGTGCGCGGCGTCCTCGACCAGGGCGACGCCCCGCTGGTCACAGAGCGCCCTCAGCTCACCGACCTGGGGCGGGATCAGCCCGCCGATGTGCACGACCACCACGGCCGCCGTGCCGGGGGTCAGCGCCGCCTCCACGGCGGCGGTGTCGAGCGCGAACGTGGCCGCGTCGACATCGGCGAAGACCGGCCTGGCCCCGGCCTGCAGGACCGCGCCAGCGGTGGCGTAGAAGGTGTTCGCGGGCACCACCACCTCACGCCCGCTCACCCCGATGGCGCGCAGGGCGATGACGAGCGCGGCGGTACCGCTGGCCACGGCCACGGCGTGTGGCCTGTCCGGTGCCGGCGCCCGGTGCCCGGTGTGGGCCGCGGCGAACGCGGCCTCGAACCGGCCTGTGTAAGGTCCCAGCGTGAGCGCGCCACTCGCGAGCACTTCGGTGACTGCCGTGGCGATTTCCGCCCGGTCGCTGGCCGGGAAAACGACGCGCGCTGATGGCACTCCCAACGGATCCCCTTCGGTATGACTGACCCCGTAACCGGTATTAACCGGGCCTACGCGCGCGGTATCCGGACTTTGCCAGGATTTCAGCATCGGCGGACACGGCCACGCCAGTGTCACATGTGCCGTCAGTCACTATGGTGCTATCAATTCGCTGGAACTGGCCCGAGGCTCAATCGTGATCGCGAAGGCGGGCAATTACGTGCATAACAGTCAGCCAGGAGTCGCGCGCGGCGCAGCGCTGGCCGGGCTGGCGGCGGCGGGCCTGGCCGTCGCCCATGCCGGGCCCGGCCTGACCGCCCTCGGCCCGGTGCGGCGCCGGCTGTTCCCCCGGCTGGCCGGGCTGGGCAGGCCCGATCACGTGGCGCTGACCTTCGACGACGGACCCGACCCGGCCAGCACCCCCGCCTTCCTCGACCTGCTGGCCCAGCGGCACATCCGCGCCACGTTCTTCCTGCTCGGCTCCATGGTGGCGGCCGCGCCGCGGCTGGCGGCCGAGATCTCCGCCGCCGGGCACGAGGTCGCCGTCCACGGCTGGGACCACCGGTACACCATCCTGCGCACGCCCTGGGACGTGTCCGGCGACCTGGCCCGCGCCCTGGACGCGGTGTCGGCGGCCACCGGCCAGCGGCCCCGGTTCTTCCGCCCTCCCTACGGCGTCCTCAGCTCGGGCGCCATCCTGGCCGCGCGGCGGCTGGGGCTGACGCCGGTCCTGTGGAGCAGCTGGGGAAGGGAGTGGGCAGCCGGCGCCACCGCGGGCTCGGTGTTCGCCACGGCGGCCGCCGGTCTCGCCGGCGGCGCCACCCTCTTGCTCCACGACTCCGACTGCACCGCACCACCGGGGACCGCCGCCGCAGCGCTCGGCGCGCTGCCCCGGCTGCTGGACGAGTGCACGGCCCGCGGGCTGGCCGTGGGAACCCTGGCCGAGCACGGCCTCGGGACCGCCGGGCCGGCCGGCTGAGGGCTGCCCACCCTCCGTGACCGGCGAGCGGCCGGACTCACGTACTGTCGTATGGGGGCAGCATCAGCCGGAATCGTGAGGAGGCATTCAGCTTCCATCCAGGAAGATACGGCTTACTGGAGGGGACGACACCACAGCGTGCGGGCCGCGGGCCCCGGCAGCCAGCAACCTGAGACGGGACCGAGGGCAGTCCCGGGCAGAGGTGATGCAGATGCAGGAAGGTCACGTACCGAACGAGGAGGCCGAGCCCGGCAGCGACGACACGTCGCCCGGTGCCTCCTGGGTACCCTCACCGGGAAGCACCCCCGCATCCCCCGGCCAGCCCCGGTACGGCCAGCCTGCACAGCCCGGATACGGTCAGCCCGCGCAGCCCGGATACGGCCAGCCAGCACCGGAAGACCGGCCGGAGCAGGCCGGGAGCGGGACGCCCGCGCAGAACCCGACCACCGAGCTCGGGACGTGGACCATGTCAGCCAGTGGCCAGGGCGGGTGGGAGCCTCCCCCCGGCGGCGGCCACGGTGGCTGGGGCCCCCCGCCGGGCGGCGGCTACGGCCAGCCCGGCGGCTACGGCGAGCCCAGCGGGTACGGCGAGCCCAGCGGGTACGGCCAGTCCGCCGAGCACGGCCAGCCCGGCTCCGGATACGGCCCGCCCGGCGGCTACGGCCTGCCGAGCGAGTACGGGCAGCCCCAGGGCCCGCCGCCCCGCCGGGGCGGCCCCCGCCCGCTCGTTTACGTGCTGGTGGCGGTGCTCGCGGCGGCGCTCGGCGCGGGCGCGGTGTTCGCGCTCCAGGCCCGGTCAGTGCCGTCGGGCAGCGGCGGCTTCTCGCCGCAGGACATCCCGTCACCGGCGGGCAGCCAGGGCAACGGCAACGGCAATACCAACACCTCCAGCATCAACGCGCAGGCGGTGGCGTCCAAGGTGGAGCCGGGCGTGGTCGACATCACATCCAGCCTGCGTTACTCGGGCCAGGTGTTCGAGGGCACCGGGATGGTGCTGACCTCATCCGGCCTGGTGCTGACGAACAACCACGTGGTGGACGGCTCGACCGGGCTGACCGCCACCCTGGTCACGTCCGGCCACAAGTACGCCGCCCGGATCGTCGGCACCGACGAAACCGACGACGTCGCCCTGCTCAAACTGGTCGGGGCGTCGGGGCTGAGCACGGTCAAGGTCGGCGACTCGGCCAAGGTCGGCCTCGGCACGCAGGTGGTGGCGCTGGGCAACGCGGGCGGCGCCGGAGGGACCCCGACGGTGACGAGCGGGTCGATCACCGCGCTGGACCGGACCATCACCGCGAGCGACTCCGGCTCCGGCACCAGCGAGACGCTGCACAACATGCTCCAGACCAACGCCCCGATCGCGGAGGGCGACTCCGGTGGCCCGCTCTCGAACTCGGCCGGCCAGGTGATCGGCATGGACACGGCCGCGAACACCCAGTCGCTGGGCGGGCCGGGCACGAGCCAGGGCTTCGCGATCCCGATCAACCGCGCGCTGACCATCGCCCGCCAGATGGCCGCCGGGCACGGCAGCGCCACGATCCGCATCGGCGCGCCCGCTTTCATGGGCATCGCGGTCGCCAGCACCGAGGGCTCCGCCGACACCCCGCAGCAGCAGCTGCAGCAGCTGCAGCAGACGTCGGACCGGTTCGGCGGCGGGATCAACAGCAGCGGCCGGTGCCTGCCGAGCAACGCGGGCAACCCGGTGCCCGGGAGCGTCGCCCCGGCCAGCACCGGCACGCTCATCGCGGGCGCGTTCTGCAACCAGCCGGCCGCGGCGGCCGGGCTGACCGGAGGCGACGTGATCCTGGCCATCAACGGCCAGGCCGTGAGCGGCCCGGGCACGCTGACCGGCGTGCTGGCCCAGTACCACCCGGGCGAGCAGATCTCGGTCACCTGGATGGACCCGAGCGGCCAGCGTCACACCGGCTCGCTCACGCTGACCTCGGGCCCGGCCAAGTAGCGCCAGCGGCCAGCGGGCCGGATCGCCGGGCGGTCAGGCGGCCAGCCAGGCGCGCAGCTTGGCCTCGCACTCGGCGATCTGCGCGAGCGGCACGTGCTCGCCGATGCTGTGCGCCACCTCCGGATCGCCCGGGCCGTAGTTGACCGCGGGCAGGCCCAGCAACGCGAACCTGGCCACGTCCGTCCAGCCCATCTTGGCGCGCGGCGCGCCGCCGACCGCGGCCAGGAGGGCCGCCGCCGCCGGGTCGGCCAGCCCGGGCCGCGCCCCCGGCGCCGCGTCGGTGATCTCCACCTCGAACCCGCCGAACACCTCGCGCACATGCTCGGCCGCCTGCTCGACGCCGCGGTCCGGGGCGAAGCGGTAGTTCACCGTGACCACGCATTCGTCCGGGATCACGTTGCCCGCCACCCCGCCGGTGATCCCGACCGCGTTCAGCCCCTCGTGGTAGGTGAGCCCGTCCACCTCGGGTTCGCGCGGACGGTAGGACCGCAGCACGTCGATGATGGCGCCCGCGGCGTGGATGGCGTTGCGCCCGCGCCACCAGCGCGCGCTGTGCGCGCGCACCCCGCGCGCGGTGACCTCGGCCCGCATGGTGCCCTGGCAGCCGCCCTCGATCACCCCACCGGTCGGCTCCAGCAGGACCGCCAGGTCCCCCGCGAGCAGCTCGGGCGCGTTGCGGGACAGGCGCAGCAGGCCATTTCGTTCTGCATCGACCTCTTCGCAGTCGTAGAAGACATAGGTCACGTCCCGGGCCGGCTCGGTCAGCTGGCGGGCCAGCCGGAGCTGGACGGCCACGCCGGACTTCATGTCACAGCTGCCGCAGCCGTACAGCAGGCCGCCTTCAACGCGGGAGGGGACGTTGCCCGCGATCGGCACGGTGTCGAGATGGCCGGCCAGGATCACCCGCTGCGGCCGGCCGAGGCCGGTCCGCGCGACGACGGCGTTCCCGTCCCGCCGTACCGTTAGGTGGGGCAGCCCGGCCAGGGCGCCCTCGATCGCGTCGGCCAGCACCTGCTCGTCGCCGCTGACCGATGGGACATCGACCAGAGCGGCGGTCAGCGCCGCGGCATCGCGTGAAAGATCCAGATCCACGCCCGCAGCCTAGCCGCGGGCCATGAGACTACTGACGAGCAGGACGCATTCAGAACGGGAGTGCCATGTTCCACGTGGATTCCGAGGTCGGCCGCCTGCGGCAGGTGGTGCTGCACCGCCCCGACCTGGAGCTCAAGCGCCTGACCCCCGACAACGCCGCCGACCTGCTGTTCGACGACGTGCTCTGGGTGACCCGGGCCCAGTCCGAGCACGACGCGTTCGCCGGTGCGCTGGCCTCGCGCGGGGTGACCGTCCACTACTACAGCGACCTGCTGACCCGGACGGTGGAGATCCCGGAGGCGCGCGAGTACATCCTGGACCGGGTGTTCGACCCACGCCGGCACGGGCCGCTGGCCGCGGCCACCCTGCGCGCCGCGGTCGACGGGCTCGACCCGGCCTCGCTGGCCAGGTACCTGACCGGCGGGATCACCAAACGCGAGATCGCCGAGCTCGGGCCGGAGCCGAAGAGCATCGCCTTCCACTCGCTCGACCCCGACGGGTTCGTGCTCCCGCCGCTGCCGAACCTGCTCTACCAGCGCGACACCTCGTGCTGGATCTACGGCGGCGTGTCCGTCAACGCGATGCGCATGCCGGCCCGGATCGGCGAGACCGTTACCGACGAGGCGATTTACCGCTGGCACCCGATGTTCGCCGCGGCGGAATTCGAGGTCTGGTACCACGGCGCCGACGCCGCCCCGGCCACCATCGAAGGCGGCGACGTCCTGGTGATCGGCAACGGCGCGGTGCTGGTCGGGATGAGCGAGCGCACCACCCCGCAGGCCGTTGAGGTGCTCGCCCAGCGGCTATTCGCGGCCGGGGCGGCCCGCTGCCTGGTGGCCATCGACATGCCGAAGACGCGCGCGTTCATGCACCTGGACACGCTGCTGACCATGGCGGACCACGGGGTGTTCACCAAGTACGCCGGGATGGGGATGCTGCCGTCCTACACGGTCGAGCCGGGCGCGAGCGCCCGTGAGCTCAAGGTCACCGATCATCCGCCCGAGGACATGCACAGCGCGATGGCCGCCGCGCTCGACCTGCCGTCCATCACCGTCCTCACCGCGGTGCAGGACGTCCGCTCCGCGCAGCGGGAGCAGTGGGACGACGGCTGCAACGTGCTGGCGGTCGAGCCCGGGGTGGTGATCGCGTACGAGCGGAACGTGACCACCAATGCCTATCTGACCGACCACGGCATCGAGGTGATCACCGTGCCCGGCGGCGAGCTGGGCCGGGGCCGGGGCGGCCCGCGCTGCATGAGCTGCCCGATCGAGCGCGAAGCCTGAGCCGGCGGTCATGCCGCCCATCCCGGTGCCGGCCACCCTGGCCGACCTCGGCCCGTGATGGTCGGAGCGCCCGTGATGCTCAGAGCGCCCTGATGCTCAGAGGGGCAGCAGCTCGGGCCGCTTCGGGCCGATGCCGTCGCCCGACGACACGCCGCGCACCCGGCGGGCCACCCACGGCGCCGCGTGGACCCGCGCCCACCGCAGGTCCGTCCGCCGGGCGGCCAGCCAGGCCCGGGCCGGCGACGAGGCGGTCCCGGCCGCGGCCGGCCACGGTTCCCGCCAGTCGGCGGCGGGCACGCCCAGCACCTCGCAGACGTGTAGCGCGACCCGGCGGTGCGCGTCCGGCGCCAGGTGCAGCCGGTCGGCGCTCCAGGCCCGGGGATCGTGGAGCACCCTCATCGACCACAGGTCGACCAGGTGGCACCCGTGACGGCCGGCGATGACGCGCAGGTGCATGTTGTAGGCGGCCACCTTGCCCCGGATCAGCCGGACCACTGGGAAACGGGGATCGAAGCCAGTGAAGATCAGCATCTGGGAGCCCGCCGCCAGCAGCGCGCGGACGGCCTGGTCGAAATGCTCCGCGAGGGCGTCGGGGTCGCCGCGCGGCCGGAGCAGGTCGTTCCCGCCCGCCGCCAGGCTGACCAGATCGGGCGCCATGGCCACGGCCGCCGGGACCTGCTCGTCGGTGACCTGCCGCAGCATCTTGCCCCGCACCGCCAGGTTGGCGTACCGCAGCCCGGGCCGCTGCGCGGCCAGCAGCCCGGCGAACCTGTCCGCCCAGCCCAGGTAGCCCTGCCGATCGTCGCGGGGGTCGTCCAGCCCTTCGGTGAAGCTGTCCCCCAGCGCGACAAAGGAGCCGACCTCCGTGCCCACCCCGGCCCTACCTCTCTCCCTTTGGGGATCCAGGACCGC
>Ga0187765_10000420_pt1 | contig 15609 bp, 17 predicted proteins | sample 0216_QUI02_MP05__3_FD_133018 | JGI IMG/M metagenome (GOLD analysis project Ga0187765, IMG submission 133018) | Tropical peat soil microbial communities from peatlands in Department of Meta, Colombia - 0216_QUI02_MP05_10_MG | ecosystem: Environmental > Terrestrial > Soil > Wetlands > Peat ...
CGCCTCGATCAATCGCTCGAACACGATGGTGATCTTCATCAACCAGATCCGCATGAAGATCGGCGTCATGTATGGCTCGCCGGAAACCACGACCGGCGGTCATGCGCTCAAATTCTATGCCTCCGTGCGCCTCGATATCCGCCGCATCGGCGCGATCAAGGAACGCGACGAAGTGGTCGGCAACCAGACCCGCGTCAAGGTGGTGAAGAACAAGCTGGCGCCGCCGTTCAAGCAAGTCGAATTCGACATCATGTACGGCGAGGGCGTCTCCAAAACCGGCGAGCTGATCGACCTTGGCGTCAAAGCCGGCGTGGTGGAAAAATCCGGCGCCTGGTTCTCCTTTGACAGTCAGCGCATCGGCCAGGGTCGCGAAAATGCCAAGGCCTTTCTCAAAGCCAATCCCGATATTGCCGGCAAGATCGACGCCGCAATCCGGCAGAATGCCGGGCTCATCGCCGAACGAATCCTCGCCGGCGAGGAAGGCGAGGCCGCTGCGGAGGACGCCGCGGAGGGATAGGCGAAGACCCTTTTTACCTTTGCAGCGAATGTCATGGCCGGGCTCGTCCCGGCCATCTCGTTTATTTTGCCCGCATTACGCCGCACCATGTCCAACAAATTGGGACGCCAGACACGAGAGTTTACACTTGGGCCCACCGCAGGCGGGACCTAAGTGCCGGGCATGACAGTCGAGAGGTGCAGATCGTTACGGCCCGCGACGCTCCGCCGTCCAGGAGCCGGAACACGAGCCTCCGGCCCAGGAGCCGGTGCCGATATTGCCGGCGAGCCGCCCGGACCCACTGGCGCTTTTTCCGCCGCCGCTTACTGTGACGGTGATCGCGCCGGCGCCGCCGACTCTGCCGCTGATCGTGAAAGCCGCGTCGCCGGCATTCGCCAGCATGCCATTTGCGATACGGACCGGATAGCGATAGCCGGGGTCGCAATCGCCTTTTTTGGTAATGATGGAAACGCTCCACAAGCCGTCGTAACGGGGCACGGCAAAGCTTGCCGTGCTGGCCACAATCGCACTCACCATGATCGTGCTGGTTATTGCGATTGCGGCTGCGATGGCGCCAGGTGCGTGCGCTCTCGTTCCCTCGATGGCGATCATTGCTTGCGACCCCTTATCGCTTCTCTTTCCGCTCTATGGCCTCAAAGCTGCGCCGGGTTTTGCCTGGCTCGGCCTGACTTGCCGGCGGATGCTTCAATCGGAACAGTGGGGTTGTGCGGGAGAAAAGTTCAAATCTCGTTGATGGACGCGGCGAAACAGCGCGCGCAAAAGCGAAATGATTTTTGGTTGAATCTGCATTTCGCTTTAGCTTGTTGTCTAAGCATGATCTTTTCCGAAAACCGGTGTCCACTTTTCGGGATCATGCACTAAGGCATCGGCCCGGCTGCAAACCGGCGGAACGAATTTTCGAAAACAATTCCGCGCCGCAGATGGGCACCGGCGCGGCAATACGGCGTTAACCATAACCGAAAGAGGAACGCGCTGGTGCTGACAAATTGCACAGATGCGGGGCCCCGCACGCCTTCGCCGCATGATCCTGCCGCATTTTTATGGTTGAAGCGCACGAGCCCGTGGCGGCAAGGCTTCACCATCTTCAATTTGCCCCTGCGGGCTTTAAGCCCTCGGCGACTCCCCGCCGGGGGCGTTTTCTTTTGCCGCGCTGCCGCGATTATTTGCTGCGCACAACCGTGCTGTAATCCGGCGCTTCGTCGAGAAAGCCGCGAGCCATCATCCATTCGACCTTCTCGTTGAACTCGCTTGGCTGGTAGGTCTTCACACCGACCAGTTCGGGCATCATGCCGGCCGCGCGCTGTTCGGGAGCGAGGTCGCGCAGCACCTCGTCGCGCGAGCGGTCCGCGTTCTCGGACAACCAGGCGATGGCACGATTGAGCGCACGGCGCAATTTCGCCGCGGTCTCGTCGTCGACCTCGTTGCCGGCGACGATGCCACCGCGCCAGCGCAGGTCGGCGAGCTTGCGGGCGTCCGCGGCAAGGGCGCGGCTGACCAGCGGCTCCATCAGCGCCGCGGCTTCGCTTCTTCCGGAAAGCAGCGCATCGAGCCGGTCATTGGCGTGTACGAGCTTGATCTCGGCGAAGGGGACGCCGGCCGCTTCGAGCGCTTCGATCGCGGCATAGAAAGTGCCGGCATGCCAGGTGACCGCGATCGGCACGTTGCGCAACTCGCGCAGCGATTGAACCCTCGACTCCTTTCGCACCATCAGTGCGCCGGTGCGCACCGTCGTGTCGAGCCCGATGATCTTGCCGCCGCCGAGCGCCTGCACGCGCTCGATCGCGCCCCATTCGCACACCGGGTACACCTCAAGTGCGCCTTTTTGCAGTTGCGATTCCTTCCAGCGCTTCGAGAAATCTTCCACCCGGCCCGCAGCGCCTTTGGGATTATCTTCGTGATATTCGACTTCGAGACCTTCTGCGGCAAAGAAGCCTTGCTCAACCGCCACGCGCCAGGGACGATCGTGGGCATTGCTGTCGCTTTGCAGACGTATGATCCTTGGTAGTGTCCTTGGCATGTGCTCTAAGTCCTTGGCTGCCGCGAAGTTCTAGAAGGGTCGGCAGGTTAGACAAGGCCGCCGCTTCCTTCAACGCAAAGCCCGCGCGGTGCCGTGACACTGAGCCTTGCTGACTACGGCTGACGGTCATGATCGGCGCGATTGTCCTGCGACGCCCGTTCGTCGTAACCGTGGCGGCTCGAATAGAACAACAGGGCCATGAGCGCGATGCCGATCGCAAGCGAAAAAACCACGCCCATGGTCATGGCGACATAGCCGACCCCCGGCATCGGCGGGCCTTCGACCGTGGTCCAGCTGCGCACCGCGAACACCAGCGCCGCGACTAACAGACCCAAAAGCACGACCACGAGCGCGATGGTGCCGATTACGCTCGCTGTGGTGGGTTTGGGTGCGCCGGAACTGTCCACCCGCAAAAGATAGTGATCGGCGCCGTGGAATGTGAGCCACCTCGCTCGCTCGGCTACGCCATCGCGGCTTTCAAATTGGCGTCGATCTTGTCGAGGAACGCGGTGGTCGAGAGCCACTTTTGCTCCGGGCCAATCAGGATGGCGAGATCCTTGGTCATGAATCCCGCTTCGACGGTGCCGACCGTGACTTTTTCCAGGGTCGCGGCGAACTTCGCCAGTTCGGCATTGTTGTCAAGCTTGGCGCGATGGGCGAGGCCGCGCGTCCAGGCGAAAATCGATGCCACCGAATTGGTCGAGGTTTCGCGGCCCTTCTGATATTCGCGATAGTGCCGCGTCACGGTGCCGTGGGCGGCCTCCGCTTCGACGACCTTGCCGTCCGGTGTCGTCAACACGGAGGTCATCAGCCCGAGCGAGCCGTAGCCTTGCGCCACCGTGTCGGACTGCACGTCGCCATCGTAGTTCTTGCAGGCCCAGACATAGCCGCCCGACCATTTCAGCGCCGCCGCCACCATGTCGTCGATCAACCGGTGCTCGTAAGTCAATTTCTTCGCGGCGAATTTGTCCTTGAACTCGGCGTCGAACACTTCCTGGAAGATATCCTTAAAACGGCCGTCGTAGACTTTGACGATCGTGTTCTTGGTCGAAAGGTAGAGCGGGTAACCGCGATTGAGCGCGTAATTCATCGAGGCGCGGGCGAAATCGCGGATCGAGTCGTCGAGGTTGTACATTGACATGGCGACGCCGCCGCCGGGAAACTGGAAAACCTCGCGTTTGATCTCCTTGCCGTCGTCGCCGATGAAGGTGAGGTAAAGCTTGCCTTTGCCGGGCACGCGAAAATCGGTGGCGCGATATTGGTCGCCAAAGGCGTGGCGGCCGATAATGATCGGCTTGGTCCATCCCGGCACCAGCCGCGGCACGTTCTGGCAGATGATCGGCTCGCGGAAGATCACCCCGCCCAGAATGTTGCGGATGGTGCCGTTCGGCGAACGATACATTTCGTGCAAGTTGAATTCCTTCACGCGCGCTTCGTCCGGCGTGATGGTGGCGCATTTGACCGCGACGCCGACCTTTTTGGTGGCTTCAGCGGCGTCGATGGTGATCTGGTCGCGCGTTTCATCGCGCTTCTCAATGCCGAGATCGAAATAGAGCAGATTGATATCGAGATAAGGGTGGATCAGTTTGTCCTTGATGTATTTCCAAATGATCCGGGTCATCTCGTCGCCGTCCATCTCGACCACCGGATTGGCGACTTTGATCTTGTTCATTGGGATTAGACCTTTGCGGCGCGGAATGGATTGGATGACGCGGGGACTGTGCGACCGTAAACAAAATCCCCCGTCGGACTGGCGGCGTCGCTATAGCACCCGCCGCGCGGAGGAGAAAGCCGCATTGCTGATTGCAGGTCGCCCCGTTGCCATAAACGTAGTCGGGGAGCCCAAATTTTCTTTAGAGCGCGCCATTGATTGCGCCTTCCTGGCGGGCCAAAACCTTCGATATGCCCGGAGCAGGGACCGACAGGACCAAGGATTGGAGCGCCGGCCGCAGCCCGATCGTGATTTTGGTCGAGCCGCAGCTCGGCGAGAATATCGGCGCCGCCGCTCGAGCCATGGCGAATTTCGGCTTGTCGCAGCTGCGGCTCGTCAATCCGCGGCAGGGCTGGCCCAACGACAAAGCCCGGATGATGGCGACAGGAGCGGGCCGCGTGCTCGACGCTGCCGCGCTTTATCCAACGCTTGCAGCTGCGATCGAAGATTGCGGCTTCGTTCTTGCCACCACCGCGCGCGCCCACGACCAGGCCAAAGCCGTCGTCGGGCCGGCCGAGGCAGCCGGCCTGATGGCGGCAAAAATCGTGGCAGGGGACAATGTCGCCATTCTGTTCGGCCGCGAGCGCAACGGGCTGGAGAACGATGAGGTGGCGCTCGCCGACGTCATTGTGACCTTGCCGGTCAATCCTGCCTTCGCATCGCTGAACCTGGCACAGGCAATCGTCATCGTGGCCTATGAATGGTTCAAGCTCGCAAGCGCCGGCAAGTTGCCGTTCGCAATGCCGAATAAATCCGCTGCCGCGCCCAAGCAGCAGCTGATCGCTTTCTTCGAGACGGTCGAGCGCGAACTGGAAAAGGTCGAGTTCTTTCGGCCGCCGGACAAGCGGGAAACCATGCAGATCAACCTGCGCAACATCTTCACCCGCATGCAGCCGACCCAGCAGGACATCCAGACACTGCATGGCGTGATCACGGCCATTGCGGAGGGCCGCAAAGGACCGGCGCGTGGCGGCGTATTGGACGGCGAGCAGGCCAAACTTTTGCGCACGCTCCTGGCCGAGCACGGCGGCGGCCGCATTCCGAAAGAGCGCGGACCGGTGCGCGGCTTGGCGCGCCTCCTGCGGCGTAACCCGACTGAGGCCGAGCGCGCCCTGTGGGCGGCGCTCACTACCGATCGGCGCTTCGCCGGCCGCGGCTTCAAGCGGCAGACGCCGATCGGCCAGCAGATTTGCGATTTTGTCTCGTTCGCGCTTCGGCTCGTGATCGATTTAGTGCCGGCGCAAGAAAGCGCGGCAGTTGCCGCAGCACGCGCGCAAAAGCGCGCTTGGCTCCTTGAACGCGATTATCGCGTCATCGAGATCGGCGCCGGTGAAGTGGAAGGAAACCTTCGGGCAGTGCTCGATAGGTTGCATGCGCAGATAAGCAAATAGCAATCATTCGCGTCATTGCGAGCTCGTCACCGCGCTCCTAGCAATGACGAGAGGGAATGTCGCGCTAGCCCTTGAGTAACTTCAGCGCCGCCGCGGCGCCGGCGCGCAGCATCGATAGGTCGCTCGAGACGGCGATAAATTTTACGCCGCGTTTGGCGAGCGCCACGGCGCGTTCAGCGGAATGACAATAGGCTCCGGCGATCTTTTTCGCTTTTTGCGTCGCGGCAATGAGATTGTCGAGCTCGCGTTCGACGTCTTTCGACAGCGGATCGACGGTCTTGCCGTCCGACAGCGCGATCGACAGATCCGAGGGACCAAGAAAGAAGCCGTCGATTCCCGGTGTGGCAATGATCGCGTCGAAATTCGCCAACGCGGTGCGGGTTTCGATCATCGCCAGCGTGACGATGTGATCGTTAGCCTCACGCAAATAAATGGATTGATCGGCAAGACCCGCAAGTGTGGTTGCGCGATGGGGCCCCCAACTGCGCTCCCCGATCGGAGGAAACTTGGCAGCTCCGGCAAATGCGCGCGCATCGGCTGGCGTATTGATCATCGGCGCGATAATGCCTTCGGCGCCGAAATCGAGCACGCGGCTGACCAGCGCGAAATCGTTAAAGGGCACACGCACCAGCGGCGCCGCGCCGCCTTGGCGGATGGCGGCAATGCCGGCCAGAATTCCGTTGATGTCCCAAAGCCCGTGCTGACTCTCGATGGCCACTGCCGCAAAGCCGTCTCGGGCGAGCGTTTCCGCGACCAGCGGGTAGGGTAGCCCGCACCATCCCGAAAACACGGTTTCTCCGGCGCGCAGCCGCGGGGCAAGTGTGAAGGCCGAAATCGCCATCTTAATTCACCGTCCTGCCTTGATGTCGATAACGGCCTTCGCCAGCAGTTCGGTCATGGTGCGGCTGATCTGGTGTTCCGACTGCGAGATGCCCTTGGCTTCCAGATCTTTGCGGATTTTGGCAATAACCGCGCCGTCGCCGCCTTGTTCGAACTCGGCCAGCACGATCGAGCGCGCATAATTCTCCGCTTCGGCGCCGCTTAGGCCTAACTTCTCCGCCGCCCACAGGCCGAGCATCTTATTGCGGCGCGCGATGGCCTTGAATTTGAGTTCCTCGTCGTGCGCGAATTGCTTCTCGAACCCTTCTTCGCGCTTGTCGAATGTGGTCATTGTCCTTGCCTTTGCCCGTTCATGGGGAACAGAGGAAAGCGCAAATCGCTTGCGCCTTGCATATCGAGGCTAGCGCGTCAAGGCAACGCCCATCCGTCCTGCACAATCACATTGCGGTCACTGCCGCACGGGTCTATGTCGATTGTACTCCGCTTCACCTTCGGCTAGCTTTCGTGTTGCGGAGGGGCCGCTGAGTTGAGTCGCGCCCGCTATCGCCGCCGCGGATCTCGACATCCGAAATGGAGCCACGGCACTACGATGGATTTCACAAAACCCCGGTACACTCCAATGAGCCGCCGTCGTCGTATTTATGAGGGCAAGGCGAAGGTCCTCTACGAGGGGCCCGAGCCTGGAACATTAATCCAGCACTTCAAGGACGACGCGACCGCCTTCAATGCCAAAAAGCATCAGGTGATCGAGGGCAAGGGGGTCCTCAATAATCGGATTTCCGAATACGTCTTCCAGCACTTGAACGATATCGGCGTGCCGACGCATTTCATTCGGCGGCTCAACATGCGCGAGCAATTGATCCGCGAGGTTGAGATCATTCCGCTCGAAGTGGTGGTGCGCAACATCGCCGCCGGTTCGCTGTCGCAGCGGCTCGGAATCGAAGAGGGCACGCAACTGCCGCGGTCGATCATCGAGTTCTATTACAAGAACGACCAGCTCAACGATCCGATGGTCTCTGAGGAGCACATCACCGCCTTCGGCTGGGCGACGCCGCAGGAAATCGACGACATCATGTCGCTGGCGATCCGAGTCAATGACTTCCTTTCCGGTCTGTTCCTCGGTGTCGGCATCCGGTTGGTCGATTTTAAAATGGAGACCGGCCGGCTGTGGGAAAACGACCTGATGCGTATCGTGGTGGCGGATGAGATTTCGCCTGACTCCTGCAGATTGTGGGACATCAAATCGAACGAGAAGCTCGACAAAGACCGCTTCCGCCGCGATCTCGGCGGGCTCGTCGAGGCCTATACCGAAGTCGCCAAGCGGCTTGGCATTATGAGCGAGGGCGAACGGCCACAAGGCACTGGGCCGGTCCTGGTCAAGGGTTGAGCCTCAAGCGAGCTATCGGCGACAAGTTCAAGCGGGCGCTTCGGGATTTTCCCCAGATTGCCGGGCCGAAACCCCTGTATTGCGGCCGAGCCGATTCATACTTATGCAGTGAACCATGAAGGCGCGCGTCACCGTCACGCTCAAGCCCGGCATTCTTGATCCTCAAGGCAAGGCCATCGAAGGCGCACTGCGCTCGCTTGGGGTCGGCGGGGTCACCAGCGTCCGCCAGGGCAAGGTCTTCGATATTGAAATCGAAGGCGCCGATCGCGCCGGCGCCGAGGCGGCGCTCAAAAGCGCCGCCGAGAAGCTCTTGGCCAATACTGTGATTGAGAGCTACCGGATCGAACTGCACTGACAAGGAAAGCCTAGCCGCCGCAATGAAATCGGCTGTCGTCGTCTTTCCTGGAATCAACCGCGAGCGCGACATGGCGCGCGCGCTGCGGCTGATCTCGGGGCGCGAGCCTGCGATGGTCTGGCATGCCGAGGTGGCCCTGCCGGCCGGCATCGATCTTGTCGTTCTTCCCGGCGGTTTCTCCTATGGCGATTACCTGCGCTGCGGCGCCATCGCCGCCCGCGCACCGATCATGGATGCGGTGTGCGGCTTCGCCGCCAAGGGGGGGCTCGTGCTCGCGATCTGCAACGGCTTTCAGATCGCCTGCGAAGCCGGATTACTGCCGGGCGTATTGATGCGCAATGCGCAGCTTCGGTTCATCTGCCGCGACGTGTATTTGCGCGTGGAGCGCTCCGACACGCCGTTCACCCGCGGCTATAATGCCGGGCAGGTCATCCGTGTCCCGGTGGCGCATGGCGAGGGAAATTATATCGCTGATGGCGAGACCATCGCGCGGCTCGAGGGCGAGGGCAGGGTACTGTTCCGCTATTCGTCGCCGGACGGCATGATCGATCCGAATTGGAATCACAATGGCGCGATGAACGGCATCGCCGGCATCATCAATGCGCGCGGCAACGTGCTCGGAATGATGCCGCATCCGGAAAATCACGTCGACGCTGCAATGGGCCGCACCGACGGCCGCGGTCTGTTTGCGGGGCTTGTGGATCATTTCAAGGCGGCGGCGTGACTTCCCTCTCCCCTTGTGGGAGAGGGTGGCAAGCAACAAAGTTGCGAACCGGGTGAGGGGTTTCTATCTCTCATTCGACTCGTCCCCTATCCACAGGGGAAAGGGAAAGACCAAGCGCTAGCTGTGATCTCCAAAGAGCCTGCCATCACGCCCGAATTGGTTGCCCAGCACGGGCTCAAGCCGGAGGAATACGAGCGCATTCTGAAGCTTCTCGGCCGCGCTCCAAGTTTCACCGAGCTCGGCATTTTCTCAGCGATGTGGAACGAGCACTGCTCGTATAAATCGTCGAAAATCTATCTACGCACGCTGCCGACCAAGGCACCCTGGGTGATCCAGGGACCCGGCGAGAACGCTGGCGTCATCGATATCGGCGATGGGCTTGCGGTGGTGTTCAAGATGGAGAGCCACAATCATCCGAGTTACATCGAGCCATACCAGGGGGCCGCGACGGGCGTCGGCGGCATTTTGCGCGACGTCTTCACCATGGGCGCGCGGCCGATCGCGTGCCTTAATGCGCTGTCGTTCGGGGATCCCAAACACTCAAAGACGCGTGCCCTCGTCGCCGGGGTCATTGCCGGCATCGGCGGCTATGGCAATTCGTTCGGCGTGCCGACGGTCGGCGGCGAAGTGCGCTTTGATCGGCGCTATGACGGCAATTGCCTCGTCAACGCCATGGCGGTTGGTCTCGCCGAGGCTGACAAGATCTTTTATGCCAAGGCGAGCGGCGTCGGCATGCCGATCGTCTATCTGGGGTCGAAGACCGGCCGCGACGGCATTCACGGCGCCACGATGGCGTCGGCTGAGTTCGGCGCCGATGCCGAGGAGAAGCGGCCGACGGTTCAGGTCGGCGATCCGTTCTCGGAAAAGCTTCTGCTCGAAGCCTGCCTCGAAATCATGGCGAAGGGCTGTGTGATTGCGATTCAAGACATGGGCGCGGCCGGTCTGACCTGCTCGGCCGTAGAGATGGGCGCCAAGGGCGATCTCGGTGTCGCGCTCGATCTCGACAGGGTGCCGTGCCGCGAAGCCGGCATGAGCGCCTACGAGATGATGCTGTCGGAGAGCCAGGAGCGCATGCTCATGGTGCTCAAGCCGGACAAAGAGCAGGAGGCCGAGGCGATATTCCGCAAATGGGGTCTCGATTTTGCCGTCGTCGGGCAGACCACGTCGACCAAACGCTTTGTCGTGCGCCACGCCGGCGCCGTCGTAGCCGATCTGCCGATCAAGGAGCTCGGGGATGAAGCACCCGTCTATCGGCGGCTTTTCAGTGAACGCCGCAGGGAACGCGAACTCGATGCCGCGTCTGTCAAACCGCCGCTTGATACGATAGCCGCTCTCGAAACACTGATCGGCTCACCGGATCTTTGCAGCAAACGGTGGGTGTGGGAGCAATACGACCACGTCATTCTCGGCAATACGGTGCAGCGGCCGGGCGGCGATGCCGCCGTGATCCGGATCAATGAGGGTCCAAAGGCGCTGGCGCTCACTGCCGATGTGACGCCACGCTACTGCGAAGCCGATCCCTTCGAGGGCGGCAAACAAGCGGTCGCCGAAGCATGGCGCAACCTCAGCGCGGTCGGCGCGCAACCGCTGGCGCTCACCGATAATCTCAATTTCGGCAATCCAGAGCGGCCGGAGATCATGGGGCAGTTCGTAGACTGCGTGCGCGGCATCGGCGAGGCCTGTCGCGCGCTCGACTTCCCGGTCGTCTCCGGCAATGTCTCGCTGTACAACGAGACCAACGGCCGGGCCATTCTGCCGACCCCGACGATCGGCGGTGTCGGGCTAATCGATCAATTCACGAAATCCATGACGCTCGCCTTCAAGAGCGAGGATGAGGCGATCTTCGCCATTGGCGACACGCGCGGCTGGCTCGGGCGATCGATCTATCTGCGTGACCTGTGCGGCCGGGAGGACGGCGCTCCGCCGCCGGTCGACCTCGCCACCGAGCGTCGCCATGGTGATTTCGTGCGCGCCTTAATACGGGATGACCTGATTACGGCGGCACACGATGTAGCCGACGGCGGTCTTCTCGTTGCTGTGGCAGAAATGTCGATCGCGTCGGGCATCGGAGCGATATTGGAGCCGCCGGTTGGCATTCCTGCCCACGCATTCTGGTTCGGTGAAGATCAAGCCCGATACCTGATCACGACCAAACGGTCGCGGTCGCTGCTCGAGCGGGCGAAGGCTGCCGGCGTAACGCTAACTCCGCTCGGGGCCACCGGCGGAACCGTACTCTCAATCGCCGGGGAACGTCCGTTGCGCGTCGAGGAGCTCAGACGCTGTTTCGAGGCTTGGCTACCGGCCTACATGGCGGCCGCCGGCTGAAGTCTATTGGCTCATCCGGGCCAGCGCATCGTAACAGACGGGCGACAATTGCGGCGCGTTGGCGGCGAGGCAGGCAAAGATTTTGCCGCCGCCGGGTGGCACTCCGGCACATAATCGTTCCTGATCGGGACGACATTGCGCGAGGATCATGAGCGCGCGTCGCGGCAGCATCGGGCGTATCGGCCCAAGCGGCGCTACGGTCGGCGGGCCGGTTGGACCGGATGCCGATGCGCTGGGCGTTGCGGCGGCGGCAGCGGGTGGAGCCGCCGCGTGCGTTGGAGCAGTGGATTTCCGCATCGGAGCGGTCGTTGGGGTTTTTGTTGCCGGCGCGGTTGCGGCCGGCATCGATGACTGGTCTTGTGCGGGTGCCGAAACTTGATTCGACGGCGCTGCTGGAGCAGCCGCTGCCGGAACCGGTGCTGCGGGGCTCGAAGCTGGATTGGCGATCGCGCTGACAGCGCCACGGCAGGGTGCCGACAACCTTTGCTCGCTGCGCACGAGACATTCGAGCGCTTCCTTGCCGCCGGGCTGCACGCCCGCGCAATTGGCCATGAAATCCGAGCGACAGGCGGCGCGCACCGCGTCACGCTGCGCTTGGGTCGGCTGCTGCGCTGCCGTTGGGGAGAGCGTCAGTGCGATGAGAGCGCAAGCCACCAGCGAAGACCTGAGCATCGGCCCCTCCGTCGCGTTTGTTGGCCTTAAACAATGCCTGCCATTCCAGGGGGCGTCCAGCAGACGACAGCTTTTTCTTTGTTTCTTTCGCTGGCCTATCTTTGCCGGCGATGCCCGGTTCTGCTAGTTGATGATATTGGGTGGCGACATTAGTCCAGTGAGGAAGCGCGCATGCCCATGGCCGCGAGCGACATCGAGCGATTAATCCGCGCGCGCATACCCGATGCGGAGGTGACTATCCGGGATCTCGCGGGCGACGGCGACCATTATGCGGCGACGGTGATTGCCGAATCGTTCCGCGGCAAGTCACGCGTCCAGCAGCACCAGATCGTCTACGAGGCGCTGAAAGCGGAGATGGGCGGTAAACTGCACGCCCTGGCGCTGCAGACCGGTACGCCGGACCGCTAAGTGTGAGCCGCTTGCGCCGTTATTCGGCGTAGCGAGCGAGAATTGCCCGGTATTCGTCCGCTCAGTCGTGCAACGCGGCCATGAGCTTTGCCCGTGGGTTTTGCGCGCCAATTCGGCTACATATATTGGCAAGTGGGATTCCGGCGCCGGGCAGGCGCCGCGCCGCCAGGAAGGATAATCGCGATGGGTATCGAGCAGTTCATCAATAACGAGGTCAAGGCGAACGATGTCGTGCTGTTCATGAAAGGCACGCCACAGTTCCCGATGTGCGGCTTTTCGGGACAGCTCGTGCAGATTCTCGATTACCTGGGTGTCGCCTATAAGGGACTTAATGTCCTGGAGAACGAGGAATTACGCAGCGGCATCAAAACCTATTCCAACTGGCCGACGATCCCGCAGCTTTACGTCAAGGGTGAGTTTGTCGGCGGCTGCGACATCGTGCGCGAAATGTTCCAGGCGGGCGAGCTGCAGTCCTTGCTGAAGGACAGGGGTATCCCGGTCAAAGAGAATACCGCCGCCTAGAAGCGCTAACGAGAGCGCCGGGTTGCAACGACCGCAATTATCGCATTCGATTGGTGAGTAGTACGATCAAGGCCAAAACAAGCGCCAAGCCGACCAAGCTTTGCGCGGGAATGCCCGCAGCAAATTTCAAGACATTGTCAGCGACGCCTGAGACGAAGACGCCGGACGAATCCGGCCCGAGTATGAGATAGACCAAAATGACGGAGACGACCGTCAAAAAGCCGATCTCGACGAAGATCCAAAGATATTGTTTGGCCTTTAGCAGATGATCCAGCATCGCACGCCCTCATAGAACGGCTGCTGACCGATCAGAACCGCTCCAGCCCGCGATCATGCTCTTGCGGCGTCGGGTGGAGTGATCCCCACCCGAACGCCGTTGCGGATTTTCTCGCCTTGATAAGCCTTAAGCTGCTTCAGGCCACTTTGCGTCCCGAAAACAGCCAGAGAATCACGCCGAGCGTGATCAGGCCGACCAGTCCGGCGTCGCCCAAGCCTTTGACGAGCGCCATGATGTTGCCGGTGACATTGCCGAAGAATGGCAAATTGGCGCCGACCAGAAGCGCGGCCACAATCGCCAATGCCAACAGCATCAGCCCGATTTCGGTCAGTGACCCGATCCACCCCTTGATTCTTTGTAACGCGTCCATGTGCGTTCTCCCTTGCAATCCGTTAGGAAGCCCCAGCCATTACGCACGCACGCTACGCACGCGAAGTTGCGACAAATGCGTCAACACCGTAGCGAAAATAGGCAGCTTTTCAAGTCGTGGCCGCAAAAGCACGGCGCCGCTAGCTGCGATTCGCTCGCATTTACCGGTATATCGACCGGCAATGCACCTGGGGATAAGTACGGGATGATTCGCCCACGGAGATTCGACGAAGAGCCGAATCCGCGCGCGACGTTCCGCAGCGCGCGCTAGCGCGAATAATATTCTACGACGAGATGCGGTTCCATCATCACCGGATAGGGCACTTCACCCAAAACAGGGATGCGACCGAATTTTGCACTCATCTTGGAGTGATCGACCTCGATGTAGTCAGGGACATCACGTTCGGCCAGCGCGTTGGCCTCCACCACGAGCGCTAACTGCTTTGATTTTTCTTTCACCTCGACGACGTCACCGACTTTGACGCGAAAGCTCGCGATGGTGACGCGCTTTCCGTTCACCTTGATGTGGCCATGGCTGATGAACTGGCGCGCGGCAAAAACCGTGGGAACAAATTTCGCGCGATAGATCACGGTGTCGAGGCGGCGTTCCAGAAGACCGATCATGTGCGCGCCGGTGTCACCTTTCAGCCGCCGCGCTTCTTCATAGATGCCGCGGAAGTGTCGTTCCGACATGTTGGCATAGTAGCCCTTGAGCTTCTGTTTGGCGCGCAACTGCACGCCATAGTCTGACAGCTTGCCTTTGCGGCGCTGGCCGTGCTGGCCGGGCCCGTATTCGCGTTTATTGATCGGTGACTTCGGCCGGCCCCAGATGTTTTGACCCATCCGCCGGTCAATTTTGTACTTCGCCTGATGGCGCTTGGTCATCGCGTCCTCGCTGTTCGTGTCAATTCCGGCGCGATTCTTCTGCGAAGAGACGATTGTTCTTAGAAGTCGTGCCGCGTGCTGAGGATCGCGCCCTCCTCTGTCCCGGAATTGTGCCCGGAACCGACAGGTTTGGCGCCGAAGCGCCGGCCCAAACCACGGGTCGCGAAACACCACGCGGGCCCATCGGGCCCGCGAAGTGCCGGGTTTCTAAGGCGAAAGCCGCGCCCTGTCAAACCGCAGGAGCGGGCTGCGTCCCGCTTTCATCCAGTAGCGAAATGTCTCTGGCGCATACGATGTAGCGCGGTCACCGCAAGCAACGCCGTGATCGCGTCGAGCACGGCGACGGCGATGAACACGGCGGTCCAATTCCCGGTGGTCTGCTTGAGAAACGCGGCCGCCGGACCGCCGAGAATCGAGCCGACGCCTTGGGCGATGTAGAGGAAACCATAATTCGTCGCCGCGTATCTCGGCCCGAAAGTATCGGTAAGCGTGGCGGGGAATAGCGAAAAGATCTCGCCCCAGCCAAAGAACACGAGCCCGGTTAGCACGACAAAAAGCGCAGGCCGGTCGATGAATGCGAACAGGACGAGAATTGCCACACACTCCAGTGAGAAGGCGAGGGCCATCGTCGCTTCACGCCCAATTTGGTCTGAGACCCAGCCGAAGAAAGGCCGGGTGAGGCCGTTGGTAAATCGGGACAGCGTCAACGAGAGCGGTAGCGCCGCCATGCCAAGCACCAACGCTTGCGAAACCTTGTATTCGTTCGCAAACGGCCCGACGTTCGAAACGACCATAAGGCCGCTGGTCGACATCATGCTCATCATGACGAATAGCAGCCAAAAAACCGGATTTTTCAGCATTTCGCTGGGCGAGTAGCTGCGTCGACTTTGCTGCGGGCCGGCTGTGCCAGTCACTGCGCTGGGCGGCCGATAGTCATCCGGCGGCAAGCGCAGACCCTGGGCGACGACAATGCCGATGATGCCCTGGATAATGCCCCACACCACAAGCGTGTGTGCGTAGCCCGAGCTCTTGATCATGCTGTCGATTGGGAAACTTGTGAAAATGGCACCGAACCCGTATCCGGCTGCGGCCAGTCCGGTGGCGAGCCCGCGGCGATCCGGAAACCAGCGCACCATCAGACCGATCACGCCGACATAGATGATGCCAGTGCCGAAACCTCCGATCACGCCGTAAGTCAGATAAAGCGCC
>Ga0187765_10000421_pt1 | contig 15568 bp, 9 predicted proteins | sample 0216_QUI02_MP05__3_FD_133018 | JGI IMG/M metagenome (GOLD analysis project Ga0187765, IMG submission 133018) | Tropical peat soil microbial communities from peatlands in Department of Meta, Colombia - 0216_QUI02_MP05_10_MG | ecosystem: Environmental > Terrestrial > Soil > Wetlands > Peat ...
CATCCTATGCCAACGGCTACCCAGGTTATGGCTATGGCTATCCGGCTTACGGCTACGGTTATGGCAGTGGCTATGGCTATCCGGCTTACGGCTACAGTTATGGCAGCGGCAATGGCTATCCAGCTTACGGATCCGGTTATGGCACCGGCTATAGCTACCCGTCTTATGGCTATGGTTATAACACCGGCTATAGCCAGCCGGCTTACGGGGGTTACAGAGCTGCCTATCACCCCGTTATCCGACACCCTATCTATGCCGCTGCCGTCGGTGTCCATCATTATCGGCATTGGCATTAATGCGGGACGCGTTCGCGCATTAGGCGAGCTTGGACGGCCCATCGCCAGCCGGGCCGTCCGGCCATCAGAAGCGTAAGTGAGGAAAACAAACTCCGAGATGCGCGGCGTCGGCGGAAACTGTTCACCGAGTCCGCACTATGAACCTCCACGCCTGCGGTATCGATGGGGTTGTGAGGCTCGCGCAAAAAGCTCCGGCAGCTTGGCAATGTTTGCCGCCAACCGCCGCGCCTTATCTTTTGTCAGCAGCTTCGCCGCGATCGGCGCCCAGCCTCTTCCTCGAAATGCCCTAGTCGGTGCAGCTCTTATCAAGCTCAGAAAGTATGGACATAAATTCCTTGGCTTCACTGGAATTGGGATCGACTTGCTCCAATCTGTCCATAAATTTGTAGTATTCGGGACCGAGCCTGTCGACTAGCGTCTCGGCTTGTTTGCTGAGCTCTTCGAGCGTCTTGGTATCCTTCTTTTCCTCAGCCGCTTTGACCTGACGTTCGAGCTTAGTTAAATCGCAATAAGCCTGCGTTTTAACTTTATCGCTGGTGATTATCTGGACGACGTTTTGAACGTCGGCCTTTGTTGGCTTCGGTACGTTTGCCTGCGCGCCACTCTGTTGCGCCTGAGCATGCGCCGAAATTGCAAGAGCGGAAATGGCGGCAACGAGCTTTAGTTTCATAAATGGCTCTCCAAGTTGCGATCATAAAGCAGGCGCGCTGTACTTCAACGGACCAGGGCGGCGGGAAGCAACGAAGCAGGACTATTCACGAACGAAAAGCCCGAAGACAAAAAACCATGCCAGTGACGATGACTGCACCGATGAGCGTCCAGATAAGTATTTTGAGCCAGCCGCCCCTTTCAACCAGGTTGCTGAGAAGGTAGCCGGTAACGCCGCCGAGCAAAGCACCGACTATGGCCGCGACTTGTAATGCTACGCGATCCGGTTTGGTCATCGGGGCGCCAAGGTGACCGTCGGAAAGGCCATGTTAAAGCGTTAGGCCGCTGGTCTCCACCGTGATGTGGTTCCCTGCATGACAGGGTGGATAGCGTCGGGGAAATGGCACAAAGCGGACGTCGCGATCATGCTGAACAATTGCGCGGGGGCGGCAGGAGGAATTCTTTACACGAATTTCCTGCGCGCCAGCGCCGCGCCGCGAGCGAGCGCTTGTAGCTTCGCGGCGGCGATGTCGCGCCGCGTCGGCGCCATGCCGCAATTGGTGCACGGAACAATCCGCTGCAGCGGAACATGTTCGGCGGCAGCCGCAATCACGGCTGCAATCTCTTCCGGAGTCTCGATGGCATCGTTGGCGACATCAATCACCCCGATCAAAACATCTTTGCCGTCGAGCAGCTTCAGGACGTGCATCGGCACGTGCGAGTGGATGCATTCGAGCGAGACTTGGTCGATGCGGCTCTTGGCCAGCGCCGGAAAGAACTCTTCGTATTGACGCCATTCGGCGCCGAGCGTCGCCTTCCATTCAATATTCGCGGCAATGCCGTAGCCATAACAGATATGGACCGCGGTCTTGCAGGTGAGCCCCTCGATCGCGCGATGCAGCGCCTCGATGCCCCAGCCGGCGGCGGCGTCCATGTAAACGTTGAAGGCCGGCTCGTCGAATTGGATAACATCGACACCGTCGGCGGCGAGCCCGCGCGCTTCTTCGTTGAGCAGCGCAGCAAAGGCCATCGCCATCTTTACGCGGTCGCCATAATGGGAGTCGGCGATGGTATCGACGATGGTCATCGGACCGGGCAGGGTGAATTTGAGTTTTCTTCGAGTGTGGGCGCGGGCGAGCCGCGCTTCCCGCGCATGCACCCGGGCGCGAAGACGGAGCGGACCGACCACGGTCGGGCACATCGCCTTGTAGCGGTCGTTGCGGATGCCCATTTCGACGCGCTGATTGAAGTCGATGCCCTCGACCGCTTCGAGAAAGCCATGGACAAAGTGCTGACGCGCCTGTTCGCCGTCAGTGACGATGTCGATCCCGGCGTCCTCCTGAATTTTGAGCGCCAGCAGCGTCGCGTCATCCTTGGCGGCCGCGAGTTCGCCGCCTTGGAGGCGCCACGGCGCCCACAGCTTTTCCGGCGTCGCAAGCCAGGCGGGTTTGGGCAGACTGCCGGCGATCGTCGTCGGAAAGAGTGTTTCACTCATGGTCGTGCTTTTGCGCCGATCAGATGATCGACAATCCGGCGGGTGGACGCCAATCATACAGCCAATCGTAGTTATGTAAGAGCCGCTCCCCGCCAAGGAGCCGCATCGCCGTGTTTCGCAACATAGCTGCGACGCCACGGCGGTGATAGCGCTTGCCATTGCGCGCGGCGAGCCGTTGCACTTTGCGGGTGCGGCTGCGTCTGATTGCGGAATAGCTGTCCAGTGCGGCGGCGGGATTGTCGGGCATGCGCGCGAGACACTGCGCTGCAACGGCGGCGTCTTCGATCGCCATCGCCGCGCCTTGCGCCAGAAACGGCAGCATGCCGTGCGCGGCGTCGCCCAGAAGCGCTGCCGCGCCCTGCGCATAGCTCGCCAGCGGCTCGGTCTGATAAAGCGCCCATTTCAGCCAGGCGTCCGGTGCACGGAACACCGAATGCGCTTGCGGCGCCCAGCCCCGCGTCGCGAGTCGCTGCAACAGATCGATCCGGCTTGCGGGCTCGCTCCAACCCGGTCCGCTCCAATCGTCAGCCGTGATCACCACCACATTGATCAGCTTGCCGCCCTTGACCGGATAATGGACGAGATGCGCGTCGCCTCCGAGCCACAGATGAACGAGCGGCTCGCGAAATTCAGGCGCGAGCTGCGCCGCCGGGACGAGGGCGCGCCAGGCGGTGCGGCCGGCAAAACGCGGTGGCGCTTTCGAGCCGACGCGCGCCCGCGCCGTCGACCACAGCCCGTCGGCGGCAATCAGAGCGTGGCCGTGCTCGGTCCAGAGTCCGCTAGCCCCGCGGGCGGAAATCGTGACGCCATGCTGATGCGTCGCGAAATCCTCCATGCTCATGCCGAGCCGGAGCACGATATTGAGGTCTGGCGTGGCCGCCTCGCTGAGCACCGCCTGCAGGTCGCCGCGATGAATGACCCAGTACGGCGCGCCATAGCGCTGCATTGCGTCGCTCCCGAGCGGGATGCGCACGATTTCTCGGCCATTGCGCGCGCTAAGCACGCGTATCGCCGTAGGCGATACGACGTGCGGCCGTAGCCGATCCGCAAGGCCGAGGCCGATCAGGATGCGCGTGGCATTGGGGGAGAGTTGAATCCCGGCGCCGGTCTCTTCCAGCCGTTCGGCCTGTTCGAGCACCAGCGCACGAAAGCCGCTGCGCGCCAGCGCCAGCGCCGCGGTCAGTCCGCCAATACCTGCACCCGCGACAATGACGGTGCGCGAGGACGGCACTATCATCGCTGATCGGTCACACCGGTTCGCTTTTCAGCGCGCATTCCGGCGGCCGCGCTTCATTGGCCTTGAGCGCCGGATTGTAGCGGTAAAGCGTCGAACAGTAGGGGCAGACGAATTCGTTATCGTCGCCCATGTCGCAGAAGACATGCGGATGATCGAAGGGCGGCAGGGCGCCGATGCACATGAACTCCTTGGCGCCGATCTCTATCTGGTCAACGCCGATATCGTTATGGAAATGCGGAACGATGCTCTCGGTCATGCTCGTGATTGCATTGCTCGTGATTGCGCGCGCTCTGAAAAAACACCATATCGGCTGGAAACCGCGGTTTCCACAAGCGCACCAGCCTGTTGTGAAAAAGCCGCAAATTCGAGCCACCTATGGCAGGTTCGGACCTCGACCACAATGAAAAACCGGAACTGGATTACTGCGCTTGGACGCCGACCGGCGGTAGCCGTTGCTTTGGGCGCATTGTTCGCGATAGCCGCCGGGTTTTTCTTGCATGCCGGCCTCGCCGCGCATGAGCGCATGGCGGCAGCGGACGATCCGATTGCCGTGACTGACCAGGCGCTCGCCGCAACTTTTACGCCCGACGTCGCCAAGCGCGAAATCGAGAGCGCGCTCGCGTCGGGCGACGTCGATCTGGCGCAAAGCTTTGTCGATCTGGCGGCCGAGCGCAACCTGGCGGTCGATCCGGCTTTGTCGGAGAAGGTCAAGGCAGCCGATGCGGATGAGCACACAGTCGCGAATACGACCGGCCGCTTCGTGCGCGGACTATGGACCGGTGAGCCGACGGATTTCGCCAGCCTCGCCGGCACTGCCTTCGGCGATCTGTTCCTGTTTGGCGATATCCGCGACGCCGCCCGCGAAGGCACGCGCTACCTGACCGGCCGGCAATACGATCCGTGGATTCTCGGCCTGGCCGGCATCGGCATCGCCATTACGGCTGCGACCTATGCCAGCTTTGGCGCGACAACGCCCGAACGCGTCGGCGTCTCGCTCACCAAAGCGGCGCGCCGGAGCGGACGGCTTAATCCCGCGCTGGCGGTGCGCGTTGCTCGCGAAGCGGTCAAGGTCGAAGGGGCCGGCGGTCTTGTTGAACTTGCGCAGAATACCGGGCGCATCGAGGCCAAGGCCGGTAGTCAGGCGGCCCTCGACAGTTTGGCGATTGCGCAAGAGCCGCAGGATGTGTCGCGCCTGGCGCGGCTCGCCGCCGCCAAGGGCGGCAAAACGCGCGCGATTGTCAAACTTCTCGGCCGCGCCGCCATCGTGCTGACAGCAAGCGCGTTTGAACTCGCATCATGGCTGCTCTGGGCCGGCTTCGCGCTCTTCGGATTTTGCGCTTCCTGCAAAGCCGCGACCGAGCGCGCGACCCAGCGTTATCTGGATCGCCGGAAATTGCGCCACGCAGGCGCCTAGAGCATGATCCCGAAAAGTGGATACCGGTTTTCGGAAAAGATCATATTCAAACAACAAGCTAAAGCGAAATGGTGATTCAACCTGATCCCATTTCGCTTTAAGCGGCGCTCATCCTTTGACCAGCGCACAGGCCGGATTGGGCGGGCCGAAAGCCTGCTCTCCAGGGATGCGGGTGAGGATCTGGTAATAGTCCCAGGGATATTTCGAATCCTCGGGCTTTTTGACCTGCGCCAGCATCAAATCGTGCACCATCAGCCCGTCCTCGCGCAGGCGTCCGTTATGCGCGAAAAAATCATCGACGGGGATGTCGCGCATCTTGGCCGCGACTTTGAGCGGCTCGTCGGTGCCCGTGGCCTCAATCGCCTTGAGATAATGCATCACTGACGAATAGACGCCGGCCTGCCACATCGTCGGCATGTGGTTGATCTTGGCGAAAAACCTGTTCGACCATTCGCGGGTCTTGTCGTCGCTGTCCCAGTAGAACGACGTTGTCAGCAACAGACCCTGCGCCGCTTTGAGCCCAAGCGCATGCACATCTGTGATCAGCACCAGAAGCCCCGCCATCTGTTGGCCGCCCTGGAAAATCCCGAATTCGCCGCCGAGCTTGATCGCATTGACGTTGTCGGGCGGGCCGCTGGCGAGTCCGATGATTTTGGCCTTTGAGGCTTGCGCCTGAAGAATGAAGGACGACAAATCTGGCGTCGAAAAGGGATGCGCCACTGAGCCGATCACCTTGCCGCCGTTCTGCACGATAACCGCCGTCGCATCGCGCTCCAGCGAGTGGCCGAAGGCGTAATCCGCGGTGAGGAAAAACCAGGTGTCGCCGCCGCGCTTGACTACTTCTTGCGCGGTACCGACAGCGAGCGCGTGCGTGTCGAACACCCACTGCATCGTATAGGGCGAACAGAATTTGCCGTGGAAATCGGCCGTGCCGGTCGAATGGGTAATGAAGAGCTTCTTGCGGTCGTTGGCGACCTGCTGAACCGCTAGTCCCACGGCCGAGACCGGTACGTCGACGATCAGATCGACCTTGTCGACGTCGTACCACTGTCGCGCAATGCCGGCGGCGATATCGGGCTTGATCTGATGGTCGGCGGAAATGACGGAAATCTGCTTGCCCAAAACCTTGCCGCCGAAATCTTCGACCGCCATTTGCGCGGCGGCGACCGAACCGGGACCAGTTGCCGATGCTGCTGGCCCGGACAGATCGGTCAGAACGCCGATTTTGACGACATCGTCGGAAACTTGGGCGTGAGCCGCGCCGGCGGAAAGCACAAGCCAAGCGGCAACGTAGGCAGCCCGATGCATGATAATCCTCCCGTTTTATATTGCCGTTAGCCTAGAGCATGATCCAGAAAAGTGGAAACCGCTTTTCCAAAAAATAACGCTCGATCAAGACGCTGGAGCGTCAACCCCGTTCAATGTGAAACGGTTACGCTATAAGATCTGTAGCCGACGTCACCAGCGAGTTTTCAGCTCGCTGGTCGCATTTCTCCCGGCAGCAATGTGTGCCTCAGCACGACTATGCAGCGTTGGTTAGCGGCCGGACCTGAGCAAAAGGCAATAGCCATGATGCGAGTCGAGTGACGAGAGTTGCATCGCACTGCGCACTATCCCTCGACGGCAAGAAAGGATCCGCAAAAACAGGCGCTCCGCTTGCCTGTGCTGCGCGAAAGACTGCCTGAACAAGCGCGGGCGGACCCGCTGCATAGACAATGTCGTCCGAAGAAAGTGCGGGCAAATACTTGATCGGTTCGCCATGGCGAACAGCGCAGCTTATCCTCTGTTGCGTTGCGGTTGTTGGAACGATGGTGACACATGGAAAAAGTGCCAATCTGCACAGAGCCGGAATCATGTAGAGAGATTCAATGCTGCGAGCGCCGGCAATCATTAAAAGTTCACGAGCCGGATTCTCTCGAATAGCGGCCTCCGCGATTGCCCAAATTGGCGCAAAGCCAGTGCCACTCGATACCAGCACGAGCCGTCCAGGTCGATTCGAACGAAAATACGCCGAACCGAAGGGACCCGTGATCTTCAGCCGGTGACCTTTTTTGATGCTTAATCCCAGTTCCGACGACACGCGCCCGCGAGCGATCCGTCGCACATGAAGGCGGATCAAATCCGGATCATTCGGCCACTCGAGCAAAGCTGTGGGGCTGTAATAGCGCGCGGGGAACCCGCGAAGTCGAACCGATAGATACTGACCGGGGATATAATTGATCGGATGTGAACTTTCGATGCAGACTTCCATGACGTCCGGTGCAACATCGATCAAATCTACGATCTTACCTGATACTTCGACGATGCTCGGAGTTTGCTCTACGGCGATTTGCAGGTCTGACAGGATCCGCGCCTGACATGCATGCACGATAGTCGGATCGTCGGTGGCAGCCCCTAAACAATTTCCAGCGATCACGCGCACTCGACACGTGCCGCACTGCCCGGCGCGGCATTCGTAGGGCAATTCAATTCCATGCATCAAGGCCGCATCGAGTAACAGGTCCCCGCGATTAGCGGAAAACACCTCGCTATTGATCGCTACATTGCACAACTGCGTCATCACTGAATCTCCAAGCGTATTGGACGCACATGTCTCGTGTGACGGATTTGGGTGTGATCGAAAGCGGCGACGCGCATAAATACTCCCGAGCGGATCGCGATGTGGTAGGGGCTTGTGGCTTTCAGGCCACGGCTGACCTCGAGCGCCCAGCGTCCCGCGGCCCATTGTCCAGCGCAGTTCACCTCGGCTCGGTCGCCAGAGTACTTCCCTGAGATGATGACGCCAGGAATGACGGCGTCCTTCGGGATGAAACGATCAAGATCCGGCGAATAGGGAGACGACTCATCATCGGTCATGTACCAGCGCGCATGCTCACTTTCGCCGTGCTCGGGATCGAGATCGAGACGGCCGAGCGCCGCATTCATATCGTTGATGCTTTTTGGCACTCGGCGTGGAATGACGCCGCCAGCGAAGCCTTCGCCCAAATTCAACGTGAAGTTTTCCTGGTAATCGGCGGTACCCGGATCGTGCGCGAACCCGCCTCGATAAGGGGTTTGCCCTTGGGCCTGTGCCAGTGTGGCTTTCGCCGGCGCTCCAAAATAATCGTCGTCGCAATGTTTGGAGGCGTTCGTGCTGGTCGCTCGCCAATCCCAGACGTCCGCTATAACTCCTTCCCCATCGGTATAATGTAAGCCGCGCCCGGAAACTGAATGCGGCTCTCCAGCGAGTGGGGCAACTCCAGCGTGAAAAGTCGCGTCGCCGGCCAAGACGGCATTCAAATTTGTCAAAAGAATTGAAAATTTATCCTCGTTATAAGCATGCTCATCGCCATTTTCGAAACCGTCATGAAGCAGCTCCCAGCCGGTGAGGGTCTTTCTGAGTGGAAGCTGTTTTAAGGAACGAGTCGGATCGTCCCAAATAAAGAGGAAATAGGCACGCACGCCGTCGTGGACAGCTTTGATCGATACGGTGGTCTCACCAGCGCCGCCAAAGTTGCCGCCGTTTTCCGTAAGGACATATAGTGGCGGGATCTTTCGCCAAATCGGATCTGAGCTTTCCCCGTCGATGATCGGAACATCTGCAGGGTTCACGCGATAGATATAAAGTTCGTCGATGAGCAACCACTCCGATTTTAGCGCGACAAGCACCGTAACGCCTGCAGCAAGACAAGCGACAATGAATGAATAGCGTCGGACCGGCGCATGCTCGCTAGAGAAAACGAGCGGATTGGCCAAAGGCGGGTTCGACAAACTTCGCTGTTGGTTTTCCGCCAAAAATTCAGAGCGCCGGCTCGTTTTTACTATCTCTGCAACATTGGCCGGCGGCCTGGAATCGTTCCGATATCTGCAGTTCGGCGACAAATGAGCAGTAGCAGCTGTCGTTTGGTCAACCGAACGCCTGATCTGTTGATCGAGCAAGGCCAGAGCGTCAGCCAGCTCGAATCGACGCGGCAAGGCAATGGGTTGCTTCGGCCGGAAAACACGAAGCAATTGGCTCGTGCCTCCATAGTGCCAATGCGAATAGACGTGAATAAGCACATAACCGAGGATCACCCACATGCCGAGCCAATGTGCTCGAACCATCAGGCTATTTGCGTAACCAAAGTAGAGAAGACCGCCTGTGAGCAGCTGCGACAGCATCGTTCCAAAAAACAACCAATAAAGCGCGATATTAACTGTTCCCCATCGAGAAAAGCGGCGCCCTAGAAGTCCCTTTAAGCGGACGCGATCGAGCCGAAGGCGTCCGCCTAGACGGGCGCGCCACACATAGACGACGTATCCCACAGCGATAGCTAAAAGGCCGATCGCTGCTTGCAGATGCTCGGTCCAAACCGCTGCCTGGGGCAGAACCGAATCAAAATGGAGAATCCAGGCATGAGCCGCTGATTGCGTCGCGATTCTAAGTCCCGTCCCGATCGCGAGAACGAGCGCAGCTGCCAATAACCAGTGAAAAATAATAGTTCCGTAGTCGGTTTTCTTCGACGATCCCGTTTGCTGCACGCCACCCCCCAAGTCCAAGCATTGCAGACAATTTTTCGCCGTGTGCTGAATTCTTTCGCCGAGCGGGGAAAATGCCGCTCCGAACTCAGCCGACAGCTAACATTCGAATTCAGCCGCGCTTCGTTTACCACCTCTTTGACTGTCCAAGCTCAAAGTCTCGAAAGGTTCGTCTCGCAATTGGGCCACGGCCTGACCGAATTGCGAGGCAGATTGGAAAAATATGTGATCATTCTCAGATTCGCACGCTCACGTTCACTGTGTGGCGAGCAGACACGAGTAAGTTCGATATTCGGTCGAAATTCCGTCCGATTCCGCGCCGAGCTTTATCTGCTGACGGTGACTCGCTCGCGACCGTCGATGATGTGCTTCGTTCAACAGTATGGTTTGTTAGACAAATGCCGATCTCTGCATCGAGCGATGTCGTGGCCTTGGAATTACGCGCGAGTGCACATCGCCTCGGCGCCGTCGCTATCTTCAGCGGCGTGATCAACCTGCTAATGCTTTCCGGATCGCTCTATATGCTGCAGGTATACGACCGCGTACTTCCCAGCCGCAGCACCGCGACGCTTTTGGGACTCTCGGCCATGGTCCTCATCGCCTATTTTTTCCAGGCGTATTTCGAAGCGGCTCGTTCGCGGATGCTGTCGCGTATCGGAACTCTGTTCGATACCAGCTTGCAGAAGCGGCTCTACTTTGCGGTCGCCACGCTGCCGTTGCGGGGGGCAAAGCCGTTGATGGCGCAGCAGCCGATGCGTGACCTCGACCAGATACGCACATTTCTCTCCGGAGTCGGCCCCACAGCGTTTCTCGACATACCGTGGTCACCGATATTTCTTATCGCTCTTCTCGTTTTTCATCCGCTGATCGGCTTTGTTGCAATGATTGGCGCCGCAGCGATCATTGCATTGACGGTCGCCACTGAGCGTCGCTCGCGTAGCGCGGCGAGATTGGCAATGGACGCCAGCGCGCAAAGGCAGGTATTGGCCGACGCGACGCACCAGAACGCCGAAGTGATTCACGCGCTCGGCATGATCGGCCGCTTCACGGTACGATGGGCGCAACTCAACGAACGTCACTTGCAGCAGATCTTCGACGTATCCGACGTTTATGCCAACATCGGAGCGATTGCCAAGGTTGTGCGCTATGCGCTGCAATCGGCGATACTCGGCGTCGGCGCCTATCTCGTCATTATCGAGCAAGCCTCCGGCGGCATCATGATCGCTTCGTCGATCATGATGGGCCGCGCCTTGGCGCCAATCGAAATCGCTTTAGCGAACTGGAAACAGCTAGTCGCCGCTCGGCAGGGAATCGATCGGCTACGCAACATCTTGGCGGCGACGGCTCCGTCGCCGCCGCCCGCTCTCGCGCTACCACGGCCGAACCAGAGTCTTTCGGTCGAAGACATAACGCTTGCTGTGCCGGGAAGCGACCGGGTGGTTTTATCCAACATCTCATTCAAGCTGACGGCCGGGATGGCCATGGTAGTGCTGGGAACCAGCGCCGCTGGCAAGTCGTCACTGGTCCGAGCGCTGGTCGGCGTTTGGCAGCCGACCACGGGAATCGTTCGTCTCGACGGGGCTGCGTTAAATAATTGGAATCCGGACGAACTCGGGCGACATATCGGCTATCTGCCGCAAGACGTCGCGTTGTTCGACGGCACGGTCGCGGAGAACATCGCACGCTTCGATGAGAGCGCCTCCTCGGATGCGGTTCTCGCCGCCGCGCGGCTCGCCGGCGTGCATGAAATGATTTTGTCGTTACCAAACGGCTATGCGACCAGGATCGGCGAACGCGGTTCATGCCTCTCGGCCGGCCAACGTCAGCGCATCGGGCTCGCGCGCGCGGTTTTCGGCGAGCCATTCCTGGTCGTTCTCGACGAGCCGAACGCCAATCTCGACCACGATGGCGAACAAGCATTGATTAGGGCAATTGAAACGCTGCGAAAAAACAGGAGCGTGGTAGTGCTGGTATCGCACCGGCCGGAAGCTATTGCTGCAGTCAATATGGCGATGGTGCTACGCGAAGGCCGAGTTGCCGCGTTCGGCCCGCGTGAAGAATTGTTCGCCCGCGTCGCCCGATCGATCAATGCCAATACAGCCAAGTTCAACCGTGGCAAAGCAAACGATCATAACTCCTCTGTTGCGGAGGGCGCACGAGCATGAGCGTGATCGGTCAAGCTCGGAGGCATGGCGCCAATGCAGGGCACGCTTCAGCACATTGGAATGGGTCGAACGGGCCACAGGGCGATGCGTTAATCGTCGAGTTGCGAAGTGCAAAAAAGGCGATAGATCGCGCTCGACACAGCCGCCGCGGTCAGCCCACGCGCGGCGGCACGCAAAGCATAATTCCGGAGCAATCTCGACAACGTCCTGATCCGTTAGAGCGGCTGGATCGTTTCGACGTCCGTTCGCTGCGGAACCCGATACGGGCTGCGAGAGATAATGACCGTATGCCGGTTGAAAAGGCTGGCCTCACCAGCTCGACAGCGCCTTTGGCAATCAATGTCTTATTGCAGATCGTAAGAGCGCGGATTGAGTGGCTTTTATCCGGCAGCGTTGCTACGGAAAACGATGCGATTGGCGACTTCAGAGCCCAGGTCGTTCGCAGACATGAGATTGAACTGAAGGCTGCATCCCGGGTCCTCCTCATCAGCCTCGGCATCGCGGGACTCTGGGCCACGATGGTGCCGATGTCTGGTGCCGTGGTGCTGCCAGGCACGCTTGTAGTCGAATCGAGTGTGAAAAAAATCCAGCACCCGACTGGCGGTGTCGTCGCGGAAATCGCGGTCGAGGATGGAATGCATGTGAATGCGGGCACTCTCCTCGCCAAGCTGGATCAAACTCAGGTGCAAGCCAATCAGCAGATGATCGCAGATCAACTTGATGCGACCCGCGCCCGCATTGCCCGGCTCGTAACTGAGCGGGATGGGTCGACCGATATCCAAATGCCTCAACAGCTTACGAGAAGAATGCGCGAAGAGAATGTCGCGCATCTCATGGCTTCGGAAATATCGTTGTTCAATGCACGATCGAGCGCGCGCCAGAGTCAAAAGGCGCTTTACGAAAACAACATTCGTCAGTTCGAAGAACAGATCAGTGGCTTGGAAGCCGAGATCACATCGAAATCATCTCAGCTTGATCTTATTGCCACCGAATTGACCGGCGTCCAGGAGTTGTACGCCAAAGGTCTTGTGCCGCTAGCGCGTATGACAACGTTGCAACGCGATGCTGCCCGGCTTGATGGCGAGCGAGCGCAGCTGACAGCAGCGATCGCGGAGACCAAGGCCAAAATTGGACAGACGCGGCTTCAAATCGTGAAGATCGATCAGGACTTCCGTTCGGAGGTCATGAAAGACCTTCGCGAATCGCAAGACAAGGAAGCGGAATTGACCGAGAAGAACGTGGCCGCAAAAGATCAGCTCGACCGGGTCGAAATTCGGGCGCCGACGTCCGGAATCATCCATCAGCTGGCCGTCCATACCATCGGCGGCGTTGTTCGCCCAGGCGATGTCATCATGGAGGTCGTTCCGGACAACGACGATCTCGAAATCGAAGGACACCTGCCGCCGACTGCAATCGATCAGGTCCACCGTGGCCAGCGGGCATATTTGCGCTTCGCTGCCTTTGATCGGCAAACAACGCCAGAGGTCGCAGGAACTTTGTCTTATGTTTCGGCCGATCTCAGTCACGACGAACAAGAGCGCGCCAGTTTCTATACCGTGAAAATCAACCTTCCCGACGAGGAACGTCGGCGTCTGAAGGGTTTGACCCTGGTATCCGGCATGCCAGTCGAAGTCTTTCTGCAAACCAGCAGTCGCACGATGATGAGTTATCTGCTCAAACCGATCAACGATCAGTTCAGTCGCATGTTCAATGAGCGTTGAAATCTGAAAGATCAGAACGCTTCGCAATTCCCACGTCGTGAAGACCGCCATCGATCGCGCAGCGTCTGAAAAGCTGAGCGGGTTGAATCGAATTGTGTCGACTACATTGCAGCAAAAAATTCCGCGGTCCAAACAATACCCACGCAAAGGCTTCCGATCGCCGCCATGCAGACATAGTCGCTGGCGAAACTAAAATCTCAAATGGCAAGAGCAATGCTTGGCTTGTCTGGGCTGGGATTGATTGCTGCATGCCATGCCTCTCGATTGGGTAACTGACCAGACGGGCTGGGGCGATTTAAACAGGAGTCTGAATCATGGTCACCGTTCCATCGACAATCCGCGAGACTGAAGGGCTGGATGGCGTATCGATCACCCAGCCAGGCGATACTTATGCGACCACGATCACCGGCGCTTTGAATACGTCCACCGATTTGGCACAGGCGGGGGCGGTCTTTAATGACGCGGTTCGCCTCTCCGAAGGCGGTTTATGGACCGGCTCCACGGCAACTGAGACGGCGAGCGCCGATAATCAGCAGCCTTACGAACCGATGTACGTGCAAGACATCAACGCCGTTCAAGCCGATGTCAGCGCGATGTTAGCCAATCCGAATGGGATCACGGTTGGCGGTCAGGCGATCTCCGATCCAGCGCTCACCGGCGAGCTTCAGACGATTCAGGGACAATTAGCGACCCTGCAACACGAGGCTCCGCTGTCGGTTGGCAACACTGCGGCTGCGGCGGTGGCGCAAGGCACGCTTGCCCTGACACAACAACAAATCCTTTCGGAAGTGAACGGAGATGCGAACCTGGCGACAGCGCTTAATGCTGCTGCCTATCAGGGCAATACCGGCTTCACCAATGTCGGCTTCCAGCAACTGCCCACCGGTAGCGATTCGCCCACCGCCCTTGCCGCGGCTGAAGGGACCGCCTCGGCGCCTCCGACGCTGGCGCAAATTGGCGCCGTCTTTAATGCTGCAAACGATGTTTCGGTGGGAGGGTTGAATTCGAACAACCTCGCCGAATTCAATGCCGACATGCAAGCCGTGGTGACGGGCCTAACCAATCTCACCAATAGTCCGACGGCTCTCGCGGCCATCGAGGCGAACGAACAGGCTGGTACATCCCCGCAAGGCCAAGCGCTTACCGCGCAACAAGAGCAGGCGCTGACGACAGTGCATCTGGATACCATGCTCGCTCAGGCGCAGCTCCAGGTCGAAAAATTCGACCCCATGTACGCCACCAACCCAAACGACGCGGCGCGGTCGACCAATGACAACATGCTCGATATCGTTGACATCGTAAACAACGATGCGGCCTTGGCGGCGGCAGCCAATGACGTTTCTGTCGGCAACAATGGCGCGCAGCCGAACCAGACATTCGGAGCCAGCACCGGAGGTTTTGGTGAATTCCCAGCCTACCTTAACGGCACGGGCGGCGTGAATGACCACGGCGGCACCATCCTGCAGTACCAGGACAACCAGGTTCAAACTAACTTCTGGTCGCAATTCATCGCCGAGGCCAATCAGTTGAACAACACGCTTGACGGTATCGCAAATGGCACCGTCGCGCCGACCAATTCCGAAATCCAGTCGCTGACCTCTCAGATCAACCAGTACAATGAATTCGGCGCGAGCTTTACCGGTGCGCAGGGAGGCGTGTTCGGCGACCGGTTCGATAACGAGCTGCTCTCAGGCACGCTCAAAACCGACTCCGCGAACGCCGTTGCTGCGTTGCAGAGCGTTGAGGCCAACGGCCTTAATGCGACCAATGCTGCACAGCTTGTGGCATCTGGCGTTGGCTTCGTCGCCGACGCTGACGACGTTTCCGGCAATAATCTGCCAACGGGCGGCGGCTCGTATGTCGGCAGTGCGACAACCGTTCCCGGTGCGACCACAACAGGCGCGGCGACAGTCGGCACGACTGTACCTGTGTCCGGCGCGGTTGACGGCCAGGATAATCCGACTACGACCCCGGTCGACGGACTGACCAATGATGGATTTGGCGTGTCGAACCCTGATCCGGGCGGGACGAACGTGTCTGGGACTCCTGGGAATGAGAATACCGGGACCTCATCGACGCAAACGCTATCCAGCTC
>Ga0187765_10000422_pt1 | contig 15567 bp, 16 predicted proteins | sample 0216_QUI02_MP05__3_FD_133018 | JGI IMG/M metagenome (GOLD analysis project Ga0187765, IMG submission 133018) | Tropical peat soil microbial communities from peatlands in Department of Meta, Colombia - 0216_QUI02_MP05_10_MG | ecosystem: Environmental > Terrestrial > Soil > Wetlands > Peat ...
ATAGGTGCCGTTTTCCTGGCTGAGGAGCCCTTCTTCCTCCGCCTTCTGGAGCAGCATGGTTGCCTGTTCTTTGCTCATCCACTTCCGGTCGTGGGCGAAATAATAGACCAGTTCATTCTTACGCATGGCGCTCTTCCGCGTGTGCTTGAAAGGAGCGGCCAGCGTTATCCGTAAGGTCACTTTTTGGCACCAAGGAGGATATTTTTCATGTCAAGGGCATCAAGACCTTCTCCCCGGCCCTCCTTGGCAATGTCGATGTCGGTCCGCGAGACCTGGTCGGTAAGCCGGAGATAAAAAACATCATTCGCAATCGGTACCTTTCCCCCCCCGCGAAGGGCAAGGGCAAGGACCGATGCACGAAGATCAACCGCTTCGGTTATCGCACCCTGCTTCAGCATTTCCGGCGTTATTTCCCCGAACGTTGCCCGATCGATCGCTATCTCAATCTTTGTTTTCACCTTGACGAGTTCCTTGCCGGTCGTTTTGGTTGACTCTTCGTTATTCAGGCCGGCAATATACCTGAGTGTTTCATTGAACGGCATCCCCATCGCAAACGAGAGATCCACTCGCTGAGGAAAACGGTAATAAATCTTACGCATAGTTACACCATTGAAAGTCTGAAAGAAAAAAGATTACCCAAAGGTCACGATCGTCTTTTCGCAACGGTAAATACTCTGACAAAAAAAGGAGGGGATTTTTTGTATCGGGTTATTCGAGTAACATTGCGTTGATGATCCCGTCCTGACCGGGACGGCTCATGATACGGGCACGACCGAGCTCGGTCTTGATAATTGCCCCCTTGGTAAGAAGATTACGCCGGACATAGTTAGGATTTGCGCCATTCTCCTCGACCTTTTCGATCTTCACTTTCCGGGTCTCTCCATTGGCAGGGCTGGTCACATTCGCAAAGGTTGCCCGTAACGCCCGGACCTTGTCATTTCCGCCAAAGGTGCGGATTATCCGCCGCCGGTCTTCGCCGATATGGGTGTCTGCCGGTGCAAGACCAATCTCTGCTCTCCGCTTCATCTGTGCCGGCCGGCGTCTGCCACCGGTAACTTTTCGTACTGATTCTCCCTGCCATTGCATACTGTTACTCCTTCTGGTATCTCCCGGAATCCTTCCCGAAGATGGTGCTCTATATATTCATTTCAGAGTTATTTATAGTATTTCCTGATCCGCCGTTATGCCATGCAGCAGGTCAGGGACCGTTTTGATCAGTTCGGATTACTTTGGGTTTACTTCGAATATGCAGGTGTGATGAGGCAGACAGACCGTGGCACATGCCTTATGCAAGGATGGTTTCCAGCAATTCCGCGACCCCGTCACCGGTTTTAAGGTTTGTCCTGAAGACGGGCATTCCAGGGTTATAACGCCCGATATCTTTTTGCATACGATCGAGATTTGCCCCAACGAGGGGAGCGAGATCGACTTTATTGATCACCCCGATCGTACAGTCACGGAACATCATCGGGTGCTTGTTTACGACGTCATCCCCTTCTGTTGAGCTGACAACAACGATCCGTTTCTCAGCACCCAGACGGAAATCTGTAGGGCAGACCATGTTGCCCACGTTTTCAATAAAGAGAATATCGATCTCATCGAGTGCGAGATGCTCGAGCGCATGTTCCACCAGGTGTGCATCAAGATGACATTCTTTCCCCGTATTGGCATTGAACGCGGGGATCCCAAGGGCAATGATGCGCCTGAAATCATCGTCGCCATACACATCACCGGCGATGGCCCCTGCCCTGAGGCCTTTCCTGAGCAGCGGGACCAGCCGCTCTATCAGGGCAGTCTTCCCCGAGCCGATCGCCCCAAGAAGATCGAACGCCCGGACACCGTGAGACTTGAGCAGCTGCGCATTCCTGTCAGCGAGAGTGTTGTTGGCGTCGTACACATCCTTCTCCAGTCTGACGTCGATATGATGCATACTACAAGGTTGGAGCGTACACTGTTTATACCTTGACCCACAAACCACTCCTGCAATGGCACAAGGAGAGTGCATTCTTTATCCCTGTTATTTCAATGCGGGGTATTCGCGCGATGAAGGAAGGCGGGTACCCCGGGCCGTTGCATCAAAAGCCCCGGCTCTTATGGATCTCGAACGCGCACTGAAACGCCTCGGGGTGAAGTATCGTGTTGAAGAACACCATCACCCGGCTCACTGGGTGCGGCGCGAGGGTCGCGTTGTTGCCGAATGGAATGATAAAAAGGAGGCGCTGATCAAAAAAGTGGCACAGAAACTGGAGGCACGCAAATGAGCGGCATGTACGACCTGCATACCCATTCGATCCTTTCCGATGGGGAAATGCTTCCTATTGAACTGATTCGCAGGATGGCAGTTGCAGGATACACAACGGTGGCAATTACCGACCATGCCGACCTGTCCAATGCCTTATCGGTTCTTGAGAGTCTTTCCCATCTGAGAGAATCTGCAGAACTCTTTGGCGTCAGACTCCTGTGCGGGATCGAGATCACCCATGTACCCCCGGCTCAGATTGCCGACCTTGCCAGGAGAGCAAAAGGGGCCGGGGCAGATATCGTTGTGGTCCACGGTGAAACACCGGTCGAACCTGTTGCTGAAGGGACGAATCATGCAGCCTGCTCCTGCAAGTACGTGAATGTCCTTGCCCATCCGGGCCTTATCTCGGCTGAGGATGCGGGCCTTGCAGCAGAAAACGGCATTGCCCTTGAACTTACGTCACGGGGGGGACATAACCGGACGAACGGTCACGTGGCCTCCGCTGCCCGGGCGGCAGGATGTCAGCTGGTCGTGGATTCGGACGCGCATGCTCCGCATGATATTCTTGATAAGCGCGCGAAATTTATCGTTGCAAAAGGTGCCGGACTGACTGATACTGAAAGCAGACAGGTTATATCTTTAAATATCGACCAATTCTTCATTTCCTGACATTTCTATTTATACTTTCACGCAATGTTTAAATACTGTTGCGTCGCACATATATAGATTACTAAATTAATTCCGTACCATTGTATTTCCCCTGAGGTTGTTGTGAAGGTTGTTGGTCGAGCGGTAAGCACGGTAGGCAAAAGGATCCTGATCATCCAGTGCGATGCTGCCCAGCTGCCCCCCCTGTACAGCGAAGTGACTGACAAGAGGATGAAACCGGTCGGAAAGATCCAGGATCTTTTCGGTAATGTGAAGATGCCTTACGCTGCCGTTCTCTGTCGTGAGAATTGTACCGTTCAGCCTAATGAGAAGCTCTTTGCAAAGTAAACAACACCCACCAAGAAAAGGAATACGGCCCATGCAATCAGAACAAAAAAAATTATTCGGTGAATGTGGATGCAGGAAGTTGAGAAGTTAAAAGTCCTCCAGTCAGAGAGGGAAGCGTTAAAGGCACGCACAAAAGTAAAAGAACAGGAAAAAAAGGCCGAGAACCATACTGAAACGGTCTGTCCGGAGTGCGGGGGAAGGCAGCTTGTCCATGATTATGAGCGGGCTGAACTTGTCTGCCAGAGCTGCGGGCTTGTGATAGACGATGATTTTATCGATCGCGGTCCGGAGTGGCGGGCATTCGATCATGACCAGAGGATGAAGAGATCCCGTGTCGGAGCTCCGATGACCTTTACCATTCATGATAAGGGTCTTTCCACCATGATCGACTGGCGCAACCGGGATTCATACGGAAGAGCAATTTCCTCCAAAAACCGTGCCCAGCTCTATCGTCTCCGGAAATGGCAGCGCCGGATCAGGGTGAGCAATGCTACGGAACGGAACCTTGCCTTTGCCCTCTCGGAACTGGACCGGATGGCATCAGCACTGGGTCTCCCGAGAAACGTGCGGGAGACGGCAGCGGTCGTGTATCGTGACGCGGTTGACAAGAACCTGATCCGCGGACGGAGCATCGAAGGCGTCGCTGCTGCTGCGTTGTATGCAGCATGCCGCCAGTGCAGCGTTCCGCGTACTCTTGATGAAATTGCAGAAGTCTCACGGGTATCAAGAAAAGAGATCGGGAGGACCTATCGTTTTATCTCCCGTGAACTGGGCCTGAAACTCCTGCCGACCTCCCCTATCGATTACGTGCCGCGGTTCTGCTCGGGTCTCACCCTGAAAGGCGAGGTGCAGAGCAGGGCTGTAGAGATCCTCCGGCAGGCCGGGGAACGCGAATTAACAAGCGGCAGAGGTCCGACCGGGGTTGCTGCAGCTGCGATTTATATTTCATCGATTCTCGGTGGCGAGCGCCGTACCCAGCGGGAAGTCGCTGAAGTGGCAGGGGTGACCGAAGTCACCATTCGGAACAGATATAAGGAACTGGCAGAGAAATTAGATATCGAGATCATTCTCTGATTTCAACATTTTTATCAAAGGGCTCGTAGATCAGGGGTAGATCGTTACGTTCGCAACGTAAAGGCCACGGGTTCAATTCCCGTCGAGTCCATCTCATTTTTTTTCAAATCTCCTTTTTCGAAAGAAGCCGGCCCGCTGGCGGGATATTCCCCTCGTTCATCCGGTGACGTCGGCTCATGGTTTCCCACCAGGGTTTTAAAAAAACATGGCCGGATCCTGCCAGCGTGTCGGTTGGAAAAAACCCTCCGGAGGGGTTTTCCGGGATCGAAAATACCCGTTCATCCAAAATGGATATATCTTGCTTCCGGACAACGTATGTATTTACAATACCATCTGCTAACGCCAGACTGGAGTGTGGTGAATGTTACGCTTCCGCGTTTTTAGTATCCATATTGTTGTGGTACTGACGGCCATCCTGCTTTTAGTACTGCCTGCCTCCGCATACTCGGTCGCCCTGTACGGCACTAATACAGGTCTCAATCCTGACCTTCATAAGGATTCCATATCGGTCATCACAGCCATCCCGGGATCGGCGGGATCCGATCTTGATACAAACATTAACCAGTTCACCCAGCCTTCGGTCGACGTGATGCTGCTCGGCGGGACCGATTCATTTACCCCTTCGACTGCTGCCAGGATCGATGCTGCTGTGGCCGGGGGAAAGATCCTTATTGTCGCCTATCCCTGCAACCATCTCTTTGATGCAAGCCTGCCGGCAACAAATGGCGGGACTGCCCCGGCGGGTCAGTACTTCGAGGTCACGGATCCGGCAAATAGTTCCTCCAAGAGCCTCTTTTCCGGTCTTCCCAAGCGCTTTTCCCTTCAGGGTATAGCACCTGAAAAGGAACAGGCAGTGGCGAAAAGCGGGGCAGTCACTATTATGAGCGACGATTATGGATTACCGGTACTCGTCGCATGGAATTATGGTAAAGGTATCGTGATCGAATGGACGACTGACCCCGTTCCCTCCTATATGACGGAGCAGCAGGCGGACACCCTTATTGATCGCCTGATCTCGCGGGCGATTCCGTCATCACCTTCAGCTAACGTGACAACCAGCCTCCCCACGGTAGTTCCAAGTTCAACCATCCTGCCGGAAAATACCACCGTTGCCGTCAACCCGACCACTGCAGCAGTTCCATCAGCAACGTCAGGAGACGTTGTTGTATACTCATCCCCGAACGGGGCCAGTATCCTCATCGACGGGGTGTATTATGGTCAGACCCCGGGAAACGTGACAGGTATCCAGCAGGGGAATCATATCATCCGCCTCACACTAAGCGGATATTATGATTACGAGGGGACCATCTATGTCATTCCAGGGCAGACCGCTCATGCATTCGGGACTCTCCCCCCGCTTGGCCAGGTATCGGGCGCCCCGACCCCTGTCCCGACAGCAGTAGTACCAATTATTGTCCCGGTTGCAACTACGGAACAAACTGAGGCCAAAGGTCTCCTGGAAAATTCCAGTGTCGTCGTAGCAATCATCGGGGTTCTGACAGCATCCATCGCGGCCGCTGCTTCCATTTTCACCCACGTATCCAAACCCAAGAAGGAATGAATTGGTATAATCTCCAAAAATTCCTTTTTCACGGCTTTTCACGGATGAACAGGGGTCTCCCGCCCATTATTCGGATCAGTAACAACTATAAGGGATCCGCAGAAAAATAGTATGCCGCAACCTGCGTTGAAGGGCTCGTAGATCAGGGGTAGATCGTCACGTTTGCAACGTGAAGGCCACGGGTTCAAATCCCGTCGAGTCCATCTCATCCGGTTTGTTTCCTGTCCGGAACCGCTTTTGTTTTTGCGTTTGTTTTTTTGCGTATTTTTTTTTACACATGCTGGTCAGAATCGTTGATGCCTGCGTTCAGAATTCTTCCCTTGTGAGCTGCAGCTAACCTCGGGATTCCGGTGAACAGGGATATCTCTTTTTTTAAGATTCAGAAAAGGGATGATGTCTGGAAGGGTTAGTCGATCCAGTCGAGAAGATGGCTCGTCCGGTCAGCTTCCATGGACCGGTTCAGCCGGGCCTTCACTTTTTTTACGGCCTCGGTTGCCGGGGAAGGAGGTTGTTCGAACTGCCCGTAGTCCATGTAATCGTGCGTTATCCGGTCATCTGAGCTGCCACCAACCTCATAAGTGTCCGTGGAGATTGGGGGTTCCCTCATAGATTCCTGACGGGATCCGCCGGGAGAGACACCGGCAGGTCGCGAACCAGCCGATTCCGCCACATGCACTGGTTCGATCAGGGTAAGTGGTGGCGGGGCGACATTCTGCCCGGGTTGGGAAGGGAGGGGGACCGTATCATGAGCCGATACCTGGTCGGAACGGAACAGGAGAAAATCTACAAAATCCTCCACTTCTTTTCTCATCTCGGGAGATAACCGGTCAATCTTGGTTCCGAGGGATTCCATGAAGTTATCCGTCCTCTCTTTCAGGATGAATATCTCGCGTTGATCCTATTTAAAAAACGTTTTATTTCGTCATTCCCACCGGTGCTGGTATCCGCGTTTCTCCAGAGGAATGCCGTCAGCGAGGACTTCTCTGTCCCTGATAACTGTTCCGATAACCGTAGCCTGAACACCATCAACAGGATACCGCGAAGGAGCGATCGTGAAGATCAGCTCATAATCACCCCCTCCGTAGAGTGCAAGATCCCGGGCCAGATCCTGCGGGATACCAGCGGGGAGAGGAAGTCGTTTCGTTTCGATCGAGAAACCGCAGTTGTTCACACTGAGCAGATCATACAGGGAGAGCGCGATCCCGTCGCTGTCATCCATCATCGCGCTGACACCGGCCCTGCCGAGTCGTTGTCCTTCTTCAACACGGGGCTGGGGTTCGAAGAGGGCCTTTTCGAACTGGTGGAACCCGTCCAGCCATGCCTGTGCCTGGCCCGGGGTGCCGGTTATGCAGACCAGATCGCCCGGCGAGGCACCACTCCTGCGGGTGAGGTTCCACGGTTCAACCTGACCAAGTCCGGTGGTGACAACGGTCAGTTCTGCGTGTCTGTCGATGTCGCCACCAATGATCGCAGCTCCGAATTTCCTGCAACAGTCCTGGGCTCCACTCATAACCGGCTCAAGGCTTCGCCAGTCATCCAGACCAACGGCGATGAGCAGGGATACCGGGCTTGCACCCATACTGGCAATATCAGAAAGGGTGACTGCAGCGCTCATCCAGCCCGCCTGCCAGTCAGACATCCCGGGAACAAAGTCCGTGGTCCGGTGCAACATATCGGTGGTAATAACCATCATCCTGTCACCACAGGGAAAAACAGCACAATCGTCAAGACAATTCTCCCGCCCGACGATATCCATCACAACCTTCAGAAGGCTCCGGTCATCCACTCCTCCTCACCTCCTTACCCCGTTCGCTCTTATACTCCTTGAAGATGTGCTCAATCAGGTCTGACTTTTTCTCCCGTTCATGGCGGGCCTGATCCTCCTGCCACCGGGAGATCGCGTGTCCCAGCAGCTCCCGGCTGCCAAGTCCCTGTTTCCCCCGCACCTGAACCCCGGCCTCCTTGTCGGACAGGAGGGGAATTTTTGCTTCCCGGAACAGAAGGAGCATCTGGGGGTCGCTCCCTGCTAGATCCGACGACCTCATCACTACTGCTTTCACCTTACGTTCAGAGAGATCACGGACACTGCTCCTCCCCCAGCCATCGGTCCTGGTAACATAGATGATATCCCCCGCCTCTATACCAATATCATCCTCCAGCTGGCGGAGCCCGTCCCTCGTCAGGGCATCCATCACTTTTATGGGAACAACCTCCCCTTCGACAGATAATTCAGCGAATTTTTTTACGCGTGCGAGCCGTTTCAGCAGGTTGCGGGTGTTCCGCTCCTCTTTGTGAAGGCGTTTTTTCAGGCTCTGGATTACCGCATCCCTTTTTATCACTTCAGCATCCTTTGCCAGTTCAGCCTCCCGGGTACTATGGGTCTTCCGGAGGCGCGACTGGAGACGCCTGATATCGTGATCCCGGGTCTTGAGCTCTTCCTGAAGATCCGTCACGACTGTGCGAAGACGTTTGACCATCCCGTCCAGTACCCGAACACGATCGTCATGTTTGCTGTCCGGTGCTGACGGGGGTAATTCTGCAGCAGGAGCCCGTTCCTGCACTTTCATCTCCCCAAGAACCGTATCGAGAGACTGTCCCCGGATTACCCGGGCCCGGACTTCATCAAGATCGTGCCCGGGGGGGATGCGTTTGAGAAGATTCTGGAACTTATGGCGGTACTGGCGGAAGGCATCGAGTGCAGCCGACAATGCATCCCGTTCGTGATCGTTGCCGTACTGGAAGGAGGTCGTAAGGTCAACTTTGGTCTCCACACTCACGTCCTGTTTCGGAGTATAGGCAATCGCGGAAAATGCCCGCCGGATCTTCTCCACCGAAAAAGGCATTTCCTGGACGTCGGAGGCAATGATAAGTGGTTTGCCCACTTTACAAAGGGATTCTATTACGTCGGACATGGTCATCTGGCGGGAACTCGCGAGGTGGAGCAGGTTCCCGTCGAGGTCGAGTGCCGCTACCGCTGTTGTTGTGCCGGGATCGATACCAACAATAAGGTACCGGGGTTTGATCGAGAGAGGGCGGAACCGGATACGATCAAGGCGCTTACCGGTGATTCGTACCTGGACATCAGCCCCCCGGTACGTGGGTACCGGCACCTGGTCACGGGTTGCGAAGACCCTGAACACTACCCTGCTGCACCCTCCGAAAGCCCGCGTTTCTTTTTTCTCGTACCGGAGCCCGGCAGCGACGAGGGCCTGCTCGATCTCGCGCCCCTTGAGCTGGACCGCACCATGCATCTTCCGCACATACCGGTTCTGGCTCCATCCGCCTTTCCCGGGGGAACGGTGACGGCTGACCACCACCTCACTTTCATTTTCGAAGGCGATGACCTCGGCACCTGCCCCGAGCGACGCCACCTGGGCCGTTGTCCGTGCTTCGGCAAACGGGTCGAAACGGTTGAAACTGATATTGAACCGGGCCGCAACCTTCCCGAGCGTCTCTTTGCGTTCGCCGCCGGTAACCTGAACCAGCCGTGTCTGCGGAGGGAGGCCCTGCAGGAAAAAATACAGTTCACGCTGGTCTGTCGAGATCTCCTGAAGGCTGTCCACAGCAAGGATGTCAGGTTGCTCATCTCTGAGCTCCCTGAACAGTCTGAACATCGATACTTCAGACTCGCTCTCGATAGTATCCCCTTCCATACGGACAAGGGCGTACATAGGCCGGCGCGAACGGGATCGCACTGAGCCCCGGATGATATCAATCCCAAAGACTTTCAGCCGGTCACGCATTGGATCGCATCCGCCCGGTCATACCGTACCTGGTGCTTGCGCTGGAAAAATGCCAGGATGTTGTCAATATCCCGTTCAAGGATAGTCTGCGCATTCCGGTGATCCGTCTCGATCCATTGCGGCCAGTCGATCAGGACACACCTGCCGTCTTCCATCAGGATATTGTATTCGGAAAGATCCGCATGAATGATCCCTGCAAGGTAAGCGCTCCTTACATTCGAGAGAATTTCATCGAGAACATCCTCCGGCGATTCCAGGCGACACCGGTTAAGATTGGAACCCCTGATGAGAGACATCACGACCGTGTGCCGGTTCTGGTCGATCGGGAGGGGCACACTGACTTTCGGGTGCAGTTTTGTCAAAGCGAGGTATTCACGTTCGGCAGATCTTTTCGAAGCGATCAACCATGGGCAGTGCCCTTCTTCAGGCATGTAGTCCCGGTTAACCCTGGCTGAGGTGAAAGATCGTCCTCCAACCCGGTGAAACTTGATTGCCACCGGCCCAAGACCAAGGGCGTCATATACAACGGACTCTTTTCCCTCACCAATAAGTGTCCCGATGGCAGAGATTGTGCCTCTTTTTGTAAGGGTTGCAAGCGCAAGAGTGTCGTAACCTCCGAAAACCAGAGCGTAACCGTCGTAAGGAACCGGATTGAACCGGACCATGCCCCAGGAAATGAGGCGGGAGAGGCGATAATTGACCTCAGACTCCGACAGTTTCGTCGCTGTTTTGAGATGTTCCAGAGGGACCCAGGCGTATCGCTTCATCCCCCTTTCGAGCGCTAGGAGGATGGTTTTTTCATATTTGTTCAACGAACGAATCCGGTCAGCGGCGACGACCATAATCACCAGAGTGGTTATGCCCGGGACTATAAAATCACATCTTTGGGTACTAACAAAACAGCTCCACAACATTAAACATCTCCCATCTGCCAGAATAAAAAAGGAAAGATGCAGTGCGATTCATGCAAAAGGGAAGCAGTCCTGTGCCAGCGGTATTCCGGCCGGCACCTGTGTCATGTTCACCTCTCCATGGATCTGGAGGCGAAGGCAAAACGCTTCATTCGCGAGCATCGCTCTCTCAGGTCCGGCGATTATATCGGCATCCTGTTCACCGGGGATAAGCCGGATGGAGCCCTCGTCCACTTCATGAACAAGCTTATAGCAGATCGCCGGGATGTCCGGCTCGCACTGATTCCGGCCCCGGGGAATCTTCCGTGGGGAACCCTCTGTGAGTCAGGCCGGAAAGTCTCTGCGCGATATGGAATACCCCTCCTCCCGTCGAAGGAATGGAGCTTTTATCTCAATGGCAGAAAAACAGGCGGGGAAGTTGCCAGCCTGCAGTTTAGGCACAAAGAACAGAACTTCGCTGATGAGCAGATCACGAAGGTTGCTGTCTCCATTCCACTTGAGGATGCAGCGTCCTGGATCCTCTCCGCTTTCCTTCAGGGGAACCCGGGGTCTCTCGCCGGATCTGGTTCAGAAAGGGTGCGTATTCCGGTACTTTGTCCATTCTTCCCGGTTTCAGCCGGGGAGCTGGAGACATACTGGGACGGTCTGGGTTCCGGCATCTGCCTTTCGCAGAGACACGTCGAGCATGACGAGTTCACGGGCCGGGTCAGCGTTCGATTGAAAGAGTTCAATTCCCGCCATCCAGCGACAAACCACGCGCTCCTTAGCCTCGGAGAACACCTTGCTGCCGGGCTGGGGGGCCTGACTCCCGGGATGTTGAAAAGCAAGCTGATTTCAGGCCGGGATACTGGTACAGACTGGTTCTCTGGGAACAGGCGGGAACGTGGCACATAAACGGGGAAGGATCTGGCGGGCGATCAGGAATTCGCCGGGGATCCAGATTTCCATCTATTTCATTGCGTTTGCTCTTCTTATCGGGCTCTATACATATATTTTCCACCTGTTCTACCCGGTTCTCGAGGACAAACCACTCTCCTGGGTCAATGCCCTGCTCTTTGTGGTCGAATCCATGACCACGGTCGGGTACGGGGAGCTTCTCCCCTTCAAAAATGACCTGACCATGCTGCTTGCAATCCAGATCATGATCTCCGGGGTCATCATGATCTTCATCGTGGTCCCACTGCTCCTTGCCCCGTTCCTGACCACCCTTCTTGCACCCACACCGCCGAAAAAGACTCCCCACATCCTGAGCGGTCACACGGTTCTGTTCGGGTACGACGAACTCACCAAATCGGTCGTTGACAGCCTGATGATCTCTGATCATGATATTGTGATCATTGAGCAGGACAAAGCCAGGGCCCTTGAAATAGCCACCCTGTACCGGAGACAGGCCTATGTTGTCTGGGGAGAGTACGCAGACCCGGTTACCTGGGCAGGGGCACATATTGTCAGTGCCCGCTTCATCGTTATCTCCAAAGACGAGCGTGAGACTGCAAGTATTGTCCTCGGCATCCGGGAACTGGCAAAGGGCAAGATCGTATCGGTCGTCGATAAGCTGATTTTCGACCGATATCTCCGTTTTGCAGGTGCCGATTTTGTCCTTTCACCAAAACATACAACGGGGAAAATGCTCGCGAGGAATGCAGTTCTCAACCAGAGCGGTGACGAATACAACGATATTCCCGGGCTGGATCGGATCAAGATTAATGTCAACAATGCCGAGGGTGAGGAACTCAGGCTGATCAATATTCCCGTTGTTTTCGGCTGCAAGGCGGCATTCCAGTCCCTCGGAGAGCTCCGCCTTTTCGACCGCTTTGGCGTCGTTGTGCCATTTCTCTGGAAGGCAGGAAAATTCCACCCAGATCCATCACCAGATATTGTCATAGACAACACGACATCGCTCTTCCTCTTCGGGAAAGCATCATCGATCATTCTGGCTATCCGCGACGTGTTTTACGGTGAGGGCAGCTCTGACGCTCTTGCCGTTATTGCTGGTTTCGGGGACGTCGGTGCGGCTTCGTACGAAGAACTCCGGGCATCGGGGGTTTCCTGCACAGTCGTCGACTCAAAACCGCATGATGTTAACCAGGTGGTGGGAAATGCGGAGGACGAGCAGGTACTGAAAAAAGCCTGTATTGAGGAGGCGCGGTTCTGCATTGTTGCGTTAAACGACGATGACGTAAACCTTTTTACTACCCTGATGGCTCGCAACCTGAACCCGGTGATTCGGATTCTCTCCCGGGCCAACAATCCGTCCACGGTGGAAAAACTCTATCGGGCAGGCGCGGATTATGTTGCCCTTCTCCCGATGATTGGCGGGCAGACAATTGCCCGTATTATTTTGGAAGGCTATGTCACGATTCTTCTCGATTTGCCGAATAAGGATCTCGTCGTCATGAAACAGGTATCGCAGGGTCATGGGAATTCAGTGGGTCTTTTCAGCAGGAGAACAGGTGTACGGATTATCGGGATTGAAGGAAAATCCCGATCGTCAGTTGCGCCCGGCCGGGAAGAAGTGCTCCTTGCAGGGGACTATGTTGTCGCTATCGGCGACACCGAACAGTTGAAAAAGTTTATTCATCAACTATAACGCTATGCAGTGCCTGAACGGAGACCTTGGCTGCCGGATGGGGCGGGTAGAACAGATGATCCGTTATGCCTACTGGAACAGCGGGTGCACGGGGATCATTATCGGTGTGAGCGGAGGAGTAGACTCTGCAGTTGCCGCTGCTTTCTGCTGCAGGGCCGTGGGACCGGACAAGGTTCTCGGGCTCTCTCTTCCGTCAGCGGTGAGCAATCCGGCAGATTGCAAAGATGCCGCCACCCTCTGTTCGTTGCTCGGGATGGCCCACAACATCGTGAGTATAGAGCCCATGCTTGCCGGGTATAGATCGATACCGGGATTCCAGGATTCGCCCTATCTTTCCGGAAACCTGATGGCACGTATTCGGATGACCGTGCTTTATTACCACGCCAACCGTGATCATCGTCTTGTCTGCGGCACTTCCAACCGCAGCGAGTATATGCTGGGGTACTGTACAAAATTCGGGGATAATGCCGCAGACATCCAGCCTATCCTCCATCTTTTCAAATCGGACGTGTACGTCTTTGCCGAAGCGCTCGGGATCCCTGATCCGATCCTGAAAAAGGCGCCTTCCGCAGGGTTATGGGCGGGCCAGAGCGATGAAGGTGAGATTGGTCTTTCGTATGCCCGGATCGATGCTTCACTCCGTGCCCTCGAGAAACAGGGCTGGCAGCCGGCTACCCCTGATGAGATAAAGGTTCTTGAGATCGTAAAAAAGAACGGTCACAAACGCCTCGGGGCGCCTAATCTTTTAGCAGAACTTCAAAAACAACCCGGTAATCTTCCGGGACAGTGAGGAATGCAAGGGCCTCTTCGTTCCCGATGAGGTCGTACAGTGGTCCTCTGCAGATCGGGTGCGTTCCCCGTTTGCAGCTCGCCCCAAGAAGGCGGATCGCCGGGAGTCCCGGGTAGGAGGGGTTTTTCAACAGCTCTCCGCTGCACATCTCGTAATATGCCGCACCATGAAAGGACTCATACTCTCCGTATTCACTTTCAAAGGCCGTAGAAACGATATTTGCCATGGAAAGTGTCTGATCCGGTGACGGGTTGATGGATATATGCCCGTAATCAGGAGGGATTATGATGAGATCGCCGGCTCGGGCGGAAACAAGGACGATATCGTCGAGCGCGCGGGACTGGAGAAGGTAATGGGCCATCCCTTCCAGAACTTCATAAATTTCGGGATATCCGACACCAGCCCCGTTCTTCGGATGGTAATGCCCCTTCGTTTTCACCCATTCGCCACAAAGATTTCGGGGCGGAATGACGGTAAGATCGTACCGGAGCTTACGTTCGCGGAGCCACCGGCGGTCCGAAGGTGAGCCGGCAAGATCCCGGTACATAAAATAGAGGGGGCCCGTGCACCTGCATTCCGGATCGGAAAGGACCGAACGCATCTCGTCTGCAGTCCTTACCGAGGGCTGCGGAAGCTCCCCGTCCCACCCGAACATCACTTCTTCTTTCTCATTACAAGTAAATAATACCCCGCGCCTATCAGGATCACGCCGACAACGATCCCGAGAGGCATGATCAATGAACTGAAGGTCCGGGCCGGGGAGGTGATCCTGACATTGACCTTGAAGGTGTCAGACACCTGGCTGTTATCCAGGGCGTCACGGTAGCGGACTTCAGTATCAAGTGCATAATCTTTGGCAGGTGCATCACTTCCGGTGCTGAGGCGGAAATGTGCCGTTGCGGTATCGCCGGGCTTCATATCCCCGAGGTAAGCATTGTTATCTGCACTGGTGAACGGATCTACTGCAGAAAGCCTTGCTTCAGCGTGATAGGCTGTTGTTTCACCGGTGTTCCTGTACGTGACAGCAACAGTAGTATCCGTGCCGGGGGAGAGGGTAAGCAGATCTGACACGATCATAAAACTATTCTTCCCCTGGATGGGAATGCCCACGGTATCGATGGCTGAAGTCACCGTGTCGCCTTCCCGGTTCTCATACGTGACGGCAATATCCACCGGATAGGTCTGTTTTTCAGCATTGTCCGATATCGCTACCTTGTACCGGCAGGTAACCGTGCCATTCCGGGGAAAATCCCCGATATAGACGCTGCTGTCCGTCGGGATGATCGGACTGGTACCGCTGCGAAGGAGTTTTACAGTCGCTTTCTTCCCGTCCTCATATCCCGTATTCTTCAGCTGCAGATTGAGATACCCTTCAGTGCCTACACTCAGGTTTTCAGGAACAGCTTCAATGACCTCAATTTTTACCAGCGGTTTGATTTTGACAGTGACGGGGATTGTCACCTGTTCCTGCCTGTACACTGACTGGAGGGTATCGCTGGCGGGTTGATCGGAAGAAGCCAGGTAAGTATAATGGATATTCAGGGGAAGCTGGTATTCACCAGCCGTTGCATCGGTGGTGATCGTTGTTTTGATCCTGACGGTAGCCGTTGCCTGGCTCTTCAGGTCACCGATATTCTGTGGATCTGTTTTTATCACGATC
>Ga0187765_10000424_pt1 | contig 15501 bp, 18 predicted proteins | sample 0216_QUI02_MP05__3_FD_133018 | JGI IMG/M metagenome (GOLD analysis project Ga0187765, IMG submission 133018) | Tropical peat soil microbial communities from peatlands in Department of Meta, Colombia - 0216_QUI02_MP05_10_MG | ecosystem: Environmental > Terrestrial > Soil > Wetlands > Peat ...
CGATCCGGCCGAGCCCGTGCCCGATCTGCAGTTCCAGGCGACCAACTTCTCCACCGAGCATCTGACGCTGGGCTTGGACCGCTGGCCCGGATTCGGCTTCAACTTCTGCGTCTGCCGGCCGAAGAGCCGAGGGGAGATCAAGCTTGCGGATGGCACGGGGCGTTCCAAGCCCCGCATCTTCGCCAACTATTTTAGCGACCCCGAAGGCGATGACATGCGCCGAACGGTGAGGGCGTTCCATATCGGTCGCCAGATCATTGCCACCGAACCCTATCGCTCGCTGATCTTCTCCGAGGTGAGGCCGGGCGCGCATGTTGTCGCCGAGGACGACATCAAGGACTTCATCCGCAGGGTCGCCGGCACGGTCTATCACCCCTGCGGCACTTGTCGGATGGGCGAGGACGAAAAGGCCGTTGTCGACCCCGAATTGCGGGTTCGCGGCATCGAGGGCTTGCGCGTGATCGATGCCTCGGTCATGCCGGCGATCCCGTCTCCCAATATCCACCCCGCGACCATCATGATTGCAGAGAAGGGATCGGACACTATCTCGAAGTCTCTGGCCGCCTGAAGAGCGTCGTCCCGGAGCACCTCCACGGCGTCGTTCGAATCACACTGTGTTCCAGCCACCGGACCAGGCTGCACTCGCGAGCCTCATAAGTTTAAGCGACTCCGCGGCGTAGTGCGCCGCCGTATTGCATGCGAACTGCATTTGCACGGCGAGCGCATCGACTGGGTTTCGACATTGGCTCAGCGCCTGGCCGGTTGCGAGGGTCCGATCCAGCCGTTCTCCGCCGAAGATCGCCAGCTCCTCGAAGATCGCCACCATTCCCCCGAGTTGCCGAGCGTAAGGTGGCCGGAACGGACCCACCGCGCTCTTCATCCGGGCGTCCACCTCTCGCGATTCGCTGGTGCTTTCCGTCGCCATGGGTTGGCGCGGCCGACGCCGCGGCTGGCGCGGCGGTATGACCTCTGCCGCCGCGACGACCGGCGCCTCCTCAGCGGGCTCGCGCACAACCGGCGTCTTACTGGTCGCGGCACGGAGGGAGTCGCGGCCGGTCCCGAGCAAGCTAGGTCGTTTTGCCATGGCGCAGCATCCTTTTCACAACGGCCGCAAGGGCCTGAATATCGCAATGGGCGTCGCTGTTGCGAGCATAGGCGCCAATCCAGCGTCCAGCGGAAAAGCAATCGACGAATGCGGTTCGCTGGCGCACCATCGGTGCCACGGGCTCACCAAATTCGTGCAGCACGGCCTCTATCTCCTTACCCGAGGCAGTACGTCGGTCGACGCGGCTTGGCACGAGCAGAACCTTGGGCCCCTTGTCTTCGCGGCGGTCCCGCGCCGCGCGCACCAGCGCGAGAGCTTTTCCGGTCGCCATGATGTCGGCCGTGGAAGCGAGCGCCGGAATCAGAACCACATGCGCGATGTCGATAATGGCGCGCGTGGTGCCCCCAATCTGGGGTGGCGCGTCAATGACCACGATCTCCGAGGCGAGCGCCGCGATATCCGCTGCCCACACGCCGGGATCGGCGCCGGGCGCCGCGGGCTTCAGTGTTACGGGGTACTCGCCGCGCCCCACCCAGTACGTGGCCGTGCCCTGCTCGTCGGCATCAACGAGCGCCACAGCCGCGCCACCGACCGCCAGCTCGCACGCCAAATTGACGGCGATGGTGCTTTTTCCCGTGCCGCCCTTCAGATTTGCGACCGCCGCGATCTTCCCCACAGGCGTACCCTGCGCATTTGGCGAAGCCAGCATATCGCCCTGGTTCTCCGGATTGAAGCGCCATTCGCGCGAAAGCGCGGCTTCGAAAGCTCAATCCTTCCTGAATCCGATGCCTGCTTTCCAGTGCAGAGCCGCCCGTGCGCGCGCTACTTGGTTTTCTTGTGCAGCACCTCGAGCAGAGCTTTGGCCGCTTGATCGAGTTCTGATCCTCCGCCAGGTCCCACATAGGGCCGTGGCCGCCGGGGTAGAAGACGGTGTCGAAGGGGAGCGCTCACACCGGCTTTCGCCCTGCTTCCCGGGGATCGTCGACATCGAGTTCGACACTTTCACCGGGGGAAACGGCGTCACGGCCATTTGCGTCGCGCCCTCCGACGAAAGCAGGCGGTGCCATGCGCCCTGCGGAATAACGGCGATCATTCCGGCGCGAAGCGGGTAAGACTGGGGCGGTCCATCGTCGCAGACGATTTCGAGGGTCGCACTGCCATCTATTATGTAAACCAGCTCGTCTCCGGTGAGATGGCGTTCCCAATGATCTCTCCCCGAAGCCTTGATGGCCAAGAGGAGGCCGTCACGATAGGAAGCTAAATCCGCCACGCTTTCCTTTCGATCCGCCGCCGTCGACTGGGGAGCCCGTCGAAACATCGTCAGCTTCGCGAGTTCTGCGTTGAGATCGACGATGCTGGGCTTTTTGGCTTCCATTTCCCGCTCCGTTGGTTGACGGCTCTATTGGCCAATGCACCAGGGAATCTCCGACGCCAGGGTAAAACGTCCGTAACCTTGTGCGCAAAGGCGTTGCCGCAACAACTTTGCCCTCTCAGGAATGACGCATGGCCTCGCCCATCGAACCGAGAGTCCAGTGCTCCCCGGTGCTGCTGAGCTTTGTGAGGGAGAGTGGCACGACATCGATGCGCCAGAACGAGTGCGGGGGCGCTCTCAACGCCAGGACGACGGCCGCGCGGACAACGGAGGCATGCGTGATCGCCAGCGTGGTACCGGGGATTTGCCGCTGCGTCTCTAGCCAAGTGGCGACACGCGCGGTCAGGGCTGCGATCGACTCGCCTCCATGTGGCGCCGCCGACGGATCGCGCAGCCATGCGGCTACTGCCTCGGGATCGCGCGATTGCACCTCGTCGAGAGTCCGACCCGCCCAGACACCGTAATCGCACTCGCGCAGCAGCGGCTCGACGACTGCGGGGACCCGTAAAGCCTTGGCGGTTTGGATGGCGCGCAAGGCCGGGCTGGTCCAACAGCGATCGGCATCAGGCAATTCTGCGGAAACATCCCGCAGCTTTCGGAAAGCAGTCGGCTCGAGCGGCTCGTCGACCGGAAAGGCCGACGAGCGGAGCGCCGACGTGGATGCGTGGCAAATCAACCATAGGCGAGTGGTTGTGCGGCGAAGCGTCATCGCGTGTGCAGCGGATTCCGGCAAGACGCGCCGGGCCGGCGCAGCAGCGTCAAAGTGTTCGAGCTTTGAAACGTAGTTGCCCGCTCGTCCCCGTGGCCCTTTCCGTCAGCGCTCCAAACAGCAGGCCGATGGTCGCCCACATAATCACCTGCGCTCCGATGGAAGCGATTCTGAACTTCCAGAGCACGACGGCGGGAAATTGCTCGGGAACTTCATTGACACCCGGCAGCACCAGCCAAGCCGTCACGATCACCATCAGATAGGCGGCGCCAGCGATCAACGACGCATCCCAGCCTCCGATCCGACGACGAAGCCGATTGCGAAGTATCGCGGCACCGATCATCGCCGCAACCGAGATCGCGATCATGATGAAATACAGTGCCGTTCGCATGCCGATGGTGTCGGGATCGCCGACCGAAGGCGGATTAGCCGGATATTTCAGGCTCGGAACGAGATAAACCGAGACGATCCCGGCTGTCGCCAGGAGCGCGGATGTCGCGCGCGCACCGAGTAGCCCAGCGCGGCCGTGGGCGAAGGCGAAAGCAAGCGCGAACAAACCGCCAAACGCGGCGCTGTAGACGATCACCCCCGTAAATAGGCCGATGCCCGCCTGCACCGGACGGCTCACCAGCTCAGGTTCCTCCTCCTCTGCGGGCACGGACATGCCCATGGCCTTGGCTGCCTCGGCTTTCGCCTTGGCCTTCGCTTCATCCATCTGCGTCTCGAATGCGATGGCACGATCGACCTGCGGCTCGCCGACGATCTTCAGGAAGGCGAAGCAAAGGAGGCCGGCAATGACGCCAACGGCCATGCCCCGCAACAGCAGAGTTCCGACCATACGGAAGGTTCTCTTTTACCTTAGTGGCAGGGGAAGCCCAGCAAGTGGCGACCGTCATGCACGAATTCGTGCACATACATGCCGCCAATGAGCGAGGTCGCGCCTTCTTCGGCGCCCACGAAATAAATGGCCAGCAACAAAAGCAGGCCACCGAAAATGAGCCAGGGAAGCAGTTCGCGAACCGGTATCGCAACGGGTTCGACGGCGGTCCTAAAGGTCGTGGTCGTCATGGGCGATCTCCTGGGAACTCGCGTCCCGCTGACAGTTTACCCGGTTGCGAGAGGGGTCTGACTCTCGGCCTCACTGGCGTGGAGACCGATAACAGTGGCGCGTCCGTGCCAGAATCCCACTGGCTTCCGCACCTCGCAACGATGAGCGGGCATGATGGGGTTGTGCGAACGCCTTGTCAAATCAAGCCGGCCGCCGTCGGCGAAAGTTTCAGGACAGACAGTGACTGATGGTCGCCGTGCGACCCAATCTCGGCATTTCCAACCTGAGCGAGCCGTTCAGAGCATGATCTCGACGCGACGGTTCCTGGCCTCGCGCACGCCAAGGGCCGTCGGCACGGCCGGGTTCTTCATGCCGTACCAGGATTCCTCGATCGCGGCCTCGGGCACGCCGTCGCGCACGAGCTGAGCGTGCACCGCATTGGCGCGTCGCTTGGAGAGCGCGAGGTTGTACTCCTGCGTTCCCGTGAGATCGGTGTGGCCAGCCACTTGGATACGCGCCGCGCCGCTCTGATGGAACGCGTCCGACGCACTCTGGATCACCTGCATCGCCTCCGCGGTCAGCGTCGCCTTGTCGAAGTCGAAATATACGATGAAGGTGCGCGGCTGCGCCGGGGGCGGCGGTGCCGGCTGCGCGACTGGAGCAGGGGGCGGCGGCGCCGGCGGCGGAGACGGCGCGCCGAAGTGGTAGGCGATGCTCAGCATGACGTTTTCGGTGCTGTACCCAAGATTGTTCAGCGTGCCACCGGCAATGCCGTAGCTGGGGGTGGTCGTGCCGAAGTAACGGAAGTCGAGCGCGACCGAGATCTGCGGCGTTGCCGCATATTTGACACCGGCAATGCCCTGATAGGCGAACTGCCAAGTATTCGCACTGTTGGACGTGACGCCAAGCAGGGTGACGTTCGAGACCGAGTCGTTGGCGGCACCGAGGCCGAAGCCGAGATAGGGGGTGAAGCGATTGTTGGGCATGAAATCGTAGAGTGCATTGGCCATCAGCGCGAGGCTGTGCACGTTGCCACTAGGCGCGGCGCCGAGGCCGATCGGCCCAAAGATGCTGCTGATGTTGTTTTGCCGATAGGTTACCTCGCCCTCCAATCGCACGCCCATCGGCAATTCATAGCCGACGGTGCCGCCGGCGTTCCAACCCGCGCTGTAGTTGGTCGTGAACGGGAATACCCCACCCCCCGCGGTTGTAAGAGTTGGGCTCTCGCCGTTGAGGTTGGTCCATCCGCCCTGCCCGCCGATGTACCAGCCCGGCGTCTGCTGAGCGCGGGCCGTATGGACCGAGAGCGCAATCACGGCCATGGCCGTCAAAATTACTGCTGTCCTTCGCATTGCTCCCTCCAAAAATGCCACTCGCAACCCCGCCGTTCGGCGCGCTTTTCGCTCCCTCAGTCTTCATTAGGGTTCTTTACTGCGAACACAAGATCAGGCCGAAGAATTTCCTAAGTCTGTGGCAGTAAAGTAACACTCATTGCTTCGCATTCGCAGCCGCGTCCTCTCGCGGCGCACTTGCGGTGTCATCGCAGTGCAGCGGCGCTCATGGAATGGGTAGCCTATGATGGAATTGTTCTTAAATTCAGCCACCCCGGGCAAACGGCGATCGGCCCGGTGCGGATGTTTCCGACGGGGGGAGCCACTTCCCATGCACATCGTGGGATTTTCGAGACTGATCTCGAACACTCATCCGGGGCTGCGCATCGTGGTAAGCGGCGCGATCGGCTGGGTGGTCTTTCTGTTGCTGCCGGAGAACTTGGGGATAGCCCGGCGCGGCGGCGCCGGCTGGATCGCGGCGGTCGCCGTCATTCTGTTGCTGCTCTCCGCCGCGGTCGGCAGCGCCACACCCGAACGACTCCGCGCCCTGGCCAGGATCAACGATCCGAGCCGTTGGTTGATCCAGATTCTGGTCGTGCTCGCGGCGGTCGCGAGCCTCGCCGAGGCGGCGGCACTTCTGGGCAAGGAGCCGACGGAAACGGCGGCGGGGCTCGCGCTGCGGGTCCTGCTTGCAGGCGGCGTGGTCGTCGCATCCTGGACGCTCATTCATTTCATATTCGCCGTTCATTACATGCACGGCTACTACGGGGACGACCCGACTGACGACGGGACCGGCGGCGACGCCGGCGGGCTCGCGTTTCCCGGCGACGACCCCGCGCCGGATTTCTGGGACTTCGTCTATTTTTCCTTGGTCATCGGCATGACTTGCCAAGTGTCGGACGTGCAGATCACCAGCAGGCGGATGCGGCGGATTGCAACGGTGCACGGCGCGCTCTCGTTCTTCTTCAACACCGTGATCCTCGCCCTCACGATCAATTTCTTGGTCAATTCGGTTTGATCGAAGCGTGAGCATCCGCACCGAGTCTGGCGGCGAATGTTCGCCAAACGGCGCTTCGCACCTACGAACCGCCTATTCCGACTGGTCGCTCTGACTGACGCGAAGTTCGTCGAAGTCGAGTTCCCGCATGAGGGTCTGCGCGGTCTCGTCGTTGATATCGCGGTCGCGGTGGAGTTTGACCAAGCGTCGTCGAGCGGCTTGGATCGCCGCTTGGCGGAGCGTTCGTCTCTTCTCGTTCACGCTTGCTAAATTCACGGGAGTCCCGGTATCGGTCTTCGTTGCGAGTTCCGCCAAGGGTTCGGCGAACTCGGAGCGCACACTTTCGGTCACCCGTTTCGGCAGCGCCATGTTCTTGGCGAGTCGATCGATCTCCTCTACTGCGGCATACGCCATCTTGACGCGCGCCAGTTCCTCATCCTTCCTGAGATCACCAACCTGGGTGCGGAACTTGAGCCACTCCAGCACGAATGGCAGGCTCAGCCCTTGTCCCACAAGCGTCGCCACAATCAAGGCAAAGGTGAGGAACAGGATCAAAGGGCGCTCCGGAAGCGGGTTGCCATCGGGAAGCGTCAGCGGCAGCGCCATTGCAGCGGCCAACGAGACAATTCCGCGCAAACCGATAAAGGCGATAAGCGCGGATGCGCGCCACGACTGTGTCGGCGCGGTGCTTCGGGTCAACATGCCGATCGATCGCGCCAGACCGTTCGCGCCAAACATCCAAACGGCGCGCGCGAGCATCGCTGCCGCCGTTATCGCGGCGGCGCTGGTGATCAGCTCGCCCCAGGAGAAGGCTGTCAACGCGTGAATGATCGGCGGGAGCTGCAGTCCAATCAGGATGAAGATCAGGCTGTTGAGCAAAAAGACGACGGCATCCCACATTGCGAGGCCGCGCTGCCGGGTCGCGGCTGAGATGACGGTGGGGCTGACCCACGCGCGCCACAGGCCGAGGACAACGACCGCGAACACGCCCGACACGCTGAGCTCGTCCGCCAGCCAGAACGTGGCGAACGGCGCCGTCATGAGCAGCAGTGTTTCCAGCAGCGAGTCGTGCAATTGGCGTTGCACCCACAAGGACGCCCACCCGACCGCCAATCCAACTGCGACGCCGCCGCCGGCAACCAAGAGAAATTCCAGAAACGCTTGGCGCGCGGAAAACGTGCCCGTGATCAACGCCGCAAGCGCGAATTTGTAGAGGATGATGGCCGTGCCGTCGTTCAGCAGGCTTTCCCCCTCGATCACCGTCGTGAGCCGCTGCGGCAGATTCAAGCGATGCAGGATCGCCGTTGCCGCGACCGCATCCGGGGGCGACACAATGGCCCCGAGCAGGAAAGCCGCCGCCCAGGGCATGTCGGGAACGAGCAGCTTGACGACAACCGCCACGGCGGCCGTCGTAAATATGACGAGGCCGACCGCCAACCGCCCGATCGGCCGCAGATTGTCGCTGAAGCTATGCCACGGCATGTAGAGTGCCGTCCGATACAGAATCGGCGGCAGAAACACGACGAACACAATATCCGGGTCGAGGCGCACCGGCGGCAATCCCGGTACGAAGCCGAGCGCCACTCCGCCCAGCGTGAGGGCGATCGGGTAAGGCACCCTAAGCCGTCGCGCCGCGATGCCCAGCGCGATTGCCGCAATCACCAGCAGAATGACGACTTCGAGCGTATCCGCCATGTGTTCCGCCGATATCGGTAAACTACGGACACCGTGGCACGGATGACATGGAGATCACAACGCGGGTGCACGGCCCCGAAGAATAGCCGCGCTGCGCAAAATCGTTTTGACTACATCGGCTCCATGACGCGGAATTCAGCGGACCTTTCAATAATCGGAGGGACCGATGGACCCGCAAGACAGTCTGGAAGGCCTTACCCCCCGGCGTGAGCGCGTGCGAGAGCGAGCTTTGACGGTCTTGCTTGTGACCGAAGTGCTGGCGATCTTCGCTCTGGTTCCGGCGACGGGCATCCCGGTGTACGTTCTCCGCACGTTCGAAGCGCCGCTCGCGTTCCTGCTCGCCCTGGCAATTGTCGCGGCCATTGCGCGGGGCCGCATTGCCTTGATGTCGACTTTCGTGGCTGCGGTGGCCGGCATGGCGGCCGATTTCTTTCGCTATGAATCGCCATCCGCGTTGAGCACCTCGACATTTCTGTTTGCGGTGCTGGCTTGCCTCTTCATTCTTTCGGGGGTCATTGCGAATGTCGTGTTCGGAGGCGGCCTAGTAACCGCGCATCGCATCCGCGGCGCGGTCGTGCTCTACCTGCATTTTGCCCTGATATTCACCTTTCTGCAGGCGCTCGTTCTCTTCTTCTTGCCCGGGGCATTCGGCGAAACGCTCGTTGCGACCGACCCGACCGTCGGAGGCAAATTGCTCTATTTCAGCTTCACCACGCTTACCACAGTGGGCTACGGCGATATCGTGCCGGTGCATCCCTATGCACGAAGCATCGCCAACCTCGAAGCGATTTGCGGACAATTGTACCCGGCGACCCTGCTTGCGCGCGTGGTAACACTCTCGATCGCGTCACGGCAGGGGTAAGCTCTGTTCATCATCGCGTCGGGTGCGCGCGTGCCGTGGCATTTTGCCGCCTTGAACGGCTTATGCCGACCGGCAACATCAGAATTAACCGGCAGGTTTCGTTTGAAGGGAGCCTTCATGGTGTCGAACCTACGCCGTTCTGGATACGCAACTCTCGAATACGAGATCGCTCAGGAGAGGGCGTCAGCGCTCGGGCGCCTTGGACGGCGGCTTGAGGGCGCGCTGGCGGCACTTGCGGCATGTCCGCGGACGGCCAATTCCGATCGCACAATCCGCGATGGTCTCGTCGAAGAGGCAGGATATGCGCTCTGGCTTTACATCGTGCAACGCGAGGCTTGCGGTCTTGGCAATAGCGCGCAGGTGATGCGGGATTACGGAGTGCCGAACGAGGTATATGCCCGCATGGGGCCATTTGCCCCTGCAAAGCATCATACGAGCGCGTAGAGGGTCGAGGCTCCGGTCGCGACGCGCTACGAAAAGCACGCAGGCAACGACGTCGCTTTCTTTCGGCTCGCGCCAATCGGGCCGTGGCTCCGAGCCGATGAGGCCACACCCTAGCAAGGCCGCCTTTCGCTTTCTCCGCAGCAAGCGCGCACGAGTTCGGAACAAAACATTCCGGCGCTTGACCCTAATGAAAGCTGAGACTGTAAGTTGACAAGATATTTGAAAATTGCGCCGTGGGAGTGGGCGGGGGCGAGGCCGGCGGCGGAGGGCCGAGGTTGCAATCACAACAACAAGAAAAAACGGTAAAAGTCGAAGCAGGAGCCGGTGTCGGAGATAAGGCGGCAAGCAGATTGTTGATAGCAGCGCCGGGAACGTCGTCGAAGCCGGCGATTGCGGCGTCCATCTGAGCGTCGCTAAGTGGCACAGGCTCCGCCGCCAACGCGAAGCCGGCGAGAAACAGCGGAATGGCCAAGCAAGCAAGGAAGTGTCTCATGGTCTTTTCCCACTCGGTTTTTCTTTCTATGAAGGAGAGAAAATCCTAATACGCTCTCGGAGCTGAAGGAATGACCCATCTGAAGTACGCCGATCCAAATTCCGGTGGATCAGAAAGGCCGACCTGGCAAATCCGATGACTCCGACATCTCTCTAGTCGCGGCACATTCCCCTCGTTATTTTGTCACGGAAGCTTGGCTGACCCGTCCTCTTTGGGAGGCTCTCATGCTGAGGCATTCGAGACATTGGAGACTGGAAAGGAAGCATCTTGAGGACGAGAGGGTAAAAGGGACCGCAAAGACGTTGGTGGCGATCATCTTTGCGCTCGGCGTATTTTCGATCCTGGCCATATATTTCTCGTTTCAGTAGGACCGAGCTTCTAGCGAATGCACACGCTCACCCATGAGGACATGGCCGGCGACCACACGGCTCGAATCGCCATCCGACATCGAAACCACGAGCGTGGTGGTGGCGTGATTGCGCTGATAATGGCAAGACCATGAGACGCCTGCTGCTCGCGCTACTCCTTTTGGCATGGACCGCCCCCGCAGTTCGCGCGGAAGACGTGGTTTACCTGCCCAGCGATGTGGGCGCAGCTCGCTTCCAAAGCTCACCAATTCAGCCAAGCTCGCTTGCGCTCCTGGCGTACACGGAGTCGGAGGAACGTCAGACCTTTTGCGGGCCAGCTTCGCTCGCGGCCGCGCTGAACTCTTTGGGTATTCGAAATCCCACGCCGGCGCCGCTCTTCCCCTACCATCTAATCACGCAGGATTCCGTCTTCACCAAGGAAAATGAGGGAGTGAAGAGCTACTCCGCGGTAGAGCATGAGGGAATGACTTTGGACGAGCTTGCAAAATTTGCGGCCAACTTGGGGACGTCTACAGAGGTCATTCACGCGCAGGACATGGCGATAGACGCGCTACGAGCAAAACTGCGAGACGCACTTGATGCTCCCGGGAAGCGAGTGCTGGCAAATTACTCGAGAAAGCCACTGGGCCAGGTTGGCGATGGCCATATTTCGCCGCTTGCGGCATACGACGCTCGGACGGACTCGTTCCTGATATTAGATGTTGCCAAATATAAGTATCCGCCGGCATGGGTCAGCTTCGAAAAGTTGTACGAGGGGATGCTTCTCGTTGACAGCTCCTCGGGGCTCTCACGAGGAGTGGTCATTCTTTCAGCCTCGGGAAACCGTTCGCCTCAATGAGACCTCGAGCGCTGCTCGTCAGTCTCTCCGGGTCAAATTAAGGGGGACGAGAAGGCCGCGCTAGAGCACCAAGGCGCTCGGTCTCACGATTCCGCCGACGATCCTCGCGCGTCGCCCTCTTTGCGGCTGAGCGCTCCCAAAACAAACAAGCTGTGCGCCCGGCGCGAGGCTCGAAGCCTTGTCTCAAGCTCCGATGCTATGTGCTTCCGGGTGTGTGGATGACGTCGTATTCGAGCGGCAGTGGCCTATCCATTCAAGACAGTGTTTTTCCAATTGCTCGGTCGTGGCGACATCGATGACCGAGCAAAGCTTGCCGGGCGCGTCCTTCAGCCAATCCGTGCTGGCCCCAAGCTTCCGATTGAAGCGCGCCACTCGGGTTAAGATTGCCATGTTCACGTTCAAACCATCTTCGGAGAGCGGCAGAGCAAGACGAGAATTGCTCTCTATGACGCCTTTCAAGGTTCTATGTTCTGCGGTGGCGAAGACCGGACGGGCAGAGTCGAACACGCGCCCATAGATCGCGATCACGGCGGCGGCATGTGCGGGCGAATTGCCGTAAGAACCGACCCAGCCACCGGTGAAATCCCTTCCCAAATCCCTCACCATCCCGGTGCCGATAAGGCGATAGCGAAAGCGACCGTCAACCTGATCGATGATGGCAACTTGGCGAAGAACGGCAGCCGGCATCTCGGTTGGATCGATGTCGCGCCGCGCCGGCATTGGGCGCCCTTTGCGCTTGGCACCCCAATAACGGAACAGGTCAAGGTGAAGCGACACAGGCGCTCTGTGCAGCATCAGGGCTTGGTGGTCGACCGACGGAGGAGGTTGGTCGCAGCCACCGAGGCATTCGTGGAAGCTTTACCAGACTGCGCGCGCGCTCGACGCGGCCGCAATGTCAGCACGACCGGCGTAACAGCACTTGCGACGATGAGTCGCCGCCGCGCCAATGACGCCGATGTCACTCGAGCGTCGCGCGCCTCTGTCGTCGTCTGGCTACCAGATTTTCGCTCGCTGCCGTTCACGATCCGGGCCGCTATCACCGTTTTGATTGCTTGCGAGTGCTGAACCAACACAAAACGCTACGACAGGTATCAGCACCTTTCATGCCACCGGTGCGGCATACCGGTGTCAATTAAGTGAAAATGGCTAATCGGTTGTTCGCAATGGGGAAAGCACTTTGGCATCTGTCCGTTTTCACTTGGTCGGCAGTGCGTCGCAATCGAAATCGGATGCGGCTGTCAAATTCCGCAGAAGAGAGCCAAGCTTTTCTTACGTCATACACCCGTCATGCACCCAGGTGCCGCTCGGCCTATATGATGCCTCTCTCGGCACACGGCTTATTTTCGATAATCCGCTTCCAGCCAAACCGGGACAAGTCGATGGTCTGGTAAGCGCCATCGAGGATCAGTTCCGCGATCGCTCGGCCGCAACCGGGGGCATGCATGAGGCCGTGCCCGGAAAACCCCGCCATCAGGTAGATGTTCTCGATATTGTCGGTCCAGGCTCCGATGATCGGTGAAGCGTCGAGTTCATTTTGATCGTAGAGACCCGCCATCACACTCCGTTCCCTGGTGCGTTCAAATTGTCGGAAGCGTGCGGCCAGCGCGGGCCACACCACACTTTCAAAGTAGCGATGGTCCACATCGAAGTTGAAGCCGCGCGGTTCGTCGAGTGTGGGCACACCGCCTGAATAGCCCTTCCCCTCCGGTCGAAACGCCAGCCTGTTCACGTCCTTGATGTAGGGCAGCGGCTCGATAGGTTCCTCGGTCTCGAAGTAGTGCTCGTAGCGCCGCATCGGCTCGATCGGAATCGTCCATCCGACCATCGCGCAAATTTGCTTCGCCCACGCGCCGGACGCGTTGATGACCACGCCCGCGCCGATCCGGTCGCCGGACTTGAGTTCGACTGATCGAGCCACTTTACCGGAGACTTGAATGCCGACGACCTCGTCCCCCACGAACGTGGCGCCCATCGCGCGCGATTTCTTGCGGAAGCCTTGCAGAACGCTATGGGGGTCAAGCCACCCGTCATCGGGAGAGAGGACGCCGGCACCTAGGTCGTCCACCACCATGGAAGGAAAGGTCTCTTTGAGGCCCATGGGGTCAAGCCACACGGCGCGCACCCCGTGCGCGGTTTGCGTCTCGAAATTCTGCGCCAAGACGTCAATGGAGCTCGGCGGCACGATGAACAGATATCCGCCCTTCTTGAACTCGATGCGCGCCGGCTCGCCTTCCACGGCCATGTCGAACTCGAATCTCTCGAAGAATGGGATGCTGTAGTTCGAGAGCGCGATGTTCTCGGGCAGCGAAAACAAGCGTCGCACGCCGCCCGATGCGCGCGGCGTGGAGGCGAGCGCGTAGCTCTGGTCGCGCTCGACCACAATGACCGAGCATGCGCGTCGATGGCGGCGCAGAAAGTACGCGGCGGCCGAGCCGATCACACCACCCCCTATGATAACAACGTCGGCGTACATGTGCGCTCCTTCACGAAGCTTGCATGGCAAGACCTTTCGGACATCGCGCGCGGGCTGACTGGGCCGAGCGGTGCGGCTATCAGCGCGATGCCGATTCCTTGGCTCGGACGGCAGCGCGGATGTGATCGGGGCTCAAGCCGCAGCAGCCGCCGATGATATTGACACCTGAAGCGATCCAATCACGGCAGAGCATCTCGAAGCGCTGCGGGGTGATGATATCGACGAAGCGCCAATTCGGCATCTCGAAATAGCCCGAATCAGGGTAAGCCATGAGCGGGCCGTCAAAATGCTGCCGGACCACATCGAGTGCGTCGGGCACGATCCCGGCACTGGTGTGCATTATGCCGGCCGCGTCTATGCCAGTCGTCGGGATCGCCGCCGCGATGACGTCCAGCGGTATCTCCTGCGACTGGTGATAGCTGATCGCCCCGCCGCCGAGCCCGCGTCGGGCGCTGGCACCGAACCACACGGGAAGCTTGGTCGCTCTTGCCGCATCGAGAGCCGCCCGGATGAGACTCGGATAGTACATCATCTCGAGTATAATCAACTCGCAGCCGGCGCCGGCCAGAATTGCGGCCAGCTCGTGGAGCGCATCCTCGATCTCAGCGTCGGATGGCAGTCGCGCAGGATCATATGCCTGACGGCCCTCCAGTATCGGTATCATATGCGAGAGCGAGCCCGCGACGACAACCTCCCCGGCGTTCGGTGCCGCGTCACGAGCGCGCAGCGCGGCCGCGACGGCGCGCTGATTGATCTCGCGCACGCGGTCAGCGAGACCAGCATTGGCAAGCATCAAACGCGATGACGCGTAAGTGTTGGCGGTGATCACGTCCGCCCCCACGCCGATATAGTCTGCGTGAATTTCCGTCAATAGCCGGTCATGGCTTAGCGTCGCCGGTCCACACCAAGCCGCTGGATCCATGGTCGCGCCGCGGCGCTGCAACTCGGTCCCGGTCGGGCCATCTAAAATGATCGTCTCTCCGCTGCCGAGTCGTTCTTTTAGCCGCGAGTATCCCATGATCGTCGCCTTCGAGCGTTGTTCTCGGTGCGGCAGCGCAGCGGCGAACTTCGAGACTCGCGCCGCTCCAGCACCCGCGCCATGAACACGATGACCCAGTAAGCCGCTGTCTTATACAAGATTGGTTGGATCAAAGGAGCCCGATCGTAACCGCGAATGAAGAGCAAATTGTTCGCAACGAGGACTGCTTTGCCCAGCCGCATTAGCGCTGCGCGGCAACCTCCGGCGGTGGCGTAAGTTTCGCGGTCGCGAGAAGCTGGCGCGAGCCGATCCCAAGCGACGTTACGCAGGCGATCGCCGCCGAAACCGGTACATCCAAAAGCCGAAGGCGATCGTCGGGCAGATAGTAAATTGCACCGGCTGCTGGCGTCGGCGCGCTGGGGACGAACACGGTCGAGAGTCCATTCTCATGCCGTTCCATTATGAAGGCGAGAGCCCACGACTCCTCGATCCAGGCAAGGGCAACCTTTACCGCCGACCCGGTGTCGATCCCGAATATGCCCTCGGTCATGCCCTTGACGAGCGTGAAGCCTGGAATACGCCGCAGCAAAACTTGCTCAATCCGATCACCGATCGAGCCGATGATGGCGGTGCGGGCCAAAACACCCGCCAGCAAGCAGATGCCGACGATCGCCGCGACAGCGAGCAGGTCTACCACGATCATGCCGGCGACTGTTTCAGTTGGGACCAATCTGCCCACGGGCGCGAGCAGACGCGCGATGAATTTTATCGCCTGCGCAAATAGGATGATGAGCAGGACAATCGGCACCAGAAACAAGGCACCTCGCACTATTGTCCTCACGGAATC
>Ga0187765_10000425_pt1 | contig 15491 bp, 9 predicted proteins | sample 0216_QUI02_MP05__3_FD_133018 | JGI IMG/M metagenome (GOLD analysis project Ga0187765, IMG submission 133018) | Tropical peat soil microbial communities from peatlands in Department of Meta, Colombia - 0216_QUI02_MP05_10_MG | ecosystem: Environmental > Terrestrial > Soil > Wetlands > Peat ...
CTGGTGGCCGGCTCGACCGATTCGCTAGGCTTCATCGCGGTGTTCTGGGGCTGCGAGATCATCACCGTGCCCGTCTGCCGCGCCATCGGCCGGGCGGCCTTCTGGCAGTCGTCCCGCCTGTCGGAGCGCACGCTGATCGTCGGGGCCGGCGCGGTGGGCCACCTCCTGGGCGAGAAGATCGCCAAGCACCCCGAGTACAACCTGCGGCTGATCGGCTACCTAGACGACGGCGAGCCGTTCGGCGGGCGTACGCCCGCCGTGCCGGTCGTGGGCAGCCTCGAGGAGCTCGACGACGTCATCGCCGGCTACGACGTGACCCGCGTGATCATCGCCTTCTCACGCGCCCGCCACCAGCAGATCCTCGACATCGTGCGGGCCTGCGCCGACCGCGGCGTGCGGGTCAACATCGTGCCGCGCCTGTTCGAGATCCTGAGCTCGCAGACCGAGATGGACGACGTCGAGGGCATCCCGCTGCTCGACGTCGCCCACGTCGAGCTGTCGCACCTGAACACCATCGTCAAGCGCATCTTCGACCTCGTGGTCGGCGGCGCCCTGACGCTGGTCGCGCTGCCGGTGATCGGCCTGCTCGCCCTGGCCATCAAGATCGACTCGCGCGGCCCGGTCTTCTTCAGGCAGGAGCGCATGGGCCGCGGCGGCAAGGTGTTCCGCATCTTCAAGCTGCGCTCCATGCACGTCGACGCCGACAAGAAGCGCTACGACCTCGCCGCCCAGAACGAATACTCGGGGCCCATGTTCAAGATCAAGAGCGACCCCCGCACGACGCGCATCGGCAAGGTCATCCGCAAGTGGAGCCTCGACGAGGTGCCGCAGATCTTCAACGTGATGCGCGGCGAGATGAGCCTGGTCGGTCCGCGCCCGCTCTGGGTCGACGAGGCCGCGCGCTGCCGCGGCTGGACCAAGAAGCGCCTCGACATCACGCCCGGCATCACCGGGCTCTGGCAGGTCACCGGCCGCAACGACGTGCCGTTCGACGAGATGGTCAAGCTCGATTACATGTACGTCACGGGGTGGAGCCTGAGCTGGGACATCAAGCTGCTCCTCGAGACCATCCCGGCGGTGCTCGGCCGGCGAGGGGCGTATTGACTGGAGCCCGGCCGGGGGCGACCCGCACGCCGCGCCGGCCGAACGACTGATCCGTGGGGGAGCGCATGGCTGAGGCACCATCCCGGGGCCGCCGCGTCGTCGTGACGGGCGCGGCCGGGTTCATCGGTTCGCACCTCGTCGACCGGCTGCTGGCCGACGGCTACGAGGTCGTGGGGATCGACTCGTTCGAGGACTACTACCCGCGCGCCCTCAAAGAGGCGAACCTGGCCGGCGCGCGCTCGTGCGACCGCTTCACCCTGGTGGCCGACAACCTCCTCGACCTGGCGGTGCGCGACGGCGGCGGCGACTCGGGCCTCGTGCGGCTGCTCGCCGGCGCCTCCTGCGTCGTCCATCTCGCCGCCCAGGCCGGCGTGCGCTCGAGCTGGGGCCGCAGCTTCCGCGTCTACACCGAGAACAACGTGCTCGCCACGCAGCTCGTGCTCGAGGCCTGCCGCGAGGTCGGCATGGCCAAGCTTGTCTACGCCTCGTCGTCGTCGGTCTACGGCGACACCGACCGGCTGCCCATGCGCGAAGACGCCTCCTGCTGCCCGGTGTCGCCCTACGGCGTCACCAAGCTTGCCGGCGAACAGCTCTGCCGCCTCTACCACCGCAACCACGGCGTGCCCGCGGTGTCGCTGCGGTTCTTCACCGTCTACGGCCCCCGGCAGCGCCCCGACATGGCGTTCAACATCTTCCTGCGCGCGCTCTTCGAGGGCCGCCCGCTCGAGGTCTTCGGCGAGGGCAACCAGACCCGCGACTTCACCTTCGTGAGCGACATCGTCCAGGGCATCGTCCTGGCCATGGAGGGTCGCGACGGCGCCGTCTACAACCTCGGCGGAGGCTCGCGGGTCACCCTTCTCGACGCCATCCGCACGCTCGAGAGCGCGAGCGGCTGCGACGCCCGCGTCGCCGGCGAGGGCGTGCAGGCCGGCGACGTGAAGCACACCTGGGCCGACATCTCGCTGGCCGCCGACGAGCTCGGCTACGCGCCGCGCGTCGCCCTCGACGAGGGGTTGCGCCGCGAGGCCGACTGGCTGCGCGCGCTCTAGCGGCCGAGCGGCCGGCCCGCGCTGCGCGCGGTCCGGGTCGCCCCCATCAGCGTCTCAGTCGCGCCGACCCGGCCCCGCGGGCCCGCGGCGTGCGTCGTCGCCCAGCACCGTCGCCATGCGCGAGGCGAGGTAGGCGTGGAAGCACACCATGCGCGCGCTCACCGTCACGCGGGGCGGTATGAGCCGCAGCATGCGGGGCGGCGCCCACGCCTTGACCCGCCGGCGGAACTTGACCTTGGCGGGGGTGAGCGGCGCCGGTCGCCTGAGCTCGGCGACGAGCTTGGCGCGGGCGCCCGGCGGCAGCACGTCGAGCTCGGGCTTCGCCGAGAGCTCGGCGATCAGCTCGTCGAGCATCTCCGCTTGGCCCTGCAGGTCGTCGGCCTGCGCCTCGGCGTGGTGCTTGTCGAAGGGGATCTCGGGGACGAGGCCGCCGACCATGTCGGCATAGCCGACCTCCCACTGGCGCAGCTCGTCGGGCAGCTCGGAGACGGCCTTCACGACGGCGCGGTTGAGGAGTGGGTTCACGACCTCGACGTAGGCGCACTTGGGGTCGTTCAGCGCGGCGAACATGGTGGCCAGCTTGTATTCGTTGTGGATGCGGTCGCGATAGCAGCCGAGGCTCTCGCCGCGCCTGCGCCGCAGCGCCGCCGGGAAATGCTGCGGGGCGAGCCCGAGGCGCCGGATGACGTGGCCGTCGGGGTAGTCGGCGACCATGAGGGCGCGGCCGATCATGGCGCGCACCTTGAAGTCGTTGACGGGGTCGTACGGGCGGCCCTGTCCGCTGCCGAGGCCGGGCGTGTCGCCCCGCACGACGTAGCTCACGCCCTCGGAGAAGAGCTCCTCCCAGGTCTTCATGCCGTCGGTGTAAGCGTTGAAGTCCTCGGCCCGGCCCTCGCCGGCCAGCACGAAGCGGGTCAGCACGTCGCGCAGCGGCTCGCCGGTGCGGTCGAGCGCGCAGTACTGGTGCTCAAGGCCGAAGTGGTCGGTCAGGCGCCGGGCGACGAAGGCGTCGTTGCCCGCCTGGTCGAGCGAACTGGTGAGACCCCAGGTCACGCACCGGGGCCGCGCGCCGGTGCGCAGCAGGCCGACGAGGAGCGCGCGGCTGTCGTGGCCGCCCGACAGGGGCAGCACCCAGGAGGCGCCGCCGAGGTCGACGTCGCGGCAGGCCGCGAAGACGGCCTCGCGCAGCCGGGCGATGTGCTCGTCGCGCGGCGCGGCCACGGGCCGGTACTCGATGCGCCGTACGGTCGTTGCGAGCTGCCAGCTCGCGCGGTCGAGGCACAGGCTGGTGCCCCCGGGCACGCGCCGCACGCGGGCGTCCCAGCCGATCGACGGCCCGAGATAGCCCGACGAGACCATCCAGGCGACGGTCTCGGGGTTCGGCCGGAAGTCGCCGAGCAGCATGGCCAAGGCCCGCTGCGAGGTCGACGCCAGAAAGGTGTCGTCGTCGAGGACGTACCAGAGGGTCCTCGAGGCGAAGGCGTCGGCGAGGAGCTCGACGGTGGCGTCGTCGTGGCGCACGATGGCATACGAGCCGTCGGGCGGCGCCGTGAGCGGGGTCGACCAGTCGGCGTCCTCGAACAGGGCGCCGACGCACACGCCGTGCTCATCGGCGCGCACGCCCGGCACCGGGTTCACGACGGCGCGCACGATGCCGTCGGCCTCGAGCACCTCGGCGGGGTGGGGCTCGATGTTGTCGGGGCCGAGCGCCCGGGCGCAGCGGCGCAGCGCCTCGGCGTCGAAGCGTCGCGACGCGCGATCGCGCGTGCAGACCAGGATGAGACCAGACAACTTCCCCCCTTGAGGCGAACGGACCTGGCAGGGATTGTAGACGACCGACCCAGGCTCGCGCCAACGCGCGGCGTTGGGCGCTGGACCGCAAACGGGCTAGCGTCGCGGTGCCCGTGGGGACAACGCCACACGCTTGTACGTTTGCAGGTCGGGCTCTTAAGATGCTGACCTGCCCCCGCGCACGGTCGGGGTGGGCCGTGCGTGTGCAGATGTGGCGTGCGGCCGCCCGACGACGCGGCCCCGGAAGAAGGAGCGATAACCGATGCCAGATGCTCGCGAAGGCGTGACCCCTCGTCTCCAGCCGCGGCTCGACCTGAGCGGTCAGGAGTTCCTGATGTTCGTGCTCGACGAGATGGCCTATGAGTATGAGCAGAAGTACGACGACGTCATCAGGCTGACCCTGGGCAAGTCGCAGCTGCCGCCGGCGGCGTCCGTGGTCGCGGCCATGACCGAGGCGATCGGCAACCAGGACCAGAACAACCTCGTCTTCCCGGCCGGCCTGCCCGAGCTGCGCGAGCGCATCGCCCAGGACTACGCCGACCGCTACGAGGCCCAGATCGACCCGGCCAACGTCCTTGTCAACGTGGGCACGAGCTCGCACTTCCGCAACATCTTCCAGGTGCTCGCCGGGCGCGGCGACGAGATCCTCCTGCCGCGCCCGTACTACCCGCTCTACGTGATCTGCGCCATGCTGGCCGGCGCCACCGTGCGCTACTACGACATCGACCTCGACACCTTCACGATCGACGTCGACGCCCTGGCCGCCAAGATCACGCCGGCCACCAAGATCGTCGTCGTGAACTCGCCCGGCAACCCGCTCGGCAACGTGCTGTCGCTCGACCAGTTCGCCGCCATCGACGCCGCGGTCGACGGCCGCGCGCTCATCCTGAACGACGAGATCTACGCCAACGCCTACTTCGACGACCCGCCCTTCTCGGCCGCGCAGCTGCGCGAGTCGCGCTCCCCGCTGGCCATCACCAACGGCTTCTCCAAGGGCCACAGCATGTACGCCCGCCGCGTGGGCTGGGCCGTGGTGCCCGAGGAGCTCGTCGAGCCGCTCACCGTGATCCAGCACCACACGCTGCTGTGCACCGACCCGGTCGTGCAGTTCGGCGGCATCGCCGCGCTCGGCGACCTCGAGGTCGTGCTGGGCCTCGTGGCCAACTGCAAGCGCCGTCGCGACTACACGCTCGAGCAGTTCGCCAAGGTCGACACGGTCGACGCGCTGCCGTCACGCGGCGGCTTCTACCTGACGCTCGAGTGCAGCAAGGCGCTCAAGGCGCGCGGTCTGTCGAGCTCGCTCGACCTGGCTCGCGAGATCATGAAGGCGACCCATGTGGCCACGGTGCCGGGCAGCGACTTCGGCATCCCCGAGACGCTGCGGCTGTCCTTCACGAGCGAGCGCTACAACGAGGGCATCGACCGCCTGGTGGGCTTCTTCCGCGACTAGCGCGGGCCTTCAGCAGTCGTTCAGGCTCTTCAGCCGAACAGCGCGCGCTGCGCGCGGGGGGCGAGCACGACGGGGCCCGCCGGGCTGCCGGCGGGCCGGCCCGACCCCGCGGCGGCCGCGCGACTGAGCTCGAGCCCGCGGGCGACGGCGCTCGCGCCGTCGCCCGCGGGCTCCCAGCCCACGAGGCGCAGCCGCTCGTCGCTCACACCGGGACAGCAGGCCACCACGGCGCGGCACTTGGGCGTGACGCGCGCGATGAAGTACGACTCGTCCTTTTCGATCGTGAAGTCGCGCTCCAGGCAGGTCACGACGGCCCCGGCGAGGGTGGCGGGCGCCGGCTCCTGGGGCGGGGACTGCGCGGGGCGTTCGGCGCGCAGCAGCTCGCGGGCCTGAACGAAGGGCTCGAACATCTCCTCTGAGCCGCCGCCGTCCCAGCAGCGCGAGAGCAGCACGACGACCGGCGCCGGCGCCGCGCCCCGGGCGATGTCGAGCAGCGGCTCGATCCCGATGAGCGCCTTGACCGTCTGATACAGGTTGATGTCGAGCGGCGCCCCGGTGCCGGTGACGATCAGCGCGGGCGGGCGTGTCATGGCCGGTACGCCGAAGTGGCCTCGCAGCACGTCGACCAGATGCCGATGGGCGTCGTCGGGGTCGCCGGCGGCGATGGCGATGGGCCGCGACTCGGCGTCGAGCGCCACGTTGACGATGAAGTCGAGCCCGGCCAGGCGGGCGGCCGCCAGCATCTCTTCGTGGATGGGGTTGCCGTCGAGCACGCCGGGGCGGGCCGTGGGCCGGGTGAGCATGTCGAGCGCGTGGTTGCGCACGATCGTCTCGTAGCCGGCGACCGACGGCAGGATGGCCTTGCGGCCGCCGGTGAAGCCGGCGAACTCGTGGGGCTCGACCTGGCCGAAGGCGATCTTGAGATCGGCCTGGGCCACGCGGCGGTTCAGGAGCAGCGGCACGCCGCGCGGCGTCTGCCCGAGATCGACGAGGTCGTCGGCCCGCGCGTCGTGGTTGCTCACCCGCAGACGGTCGGCCCACTCGGCGCCGAGCAGCCGGCGGATCTCGTCGGGGGTGGCAGGGCGGTGCGCGCCGAGGCCGATGACCACCTCGACGTCGTCGCTCGACAGGCCGCCGCGGGCGAGCTCGGCCATGACGGGGCCGATCAGCGCCGCGCTCGGCGTGGCCCTCGTCGCGTCGCTCGTGATGATCACCGCGCTGCGCCGGCCGCGGGCGAGCTCGGACAGGGGCGGCGCGCCGATCGGCCCGGCGAGCGCCGCCGCGAGGGCGGCGGCCGCATCGACCGGCGGCGGGTCGCTGGGTGCGACGTGCACGACCTCGTGCCCGGCGAGCAGGGGAGAGGCGGCCAGGCGCTCGCAGAGGACGTCGATGTCGGCCAGTTCGTCCATCGTCATCGGCAAGCATCTCACAGGGTCGTCGTGGTTCAAACCGAGAGCCCGGGAGGATGCCCTCTGCATGCGTCGCCGCCGCGACCGCGGCCGGTGCGCGGCGGCGCGGCGCTCAGGCTCGATGTGTCGTCCCGCGAGGCGACGGTGCGGCGGGCGTGACCTCTTCGTGCTACGATGACCATAAGGGATGGTGGGTGCCGGGCCTTCGGCTGCGTGCGCCGCGAGCCGGCATCGCGGTGCGGGTCCGCACCGGGTCACCACAGGGGGGGTCTCCGCGGCGTGCTCTTCACGAGCTACAGGTACGGCGTCTTCGTCTTCTTCGCCTTCGCCCTCGTCTGGCTCGCGGCGCGCTACGTGCGCGGCTCGCGGGCCAACACGGTCCTGCTGCTGCTTCTGAGCTACGGCTTCTACGCGCTCTGGGACTGGCGCTGGTGCCTGCTGCTCGCGGCGATCACGGTGAGCGGCTACGCCGGGGGCCTGTGGCTCGACGCGGGGCGCGCGCGTCCCCGACAGAAGCTGCGGCTGGCGCTGCTCGTGGTGCTCAACCTCGGCGTGCTCGGCCTGTTCAAGTACTTCGCCTTCTTCGCCGACTCGTTCTCCGCTCTGGCCGCCCACGTCGGCATCCACGTCGACGAGGTCACGCTCGGCCTCATCCTGCCGATCGGCATCAGCTACTACACCTTCCAGAACCTCTCGTACCTGATCGACGTCTACCGGCGGACGATGTCGCCGACCCGCGACGCCGTGGCTTTCGCCGGCTCGCTCGCGTTCTTCCCCCAGCTTCTGGCGGGGCCCATCACGCGACCGCGCGACCTCATCCCCCAGTTCGCGCGACGGCGCGAGTTCGACGCCGAGCTGGCCCAGGACGGGCTTCGCCAGGTGCTCTGGGGCCTGGTCAAGAAGATGGTCATCGCCGACAACATCGGCGCGCGGGTCGACGTCGTGTGGGCGGGCAGAAGGCACGCGAACAGCCTCGAGGTGCTACTCGCCATGGTCCTCTACTCTGTGCAGATCTACTGCGACTTCTCGGGCTACGCCGACATCGCCATCGGCACCGCCAAGCTCTTCAACGTGCGCCTGTCGCGCAACTTCGACTACCCCTATTTCGCGGTCGGCATCCGGGCGTTCTGGCGCCGCTGGCACATGACCCTGTCGAGCTGGGCGCGCGACTACATCTACATCTCGCTCGGCGGCAACAGGGTGTCACGGTGGCGCCGCAACGCGAACGTGATGCTCACCTTCCTCGCCATCGGCCTCTGGCACGGAGCCGACTGGACGTTCGTCGCCTGGGGCGCCCTGCATGGGCTGTACAACGTGGTCGAGACGACGCTCGGCCGTCCGCGGGCGAACGACCGGCCGCCGCGGCCCATGGGCCGCCGGCTGGCCGTGTCGGGCGGCGTCCTCACGTTCGCCGCCGTGACCTTCGCCTGGGTGTTCTTCCGGGCGCCGACCCTGCGAGCGGCGTTCGTCTTTCTCTCACGACTGGCGGTGGCGCCCGGGCCGCTTTCGACCTATCGCCCCTTCGTGCCCCTGGTGCTGGCCTCGGCCGGCCTGTTCACCTACGAGTGGTTCACGCGGCGCTGGGAGCACGGCCTGGCCGTCGGCCGGCTCTCCGTGCCGGTGCGCTGGGTCGTCTATCTGACCGCCTGCATGGTCCTGCTGCTGACCGGCTACCTGGGCGCGCGCTCGGGCATCTACGTGCAGTTCTGAGATGGCACGGCGCCGATCAGAGATGACTCCCTTCCGCTTCCTGGTCCGCTTCGTCGTCTTCGTGCTCGTGTTCGTCGCGCTCTCCGAGGCCTGGCTGCGCTACGTCACGCCGGCGAGCGAGCAGCCCATCTACCGCCAGAGCCGCACGACCCTCGTCTACAGCGCCGACCCTCACGCGGCCCGCAGCGGCCTGTCCACCGAGCAGCGTGTGCCCCGCCGCCTCGCGACCTGGCACGTGAACGACGCCGGCTGGCTGAGTCCGTACCGCTACGTGAGGCGGCGGCCCGGCGGCGCGCTGATCGCCCTCTTCGGCGACTCCTACGTCGAGGGGCTCAGCGTCGCCCAGTCGCAGCACCTCGACGTCGACCTGCACGGTCTCATGGGTCCCCGCGTGCCGGTGTACGCGTTCGGCATGAGCGGCTGGTACCTGGAGCAGTACGTGGCGACGGCGCGCTACGTGCGCGCCACCTACGACCCCGACCTCATCGTGATCCTGGTCGGCGAAGGTGACGTGAGCGCCAGCGTGCGGCGAAGCGGCGGCTTTCCCTACTGGTACCACATCGTCCCCTCGGGCTCCGGCTTTCGCGAGGTGCCGCCGACGCAGGTGTACGCGGTGAGCCGCAAGGCCGCCCTGGCGCACAAGTCGGCCCTCATCCGCTATCTGCGCTACAACGCGCACGCACAGATCCCCGGCGTGCACGGCAACGACGTCGAGGGTGCCCCCACGGGCGCCGACGCCGACGATCTCGGCCGCTCGGCCGAGTCGCAGACCCCGAGCGCCGAGTCCGAGCGCCCCGAGGTGGAGTCGGTCCTGCCGGCGACGAGGTTCCTCGTCGACAGGCTGTGCGCGGACAACCCCGGCGTGCCCATCGTGTTCGCCGCCCGCGGCGATCGCTACCTGCCCGTCGACGCCGTGAACGGCCGGCCGCTGGCGCCCGAGATGGAGGCCTTGCGCGAGGTGTGCGCCGAGCAGCCGCAGTGCCACTTCCTCGACCTGCGGATGCCGTTCTCGCTCGACTGGGCGCGCCATCACGAGCGGTTCGAGGCCCTGGACGGCGCGCACTACAACGCACACGCCGACGCCGTGGCCGCCGCGGCCATCGCCGCCTCTATCGACTCATGGCATCTGCTGGCCGGCTCCGACGCCTCGTCCGGAGCCGGCTCGCCCTGACCGCCGCCGGGTCTTGACGGTCGCCGGTCGAGGGCCGGCCGCCGGCTAGGTGCGCGGGTAGCGCTCCTCGAGCAGGCGGCGCAGTTCCTCGCCGGTGCGCGGCCGTCCGGGCGGGTTCGGGTCGAGGATCGGGTACTCGTCGATCGTCTTCTGCAGATAGCGCTCGACGGTGCTGACGACGCGGGCCGGCACCCCCGCGACGACCGAGCCGGCCGGGACGTCCCTGTTCACCACGGCGCCGGCGGCGACGATCGCCCTGTCGCCGATCGTGACGCCCGGCAGCAGGATGGCGTGGGCCCCGACGAACACGCGCGAGCCGATGGTGATCCGGCCGAAGCGGCCGAGCCGCGGATACTCCTTGCGAAACACCCAGGTCCCGGCGTCGTGCGTGATGAACGAGACGCCCGGCCCGATCAGCGTCTCGTCGCCGATCGAGATGAGGTAGGGCTCGGAGCCGAAGGTCGTGGTGTGGATCCGGCAGCCGTTGCCCACGCGCGCGCCGCGCTCGCGCAAGAGGTCGGCGCGGCGGTACGGGTTGGCGTGCTTGATGCGCAGCGAACGCCACTGCCGCTGCAGCTTCTTCGCCCTCGATCGCATGGTCATCGGCATTTACCCCCCCATCCGGGCGGTGGCGCTCGGCACCGCGACTACACGAGGCGGGTCGCGCCTCACGTGACTTGGTTCCCGGCATGGACGAGCTTGCCCGGCGGCCCGACGAACGGCGTCGCCGTGCCGGCGTCGATGACGTTGCCCGTGGCGAAGTTCGGGCCTCCGCCGATCTGCGCGATCACGCCCGCGCCTCCAGCGGCGCGGTTGGTGATGGTGTTGCCGGTGATGTGGTTCTGGGAGCAGCTCTGCCCCTGCTGGCTCGTGAGCTCGACGGTCGGCTCCCCGCCCGACGCGCGCAGGTCGGTGAAGGTGTTCCCCGCCACGGTGTTGCCGACCGCCGGCGCCTTGTCGGCCTCGATCACGACGCCCAGGCCCGCGCGATAGACGAACGTGTTGCCCTGGATGCGGCTCTTGTAGCCGACGAGCTTGATGCACGCCGACCCCGTTTCGTGGGTCAGGCCCACGGGGCTTCGCGTCATGTCGAAGGTGTTGCCCTGGATCAGGAGGCCGGGGGCGGCGGTCGTGCCCTGCCCGACGTGGCTTCCGCCGATCGCCTCGTGCGGCGCCGCGTAGAAGGTGTTGTGGGTGATGACGATGCCGGTCGGGCATTCGTAGACGATCGGCAGGCCGCCGAAGCCGCTGCTGCGGTCGGCGGCCGCCCCGAGGAAGGTGCAGCCGTCGATGAGGACTTCTGACGCGGAGTGCGCGCCCGACGGCAGCTGGTTGTCGGCGAAGTCGAGGCCGGTCGTGTCGCCGGCCGCGACCGTGCAGCCCTGGAAGACGAGATCCTTCCAGCCGTGGTAGACGCGGCCGGTGCGGTTGTCCCAGGTGAAGGCCTCCATCACCATGCGCAGGGCGCCGCTCGCGTGGCCGTTCGACGCGCCCAGGTAGCAGTCGCGAAACGCGATGTGCTCGACGTGGCCGCTGTGTGGCAGGTAGCAGAACTCGTGGATCGTGATGGTGTTGCCGACGCCGTTTCGGTAGGCGTTGACGCCAGCGGGCGGCACGTAGCTCGTGCGCTCGATCCGGCAGCGCAGGAAGGTGATACCGCTGACGTTGCCCTCCAGCCCGCCCAGGTAGAGCACCGAGCTGTTCTCGTCGCTCGTGGAGCCGCCCCCGTGCAGGCGGCAGTCGACGAAGGTGGTGTCGGTGGCGCCGGCCGAGTTGGTCACCGCGCACTGCCCAAGGCGGCCGATCTTGAGCCTGCTCACGACGTCGTGCGACCCGAAGATGAGCCTGCCCTGGAGCCACGAGGATTGGCCGTCACCGCCCACCCTGACGCCGTCGGGCAGCTTCACGGTCGTGGCGCAGAAGTAGGTGCCGGTCGGCAGGTACACGGCACCGCCCACCCGGGCGGCGTGCACCAGCGCCCGCCGCAGGGCGGCGGTGTCGTCGCTCGTGCCGTCGCCCCTGGCGCCGAAGTCGCGCACGTTGAACGTCTGGTCGGAGGAGGCGGTCGGGAGCGGCGACCCCGACGTCGTGGCGGTCGATGCCGCCGGGGTCGGGGGCGGCGTGGCGTGGCCGCCGCACGCGGCGAGGCACGGTGACGCTCCGAGCGTCACGAGGATGAGTGCGAGGCAGGCAGTTCTCACGGCGCATCATTGTACCGTGCGGGTGGAGAGGGCCGGCGTTCGCCGGCCCTCTCCTAGCCGTGCCTGAACGTGTTGGGCCGCAGCGTGTTCCCCGCGCTCGAGCCCAGGACCAGCAGGCGTGGCGCCGAGGCCGCCGCCGTGGAGAACACGTTGTCAACGATGACGTTGCGGCAGGCGTCCTGCAGCTTCACCATGGCGGGGTTGCCGCTCGAGCGTGCGTCGGAGAAGCGGTTGCCCGAGACGCGGTCGCCGGTCGTCTTCTTCAGGTAGAGCAGGGCGCCGCAGCCGGTGCCGCCCCTGACGACGTTGTGCTCGAAGACGCTGTCCTGGCCCTTCAGGACGACGGTCTCGTCGCCGGTCTGCTGCACGCCGTTGTCGACCGTCAGGTCGATGTGGTTGTAGACGATGACGGTGTGCGAGGCGGGACCGTAGCTGCCGCACACGGTGCTGTCGGCGGCGGCGTAGATCGTGTTGTGGGCGATCCTCACGTTGCGCGGCGCCTCGAGGCAGATCGAGTACGACCAGGGGTGGTCGCCGCTCCCGTAGCCCGCTCCCTTGATGACGTTGCCCTGGATCAGGGCGGGTCCGGCGAGATGCGTGCCACTGGTGGAGGGCCAGTCGGCCAGGTCGATGCAGAACCTGTCGGTGGCCTCGAAGGTGCAGCCGCTGATGGTGATGTGGTGCCAGCCCTTGACCACCTTGCCGGTGCCGGTCCACACCTCGATGCCGGCGCGCGGCGACCCCGTGTCGTGACCGCCGGCGCCGTTGGAGACCCCGATGTGACAGGCGACGAAGGCCAGGTACGACACCTGGGAGCCGCCGGCGGACGGGTCTTCGTAGACCGAGATGTCGTTGTAGCCGAACCCGCCGCCGCCGTTGGCCGACCAGCTCTCGACGCCGAGGTTGCGTTCGACCTGGCAGTGGCTGAAGGTCACGTGGCTCAGGCTGCGCGACGAGCCCGAGCAGCTGCCGAGGACGATGACGGCGCCGCCCGTGCCGCCGCCTCCGCCGCGGAAGCGGCACTTGGTGAACGTGGTGTACGACGCGCCGGAACGGTTGGTGAGGGCGTTCGTGCCCGCGGTCCCGATCTTGAGGTCGCCGATGCGGCAGTGCGACCCGAACGAGAGGTGACCCTCGAGCCACGTGGTGGCGCTGCTCGCACCCAGCAGCTTGACGCCGCTGCTCAGGCGCACGCCCGCCGGGCAGGAGTAGGTGCCGGCGGGGAGGTAGACCGTGCTGCCGGGGTGAGTGGCCGCCCTGGCGATGGCCCGCTGCAGCGCGGCGGAATCGTCGTGCCGACCATCTCCCGTGGCGCCGTACTTGTGCACGTTGACGACGAGCGTGGCGGCCCTTGCCGGTGCGGGGCGGTAGCCGGCCAGGCCGGCGAGGGCGGCGGCGGTCAGAAGGGCCGCGGCCAGCGTGGCGACCAGCGGCCGCGCGTGGGCGTGTCGGCGGGCGGCGAAAGAGCTCCTGCATGGTGCCATGACGACCTCCATGGTCCTTGAGCTCGCGCCGGGTGCGCGCGAGGTGCGAAGGAGGCTTGCGGCCTTCCTTCCGGGCGAGGAGCGGCGCCGGCGAGGAGGAGCGGCGAAGGAACGCCGGCGACGAAGGGCGCGACGCGGCGGCGCTACCGCCGCGAGGGGTGCAACACGACTGCGTCGCGACGCTGGGGGGAAGAGAGGGGCTGCAAACGGGCCGGGGCCAGCCGTCTACGGTGCATGACCTGCCTCCTTTCGGGAGTCGGGCGGACTCCCTTTAGGTGGGCGCCGTCACAAGCGCCGTGCGCGTTGGTCGGTTCCTGTGTCGTGTTGCCTTACCAGCGAACGCGCAGGACCTTACCGGCCCGTTGTCCGTAGGTCAACCCTCTTGGAAAGTCGTACGACGTGGGCCGCGAGTCGCAAGCGGCCGCCGGCTCACGGGTCGTACGGCGAGGGCGTGTAGGCGGTCTGGCCCCCCGACCAGTCGCTCGTCAGGGTGGCCGTGCTCGGGCGTCGGGCGTTCGAGAACGAGCCCGAGACGCTGTCGCCGAACGAGCCGGAGTGGATCCCGAAGCCGCCGCTGCCGTTGAAGCTGTTGACGATCTGCGAGTCGCGGCCGATCTCGTAGACCACGCCGTGAGCGGTGGGGTAGCTGCCCTTGAAGTAGCAGCGGGTCATGGACAGGTCGTCGTTCCACATGCGGGCGGGGATGGCCGCGGCTTGGGTCGCGGTCGGCGGGTTGCCCCCGACCGCTCCCTGGAACAGGGTGGTCAGCGAGTACGAGCGCGTGTAGTCGCAGACGTCCATCGGATACCAGAGCGAGTACTCGAACAGGCAGTCCACGAAGTGGTTGTCGGCGAAGCCGTGGTCGACCCGCGACCAGTCGAAGTGCAGGTCGGCGGCCTGACCGGACGGTCGCGGCCCGTCGCTTCCGTGCTCGGCGGGGGCCGGCTGGAACAGGATGGTGCGGCCCATGCCGTAGCCGTCGATGCCGGTGTGATAGCCGTTCTTGACCCCGAAATGGCAGCGCACCCAGCGGTTGCCGTAGACGCGCCCGCCGCCCGCCCGGCAGTCGAGCCAGATGTTCATGACGGCCCCGAGGCTCGTGCCCGCAGTGGCGTTCGTCACCTGGGGCCGCTCGAACTCGCAGTCGTACCAGCTGGTGTCGATCATGTCGTAGGACTTGACCGACGACGACCAGGTGCTGCTGAAGTTGGCGCCGAGGTCGATCAGGTTGGCGCCGCTGTCGGAGCCGCCCTTGAAGCGGACGGACTCGAACGTGCAGTCGTGCGACCCGTGCGCCTTCGTGTCGGCGCCCGCGCTGCCGCTGCCGCGCGCCACGGGGTGGAACGTGCAGGTCGAGCCGGCCGCGTTCCTGCCGACGAGGAGGTCCTCGATCGTCGAATCGCTGCCCCACCGCAGGCCGTTCGCGCACTGCAGCCAGGTGCCTCCGCCGCCGTCGGCTGAGCCCTGGTCCCAGATGCCCTGACCGCGCACGTTGATGCCGTCGGGCACGATGAACGCGCCGGCGTAGGCGAAGGTGCCGGCGGGGAAGACGACCCAGCTGCCGGGTCCGGCGGCCACCGCGTGCGCGACGCAAGCGTCGATCTGGGCCTTCGTGGCGCCGCTCGGCACGGCGAAGGCCGACCCGGTGAGGGGCGCCTTCGGGTCGGGCGTCGGCGCCGGGTCGCTCGGCGCCGGGTCGGGCGTCGTGCTCGTGGTCGGATCGGGGGTCGCGGGCACACTCGGGGTGGGATCGGGCGTGACTGGCGCCCTGCGGCGCTCGACGTGGCGCACGGCCAGAAGCGACGCCGAGAGGCTGGGGGCGGCCGGGCCCTGACGGCGTTGGACCACCTGCGCGGCCGGCGAGGCGGACGAGGAGCCGACCGCCGCGCCCGCGCCTGCCTGCCCGGCCGATCGGCGCACCGTCGAGGCTGTCGACGCCGTCGCGCCGGCGACCGTGTCGGGATGCCACACCGCGACGATCACGGCCGCGTACGGCTGTACCGCCGTCGCCTCGGGCGGCGGGCTCGTCCAGCGGCCGCTCTGCCAGGCCTGCGCGGCCGGGCAGATTGCCAGGGCCAGCACGAAAAAGAGCGCGGCAAAGCCGAAGTAGGAGACCGGTTTC
>Ga0187765_10000426_pt1 | contig 15475 bp, 11 predicted proteins | sample 0216_QUI02_MP05__3_FD_133018 | JGI IMG/M metagenome (GOLD analysis project Ga0187765, IMG submission 133018) | Tropical peat soil microbial communities from peatlands in Department of Meta, Colombia - 0216_QUI02_MP05_10_MG | ecosystem: Environmental > Terrestrial > Soil > Wetlands > Peat ...
CCTGTGCCGCGGTGCGACGGTTCACCGGGATTTTCGCGAGATCCACGCCAGATACTGCTGCACTGCCGGAGGATGCTTTCTGTAGGCCGGCAAGAATACGCGCAAAAGTCGATTTACCCGAACCCGACTCCCCGACAATGGCGAGAATACTGCCGCGATTTACGTCGAAATTGAGGTCCTCATTGGCCACAATGCGAGCCCGAGGGCCGACGGAGGTGAGGCTTGATCCGAGTTCGTGCACTTTCGAAAGGTTCGTTACCTCAACAATCCGGTCTTCACCGCGATCGGCCGTCGTAATAGTCTCAGGCGCCAAGCGCCGCACGATCTCAATCTCATTCCAGCGCTCGCAGCGGACGCGATGTGCTGCCGCTACTTCCCGCAAGCGTATCGAGCCTTGGTCGCAAATCCCGGCCCGAAAGCTTGTACAACGAGAGCCAAAAACGCAGCCTTTCGGCGCGGCCTGCGCGCGACTTACTTGTCCGGGGATCGGTTGCAGTGCGCTTGTCCGCTTGTCGCTGTCAAGGCGAGGCACGCACGCGAGCAAGCCACGCGTATAAGGATGACGCGGATTGGCAAAAAGCTCTCCCGCCGGCGCCTCCTCGATCAGCTCACCCGCATACATGACACCAATGCGATTACACACACGCGCGATCACGCCAAGGTTATGCGAGATGTAAATCTGCGTCGTGCCGTACTTATCCCGGAGTTCCCTGACAAGGTCGAGGACCGTCGCCTCTACCGTGACATCGAGGCCAGTGGTCGGCTCATCTAATAGTAGGAGTGCTGGATTGGCGAGCAGCGCCATCGCGATCACGACACGCTGCTTTTGACCGCCGGAAAGCTGATAAGGGTAACGCGTCAGTGCCACCTCGGGGTCGGGCATGTGCACGTCCGCGAGCATGCGCGCAGCACGTTCGCGCGCTTCCGCGGCACTTGTGCGGTGATGTCTCATCGGCACTTCCATGAGCTGACGGCCGATCGACATCGTGGGATTGAGCGCCGATGACGGCTCCTGGTAAATCATCCCGATGCCAGCGCCGCGTATTCGCTGTAACTCGCTCTCGTCGGCATGCACGAGGTCGCGTTCCTTGAAAAGGATTTGTCCGTTTGTGACAACGCCGTTGCGGCCGAGGTGTCCGACAATTGCCATCGCGAGAGTCGATTTGCCGCAACCGGATTCGCCGACCAGGCCGAAACTCTCCCCTGCCTTTATCTCTAATGACACGTTGGAAATTGCCGGCACGACACCGGAGGCGGTTCGGTATTCGACCTGAAGATCGCGGATCTCAAGAAGTGATGCGGTCATGTCAATCATTGAGAAAAAGTTCGCGCAGGCCGTCGGCAAGTAGATTGAATCCCAGGACGAGCGAGACAATTGCAAGACACGGCAACAATGCCATGTGCGGCCAAACTGTTATCATTGCGGTCCCCTGCTGCACCATGCCGCCCCAGTCAGGGTCAGGCGGCGGCAGGCCGAGTCCCAGAAATCCGAGAATGCCGATCGTGATCGTGGTGTAGCCGAGCCGTAAACAGAAGTCCGTAATCAGCGGCCCGCGACAGTTCGGCAGGAGTTCCACAATCATAATGTAAGCTGACGTCTCGCGGCGGAGCTGAGCTGCGGCGACGAAATCCTGCTCTTTGAGCTCGAGCACGAGTCCGCGCACGATGCGTGCAATTCCCGGTCCTGAAGCGAGAACGACCGCGACAACGATGTTGAATCTGGACGGACCGATATTGGCAATCAGGATCACGTAGAGCACGATCACTGGAAACGACAGTATGACGTCAGAGAACCGACTGATCACGGCGTCCGTCCACCCGCCGTAATAACCGGCCAACAAGCCCAGTGTGCACCCCGCGATGTAGGCCGCGATCACCGCGATCGGCGCCACCGTCAAGACGGTGCGGGCTCCCCAGATCAAGCGTGACAACTCGTCACGGCCGAGCTGGTCGACCCCGAGCCAGTGCACCGCAGAGGGCTGAGGCCGCGGAATCGCGGCGTAATCCTGCGCATTGGGAGAGGGCAAGCCGACCCACGGTGCCAGCAGTGCGAGCACGACCCAACTTAGAATCAGCAAGATGCCAATCATCCCGACACGGGACTGGGGCAGCCGCCTTAGCAAAGCAAGTGCTGATGACTCATCCCTTGCTTCAGTCGCGATCGGGTCAGTGGCGCGGAGGTCAACCATTAAAGCCTTATCTGTGGGTTGAGCAACATATAGCCGACATCGCTCAGCAACTGCGTCGAGACGGCGATTATGAGGGCGATCAGGGTCGCTGCCTCGATAAGAGCAATATCGCCGAACAGCGAGGCTTCGAGCAGCATCCGACCAAACCCCGGATAGGCGAATACCATTTCGGTTACGACCACGCCGCTGATCAGGAAATTGATCTGCAGGAGGATGACGGTGAAGGGAGCGATCATCGCGTTGCGGACTGCATGACGCAATATGACTTCGCGCCGTGACAGGCCCTTCAGGATCGCGGTACGAATGAAGGGCCGATTCATCACGTCAACCATGGAACTGCGGACCATGCGCGCAACGTAGCCGGAATCGTAGAGCACCAGCACGATCACCGGCAGAACGAGCTGAGCCGCGATCGACCAGCCGGCGTTGTGGTTGAGCGGGCTGGTGCCAGGAAGCCAACCGAGTCCGACCACGAATATTGCTGTGAAAAACACGCCGGAGGCAAATTCGGGGACCGAGGTGCACACGATTCCAAATACGGAAATGGTGCGATCGAGTCGGCTGCCCTCGCGCATGCCGGCAAGTATCCCGGCGATCAATGACAGCGGCACGATAAGCGCGAATGCAAGGCCGGCGAGCAAGGCCGTGTTGCCAAGTCGATCCCAAATCACGTCGTTCACCGGCAATTTGTAAAGAGTGGAATATCCGAAATTTCCGAAATAGCGCTTACCCCTGGGGTCGGTGAAATCGAGCTTAAGCGTAGGGTCTTGAAGCGGGTCCTCGATCACCCCAAGCAGCACGCCAAGCCAACGCACATAACGCACTGGCAACGGGTCATTGAGATGCAGACGACGATAGAGAATGTCGACCTGGTCCTGGAGCGCGTAGGGTCCGAGCGTCTTGCGTGCCACGTCGCCGGGTGCGAATTCAGTTACCGCAAAGACCAAAAAGGACGCTGCGAGGAGTGTCAGGATGAGCGCCGCCAAGCGCTTTAAGATGAAATGCAGGATCACGAGTGGAACCACGCCTTCCTGGGCGGTTAGGCCCGCCCAGGAAGGCTGCCCTGATTACGCCTCGATCGCAAGCTTGTTGCCAGCGATAAACTTCACGGGATGCATCACGAAGCCCTTCACCTTCTTGTCCATGAAGGTGAAGTTGTTACGCCAAATAGGCTGCACCAGAGGCCCGTCCTCCTGCATGATCTGCTCGAGCTTCGCGATAATTTCTTTTCGCTTCGTTATGTCGAGCGTGCCCTCCGCCTCGCTCAGCAGCTTGTCGAACTCTGGATTGGAATACTCGGTTTCGTTCCACGGCACGCCAGTGCGGTAGGCAAGGCCAAGAACCAAGATCGCAAGCGGGCGGTGGTACCAGATTGTAGAGCCGAACGGCACCTTGTCCCAGACTTCCCAGAACTGAGCACCCGGCAACATCTTGATGCTGACGCGAATACCGGCATCTTTCCATTGCTCGATCGCCGCCTGTACCTGTGCTGCTTGCCACGCCTCGTCCTTGGGTACCACGATCTCAGCCTCAAACCCGTCCGGGTGCCCGGCTTCGGCCAGGAGCTTCTTCGCGGCCGCGACATCGCGTTTCATCGGCGGCAGCGGTGCATAGTCTGCCATGCTGGGTGCTACATGCGTATGCTCGCCGACGACGCCAATGCCACGCAGCGCCACCTCCAGAATGGGCGGTGGGTTGATCGCAAGACGCATTGCCTTCCGCACCTTCGGATTGTCAAAAGGCTTTTGTGTCACTTTGACCCTTAGCACTGCGGTCTCAGCGGTCTGGACCTGATAGAGCTCGACATTGGGTAGGGCTTTGAGTGCGTCGAACTGTACCGGGTCGGCACCAACCAGGCCGTGGATCTGCTTCGACGCCATGGCCGCGATGGCCGCCGAGGGATCGTCCCCGACATCCAGGAATTCAAGTTGATCGAGGTTTGGCTTATCGCCCCAGTAGTCGTGGCGCGCTTTGAAGGCCGCATTTTTGCCGACGGTATAATCCGTCAGATCAAAGGCGCCCGTGCCGTTTGATCCCGGACCGAAAACGCCCTTCTCCGCGGGATCAAGAATTGCCATAGGATAGTGAAATAGATGCTCGGGTACAGCAACCTGAGGTGTTTTGCAGTTGAGACGCACGGTATGATCGTCGACCTTTTGGATCGCGTTTGCATCCCAAAGCTTGGTTGACAACTTCGGATTCCCCTTGTCGTCCTTCTGACCCGTGTCAAACTCGGTCAGCATGTAGCCCTTCATTAGGCCGACCATGGAAGAGCCGACCTCGGGGTCAAGCACGTGGTTCAAATTCCATACCACGTCGTCCGCGGTAAATGGCCGGCCGTTGTGCCATTTCACGTCCTGGCGAAGATGCAACGTCCACGTCTTCAGATCCGCCGACGCGTCCCACTTCTCACAGAGAGAGGGGTGGGTGACGTTGTGCTCGTCAGTGTAGGTCAGATACTCGACGACTTGACGAGAGATATTGCTGTCGAACACGCCCCAAGAGTAGGTGGCTGGATTTTTGATTTCCTTGAGCCGATTGCCGAGTCGCACAGTGCCGCCTTGAGGCATGGCCGCTCGCGCCGGCGCGCCGAATGGTATCCCGGCGAATGCATAAGCCGCCGTGGCCGATAGGCCGAGTAAAGTGGCCATGCGTACAAACTCGCGCCGTCCTATCTGGCCTTCACTCAGCTGGCGCTTTAGGGTGTCGATGTTTGGGTTCCCAGTCATCTTTCGCCTCCCTGCGGCCCCATATGGCCGAAAATTCGCCGATTTGCCGTGCAGTGGACGAGTCGTCTCCATGACGTTCCGCGCAGACCCAGGGAGTCCGCGTGCATCGGCACCTTTCTTGGCTTATGCGCAAAGGATACGAGAATGTACAGTGATGTCAATCGAGTCGACGCACTTGTACTTTTGCGTATTGCGCGACTTGGCGATTTCTGTTCCGATATCCCGATGTTTCAGGAAATCACGACCACAAGTAGTGTAAGGGGCTCTCGAGAGCTGTGGCTGTCGGCGGCCTACGACAACCTCATAAGTTATGGGGTTGACGCCGTTCGAATCATGCCGTTGGCGAAGAAGCTCAAACTTTCGAGGACGAGTTTCTATTGGTTCTTCAAGGATCGCGAAGAGCTTTTGGCGACCATGATCGATCTTTGGCGCGAAAAGAACACGGGCAATTTCATCAAACAGACAGAAGCCTACGCAGAGAGCTTGGTCGAGGGTTTGCTGAATGTCTTCGATTGTTGGTTAAACCCGGACTTGTTTGATTCTCAATTCGAGTTTGCCGTGAGGAGCTGGGCGTTGCAGTCGATTGATGTGGCGGAGGAGGTAACGAAGGCCGATGACATCCGGTTGAAAGCGCTCCGAAATATGTTCGTTCGTTACGGCTATAGGTCACTGACCGCGGATGTGCGCGCGCGCGTGAACTATCTTGCCCAGATCGGCTACATCTCGATGAACATTCGCGAAAATATTGCGGTGCGCATGCAGCGCATTCCGGAATACGTCGAGATCTTGACCGGAAAAAGTCCGCGACAGCAGGAACTTGATCGCTTTTATGCCCGCAACGGGTATTCCCCGGACAGACTGAATATTTTGACATCCCAAAATATCGCGCGACGGCGATTGAGAGTTTAGCAATTTGCAGCCCTTTGTCGCAGTCGTGGGACGGGAGATCGGCTTGCCGTTGCCGGATCTCGGACAGTCAATCTGTTCCAACGCGCGCCGGGCCACGCGGGCATTTATGGACAAATTCACCTTGGGCATCGTCGACCGGTTATCGCGAGCAATTGAGAACACCTATGCCAACCTTCGGCGTCATCGGTAGCGGGCATTTCGCTTCCTATTTCATAACCGCGCTTCGCCGTGGCGGTTATGCGAGCACCATTCTGATTTCGCCCCGCAATGCAGGCATCGCCGCCAAGCTCGCAAGCGACTATCACTGCGAGATCGCGGCATCAAACGACGACGTACTGGCCCGCACCGATGTGGTTCTCTTAAGCGTGCGCCCGCATCATGTCGCCGAGGCTTTGGCCGGATTGCAGTGGGAGGTGCGCCACACGGCTTTGTCTGCCATTGCCGGGATTCGCCTTGATGATCTCCGCAAGCTATTGCCAGGTGTAGGTGCCGTCCACGTGATCATGCCGGGACCATATCTCGAGGCGGTGCCCGGCCCCATCCCGCTTTGCCCTCCAGCGCCCGACCTCATGCCACTTCTTTCCTGCGCGGGTGAGGTGATTGCCTTGGCGACGGAGACTGCTCTCGAAGCGGCTACTCTGTCTCTCTGCGCCTCGATTTGGATTTACGATCTCGCCGATGCCGTTATAGGCGAGATTGCGCGACAAGGCCTCGATCCCACCACGGCACGTGCACTTACGCTCGGCAACATTGCCGGCGTCGTTGGCTTTGCTCTCGCTCGGCCGCAGAAGCCGCTCGCGGCCATCTCCGCCAGCATCGCTACCGAGCGCACCTTCACAAAGAACGGCTTGGATTATTTGAAGACGCGCGACTTTGACACTCCTTGGCGGGACGCGATTACCTTAATCGCCAGGACACTGAAGGAGGATCGCGAGGCGCGTCCCACGGCGCAGGCATGAAATGACGGACGCCGTGAATTGACATGCATGAGACATGATCTTGCTGTCTGCCGTGCGAAGACCGGTGTGAGCCGATTGCCATCGGTAATGGTCTTCCTAATCGTTGCAAAGGATAAGATCGATCATTACGAATAGATCGGGGGCTATCGATGTTGAATGATCCCCTGCTACAGCCGTATCAGCTGAAGCACCTTAAGCTCCGCAACCGGATCATCACGACGTCCCACGAGCCTGCCTATCCCGAAGATGGAATGCCCAAGGATCTCTATCGAGCCTATCACGTCGAGCGCGCCAAGGGCGGAATCGCAATGACAATGACCGCGGGTTCGGCGATCGTCAGCCGAGACAGCCCACCGGTCTTCAACAATATTTTGGCCTACAAGGACGAAGTCGTTCCGTGGATGCGCAAGCTCGTGGATGAAGTCCACGAGCACGGCGCCGCGGTCATGATCCAGCTCACTCATCTTGGAAGGCGCTCACGGTCAGACACAGGCGACTGGCTTCCCGTGATTTCTGCATCGTACACGCGCGAGCCGGCACACCGCGCGTTCTCAAAAATGGCAGAGGACTGGGATATCGAGCGGCTAATCAAGGATTACGCCGACGCTGCCGAGCGAATGAAGGCTGCCGGCCTGGATGGATTCGAGCTCGAGGCCTACGGGCACCTCATGGACCAGTTTTGGTCTCCACGGACCAACAGGCTGGAGGCACCTTATGGCGGCTCACTCGATAATCGATTGCGCTTCACGTTCGACGTGCTTCATGCGATCCGGCAGCGAGTGGGCGGCGACTTCATTGTCGGTATTCGTTACGTTGCGGACGAGCAAGTGCCAGACGGGATTGACAAGGCTGAGGGCCTCGCGATTTCGCAAAAGCTCAAAGCCAGCGGTATGGTCGACTTTCTCAACATCATCCGCGGTCACATCGAGACCGACGCCGCTCTCGTGAACGTGGTTCCTATCCAAGGCATGCCGAGTGCGCCACACCTCGATTTTGCCGGTGAGATCCGCGCCGCAACGAATTTGCCAACCTTCCATGACGCGAGGATTCAGGATGTCGCAACCGCACGGCACGCCATCGCGTCGGGAAAACTTGACCTGGTCGGAATGGTGCGCGCCCATATGGCCGACCCACACATCGTGCGAAAGATCATTGAGGGACGGGAGACTGAAATTCGGCCTTGCGTGGGCGCCAATTACTGCTTGGATCGCATTTACCAGGGCGGAGCGGCTTACTGCATTCACAATGCCGCGACCGGGCGTGAGACCACGATGCCGCACCACATTCCTGTGGCCCAGATCAAGCGAAAGATCATGATTGTAGGCGCTGGGCCAGCTGGGCTTGAGGCTGCGCGCGTGGCGGCCGAGCGCGGCCACCAGGTTGTAGTCTTTGAGACATCGAGCGAGCCGGGCGGACAGATTCGTCTGACGGCACAGAGCAAACGCCGCAAGGAGATGATGGATATCATCCATTGGCGCATGGAGCAGTGCATGGGGCGCGGAGTTGAATTCCGGTTCAATGTCTGGGCGGAAAAGGCGCACGTTTTGAACGAACGCCCGGACGTGGTCATCATCGCGACCGGCGGGATACCGGATACCGCTGTGCTAAGAAAAGGTAATGAGCTTGTGGCGTCGACGTGGGACATACTTTCGGGGAACGTCAAGCCGGGCTCCAATGTTCTGGTCTATGACGACGCTGGAGACCACGCGGCCTTGCAAGCCGCCGAAATCATTGCGGCGAGCGGGGCGGAGGTCGAAATCATGACGCCGGACCGGACCTTCTCGCCCGAGGTGATGGGAATGAACCTCGTTCCCTACATACGCGCATTGCAGAAGGACAACGTGACCTTCACTGTCACGTACCGGCTTCAGGGGGTCGAGCGAGACGGCAATCGACTTCTTGCGAGTATCGGCAGCGATTATGGCGGGGTCAGCGAACGGCGCGTCGATCAGGTGATCGTCAACCACGGCACGATTCCACTCGACGACCTCTATTATGAGCTTAAGCCCTTTTCGAGCAATCTCGGCGCGGTCGACTATGATGCGCTCATCAATGGTCGGCCTCAGCGCGTGGGGCGTAATCCAAATGGAACTTTCCAACTATTCCGAATAGGCGACGCGGTTGCAGCGCGAAACACGCACGCAGCGATCTTCGACGCGCTGCGTCTCGTGAAGGATCTATAGGAGAGAAAACATGGGAATGAATGATAAAGCAGCCAGCATCATCTCCGGCATCCGTGCGCCCGTCGAGGGATCGATGCGCCTTTCCGCCACGGGCATCGAGTGGCAGCGGACTGACGTCGATGGATTCTGGATAAAGCCGCTCTACGAAGACACCGCGCTTGGGGAGAAGACCATGCTGATGAAAATCGATCCCGGCGCATATGTGCCGATTCATGCCCATAGCGGGGAGTTGGAACAAATTTACGTCATCGAGGGTTCCTTCTACGATCAGCATGCGACGCTGAAAGCTGGCGACTATTGCTGTCGTGCGCCAGATGCCCCCCATTTATCCGGCTCGGAAGACGGCGCAATTCTCATGTTGATCTATACGCGGCGCTGACGCTTCAGCGCCGCTCGCGCCCGCATGTTTTTGATGTGCAGTCGCAATAGCCCGGACAGCCTCATGCCGAACGTACCGCGGGCGGGGGCAGGCTGCTCACAGTCGGCGTCGGTCCCCGGTCAAGCGAGAATGCGGTCCACTTCGTCGCGCAGCCGGTAATAGCCGCCCACCAGTGGCAGGAACCAGGGCTTGCCATTGTAGAGGGGGTGAGTCGGAAACTCCGGCGCGTCAAAGGCGCAGTTGTAGTTTGCCGCACCAATGATCTTGCGTGCTGTCTGGTAGCCGAGATAGGTCATCATCGCCACACCGCTGCCGTTGCAGCCGAGCGCATAGTGCATGCCATTATCGCGGCCCATATGGGGCACGGCATCGAGCGTGAATGCGACGTTTCCGGTCCACGCATGCGTGACACGAACGCCGCGTAATTGTGGAAATCGCGCGAGCATGAAGCGATGGAGGATCGGTGCGCTCGTTGCGGGCTCGACGGGTGTGAAACGCGCCCGCCCACCGAAGATTACCCGCTTGCCGTCCGGCGACATTCGGTAATAGCAGAGTACGCGACGTGTATCCGAGATCGTGCGTCCTTTCGGAATCAAGGTGGCCGCAAGATCCGCGCTCAACGGCTCCGTCGCGATGATATGGCTTGCGACGGGCACAAGTCGGCGCTTGAGATTCGGTGTTGCGTCACCCGTGTAGCCGTTTGTCGCGATCATGACTTCGTCCGCCTCGATAGTTCCACGCGCCGTCGTGAGTCGCCAGCGCGTGCCGGTTCGCTCGATCTTTCGAACCGGTGCCCGCCCGCAGACGGTGACTTTGCGCCTGAGAGCGGCTTCAAGCAGCCCCTTGAAATAGAGGGCAGGATGGAGTTTGCCGGATCGTTCAACAATCATGCCGCCATAATAATAGTCGCTTGCGATCTCCTCCCTCTGCTGTTCGCGAGACAGCATTTTGCAGCCCGATGCAGCCGCGCGGTTCAGCTGTTCGACACGGGATTTTTGCGCCTCGTAATGCTTTGGCGTCCAGGCACCGACGAACCGGCCGCGTTTCTCCCAGAAGCAAGCGATCGCTTCACGCGCGATAATGCGTTCGATCAGCGAAAATGCGTCCGCGGCGTCGGTGAGGAGATGCTCGGCGCGTTCGGAGTTGGGGTCGATGTGCCTACCCGTTAGGCTTTTCCCGACGTTGACGCCGCCGCTCACAGCGCCACCACTGCGCGTACTCGCGCCAAAGCCCGGTTCGTTGGCCTCGATGACCGTTGTCTCAACGCCATTGCTTGCGAGCTCGATGGCTGCCGAGAGACCGGCATAACCGGCGCCGACGATCGCGACACCCGTAAAACCCGGTAATGCGCCATCCGTTCCTTCGGCGCTCGGCTTCCATGCCTCCCACCAAAACGGCATCGCCTTGAAATCTGGATGAAAAACGGTTTCTCTCATTCGTTCGTGCTCTCGGGCTAAGGCGTTACATCGCTGAACGTGGTGTTACGCTCACCATTGTCGCTTGCGCTACTAATTGCAATGGCTCGCACGCCACATGAACGGACGTGTTTGTCACCCGATCTTCGGGCTGGTCGAATTATCATCATCGAAGTAGAACACAGGAGCCGCTCCGTATGCGCTATGGATTCATCGGCTTGGGCCACCTCGGCGCTCACCTTGCGTTGAACCTCACTCGCAAGGGCTTCAAGGTCACGGTACATGACCAAAACAAGACGGCGGCAAAGCGCCTTCTCGATGCGGGCGCGCAATGGGCGGATACCGCAAAAGGCTGCGCTGCGGCCTCCAACGCGGTAATTACGTGCTTGCCGTCGCCGACAGCGTCACGCTCCGTCCTAACCGGCCAGAACGGTGTTCTTGACGGCTTAAGCACAGGCGGCACTTGGATCGAGATGAGCACCAACGACCGAAGTGAGATCGAGCAGATCGCCGCGCTGGCATCGACCAAGGGCATTACGACACTTGAGGCGCCGGTCACCGGTGGCGTCCATAAAGCTGCCGCGGGCGAAATTACAGTTCTTGTCGGCGGCGACGCTGCCACCTATCAGGCCCATCTGCCCGCGCTAAAGGCAATGGGCGGCGAGGTTTTCCACATGGGGCCTCTCGGCACGGCCTCCGTGATAAAGGTCATCACGAATATGCTGGCCTTTATTCATCTGGTCGCTGTTGGCGAGGCGCTCATGTTGGCCAAGAAGGGCGGACTTGACCTGGCGCAGGTTTTCGAAGCGATCAAAGCGAGTTCGGGCAACAGCTTCGTCCACGAAACAGAAAGCCAAGTCATCCTGAATGGCAGCTACAACATCGGATTTACGATGGACCTTGCCTGCAAAGACCTCGGTTTCGCCCACCAACTCGGCCGCGAATTTGGCGTTCCGCTCGAGCTTGGCGGGGTCACCGAGCAAATATTCCGGCGTGCACACGCCCAATATGGCGGCCACGTCTGGTCCTCCCAGGTGGTAAAGCTCTTGGAGGATGCGCTGCACACGGACCTGCGAGCACCTGGATTCCCAGACGTTCTCGATGGGTAGGCCACAAGGATATCCTGTCCCGCGGTGAAGCTTCAGGGATTTCGCCAACGAAGCCAAAGCGTCTTTGCGCCGATCCGCCAGCGAAAATTATCAGGCTAACTGCTCGACAGCGATCGACCTGAGGGGTCTCTCCGTTCTATTCAAGTTCATTTCCAGGCCGAATGCGCCTCTACTTCGGACTAACGCGTGCTTCACAGGATTGGCCGCCGCAACGGAGCTGGAGGCCCTCCGAGGTTTCGACGTTTATAGCGGCCAAGCAGGATGCGTTCCGAAGCCTCGGCGAAGGAGGGCGGGATCAATACTGGAATGTGGGTGCTACCATATCGCCTTGGGCCGCCACGCGACGACACCCTCCGTCCGCGCTCGAACCTCAGGTGAGGCCAAGCAAGAGGCGAGCGATTCATAGCCGGGGGCACCTGGATAGGGTGCGACGTTGATCGGCACACTGTGATTGGCGGGGCAAAAGATGATCGCCTCGTCGGCGGGCACGCGATCCAGATCCAAGATGGCGCTGGACCTAGTCAGGAAGAAAAGCGGCCGCGCGCCCGATCCCTGACGGCGCAGATGGACCATCAACGCCTCTTGGGTAGCCTTGTCCAATCCTTGCTCCAGCATATCGATGACCAGGATGGACGGACCCTCCGATTCCAATCCGACGAGAAGTGCAATCAAGGCCTCCGATACCGCACTCCCATCCTCGATGAGCCGGGCGAGAGTTCGGTCTACGCGCGACTTTAGGGCTGGTTCGTTATTCAGTCGTGCATGAGCCGCTACGCCGCGATCGGCCAGCCGCTCCAGGCCCAGGAAGACGGCACCGGGAAGTGCCTCGGCCAGACGCATTGCCAGCCGTGTTTTGCCACTGCCCAGTGGACCGGTGATGTGGTTCAACGGCCGGATATCATGCAGTTCGAAGCGTTGGCCACCCCAGGGCCAGGGGAGATCGAAAGCGACGCGATGCCCCGTGGCAGACGCCAGCAAGCCGGCAAGATCGCTGACTGACGGCGCTTGGCTGCGAACGAGACCGTCCCTGAGCCCGCGAACCTTGCCCACAGTAGCGATTAGCTCGCGGATCCGACCTTCGAGCATCATTTGATGAGCAACGAAAGCCCGCTCCAAGTCCAGGGGATCGCCATTCAGCACCTGCGCAATTTGTGCGAGACTGAAACCAAGGGCCCTCAGCGCAGCAATTACTGAGGCGCGGCCCATCTCCTCGGGACCGTAAGCCCGCCAACCGGCCGCACTGCGCTTGGGCGCGATGAGGCCGCGTTGTTCGTAGAGCCGCAAAGCCTTGGTTGAGATACCGAGTCGGCCGGCGGCGTCGGATGCGTTTAGGAATACGGCGCAAAAGCTCACGATTCACCTCGTTCTTGCTGACCCCATCAATGTGAAGGCGGCCCCAAGGTCCGGGTCAAGGGCTCATTCCGCCTTCTACTCGCCCTGCTGCGACAACCGACTGGCGCCAGGGACAGACCAGCAATCGCCCGACGACATTGGTCATCTCGTGGATTTGGGACTATTTGACAAGGTTAGCCATGCGCAGCTTTGAGTTCGCGGCACCGAAGAAGCATGCGATCGGCAATCAGTCGCAATCCCAGGAGATTTCACCATGGCGCAGAAGCGTTCAGTCGTTTTCGCGGAACCCGTCCGTACGGCAATCGGCACATTTGGCGGCGGCCTCAAGGAAGTACCCGCGCCCAAACTAGGCGCCACGGCAATCAGTGCAGCGGTGGCCCGTGCTGGCCTGCGCCCTGACGAAATTGAAACGGTTGCCATGGGCAACGTCGTGCAGGCCGGCGTCAAGATGAACCCCGCGCGTCAGGCCGCGGTGAACGCGGGGCTGCCCGTGACGACACCTGCGGTGACAGTCAACCGCGTTTGCGGTTCGGGCGCTCAGGCCATTGTCTCAATGGCGCAGGAAATCTGGCTGGGCAATGCCGATGTGGCGGTGGCGGGCGGCATGGAGAACATGGATCAGGCGCCTTTTCTTGTTGCGCGTGGCCGCTGGGGATATCGCATGGGCGACGGTCAGCTCTATGACAGCGTGCTACGCGACGGATTGAACGATGCTTTCTCGGACGAAGCGTCTGGCTGGCACACGGAAGATCTCGTGCAAAAGTTCCAGGTTACCCGCGAGGCTCAAGACCGCTGGGCGGTGATGTCGCAACAGCGTTTCGGGCGCGCGCAGGCCGGCGGTCAATTCAAGTCGCAGATCGTTCCCGTGGAGGTGCCCGGTAAGAAAGGAACGACCATATTCGAGAAGGACGAGGCCAATCGGCCCGATACAACCCTCGAAGTCCTCGCCCGGCTGAAGCCGGCGTTCCGGCCGAACGGCACGATCACGGCCGGCAATGCGCCAAGCCTGAACGACGCCGCTGCGGCAATGGTCCTTGCCGAGGAGGCATGGGCCGAGAAGCGCGGGCTTGCGGCAAAGGCGCGCCTCGTTTCCTACGGTATCTCGGCGGTCGAGCCGGGCATGTTCGGCCTCGGGCCAATCCCGGCGGTGAGGCAGGCGTTACAGCGTGCCGGCTGGGAAACCAGCTCGGTTCAGCGCGTCGAAATCAATGAAGCGTTCGCGGCGATCGCCATCGTGGTCGCGCGGGAACTTGGCTTCGCCGACGATATCGTCAACGTCGAAGGTGGTGCGGTGGCGCACGGCCACCCGATCGGAGCCACGGGTGCCGTGCTCACCACGAAACTCATCCACTCGATGCGCCGCGATGGCCTGAAGCGAGGGATCGTCACCCTCTGCATCGGTGGCGGCCAGGGCATCGCGCTTGCCATCGAGGTCCTGCACTGAAAGCGACCAGAAATCCGATGCAGGACGTGGTCGTTTGGTCGGCAGAAGACACGCGTGCGCCATAGACTCACGGCGGATGCCGTGATTGCTCGATCTCGATCCTGTCAGATCGTCAGCGCCTGGCCCGGTTGGCGGCACACCGTCACGGCCGCTCACCGCGCGCAAGACGCCCTTCGATGGCGTGAGCGATGGGAATGAGGTCCGCGACCCCATCGATTACGTAATGAGCGCCGGCTGCGGATAAGGCTTCGATCGCCTTGCGCCGGTGCCTCTCGAAATCGCCCGCCGCCAAAGCCTTGGTATCGGCCAAGGAGAGCCCGAAGACATTGCCGGTGACCGCCACGCCGACCGTCCAGCAGCCGGCGTTGATGCCTTCGCCGATGCCGACCTCGGTATCGTCGACTTTGATGGTGGACCAGGCCGGCCAGACACCGAGATCCAAAAGGCTACGATAAATCATGAAGGGTGTGGGACGGCCGTCGGGCGTGTCACCGGTGCAAACGACGCTGTCGGGAACAAGGCCTTGTTTCGCGGCGATCGGAAGTATCTCGGCCATGATCTCGCGGGTGTATCCGGTCGTCGAGCCGACCTTCATGCCCAATTCACGCAACTGGCGCACCGTGTCCATTGTGCCGGGAATGAGCTCGGCGAAGCGGGCGGCAACGCTAATGTTCTTCGGCACGAAAACCCGATAGACCGCGTCGATGTCGGCCTCGCCGGGCGGCTTACCGTGCCGCTTTGCCCACAGTGCCGCGATTCTCGGCAAAGCGAGTAGCGCCGCGATGTGGGGCCGCTTCGCCATGCCC
>Ga0187765_10000427_pt1 | contig 15440 bp, 11 predicted proteins | sample 0216_QUI02_MP05__3_FD_133018 | JGI IMG/M metagenome (GOLD analysis project Ga0187765, IMG submission 133018) | Tropical peat soil microbial communities from peatlands in Department of Meta, Colombia - 0216_QUI02_MP05_10_MG | ecosystem: Environmental > Terrestrial > Soil > Wetlands > Peat ...
AACGACCATCATGGACGCTGTCAAGAACGTGCTCGGCTTCGACAAATAAGCTTACGCAGCTCAGCAAAAAACACTTCTCCGCACCGAAGATCCAGCGTAGCGGCCATGTGGCGGTCGTTCCGGCGCGACAATCAGTCAGCGATTCAAGCTGTCTACATACGAAGCGACCGGAATTCTTTGCGGCACGCTTCGCCGAAGTCGCCTAGAATGTCGATAGCGTTCTTGTTGATCATCTCGCGCAATTCGAAGAACGTCTTGTTTGGCTCCAGATATATATTCATGATCTTTTGTCCGATTTGTTCTGCGCTGGCGAGGACTTTCGGCGATGACAGCACGCGCATCCTGCCGATCTTTCCATAGAGGCTTACTAATCCGGGAATGTCCGGTTTTTCGTGTTGGAGAGCGTCGGCATAGCATTGCGTAGCGGTTTCAATGAATTCCTTATAGAGCTCTTGCCGCGTAACTTTCTCTTGTGCCAACAACCGTACGCGTGACTGACTCTTTTGAGCCAACCAAGAAGTAACTCCCGATGTAAGCCCGCCTATTGCCGCTCCTGTGAGACCCGCGAGGGCTGGGATAAGCGATGTGTCCATGAGACAATCCAAGCCGAATTACCTCAATCAAAAGAAGCTCGGTCACCTCATCGTTTATGTCAAACTGTGGCTTGTGAGGAGGCGTGAGCAAATCTGGTCGATGAAATACGATCCTTGAATTGCTCCAGCAACATTTTGGAAGACGATGCGCTCCTTCAGCCCGCCATTGTCGCCGACGCAATCACAAAACATTATCTTCGACATACAAATAATCGGCTGAAAGCCGCATGCGTCGACAGGCCTGGACGGCCGGATTGATTTCAAGAACAAGGCGATCTGCGAAAGCTCCGATTTGCCGCACCGTCGCAAGCTCCAAAGCATTTAGCCGGTGATCGGTCAGGCCCACAATCCGCCGCAGCCAACCAGGCGTCAGGTCAATTGCGGCACGGATTAGCAATGGCTGCATCAGCCGCAGCGGTAATGGCAGAATGGGTGCCGAGCGCATGATTGCCAGGAATTCGAACAAAATGTGGGAGCGCTCCAGTTGATTGGCCATCGCGTTAAATCGCATTTCAAGAACTGCTTCCGATGTGGCCGCGCTGGCGCCGTAAAGACAGGCGGCTAAAGTCCCTTCCGCGTAGAAACGATCCCGCTCTACATCCGAGAGCTGCCGCACATATTCGTGGTAAGCCTGCAGGAAGCCGTATGCGGCCGTACTCTGAACCCAATTTAAAAGCTCCGGGTCATTGGCACGAAAGGCTTTGCCTGCTGGTGTCGAACCGGCGATCCTATCGTGGATTCGGCGAACGCGGGCGATCATAGCCTCTGCCGTGCTGCGGGCTCCGTAAATCGTAACCATGGCGGCTAATCCTGTCCGCTGCAGTCTTCCAATCGGATCGACGCGGAAGGTGGTGTGCTCCCACACGCCGGTTCGCACGCGCGGCTCTGCGAGTTCCATTATGACAGCGGCGACGCCGCCGATAAAAAGCGAGAGCGGGTTCTTGAACACGCGCCAAGACACGGAGTCGGGCGACACCAGCGCAGCCTCACCGGTAGGTTGCAAGAAATCGGCGGAAGATTGGTAGCCTAGATCAAACAGTGCCCGCGCCGCCGTCTCCAAGCCGCTCCGTAGTGGCCAAGGCAGAACGATCGGTGCAGTCACGACAACAGAGCTCTTGGTTTGTTTTGCACGAGTATTGCTTCAAGTTCGTTCTCGAGCGATCGGGGTGAAATTCCAAGCGCGCGGAACCCAGGCAGTCTTTCGGATGCCGTGGTGTCGATCTGCATAAGTTCGACTTGATTGCGGGTAAGTGGCGGCTGCGGCAGTATCTCGGCAATGCCGGCGAATGCTTTCCAGAAGGCAAACGGCATGCGCATCAACACTGGCCGCGATCCTGCGATACGCGCAATGGTGCGCAACAACTCTTCGTAGGAATAGATCTGCGGCCCGGCCAGTTCGTAGATAGGAAACGGCTTCTGGCTCTGCCGCAAAATCTGTGCGACCGCCGCCGCCACGTCATCCACATAGACCGGCTGAAGCCTGGTCCTGCCATTGCCGAATATAGGATAGGCTGGCATGGACCGCAGCAGCCGGAGAATTGTCGTAAGAAATGCATCGTCCGACGCGAATATTACCGCCGGGCGCACAATGACCGCGCCGGGAAATGCGGTCTGCACGGCCGCTTCACCTTCGCCACGGCTGCGAATATAGGGCGAAGGCGAGGCCGCATTGGCGCCGATCCCTGATACGTGCACAAACCGCCAAATCCCCGCCTGCTTCGCAGCTCTCGCTACCTTGGCGGCCGTTTCGACGTGCACCGAATGGAACGTATCAGTTCCGTGCTCAACATAGAGACTGATCGCGTTGACAACACCGTCGGCACCGGCGACTGCTGCCTCTACCGAACGTTGGTCATGTACGTCCGCGGCGATCTGTTCGACTCCGACATCCTCGCCCGAACCGCGATGGCGCGAGACTATACGGACCCTGATGCCGGAGTCGCGCAAATGGCGCACGACATGACGGCCAACAAAGCCAGTTCCGCCAAACACCGTGACGCAGCTCATTGCGCGATCCATCGAATGAGCCTCCGGGATGCTATTGATTGATCCGCCAAGCGCGGCACGCACCGTTTTAGCGGCTTCTGCTGGCGAGTTACCCCGGTTAACATGATGCGAAATCACATCGAGCAAAATTTGCGCTGCAGGGCCGACAGTCTCCCACTCCTTTTTCGCTTCATCGATCAGTGGTTCGGCTTCAATGTAGAGTTTTTCCGCCTGCTCGATGATCGGCCTTGCTCTATTGAGAAGATCGACCAGCGCCTTGGTCGCTGGCAAGGATTTCTCAATTTGCTTAAGTTGCGCGTGGCTAAGACCGGAAAAGTGGCCGACGAGCTCAATGAGCCAGTGTTCCAACATTTTTGAACCTCACTGGTACCGGGTCGGTACTTAACTCATTAACGTGTGACTACCGCATAACCGACGCTAGCTGCATGCGAAGCTTTGGCGCCGAGTGAGCGAGTAGAGCCCAGGCCTCGAGAAAGCAAAAGTGCGAATACTTTGTTTCCCGGTAACAAACCAAACAACAAACCTGGCGGCGGTTCCTGTATCGAGGCGCTGCCCAGCCCCGAATGCCGGCGCATGCGACGGCGGGCGGCCGTGGCCGACACGCCGCGCTGGTGGCCTTGGCAACCCAACAATAAATATCTATTGACTGTGCCAACGACGGACTTGCAAAGCCATGTCCATCACGGCGGCATCCGACGCGGTAGATTTGTCGCCTTCCAGCCCGAGTCTAAGTGGCCTCGACGGAATCAATTTCTTTCTGGCGGGGATGCAGGCGGGGTTCGGCCCGTTTGTCGCCGTGCTACTGGCCGATGAGAAATGGACCCAGCAGGACATCGGATATGTGCTAAGCGTTGGCGGCATTGCTGGCTTGCTGAGTCAGCTGCCCGGCGGCGAATTACTCGATTCGAGCCGTTCCAAGCGGCTTCTTCTCGCGCTTGGCGCAATTGTCGTCGCGGTCAGTGCGCTCGTAATGGCGCTGTGGCCGATCCTCCCGGTAGTTTCTGTTGCTTTGGTGCTGCAAGGACTGACCGGCGGCGTCGTCGGGCCGGCCGTTGCGGCGATAAGTCTGGGCCTCGTTGGTCACGCGGCTCTCGCAGAGAGGTTAGGGCGCAATCAACGCTTCGCCTCGACCGGAGCCTTGATTGCTACAGGACTGATGGGGGCGATTAGCCATTTTTTGTCCTATCGGGCCATATTCTTTGTCTCAGCCGCACTCCTGCTTCCGTTGCTTCTCGCTATAGTTCGTGTCCGCTCCGCCGATATCCATTTCGGCCGATCATGCGGACAGCCCAATCACCACACGTCCGCACCGCCGCCGAGAGCCGAGCGATTGAGCCTTTCCAAGAATTTAAACCTGCTGATATTTGCTGGTTGCCTGTTCTTGTTCCAGTTCGCGAACGCCTCGATGTTGCCCCTTGCGGGCGAGCGGCTGGCTTATCGCAACGGAACCGGCGCTTCGCTTGTCATTTCAGCATTGATCATCCTGCCGCAGATCGTTGTCGCACTGAGTGCACCGTCGGTCGGACAATTGGCTCAGAGCTGGGGTCGCCGGCCGCTGCTCCTGATCGGCTTCGGCGCATTAGCTGTTCGAGCGCTAATTTTTTCCGTGACTGTTGACCCGCCTTTGCTCATTTGCATTCAACTACTCGACGGCGTGAGCGGCAGCGTTTTAGGTGTGCTGACCGCTTTAATTATTGCTGATCTCACAAACGGGACCGGGAGATTTAATTTGGCGCAAGGCTTTGTCGGCATGCTCGCGGGGATCGGGGCGGTACTCAGTACAACGTTCTCTGGGTTGATAGTTGGAAACTTCGGTAGTGCAATTGGATTTCTCAGCATTGCCGCTGTGGCTCTGACCACAGTCTTTCTCGCTTGGTTATTGATGCCGGAAACGAGACTGCCAGAAACGAAACTTTCGAACGAGAAAAGTGAACCATTGAGGAGCGCGTAATGGCATTTAAGGTCCAAGTTGGCCCGCCCCAGATTGCCATTCATCAAGGTCAGACAGTGCTCGTCACCGACCCGGACGGCACCATAACGTGGCCGAGCGAGAAGGGCTTATACTTTCTCGACACGCGGATCATCAGCAACTGGGCGATTTACGCTAACGGCGAGCCTTGGCAACTGCTTAACGGCGGTCCCATTGATTATTACGCAGCGAGGATATTCCTCACCAATAAGTCGATCCTCACTGAAGACGGCGAGATCCCCCCGCGCACCCTCGGCCTGACGATCAGTCGATCGCTCAGCGGTGGTCTTCACGAAGATTTCGACATCACCAACAACAACATGAAGCCAGTACGTTTTCAGCTTGAGGTGGCCTTTCGATGCGACTTCGCCGACATCTTTGAGGTTAAGTCGGGTCATATCGTACGCCGCGGCAAGATCACTACTGAATGGTCCGAGCAGGAGCAAAGGGTTAGCACCGTATATTCGAACCAAGATTTTCGCCGTGCAGTGATAACTTCAGTTATGCGCACGCCTCGCAAGGCTGTCTCTGCCAACGGCCGGCTCAGTTTTGAGGTCGTGCTTCAACCAAACGAGATTTGGCACGCCTGTTTGCTCTATAGCCTGGAAGACGGCGAGCAATCGTTTCACGCGCCGGATGACTGCGTCGAGAACAATCACAAATCCCACCAACATGCGACAATGTCAGAATGGCTGAAAACGGTAGCGAAAATCAGGACGAGCAACGAAGAGTTTTATCGCCTCTTTCATCAAGCTCTCGAGGATATGGCCGCACTCCGCCTGCCGATCAAAGGTACCGATCATAGGGTTTTCATGCCTGCGGCTGGACTGCCGTGGTTCGTCGCTCCATTTGGTCGAGATAGTCTGCTCGTTTCATTGCAAAATATTCTTATCTACCCCGAGTTCGCGCGTGGCTCATTGGAGATCTTGGGCGCTCGGCAAGCTAAGGAAGACGATCCATACCGCGATGCCGAACCAGGCAAGATCCTCCACGAATTGCGCTATGGCGAACTCGCTCACTTTAAGCTGATCCCGCATACACCATACTACGGCACAGCGGATGCCACTCCGCTTTATTTGATCACGCTAAACGCAGCTTGGCGTGCAACTGGTGACAGGGGATTGTTGGAGCAGCATTTACAGACCGCTGAAGGGTGCCTCGCCTGGATCGACAAGTACGGCGATCGCGATGGTGACGGATTTCAGGAATATCAGACCCGATCCCCGGTGGGCTACGAGAACATGGCCTGGAAGGATTCCGGCGACGCAGTCATGTATCCAGACGGCTCACTGGTAAAGGGACCGAAGGCGCTCTGCGAGCTTCAGGGTTACGTATACAATGCCTGGCTGCGCATGGCGGAAGTATTCGACGCGCTTGGTAAGCCCGAGCGCGCGACTGAATTGCGTTCCAAAGCCGCTGCTCTTTTCGCGCGGTTCAACGAAGTGTTTTGGGATGAGGAACTTGGGTTCTATGCTTATGCCCTTGACGGCGACAAGAACAAGGTTCTGACCATTGCATCCAATGCCGGCCATTGCCTTTGGTCCGGCATCGTGCCTCCCGAACGTGCCAAGAAAGTTGTGGAGCGCCTGACGGCGCCGGACATGTGGACGGGGTGGGGCATTCGCACGCTGTCCGCCGATCATCCAGCATTTAATCCGTACAACTATCAGACCGGCTCGGTCTGGCCGCACGATAATGCCATCATCGCCATGGGCTTCAAACGCTATGGCTTCCATAAGGAGGCGGCACGGATCGCCCATGACGTTAGCCTGGCGGCGAGTCACTTTCTTCTTAATCAGCTGCCGGAGCTTTACACCGCGTCCGAGCGCAACGAATCAAATTTCCCCGTGCAGTATATCGGAGCCAACGTGCCGCAGGCTTGGGCCGCCGGCTCGGTCTTCATGCTCACTCAGGCCCTACTGGGATTCTTACCGGCTGCGCCGCACAACAAACTCTATGTCGACCCTTATCTTCCCGCCTGGCTGCCTGACCTTACGGTGTATGATCTGCGCATTGGCAAGCATATGCTTGACATTCGCTTTTGGCGTGAAGGAGAGCAGACAGCCTTTGAGGTGATCAAGGGAGACCCCAAGCTGGTGGAGCATCGCGACCTCGCAACCAAGGGCTGGGAACTCAGAACCGGTTCAGTCTTTATCTAGATGATCGCCGGCGGAGGTTCAGCAACAAAATGCGGAAGCAAAAAGAATAACGGCCAGAAAGCCCGGTCTTAGTTAGGTGCGTTTATGGCTACGGTCACAGCTCCCTTATCAAAAGGCGCAGAAACTGCGGCGAAGGCCCGAGGGGCCGGCCAGCCACAGTCCGCAACCTTGGTGATTTTCGGCGCTGGTGGGGATCTGACCAAGCGTCTCGTCGTACCGGCGTTGTACCATCTGGTACAAGCCCGCAAGCTCCCGGACCGGTTCGCCATTATTGGGGTCGATCGCCGCGACCAGACGACCGAGCAGTGGTCCCAAAGCCTGACCAAGATGATCCAGACGTTGACACCTGCTGGCAGGATCGACGCATCCGCATGGTCATGGCTCACCGATCGCATGCACTATATGCCGGCGGATTTTACCCAGGCCGAAACCTTCACTCATCTCGAGAAGTTGCTGGCTAGGCAACGAGAGCCGAACAACCTCGCCAACGTCTTGTTCTATCTGGCGGTGGCGGAGCGCTTCTTCGGGCCGATCGTCGAGCAACTCGGCCACGCCGGACTGACCCAACAATCGGACGGAGCATGGCGGCGCGTGATCATCGAAAAACCGTTCGGGCACGATCTTTCATCCGCGAAGGCCCTTAATGCACAGGTCCTGAAGGTGCTGTCTGAAGACCAGATCTACCGGATCGACCACTTCCTTGGCAAAGAAACGGTCCAGAATATTTTGGTGCTGCGCTTTGCCAACGGCATCTTCGAGCCGCTTTGGAACCGTGACCATATTGACCATGTCCAAATCACAGCGGCCGAAACTATAGGTGTCGAGGACCGCGGTGGCTTCTACGAACAAACCGGGGCACTGCGCGATATGGTGCCGAACCATCTGTTCCAGCTCGTTGCCATGATCGGGATGGAGCCGCCCATCTCGTTCGATGCCGACGCGGTGCGCACCAAAAAGACCGAACTCTTGCAGGCGATCCATCCCATTTCGCCGGACAGCGCAATACGCGGCCAGTACGGTGGTGGGGTGGTGCTGGGTCAACAAGTTCAGGGCTACCGGCACGAGCCCAACGTTGCGCCGGACTCCGAAACTGAAACTTATGTGGCGCTCAAGCTCGGAATCGATAACTGGCGTTGGGCGGGAGTGCCGTTCTATTTGCGCACCGGCAAGCGCCTGTCTGCGCGCGCGACGGAGATCACGATCCAGTTCCGGCAAGCGCCCTACGCACTTTTCCGCGACACCCCAGTCGAGCGATTACCTGCCAATATCCTAACGCTCCGCCTTCAACCGGACGAGGGCCTGTCAGTCAGCTTCAGCGCCAAGCGGCCTGGCACCGAGATTGAGATCGACGGCGTAGCGATGGATTTTGCATACCGCGATTATTTCGAGCCGGTCGCGACGGTGGGGTACGAGACACTGATCTACGATTGTCTAATCGGCGATGCTACGCTGTTCCAACGGGCCGACACTGTCGAGGTAGCGTGGCGTGCGGTTCAGGGCCTGATTGATTCCTGGGCGCGCGATCCTGTCACCGACTTTCCCAATTACGCAGCCGGTAGCGCCGGTCCTGCCGCCGCCGACCGGCTGCTGGCACGCGATGGCCGCGTGTGGCTGCCGATCAGAACGCATTACCCACACGCTGCTATTCGTCCAGACCGCGCCTCCTCCGATGCTGCCAAGGTGACGCAATGAAACCCACGCAAGCGTTGCACGATCTCGGCCAAAGCCTCTGGCTCGACAACATCACGCGGAGCCTTCTGCGAACGGGCGGGCTTCGCCGTTACATTAACGAATTTTCTATCACCGGGCTGACATCCAATCCGACTATCTTTGATCATGCGATCAAGAACAGCAGCGACTATGATGACGCGATAAGAAGAAAAATCGCGCAAGGGGAGGCGACAGAGAGGCTGTTCTTTGGACTCGCGCTGGAGGATCTCACGGAGGCCGCCGATCTGTTTCGGCCGATCTATGACCGAACCTGCGGTGTGGACGGTTGGGTTTCGCTCGAAGTGTCGCCTCTTCTCGCACACGACACTGCATCGACGATCGCCGCGGCCAAGGATCTGCACAAGCAGGCGCAACGTCCGAATATCCTGATCAAAATCCCTGGTACTCGTGAAGGCTTGCCCGCCATTGAGGAGGCGATCTTTGCTGGCGTGCCGGTCAACGTCACGCTGTTGTTCTCAGATGAGCAGTACTCGGCGGCCGCCAACGCGTTCATGCGCGGCATCGAGCGGCGCATCGAAGCAGGATTGACACCTGATATCCGTTCCGTGGCGTCGATTTTCATCAGCCGCTGGGACGTTGCGGTGTCTGGCAAGGTGCCGCAGGGGCTGAATGACCGACTTGGCGTCGCGATGGCCAAGCGCGCCTACAAGGCTTATCTCGGCTTGCTCAGTTCGCCGCGATGGATGCGTGCCTACAACGCCGGCGCGCGGCCCCAACGGCTGCTGTGGGCGAGTACCGGAACCAAAGATCCAAAGGCCTCGGACATTCTGTACATCAAGTCGCTGGCCGCACCTTTCACTGTGAACACAATGCCCGAGAGCGCGCTGCAGGCGTTCGCAGATCACGGCGATATCGGTCCCGCACTGCCTTTGGATGGCGGCAACGCCGAACACGAACTCGCAGAGTTCGCTCGGGAAAGGATTGACGTCGAGGCATTGGCGAACCAGCTTCAAGAAGAAGGCGCCAAATCGTTCGTAAAGTCCTGGAACGAGCTGATGAGCGTCATCGATTCCAAGTCCGCTGTGCTCAAGCGAGCGAGTTGACATCGTGGATGTGAACCTACGCGCCGCCGGCTTGCGCCGGACCATAAAACCAAATCGAACTAAGCGCGCGAGCCCGTCGCCGACCGCACGAGTGTTGGTCGTCGATGTCGGCGGAACTTCGATCAAGATACTCGCCACGGGCCAGGATGAACACCGATCGTTTGCCTCTGGGCCAAGACTGACCCCCGGCCAGATGGTGTCTGGCGTCAAGAAGCTTGCTCGAGACTGGAGCTATGACGTTGTCTCTATCGGCTATCCCGGCCCGGTTCTGCACGGCCGGCCAATTGCCGAGCCCTACAACCTTGGGCGCGGATGGGTTGGATTCAATTTCGCAGCGGCATTCGGGCATCCGGTGAAGGTCATCAACGACGCCGCCATGCAGGCTTTGGGGAGCTACACCGGCGGCAAGATGCTTTTTCTAGGTCTGGGAACGGGGCTTGGATCGACCATGATCGTCGACGGCATCGTCGAGCCGATGGAGCTCGGTCACCTGCCCTACAAGAAGGGCACTTATGAGGATTACGTAGGTCACGCCGGATTGAACAAGCACGGGAAGAAGAAGTGGCGTCGTCACGTTGCCGACGTTGTGGCGCGCTTCTTTGCTGCGCTCGAACCCGACGACATCGTGATCGGCGGGGGCAATGTCAAAAAACTTGATGTACTGCCGCCGCACTCTCGCGCCGGTGACAATGCAAACGCGTTCCGCGGTGGGTTTCGACTGTGGGAGATGGGCACGGCTTTCCCGCGAGCTGGGTGTCCGAAACCACCGGCTTGAGTCAGGGAGGTACGCACATGGCTGCGCATTTGGAGGTATCGTGGTCCCAGCTAACAGGCAAACAGGCGGCGTGGCGCGCGCTCGAGGATCACCAGCGGAGAATGCGAGGTCGCCACTTGCGGACACTCTTCGCCGAAGATCCTGCGCGCTCTGAACGGATGACGGCGGAAGCTGCCGGCGTCTTCCTGGACTATTCCAAAAACCGCGTCGATGACGAGACGCTTCGGTTGCTGATAGAGCTCGCCGAGCGATCCGAGTTGCGCGCTCGGATCGAAGCGATGTTTCGCGGCGAGAAGATCAACGTCACGGAAGGTCGTGCGGCGCTGCACGTGGCGCTGCGCGCACCCAGGGGAGCCTCGATCCTTGTCGATGGCAAAAACGTCGTGCCGGAGGTTCATGCCGTCCTCGACAAAATGGCCGACTTTTCCAATCGTGTTCGGAGCGGCCAATGGAAAGGTCAAACCGGAAAACGCATCCGTAATGTCGTCAACATCGGCATCGGCGGCTCAGATCTCGGGCCGGTGATGGCATATGAGGCGCTCAAGTTTTACAGCGACCGCGCCATGACCTTTCGCTTCGTGTCCAGTGTCGATGGCACCGATTTCGTCGAGGCAACACGCGATCTCGACCCGGCGGAAACGCTGTTCATCGTTTCCTCGAAAACGTTCACGACATTAGAGACGATGACTAACGCGCACAGCGCACGCGCCTGGTCGCTGGCCGGCCTTCGTGGCGATGCCAAAGCCGTCGCTAAGCATTTCGTCGCAGTATCGACGAATGCCGAGAAGGTCGCAGAATTCGGCATCGATACGGCCAACATGTTCGAGTTCTGGGATTGGGTCGGAGGGCGTTACTCGATGGATTCCGCCATCGGTCTTTCGACCATGCTAGCGACCGGCCCCGATCACTTCCGTGCGATGCTGGACGGCTTTCATGCAATGGACCAGCATTTCCGCACGGCACCGTTTGCGCGCAACCTGCCGGTGCTCATGGGTCTTCTCGCGGTCTGGTACAACGATTTTTTCGGCGCGCAGACCGTCGCCGTGCTTCCCTATGAGCAGTATCTCAAGCGCTTTCCGGCCTATCTCCAGCAGCTCACCATGGAGAGCAACGGCAAGCACGTGACGCTCGCCGGTTCGCCCGTCGACTGCCAGACGGGTCCGATCTACTGGGGGGAGCCCGGAACCAATGGGCAGCACTCATTTTATCAGCTGATCCATCAGGGCACGCGGCTTATTCCTTGCGATTTCATCGCATTCGCGCGGCCGCTAAACCCGCTAGGCAGGCATCATGACATGCTGCTTGCCAATGTGTTCGCCCAGACTGAGGCCTTGGCCTTCGGTAAGACCGTCGCGGAGGTCAAGGCGGAAGGCACGCCCGATTGGCTCGTGCCGCATCGACTATTTGAAGGGAATCGTCCGTCGAACACCTTGCTGCTCGAAGCTTTAACGCCTGCGGCACTCGGCAAGTTGGTGGCGCTCTACGAGCACAGCGTGTTCACTCAGGGCATCATTTGGCAGATCGATTCTTTCGATCAGTGGGGAGTGGAATTGGGTAAGTCTCTCGCCCAGCGGATCATTCCCCAACTGGAGAGTCCAGCTGAGCCAAAGCTCGAACACGACAGTTCGACCAATGCATTGATCCGACGCTATCGCAAGCTAAGGGGATCCGGCTGACGCCGCGAGGATATGATCGCGTGCTTTATAGCTCGGGATATCACTCCTCAAAGGAGGCCTGACACATGCAACTAGGTATGATCGGTCTCGGCCGCATGGGCGCCAATATGGTCCGGCGACTCATCAAGGGCGGTCATCAATGCGTGGCTTTCGACGTATCGCCGAAGGCGGTCGCGGACCTGACGCGGGACAAGGCGGTCGGGGCGTCATCCACTGCGGACCTCGTGCGCAAGCTCGAGAAACCGCGCGCCGTGTGGCTGATGGTCCCTGCCGGTGTCGTCGACAAGACGATCGCCGATCTCGCGCCTCACCTTGAGAGCGGCGACATTCTCATCGACGGCGGCAACTCGTACTACGTCGACGACATTCGCCGGGCGAAAGCGCTCGCGGCGAAAGGTATCCATTACGTCGATGTCGGAACGAGCGGCGGTGTCTGGGGGCTTGAGCGCGGTTATTGCATGATGATCGGCGGACCGGTGACGGCAGTGGGGCACCTCGATCCGATATTCAAGACGCTGGCACCCGGTAGGGGAGATATCCCGCGCACTCCTGGACGGGAGAAAATCGGCGGTACCTCCGAGCTCGGTTACCTGCACTGCGGCGAGAACGGCGCCGGGCACTTCGTCAAGATGGTCCATAACGGCATAGAATACGGGATCATGGCGGCCTATGCGGAAGGGATGAACATCCTGCGCCATGCGAATGCCGGCGAGCAACAGCACGCGACCGATGCCGAAACGACGCCGTTGCGCGATCCCGAGCTCTATCGTTACGATCTCAACCTGCGCGACATCGCGGAAGTGTGGCGGCGCGGCAGTGTGATCGCGTCCTGGCTGCTTGACCTCACCGCTACTGCGCTGATCCAGGATCCCGCACTCGACAACTTTGCGGGCAGGGTATCCGACTCCGGGGAAGGACGCTGGACGATCAAGGCGGCAATCGATGAGGCCGTTCCGGCTCCGGTGCTTTCGACCGCACTCTACGAACGTTTCAGCTCGCGCGGCGAGGCAACGTTCGCCGACAGGCTGCTCTCAGCCATGCGCTATGAATTCGGGGGTCATGTCGAGAAGTCCGCAGGCTAAGTGCATCGGCCCCGGATCAATTGGAGGCAAACATGAGTGCTGTTGTCAGCCCCGTAGTGGATTCGCCTCGATCCATGACCAGCGCGCAATTGGATCAACTGTCGATCAATTGCATTCGCACGCTCTCTATCGATGCGGTCCAGCAGGCGAAGTCAGGGCATCCCGGCGCGCCGATGGCGCTGGCGCCGCTGATCTATACGCTTTGGAATCGGGTGATGCGCTTCGATCCGCAAGATCCGATCTGGCCGAACCGGGATCGGTTCGTGCTTTCGAACGGACATGCGTCGATGCTGCTGTGGTCGGTGCTTTACCTCACCAACACGCGCGCGGTGAATGCCGAATACGAACGGCTCGGGCAGCCCGCGGTTTCGTTGGACGATATTCGTCACTTCCGCCAACTCGGCAGCAAGGCTCCGGGTCATCCCGAGTACCACCTGGTTTCGGGTGTCGAGGCAACGACTGGACCGCTTGGACAAGGGATCGCCAACAGCGTCGGCATGGCCATTGCCGAGACGTGGCTCGCTAACCGGTACAATCGTCCCGACTTCAAGGTCTTTGACTACAACATCTACGCGGTTTGCGGCGATGGTTGCATGATGGAGGGCGTGGGTGCCGAAGCGGCATCGCTGGCGGGCCATCTGGCCTTGGACAACCTTTGCTGGATCTACGACAACAATCACATCACCATCGAAGGCAATACGCGCATCACTTTTACCGAGGATGTCGCGGCCAGGTTTTTGGGCTATGGCTGGAACGTATTGCGCGTGGGCGACGCCAATGACATCGACCGGATCGAACAGGCATTGGCTATTTTTCGCGAGACCAAGCATCGCCCAACCTTCATCATTCTTGATAGTCACATCGGTTACGGCGCCCCGCACAAGCACGACACTGCAGCGGCCCACGGCGAGCCGCTCGGTGAGGAAGAAGTTCGCCTGGCAAAGCGTTTCTACGGATGGCCCGAGGACGCGAAGTTTCTGGTTCCCGACGCCGTGCGAGAACGGTTCGCTGCCGGAATTGGCGCGCGCGGGCGGCAAGCGCGTCGCCAATGGACTGAGCTGTTTGCAGCTTATCGCGCGAAATATCCGGAGCTCGCGACCGAAATTGACCTCATGCAGCGTCGCGAGCTGCCGCAGGGATGGGACAAGGGGCTGCCGGTTTTTCCCGCCGATCCAAAAGGCGTCGCCGGTCGCGATGCCTCGGGTAAGGTGCTCAATATCCTTGCCCAGAATATTCCCTGGCTGCTGGGAGGAGCGGCTGACCTCGGTACCTCCACCAAGACACTGCTCACCTTTCCGGATGCCGGCGACTTCGAACCTGACAATCGAGCTGGCAGAAACCTGCATTTTGGTATCCGCGAACATGCAATGGCAGCCGCAGTCAACGGGCTCGCATTGTCGAAGCTTCGCGCGTTCGGCTCCACGTTCTTCATTTTTAGTGATTATGCGCGCCCCGCCATTCGGCTGTCGGCTGTGATGGAGCTGCCCGCCATCTTCATATTCACTCACGATGCGATGGGGGATGGGGAAGATGGCCCGACCCATCAACCAGTAGAGCAGCTTGCGTCCTTCCGCGCCGAACCCGGCCTGGTGGTGCTGCGACCTTGCGACGCGAACGAGGTCGTTGAGGCCTACCGTTATATCATGCAGCTGCGACACGAGCCGGCACTGCTCGTGCTGTCGCGCCAACCACTGCCGACCTTGGACCGCAGCAAATATGCGCCTGCATCCGGTCTCGCACGGGGCGCTTACGTGCTCGCCGATCCCCCCGGCGGAAAGCCTGAACTGATCCTCATTGCGTCGGGAAGCGAGGTGAGCCTGTGTGTCAAGGCTCACGAAGACCTCCTTGCCGAAGGCATTCGCTCGCGTGTGGTCTCGATGCCCTCCTGGGATATTTTTGAGCATCAGTCAGAGACCTATCAGGACAGCGTGCTGCTACCCGAAGTCACCGCGCGCATCGCGGTCGAGCAGGCCTCAACGTTTGGCTGGGAACGTTATGTCGGCAGAAAGTCCGGCCGAATCATCGGCATGAAGACATTCGGCGCGTCGGCTCCCCTGAAGGAGTTGTTGCGCAAATTCCAATTCGAACCCGAGCGTGTGACGGAGGTCGCAAAGGAGCTGCTCGGCAAAGCCAAGAGCGGAAGCGTCCCGGCGTGAATAGCGCCGCGCTGAAAGAGACACAAGAGACCGAGATGTCCGAAACGCCCGCCGTGTTATTCCTGTTCGACGTCGACAACACCCTTCTCGACAACGATTCGGTGCAGGATCACCTCAAGGAGCACTTGGCAGACGCGTATGGACCCTCGGCACGTGACAGGTATTGGAACATCCTGGAAAAATTGCGGAATGAATTGGGCTACGTCGATTACCTCGGCGCACTGGAACGTTTTCGTGTCGAAGAGATGC